>Ga0116219_10001186_pt1 | contig 24885 bp, 17 predicted proteins | sample Sb_taG_4_FD_91019 | JGI IMG/M metagenome (GOLD analysis project Ga0116219, IMG submission 91019) | Peat soil microbial communities from Weissenstadt, Germany - Sb_50d_6_BS metaG | ecosystem: Environmental > Terrestrial > Soil > Wetlands > Peat | place: Germany: Weissenstadt | collected 2010-09-21 | reverse complement strand
TGACCAACTGAGCTACGCCGCCATGGGCGAGCCCCCTGTCGGAATCGAACCGACGACACCAGCCTTACCATGGCTGTGCTCTGCCGACTGAGCTAAGGGGGCGCCGCGGCTACCTTCCGCGAACGTTCAATGATAGTCAGGGCTCGGCACGGGCTGCCTCCGCTCCCCCGGTTTCGGCACGTCAACAGTACCATCGACGGATGCGGATCCGATTGGCCGAGGTGGCCGACGCCGAGGCCATCCGGGCCATCTACAACGTCGAGGTCCTCGAGAGCACGAACACCTTCGACATGGTGCCCCGCACCCGGGCCGAGCAGGAAGCCTGGATCCTGGAGCACAGCGGGGTGCACCCGGCGCTGGTGGCCACCGAGGCTCCCGGCTCGGGGGTGGGCGGCCAGGTCGGGGCGAACGGGGAGATCGTCCTCGGCTTCGGCTCCCTGTCCCCCTTCCGCGAGCGCTCGGGCTACTCAGCCACTGCCGAGAACTCCGTCTATGTCGACCGCTCACAGCGCGGCAAGGGGGTGGGGCAGGCCCTCCTGGCTGAGCTCCTGGTCCTTGCGTCCGCCCATGGCTTCCACTCGGTGATCGCCCGCATCGCGGGGCACAACGAGACCTCCATCGGGCTCCACCAGGCGGCCGGCTTCGAGCTGGTCGGCGTGGAGCGGGAGGTCGGACGCAAGCACCGCCAGTGGCTCGACGTGGTCGAGCTCCAGCGCCTGTTATAGCGACGGAAGCCCCAGATCAGGCCCCGGGCTCAGGTCTCGAGCACGGCGCCCTGGCCGTGCGACGCGAGCGCGGGCAGCCGGGACCGGTCGAGCGTCCATGAGGTCGTCCAGTTGCCGAGCGGGAAGATCGCCACCGCCCACAGCACCATCACCGCCAGGACCATGCTGACCGGGTCGGTGTGGATCAGCTCTTTCAGGAGGTCGGCGCCGCCGGTCAGCCCGATGAAGGGCGTCACGATCGACAACCCGAGCACGACGTAGAGCATGCGGCCCGTCACGACCGGCGCCAGGATGATGATTCCCCACGTCAGGTACCAGGGCTGGACGACGGGGCCGAGGAGCACGAAGCCCAACATGGTGATGCCGAGCGCGCTGAGCACGCCGATCCGCCCGCGGTTGAACAGGCAGTACAGCGCGACGGCGGCCGCGGCCAGCAGCCCGATCGCCCTGGTCAGCGTCAGCACGCCCCCCAGGCCGACCCCGATCCCGACGACATGGGCCGACCCGCTGACGAGGAGCCCGACGGCGGTGGCAGGGGCCATCCACGAGCGCACGGTGCCGGGCGTGCCGAGGTTGGCGATCCACCCCCAGCCGAGCCCGGACACGAAGGAGAGGGCTCCCATCACCGCCACGGTGATGAGGCCGGAGCGGACGATCATGCGGGCGCGGCGGCGCCAGTCCGCCAGCGGTCCCGCCCAGTCCCACGCCACGTAGACGATGCCCATGGCCGCGGGCACCTTGATGGAGGCGGCGAGCGCGCACAGCACGACGCCCCAGACCGGGTGGCGAGACCGCGCCGCGGTGATGCCGGCCAGCAGCAGGCCGACCATGATGGCGTCGTTGTGCGCCCCGCCCACGAGGGCGAGCAGAGTCAGCGGATTGAGCACGGCGAGCACGAAGGCGGGGCCGGCGTCCCGGCCGAACGAGCGGGCCAGCTTGGGGATGCAGTAGGCGATCAGCGCGATGCCGGCCACCGACTGCAGGCGCAGCAGCACGACGGTGACGAGCGCGTGGTGCAGGCTCAAGGAGGCCGACCAGCCGGCCAGCATCAAGAAGAGCGGACCGTAGGGGGCCGGGGTGTTCGCCCAGAGGGTGTCCACACCGGACACATACGGGCCGGAGCCGAGGGTGCCCGGGCCGTAGTGGTACGGGTTGATGTGGTGGCTCATCATCTCGCCCTGGGCGGCGTAGGAGAACACGTCCCGACTGAAGAGCGGCGCCACCGCAAGGAGCGGGAGGACCCAGAGGGCCAGCATGTAGGCCAGCCGCCGGATCGGCACACCGGGCCGGACGCGCAGCGTCTGGTACAGGCCGAACCAGACGCGCACGAAGAGGACCATCCCGCCGTAGACGGCCACGACTCCCGGCAGCAGCAGCGTGGTCGATGGCCAGTCGGCCTCCCCGAAGAACCAGGTGCCCCCCATCTCGAGCTTGAAGGGCGAGCTCGGCAGCGATGCGCCGACGCAGATGCAGACGACCGCGACGAATCCGAGGATCGCGGGCCGGCGCAGGAAGGACCAGTCGCCGGGATCGCCGGACTCGGCCTCGACCCGATGGGTCAGCGCGACGCGCGGAGTGAGGCTGAGACGCACCGCTTCGGCCCGCATGGAGAGTCGCCGGAGGCGCGCGCTCACCCGGTCCAGGACCGGTGGTGAAGGGGACATCGCGCTTTCGTCCACGGGGTAGTCAGTCTCGCTTGTCGTGTCCGGGCACTACGACCCGGGGAGGGAGGAGGGCCTACGCCCGAGGCGCATGTACCCGCAATCGATCTGCAACAGCATTGTAACGGCAGGCCGGGGGGTGGCAAGGGCCATGGGACCCCCGACTGGCCGTCCCGACAAATTGTGCGTGGGCCGGGAAGGATTCGAACCTCCGTAGGTGTTAACCGACAGGTTTACAGCCTGTTTCCTTTGGCCACTCGGACACCGACCCGCAGCCGGCGAGAATAGCCGGGCCGGCCACCCCGGAACGGCAGGCGGCGCCGGTACGCTGACGCCATGCCCACCTTTGACATCGTCTCAGAAGTCGACATGCAGGAGGTACGCAACGCGGTCGACCAGGCCAACCGGGAGGCCGCCACCCGCTTCGACTTCAAGAACACCGACTCGGCCATTGAGCTGAGTGACACCGAGCTCGTGCTGCGCTCCTCGACGGAGGACCGCCTGCGCGCCCTGCACCAGGTCCTGGACGAGAAGCTCGTGAAGCGCCAGGTCTCGCTGAAGGCGTTCGAGGCCGGGAAGATCGAGGAGGCCCAGAAGGGCACCGCCCGCCAGAAAGTGGCCATCAGGGCCGGCATCTCCTCGGACCATGCCAGGCGGTTGAACAAGTTCATCAAGGACCTGGGCCTCAAAGGCGTGTCGTCGCAGACCCAGGGGGAGCAGCTGCGTGTCACGGGCAAGAAGCGCGACGACCTCCAAGAGGTGATCGCGAAGTGTAAGGCAGAGGACTTCGGGATCCCGCTGCAGTTCAACAACTTCAGGGACTGATCGCCCCTCCTGTCGCTGCGTCAGGCGCCAGCAGCCGTCGAGCTGTCGGATGTCGCCGCCATCTTGTCCGCGTGGTGCTCCTCGTACTCGACGGGATCGACATGGAACAGCTTGTTGTAGATCACGAACTTCACGATCCACAGGAGGGCGAAGGAGAAGAGGTTCGCCGCGTTCACCAGGAGCGAGGTGGCGGCGTGGCTCAGGCCGTGATCGCGGGCGAAGTCGCCGGCGAGCCACACGGCGAGGCTCGAGAAGGCCAACCCGATGAAGGAGAGCACCCAGAACGGCACGACCTCCCGCCAGAGGTGCGACCTGCCCCCCTTCCCCCACACCCACCGGCGGTTGAGGGTGTACGAGGGGATGGTGGCGAGGACGTTGGCCAGGATGTTGGCCGGCACCTCGGACATCAGGCGGAACACGCCGAAGACGAGGAGCAGGGTGACCTGCGACACGATCGTCGAGATCACCGACACCCCGGCGTACTTGATCAGCTTCACGCTCGACGGGTGGGCCATGATCTGGCGCAGCCGGGCGAACAGCGGCTGATCGGACGACCAGATGTGTGCGAGGGGGGGATGCCCGTGGTGGTCAGTCACAGGGCCCCCGTTGTCACGGGTTGCACCCCCCGAGGGCGGAACAGGCACGGGGCCCACCCTAGCCCGGCCGCCATTTGACCCCCCTTTCAGCCGCCTATGCACCCGCTGTGAGCAACCGGTTGGATCGGGCGACCTCTCCGAACCAGTGGGCGCTGGGTTTGGGCCGGCGCTCAAAGGTGTCCGGGGCCACTGCCACCAACCCGAACTTGGGGCCGTACCCCAGGTGCCACTCGAAGTTGTCCAGCAGGCTCCACACGAAGTAGCCCCGCAGATCGATCCCTTCCGCGAGGCAGCGATCGACGCTCCGGAGCGCATCGGAGAGGAACGCAATGCGCTCGGTGTCATCGGCCGTGGCGATTCCGTTCTCGGTGACCACGACCGGGCGCCCGCTGACCGCGGCGGCCCGCCGCACCGTGTGCTCGACCGCCTGGGGCCACAGCTCGTCGCCCATCTGGGTAACCGGCACGTCGGGATCGTTGGGCGCGAGGCCGTCGGGGCCGAAGTGCATGCGTGTGTAGCACTGCACCCCCACGAAGTCGTCGTCGCCGGTCGCCCGCAGGAAGATGTTCTCGAGCATCTCCTCGGCCGCGTCGCGCAACGCCTCGCCACCTTCGTCGGCCGTGATCTCGGCCATGGAGAGCGTGAGCCCGACCGGGAAGTCCCCCGGGCCGGCGCGCAGGGCGTCGACGGCCAGGCGGTGGGCGCGCACCATCGCCTCGTTGACGGCGGCGTATCGCCCGAAGTCCTCCGTAACCCCCGGCGGGTACTGACCCTGGAAATACCCCATGACCGCCACGACGTTCGGCTCATTGATGGTGCAGGCCCATCCGATGAGGTCCCCGAGGTAGGCGCTGGCCCGGGTCACGAACCGGGCGAAGCGCTCGGGGGCCTCGGGCGCCTCCCAGCCGCCGCGGTCGGCCAGCCACCGCGGGGTCGTGAAGTGGTGGAAGGTGACGACGGGGATGATCCCGTGCCCGTGGCAGGCGGCGCACATGCGCCGGTAGTGCTCAAGGGCGGCCGTCGAGAACTCGCCTTCGGCGGGCTCGATGCGGCTCCACTCGAGCGAAAAGCGGTATGCCCCGAGACCCATGTCGGCCACGAGCTGTATGTCCTCGCGCCAGCGGTGGAAGGAGTCGCAGGCGTCCCCGCTCGGCTCCAGGGTCCCCGACGTGGGGTCGTGCTCCCAGGCCCACCAGTCGTTGTTGACGTTGCCGCCCTCGATCTGGTGTGCCGCCGTGGCGACACCCCAGGTGAACCCGGCGGGGAAGATGATCTCGCCCTGTTCGCGGGCCGGGGACACGGGTGTCATGTCGCCGCAGGGTAGCGGGGGCCGCGGCGACGTGCTCGTGCCCGGCCCGCGCCGGCGGCCTGCGAACATGGGCGGATGAGCACGTCCCTGGAGTTCCTCGTCGACCTGCTTGACCTCGAACCCATTGAGGTCAACATCTTCCGGGGCACCCAACCCAACGAGGAGCGCCAGCGCGTGTTCGGCGGGCAGGTGGCCGGGCAGGCCCTCATGGCGGCCGGGCGCACCGTCGAGCACGGACGCGTCCACTCGCTGCACTCGTACTTCCTGCGGCCCGGTGACCCGACGGTGCCCATCCTCTACGAGGTGGACCGGATCCGCGACGGAAAGTCGTTCACGACCCGGCGCGTCGTCGCCGTCCAGCACGGCCGCGCCATCTTCAACCTCTCGGCCTCGTTCCACGACCTCGAGGTGGGCCTGGAGCACCAGTTCCCGATGCCCGAGGTGCCCGAGCCCGAGACCCTGGCCCCGCTGTTCGAGCGACTGGAGCCGTGGAAGGAGGAGCTGGCCGAATGGTTCGACCGGCCCCACCCGATCGACCAGCGCCACATCGGCGACCTCCCCTGGCATCACCAAGGGCAGGGGGAGCCCTATCAGCGGCTGTGGATCCGGGCCGACGGCGACCTGCCGGACGACCCGCTGCTGCACGCCTGTGTGGCCACCTACGCGTCGGACATGTCGCTCTTCGACACAATCCTGGGCCCGCACGACGTGCGCTGGGAAGACCCGAACTTCATGGGCGCCAGCCTCGACCACTGCATGTGGTTCCACCGCCCGTTCCGGGCCGACGAGTGGCTGCTCTACGACATGGACTCCCCGGTCGCCGCCGGTGGCCGGGGCCTCGCCCGCGGCTTCCTCTTCGACCGGGAGGGACGGCTCTGCGTCTCGCTTGCCCAGGAGGGTCTGGTGCGCGTGCGGAAGCCGCCCGAGGGTTAGCTGTTCGCTAGCGCGACTCCAATGGGACGTAGTCGCGGGACTCCGGGCCGATGTAGAGCTGGCGCGGACGAGCGATCTTGGAGTCCTGGTCGAGCATCTCCTGCCAGTGGGAGAGCCAGCCCGCGGTGCGGGGGATGGCGAAGAGGACCGGGAACATCTCGAGCGGGAACCCCATGGCCTGGTAGATCAGGCCCGAGTAGAAGTCGACGTTCGGGTAGAGCCGCCGTGAGGTGAAGTACTCGTCGTTGAGCGCTATCTCCTCGAGCTTCAGCGCGATATCGAGCAGCGGGTTCTTGCCGGTGACCGCGAAGACCTCGTCGGCGGTCCGCTTGATGATCTTGGCCCGGGGGTCGTAGCTCTTGTAGACGCGGTGCCCGAAGCCCTGGAGCCGCTGCCCGCCGGTTCCGGCCTTGACCGTCGCAATGAAGTCCGGCACGTTCTCGATGCTGCCGATGTCGGTCAGCATGCGGATGACGGCTTCGTTGGCACCACCGTGACGGGGCCCGTACAGCGCGGCCGCCGCGGCGGCGGTGGCGGAATAGGGGTCCGAGTGCGACGAGCCGACGACGCGCATGGCCGTGGTCGAGCAATTCTGCTCATGGTCGGCGTGGAGGATGAACAGGATGTCGAGCGCCCGAGCCAGGACGGGGTCGGCCTCGAACCTCGGCTCGGCCACCTTCCAGAGCATGGAGAGGAAGTTGGGCGCGAAATCGAGCGAGTTGTCGGGGTAGACGAAGGGCATCCCGACGCTGAAGCGGTGGGCCGCCGCGGCCAGCGTGGGCATCTTGGCGATCAGGCGGACGATCTGCTTGCTCCGGGACTCCGGGTCGAAGATGTCCTTGGCATCGAGGTAGAAGGTCGACAGCGCGGCGACGGCGGAGACGAGCATCCCCATGGGGTGGGCGTCGTAGTGGAACCCCTCGAGGAAGCGCTTGCGCACGTTCTCGTGGATGAACGTGTGGTAGGTGACATCGTGACGCCAGTCGGCGAACTGCTCGTCGTCCGGCAGCTCGCCGTTCAGGAGGAGATAGGCCACCTCCAGATAGGTCGAGTTCTCTGCAAGCTGCTCAATGGGGTACCCGCGGTAGCGCAGGATCCCGGCGTCGCCGTCGAGATACGTGATTGCGCTCTCGCAGGCCGCCGTCGACATGAACCCGGGATCGAAGAACCAGATCCCGGGGAGCACCTTGGCCCACTCCTCGGCCGAGACCCCGCCGTTGACGAGGGGAATCTCCATGGACTCGCCATTGCGATTGTCCGTGATCGTGATGCTCTCGGCCACGTGAAGAGCCCTCCAGTTCCTGAATTCGGTGCGTCCCGATCCTATGACCACGACGTGAGTACGGTCGACACGCGGCCGGGAGGGGTGCCCCCTGCGATTCAGGTGGCCGGGGCGACCTGCAGTGCCTGCATGATCACCGTGCTGCCGGTCTGGGCCTGGCCCGCAGGTAGCACCACCGCGACCGTGAGCTGGTACGTGGTCCCAGGCTTGACGCGGAAGTTGGCCGTCGGCAGAGCGACCGAGGCACCCAGGGCCAGTGCAAAGGATTCGACCTGGGTTGCCGTCGCCCCCGAGGGCTGGTTCGCCAGCGTGATGCGGACCGAGGCCTGTGGCTCATCGGCCGAGCCATCGTTCCCTACCACCACCGTCACGCCGAGCTGTGAGGTGGGGCTGAGCACCGAGACGTTCGACGACGCACCCGGTGGCGGCGGCAGCGCCGGCGGGCTCAGCCGCACGGTACGCAGCAGGACGTAGTGGGTCAACGCCAGAGTGGGCGAGGTGGCCATGAGGTCGACCTGCGCCGCCACCGTGCCCACCTGCCACAGTTGGGGATCAGTCACCCAGACCGACTTGGGCAGCCTGGCGTGGCCCGCCGCTGACGCGAGGGAGCTCCGCACGGAGCGGTAGAGGCTGTCCGAGCGGGACAGCAACGCACCGACCGCAGCAACGCGATTCGTCGCCTGTGTCGCCGACAGGAGTGGGGCCTGGCTCGCAGCAGTCGGAGAGGTGGCCGAGTCGGTAGCCAGAATGCCGGCGGGGGGAATGGGCTGCATGCCGAGGAACCCGTCGACCGCGTCCCGGAGCTCGGTCATGGACTTGGCCCGCTCGGCGAAGACGGCGGCGAACTGGCCAGCGATCGATCCCGGCGATGCCGAGCATGCAGCGAGGTCAGCCTGCGCCGACTGGCCGGCGGCCTCCCGCACAGCGGTATCGAGGGAGGCCTGCAGGGTCTGGCGGTCCTGCCCCGGCAGGTTGTCGATCAGGCTGCGCACCTGCGCCGCCGTCACGTTGGACTGTTCGGCCACGACGGCGCCTTGCGCGGCAAGCGACTGGTTGGAGTTGGCGTCGTAGCCCTGCGACTGCCTCGACACCTGGGTGAGCCCGCCCACGAGGAGCGCCAGCACGACCACCGCTGCAATGAGCAGGATGACCGGGCGAGCCGGTGATCGACGGCGCGCGCGACGGCGTGGCCTGCGTGGCGACATCGCCACAGGAAACTACTGCCGGACGTGGCCTCTTACACCGCGAGGAAGGAAGAGTCCGGGGTTTCGCCCGCCGTGGTCAGCGTGCTGGTGCTCGAACGCCACTGAACGGTGGGGGCGATGGCCCGCACGTCCACCCGGTCGCGGTGGCGCTCCACCAGCGCGAGGATCTCGGAGATGACCTCGTCGGTCAGGAGGTGCGGCTGGAGGCCGAGGTCCAGGAGTTTCGTGTTGGCGGCGTGGAAGTAGTGCTCCTCGTTCTCCACCCGGGGGTTGGACAGCCCCTCCGCGATGTCGACCCGGTTCGGGGACACCTTCTTGACCATCTCTGCCATGTCGCGTACGGAGAAGGATTCGGTGAACTGGTTGAAGACCCTGAACTCGCCACGGTCGGCGGGGTTCTCAAGGGCCAACGTGACGCAGGCCAGCGTGTCGCGGATGTTGAGCATCCCGCGGGTCTGGCCGCCGGCGCCGTAGACGGTCAGCGGGTGTCCCGTGACCGCCTGGACGCAGAAGCGGTTCAGCACCGTGCCGAAGACACCGTCGTAGTCGAATCGGGTGGCCAGGACGGGGTCGAGGTCGGTCTCCGCGGTCGATTGGCCGTAGACGATGCCCTGGTTGAGGTCGGTTGCGCGCAGGCCCCAGATGCGACAACCGAACATGATGTTGTGGCTGTCGTGCACCTTGGACAGGTGGTAAAAGGAGCCCGGCTGCTTCGGGTAGGGCAGCACGTCGGTCCGACCCTTGTGGGTGATCTCGATGAACCCCTCTTCGATGTCGATGTTGGGGCACCCGTACTCACCCATTGTCCCGAGTTTCACGAGGTGGATGTCCGGGTCGGTCTCCTGAATGGCGTACATGACATTCAGGTTCCCGACAACGTTGTTGACCTGCGTGTAGACGGCGTGCTCCCGGTCGATCATGGAGTAGGGAGCCGAGCGCTGCTCGCCGAAGTGCACGATGGCATCGGGCCTGGCCTCGGTGACCACGCCGTAGGTGAAGGCGGCGTCGGTGAGGTTGCCGATACGGACGTCAATGGCGTGCCCCGAGAGCTGCTCCCAGCGATTGACGCGGTCCTGGACCGGAGCGATGGGCACCAGGCTGTCGACACCCATTTCGCGGTCGTACTCGCGACGCACGAGGTTGTCGACGATCGTGATCTCGTGCCCCAGGGCCGACAGGTGTAGGGCGGTTGGCCAACCGAGATAGCCGTCTCCTCCGAGAACCAGGATCTTCATCGTCACCTATGTCTTCTCTCAGGCTCCGCTTTTGTTACGGAGTCATGTCAGTCTCATCATGGGTCAACACCCTGAATCCAACCTGTGTAACGGCTGTAAATGGTGTGAGACCAGGGAATTTCCTTGCGGAGGGAGCATAAATAACGGGAAATCCGCAATCGGGGATAGTCGGACCGGGGACTTCCACACCAAACGGGCGTCGGGTTGTTGATGTCCGGTTACCGGGTCGTTGCTGCCAGGTTGCGCACTGACGGTGGCGACATCATGACGGGCGGTCGCCGTCCGACGTCGTGAACTGATCGGTCCCGGCGCCCCACAGGGCCCGCCGCAATCCGGACGCCCGGGTGATCGGTCGCTCGATGGCCGAGCGGATGGGTTCTTCGCTGCCCACGAGGATGAGCCGCTCGCGGGCGCGGGTGACAGCGGTGTAGAGCAGCTCACGCGTCAGCACACGCGAGTCGGCGCTCGGCAGCAGGAAGGCCACCACGTCGAACTGCGAGCCCTGGCTCTTGTGGACCGTCATTGCATACACGCTGTCCACGGCGGCGAGTCGGGTGGGACTGACCTCCGCGATGGCGTCACCACGTGAGAAGGTCGCGACCAGCCGACCGTCGCCGGTCGCGACGACGACACCCGTGTCGCCGTTGTAGAGCTGCAGGCCGTAGTCGTTCTCGGTGACGATGAGCGGGCGCCCGACGTACCACTCGGTGCCGGTGGCGAACCCTTCGACCTCGGCACGGAGCCAGTTCTCGACATGGCCCATCCAGGTGGCGACACCCCCGGGTCCCCGCCGATGCGCACACAAGAGGCGGAACCGGCCGAGCGCGGCAATGGCCGACTTCGCATCCCCGACCTTCGCTGCCTCAATGACGGCTCGGCCACAGTCGACGGCAAGCGCGCGCACGTCGCCCAGTTCCTCTAGCGAGGACTGTGCCGTCGCATCCGAAGGGATCCACTGCACGTTCGAGTCACCCGCCTCGAGGACAGCCATGGCGCCGTCGGCATCACCATGCTGGATCGCCCCGGCCAGCTCTGCGATCGCAGCTCCGTAGCGGTGCACCTGGCGCAGGACCACGATCCCGTCCCCGATGGCCGAGCGGGGACCCGTGTCCTCCGCGGGGACCGCCTGCCCGCAGGCGGCGGCCAGTTGCGCGCGGGCCGAGGCCCCCATGCAGAACGCCCGCGCGGCGGGGCCCACGATGTCACCGAGCACGGCACCCGCCTCGACCGATGCCAGCTGCTCGGGGTCGCCCACGAGGATCAGGCGGGCGTCCGGGCGGACCGCCTCCATGAGGCGGGCCATGAGCGAGAGCGACACCATCGACGTCTCGTCGACGACGACGACGTCGTGGGGCAGCCGGTTGAGTCGGTGATGTCGGAACCGCGTCCGGTTGCCGGGGTTGAAGCCCAGGAGGCGGTGCAGCGTCGTGCCTTGGAGCGCACTCAGGCGTTCCCGCACCTCCGCGTCGATGTCCATGGCGCCCGCACCGCTGCGAACGGCCTCCTCCAGCCGGGCAGCCGCCTTCCCAGTCGGGGCGGCCAGGGCCACGAGGGGCTGCCTTCGAGCCGATGCCGCTGCCTGCGCCTCCAGGAGCGCCAGGACCCTGGCCACGGTGGTGGTCTTCCCGGTGCCCGGGCCACCAGCCACCACCGACACCCTCCGCAGTACGGCGGTGGCCGCCGCCATGCGCTGGAAGTCGGGCGCGTCGTCCCCGGGGAACAACCTGGCCAGTCCGGACGCCAGTAGATCGGCGTCGTCGACTCCGTCGGCCAGTTGGCCGGAGCGCTCGAGCAGGTCGGAGGCGACCTGGCGCTCGTCGGCCCACAGACGGTCCAGGTAGAGGACCGTGCCCTCGAGGTGGAGGGGGCGCCCGTCGCCCACCAGTGGGCTCCCGGACATGCGGGCGGCCCACTCCACCGGGTCGGGCCATGGCAGTGCGCCGATGTCGGAGGGCGTGTCCGTGTCGGTGCTGGCAGTGCCACTGATCGACCGGAGGTCGACGCACACGTGGCCCAGCCGGGGCGCGCGGGCCGCGAAGGCGGCGCCGAGCTGGACCGTGACGTCGGTCGTGCCGCTCAGCCGTGCCAGCCGCACGGCGACGTGGACGTCCGAGGTGGCGAGGATCCCCGCCTGGTTGAACTCGCGCAGCGGACCTTCGATGCCGAGGGCCAGCCTGGCGTCGAATGCGTCCAGCGCCTCCGTCTGTGTCATGTGGGCGCCCCGCTGTCGAAGAGCCCGCTCAGCGACTCGATCAGGCGTGCCGGCGGATGCCAGGACCAGACTCCGCACGGCTGGCCGTCCGCGCGGGGAGCCCCGGACCCGACCATGCCGCGGACGAAGAGGTAGAGGACACCGCCCAGATGGAGCTCTGCGTCGTAGCCGGGGAGCCGCCATCGCAGGTACCGGTGCAGCGCCACCGAGTACAGCAGCCCCTGTAACGGGTAGTGCGCGGCGGCCATTTCGGCGTCCAGAGCAGAGGGCCGGTAGTGCCACGCGGTCAGCGTCTCGTCCGGCGGACCGAGCTTGTTCGTCTTGTAGTCCGCCACGACGAAACGGCCGTCGGTGAGCCGGAATACCAGGTCCAGGCTCCCGGTCAGGTACCCGCGCAGCACGCCGCTCAGCGCCGGGTCGCGGAGCCGATCCGCGTACTGCGCCACCGGATCGTCTCCGGGGAGGTGCTCCTCCAGGAGGTCGGCGACATCGGCCACGTGCAGCAAGCCCTTGGGGAGGTCGCCGCCGACGAGCGGTATCTCGAAGCCGAGCTCGTCGAGCCGGTCGCGGCGCGCGATGTCGCGCAGCGACACGTCGCCGACCATGGGCCCGAGGGGGGACCCGATCGCGGTGCACAGCCCGGAGACGACGGCGTCGGTCTTCCCGAGGTCGACGTTGCGCCACGCCGCCTCACGCTCGACCGCCTCGGCGACCTCGGCTGCGAGGTCGGGGGCGTCGAACTCGGTCCGCTCCAGCACGCCGTGCACGACCGTCCCCACCAGCGCGCCACCGGGCATGCCCGCCAGTTCCAGCGCCACCGACCGCCACCGGTCCTCTTCCGGCCCGCCCCCTCCCGAGGTCCGGGCGGTAACCGCAGGCATCTCCTCGTCGGACGTGAGCTGTTGCTCCGGCTCACTGCCGATCGAAGGCTCTTCGTGCAGTGCCCTCGTGATGCCCGAGTACGACACACGGCGCCACCCGACATCGAGCGGGCGGTCGAAGATGGCGGCCTCCAGCCGGGGTGGGTCTCCCGGGTCTACCTGCCACCGCACATCAGGTGGTCGGACGACACGTTCCACCGAGACCCGTGGCCCCAGTGCAGCGAAGGCGGCGGCGACGTCGCCGTCCGTGCGCTTCCCGGAGCCGTGGGGGCGCACCACGCCGTGCTCATCGCGCCCGAACATGAGCCGGGACAGGGGCGAGTGCTGGCTGTCCATGGCGCCGGCCCACCAGAGCACCGTCTGGTGCTGGGCACGGGTCAGGGCCACGTACAGGAGTCGCAGGTCCTCCCCGCGTCCTTCCACCAGTTCCATTTCCTGGTGGACGGCGAAGCTGTTGCCCTCGCGCCCGACGTCGATGGTCCGCTTCCCGCTGTCCCGGTCGTGGAACACCGGCACGTTGTTCTTGGTGGTGCGACCGTGCCACATGTAGGGGCAGAACACGACGGGGAACTCGAGCCCCTTACTGCGGTGGATCGTGATCACCTGCACCGCCTCGGCATCCGACTCGAGGCGTCGCGTGCGCTCCTCGTTCTCCGTGTCGCGGTCGGCCTCGTTGATCCGCCGTCCGAGCCAGGTGGCCATGGCGGTCGGGCCGAGGCCGTCGGACACGCCGGCCTCGTGGAGCAACTGGGCGACATGCCTGAGGTCGGTCATGAAGCGCTCACCCGAAGGGCGCGCCAGCACACGGCCCGGCACCCCGTGCGAGCTGCTGACGGTCTCGTAGAGCGAGGCCACACCCTGGTCCCGCAAGAGGGCGGCCCACCGGTGCAGGTCCCAGTGGAGGTCCTCCCATTGCTGCTCGCTCGCTGTCGCCACCTGTTCGGCGGACCAGCCAACGAAGCACGTGAGCGCGGCCTGCGACGCCCGATCACGCGCCGTCGGTCGTTCGAGCGCCTCGAGGAGCTGGAGCCACTCCCGGGCCGAGCCGGTCCCGAAGACCGAGCCGGCACCGCCGATCACGGCGGGCACGCCCGCGTCGTGCAGTGCGTCACGCACCGTCACCGCATGGCTGTTGACCCGCACCAGCACCGCCATGTGCCCCGGGTGCAGGGTGGTGCGCTCCTGCTCGGTTCCGTCACGCCGGCGCGTGATGACTTCGGGCCGCGACGTCAGGAGGCGGACGACCTCGGCGGCCAGATCCTGCGCAATCAGGTTGCGGGCGTCAGGGGCCTTCGGCTCCCGTTTCTTCGCGGTCAGCGGCACCAGCCCGTCGTCAGCGTGCACGATGCGAACACGGAGCGGCTCCGCGACCGGTGGGCCGACGAGCCGGGGCTCGCGGTTGGCATCGGCCGCCCTGATCGGCCGGTAGGTGATGCCCGCGTCACCGAGCCGGGCGTCGGCGAACAGCGCGTCGTACGCCTCGAGCAGATCCGCGTCACTCCGCCAGTTGACATCGAGGGTCCATTCCGGCCGCACCACGTCGCGCGCGGCAAGGTAGGCCTGGACGTCGGCGCCGCGGAAGGCGTAGATCGCCTGCTTGGGATCGCCGATGAGCACGAGCGTCGCCCCGCCCTTGCCGAACGCATCGTGCATGATGTCCCACTGCACGGGATCGGTGTCCTGGAACTCGTCGACCAGGACGACGTCGTAGCGTTCCCGCAGGCGAGCGCAGGCGGCAGGGCCCCGTTTCTCGTCGCGCAGCGTGTCGCGCAGCCGGATCAGCACGTCGTCGTAGGTGAGGATCTTCAAGGTCCGCTTGCGCCGCTCCACCTCCTTGCGCACCGCGTCGGCGAAGCGGCGGCGGATTGACTTCAGATCGGGGGCCGGGCTCGTCGGCGGCACGATCGGCGCATCGGGATGGCTGATCACGAACTTTGCGATCTCCATCCCGTCGGCCCGTGTGAATCCGAGCGGATTGGGCTTGTGGACGAAGCGACGAAGGTAGAGGTCGTCGACCACCTCTTCGACGAGGTCGCTCACGTCCTCGACGAGGGTCACCTCGCGGTCGACGTCGCCCGCCGTGCCGAGGCCGTAGAGGACCTGGAGGCAGAACCCGTGTGTCGTCTCGATCGTGGCCGCGTCGAAGTCAGCGATCGCCTTCCCCAGGCGGTCGCGACGAGCCTCCACCTCGTCCCGGGCTCCGGCCGCGAGGAGCTGCACGAGATCGTCGTCGGCGTGCCCGCCCGCACCCTCGAGGATGTCCACCAGCGCGTCGAAGGCATTGACGAGCCGATCGCGCACGCGCTCACGGAGCTCGCCGGTCGCCATCCGGGTGAAGGTGATCACGAGGAGGCGGTCGATCGGTAGCACCCCTTCCGCCACGTACCGGGTGGTCAGCGCGGCGATCGTGAAGGTCTTGCCGGTCCCCGCGCTGGCCTGCAGCAGCGTCATCCCGGTCGGGAGCTCCCCGCACACATCGAAAGGTCGGGGGGGCGGAAGCGCGGCGCGCTCGCCCTCGCCGGGTGGAGCCGTCGTCCCGGTCGTCATCGGTCGACGATCTCCTCGTACTCGAGAAGTCCGTCCCAAAGCCGGCCTGCGTACAGCGCGAACCTCGTCGACTTCGGAGGCGACCCGGCGTCTCCCGCCTCGTCGGGGCGCGGCGCGCCGCCGCACTCCATCATGGCCTCGAACGAGAGCGCGTCGCCGAGCACCAGCATGTGCTCGGCGTCCTTATCCTCCTGGTCGAAGTTGTAGTTCGACTCCCAGGACCCCGCAGCGGCAGTGCCGGGGTCCTTCCCTGCTGCGAGCGCGGCAGCCCAGGCGGCCGACGTCTTGCAGTACAGGGGCAGCGGCTCACGCATGCCGCGGTGGAAGATGTCGATCAGCACGCGCAGATGGGCCTCCGCGGTCTCCTTCCGACTGCGCTCGTCCGGTCCGAGCGGGCCGATCCTCGCGACAGAGATCGTGTGCGGGGAACGGATGTCACGGCAACGGCCGATCGTGAGGGCCTCGAACGGACGATCCGGCCAGGTAGCCGTGAGCGCCAGCAGGCGTAACCACGCGATCAGACGGAGGGCGGGCCCGAGTCTCGAGTAAGTGACCGCGTGCACCACGTCCCCGCGTACTCCCGGCACGGTGCCCACAAGGCTGCACGATCCGGAGAGATCGACGTGCACGTCGAGCGACGTCGCCGCCAGCGGGCTCCGACCGGCCGCGACGAGCTCGTCCAGTGGGGTGCTGATCCTCTGGAGCACCGGAGCCGCCAGAGTGCCCGGTGGCAGCCCGCCGCGGGCGATCTCGACCGCCTCGCACGCCTCCGGGGTGGCCCCGCCGAGCCGCGCCTCGAGCATGCGTTCCGCGATGTGCCATTCCTCCAGCCCACCGAGGTCGACCGGTATGGCGTCCTCCAAGTCCCGGGTCCGGCCCCGCAGCGAGATGTGCAGCCGCTCGCGCAGGAAGGCCCGCACGGGATGCCGCAGGAAGCGTTCCAAGAGGTCGATGCCCACCGTCGGCGACTCGAACGTGGACAGCGCGTGTTCCAGGAACGGGGGGAGGTCGGGCCGCGGGCTGAGGGCCGCCCGCGCGCCGGCCAGGTGCAGCGCGTCGAAGCTCCAGGGGGACCCCGGCACGAGAGCCGCAGGCTCGAAATTGCGGGCATCGAAGGGCTGCAGGGGGTGCGAGATCACGATGGCGTCACGGGCACGGTTTGTCGACGCGCGCACGGTGTGGTCCACCACATCGAGCAGCTCGCCCACCGGCACGGCGGGAGGTCGTGGCAGGTTGGAGCGCTCGTCGCGCCCCGAGTAGGTCACCACCAGGTGGTCGCGCGCGGCAAGGAGAGCGTCGAGCAGCAGCTGCCGGTCCTCGCTCCTGACGTCGCGGTCGCCCACCTTCTGATTGCGCGAGGTCAGGTCGTCGCCGTCCCTCTCGATATGGCGGGGGAAGCTCCCGTCGTCCAGCCCGAGCAGGCACACCACACGATGGGGGATGGAGCGCATCGGCACGAGCGTGCACACCGTCAGATGGCCCGTGCAGAAGTTGGCCCGTGTCGGCCGGCCCTTCAGGCGGTCGTTCAGGATGGACTGGACGTCGTCACAGCTGAGAACGACCGGACTGGTGACCTCCCCCGTCGTGGCTTCGCCCACCAGTGCGTCGAGCAGCGCGTTGAGCTCGGCCCTCTGCCAGGCATCCCGCACCGACGTCGCCGTTAACGAATCCGAGATCGCCGCCAGGGTCTCCGCCCACGCGTCCACCGCCCGTGAACCGGCGAGTGCATCGAGCGCCCGGCGCAGCCGGTCGAGGAACTCGGACATGCGGCCGGCCAGGTCGATGTCGGTGCTGTCAACGTCATCGAGGGGGAGGGTGCCCCCGAACAGTCGTTGGCGCTCGTCCGCCATGGCCACCCCGAGGAGGATCCGGTCCAAGCCGGACTGCCAGGTGTTGGTCCCGATGCCCTCGAGCTGGAACGAGCTCCGGTGTGCCGCGTCGAACCCCCAGCGGACACACGCCTCGTCCACCCACTCCTCCAGCCGGGACAGGTCCTCGTCGCCGAAGTGGAACCGGCGGCGCACCGGCTCGCGGCCCGCCAGGTCCAGGACCTCCGTCGCGGTGATCCTCGCCGTGGCGAGCTCGAGCACCTCGGCCAGGACGCCCATCACCGGGTTGGTCTGACGAAGCGAGCGGTCGGCGAGGCGAATCTCGAGCTTGTGGGCCGGGTCCTTGGACCCGTCGTTGAGGTCGTGCCCCCCGAACGTCGCCTGGATGAGCGGCGCGTAGGCCTCGATGTCGGGGCAGAGCACGATGATGTCGCGCGGTTCGAGGGTCGGGTCATCCTCGAGCAGGTGCAGGATGGCGTCGCGGAGCACCTCCACCTGCCGCCCCCGGCCATGGCACGAGTGCACACGGATGCTGTCGTCGCCCACCTCGAGGATTGGTCGGCCGTCCGCGTGCTCGCCACTGCCGACACCTTGGGGCGCGCGGTCGGCGCGGACGTCGTCCTGAATCCGCCGCAACAGGGTCTGCGGACCCGGGCTGGGTTCCGGTGAAGCCGGTGCCGCGTGCGGGAGCGCGCCGCCCAGCACCAGCTGCATCTCCCTCGCGTCCCGCCCCCACGATGCGAGGAGCGGGTTGTGCGGCGCACCGGCGGTCGGGTCCTGGCTGCGCAGCACGGAGCGCGACGACGGCCCGACACTGCCCTCCATTCGCTCCCAGAGCGCCGGTGACGGGTGCAGCAGGAAGAGGTGCACGTCGCGGGCCGCGGCAATGGCCTCCAACACGTCGAGGTAGCTGGCAGGCAGTCTGGTCAGGCCGAACAGCGAGAGCCGCCGCGGCAGTTCGAGGAGCTCGGGCTCGTCCCGGAGCCGCCCGCAGGCGTCCAGCAGGCGCTCGGCCGGGCTCGGGCGTTCGATGCGCGCCCGCAGCCTGCGCCACAGCTCGACCTGCCAGACCGGCTCGTCGTCCTCGGACGAACCGGCCGCCCAGCGCTGCAGCATGTCCGGCCGGTGCACGCCGTAGCGGTCGAACAGGTCGGCCACGTGCCGGATGCTCGAGAAGCGCTTCGCCCCCTCCACGGTTCCCGAGTTGCGCATGTGCTGGGCCAGCGGCGTGAGCCACGCCTCGTCGAAGTGGGCCTCCACCACCTCCATCAGCGGCCACACCGCTCGTTGGGGCAGCCACGGGTCGGCGTCGGGATCGGTGTCGGCCGCCACTGCCAACGCCATGTTCACCAGCGTCCCCGGGAACGGGAATTCGATGTTGGCGCACACCCCGTCCTGGCCGCCCGCGCTCGCGCCGAGCCGCGCCGAGAGCCGCTGGGTCAGCCAGCGCTCGATACCCCGTGTCGGCACCGAGACCACCTCGGCCGTCATGGGGTCGTCGAGCGGCTCGGCGACCAGGTCGCCCAGCATCGACACCAGCGTGTCGGCCCGCTCGGACCGGTCGACGTACAGCACCCCCGCAGAGTACGTCGCCGCTGTTCGCCCGCGACCGGGCCGGTGAGGGTCAGACGGCCTCCGGCTCGGGGGTCCGCGCCGTCAGGCGGGAACCCGCCTCAGGCGCCCTTCCCCGCGGTGGCACCGCCCTCGGGGAGGGCCAGGATGTTCGGCTCCCCGATCTCTGAATCCTCGTCGTCGCTGTGCAGCTCCACCGCCTGGAGGTGGCGCGGCGCGGCCTCGATCGGTGAGAGCGCGGCGATCTCCGCCGACTCGCTCCCGACGACGCCGAGGCCCGGGAACTTGCGGGCCGACACCAGCACGCGCGTCTCGAGGGAGCCGACCGCCTTGTTGTACGCCTCCACGCTCGAGGTGAGGCTGCGCTGCAGCGACTGCAGGTGGCCCGTCATGGTGCGCAGCCGGTCGTACAGCTCGGCCCCGAGCTGCTGGACCTGGCGGGCGTTGTCGGCCAGCGTCTCTTGCTGCCACCCGAACGCCACGGTGCGCAGGAGGGCGATCAGCATCGTCGGCGTGGTGAGCAGCACGCCGTTCGACATGGCGTATTCCTGCAGCGTGGGGTCGGACTCGTAGGCCGCCGACAGCAGCTGGTCACCCGGGATGAACGCCACCACCTGCTGGGGTGACTCGAACTGCTTCCAGTACTCCTTCTTGGCCAGCTGGTCCACGTGGGCGCGCAGCTGCTTGGCGTGCTGGACCTGGAAGAGGACCCGGGATTCGTCGTCGTCGGCCTCGATGAGCTTGAGGAAGGCATCGAGCGGGACCTTGGCGTCGACCACCATGTCCCTGCCTCCGGGCATGTGCACGATCATGTCCGGGCGCAGTCGACCGTCCTCGGTGCTGGTCGACACCTGCTCGTCGAAGTCGCAGTGCTCGAGCATGCCGGCCATCTCGACAACGCGGCGTAGCTGGATCTCCCCCCACCGCCCCCGCGTCTGCGGCGAGCGCAACGCGGTCACGAGGTTCCGGGTCTCCTTCTGCAATTGCTCGTGCCCGAGGTGCAGTGCCGCCACCCGCTCGTTCAGGCTGGTGTAGGCACCCTTGCGCTCGACCTCCAGCTCCTGGAGCCCGCGCTGGTAGCGGGCGAGGGTCTCGCTCAGCGGGTCCAGCAGCTGAGCGAGGGCCTGCTGGCGCTGGCTCAGGTCACCCTGGGCGGCCGTGCGGGCCTCCTTGAACTTCGTGTCGGCCAGGGCGAGGAACTGCTCGTTGTTCCGGGCCAGGGCCTCGGCCGACAGCTCCGCGAACGCGCCGGTCAGGCGGACGCGCTCCTCCTCGGCTCGTGCCGTCGCCTCCGCCGCCGCCTTCCGCATCAGCTCCAACTCGTTGACGGCCACGGCGCGCTCCTTCTCCGCCTGCGCAGCCGACTCTGAGGCGGCCCTCAGCTGGGTCGCCAGTTCCGCCACGGCCGTCTGCGCGTCCGCCAGCCGGCTCTCGGCGACGTGCGCCGCACCGGCCACGCGAGCGCTGCGCGCCAGGTGCCATGCAATGCCGATCGCCAGCCCGACGGCGAGCCCGAGGACCACTCCGATGACCATGAGGCCAATGTAACGATGGGGTGTGTCAACTTCGGGGACCGCTCGCCACCTGCCCCGTACCCCCCGATCGGGATCCCGCGTGGGACCACGGAGCTCCGGGTCGTCACGCTGGAACGGAGCCGGTAGCGTGACTCGGATGCCGTTCAAACTCGGTGCCAGCACGAGGACGACTCCGGACCACGACCAGGCTGAGGAGCGTCCGCCCCAGATCGGTCCCCTGGCCATGGAACAGCCCTTGTGGCCGCGCACGATGCCGGAGCCTCACGAGGTCGACCGGCTCTTCGCCCAGGTCTTCGCGCTCGTCGGCGAGGGCATCGCCGGTGCCACGCACGCCCTGCTGGCGGGTGACCGCGACGCCGCGAAGGAGCTGGTCAAGCGCGACGAGGTCATCGACAAACTGATCGCTCAGATCTCGACCACCGTGCAGCACCAGCTCGTCCACGGCGAGACGTCGCCCGACGAGCGCCGGGAGTTCGTGGCGATCCTGCGCATGCTGCCCGACATGGAGCGCAACGGCGACCTGGCCGAGCACATCGCCCGCCGGGCCGCTCGGGGTCTCGGGGCCGAGATGTCGGCCCGCAGCCGAGGCCTCGTCGAGCGCATGGGCGAGGTGGCCACCACCATCTGGCGCGAGACGGCGGACGCCTTCGCCGAGCGCTCCGCCGACGCCGCCTCCTCCATCGACGACCTGGACGACGAGCTCGACGACCTCCACGTCACCCTGACCGCGGAGCTCGTGGCGGGCACCATGCCCCTGCCGGTCGCGATCGAGCTGGCGATGGTGGCCCGCTTCTACGAGCGGTTCGGCGACCACGCCGTCAACCTGGCCCGCCGCATGTCGACATTGGTGGTCGGCGGCCCCGAGCCGGTGTCGTCCGGGGCGGACTGACTCCGGCCGGGCTCAGCTGCGGAGGGCGACCAGCTCCTCGGCGATCTGCACCACGTTGAGCGCGGCACCCTTGCGCAGGTTGTCGCCGGAGACGAAGAGCGCCAGGGCGTTGGGTGCACCCTGAGCCCGCCGGATGCGGCCGACATAGGAGACGTCGCGGCCGGCCGCCATGAGCGGCGTCGGGATCTCCGCCAGCTCCACACCCGGTGCGGTGTGCAGGACCTCTATGGCGCGCTCGGGGGTGATGGACCGCTCGAACTCGCACACGATGGCGGCCGAGTGACCCGTGAAAACGGGCACCCGGACGCAGGTAGTGGTAACGGCCAGGTCGGGGACGCCCAGAATCTTGCGGGCCTCGTTGCGGTACTTCTGCTCCTCGTCCGTCTCGAGCGAGCCGTCGTCGACGATCTTGAACTGCAGCGGGATCACGTTGTGCGCGATCGGCACGGGATAGACGTTGCGGGGCGGGTAGTCGACCGCCGAGCCGTCGAAGGTGAGGTCCGCGGCGCGGTCGACCGTCTTGGACAGCTGCTCGGCCAGCTCGCGCACGGCCTCGACGCCACCGCCCGACACCGCTTGATACGACGAGACGATCAGCCGGGTGAGGCCCGCCTCCTCGTGCAGCGGCTTGAGGACCGGGATGGCCACCATGGTGGTGCAGTTGGGGTTGGCCACGATGCCCTTGGGGATGGAGCGCAGCGCCTCGGCGTTGGCCTCGGGCACCACGAGGGGGACGTCGGGGTCCATACGCCACGCCGAGGAGTTGTCGATGACCGTGGCCCCCGCGGCAACCAGGCGGGGCGCCAACGCACGCGACACCGAGGCCGGTGCCGAGCACAGCGCCAGGTCGATGCCCGAGAGGTCGGCCGTCTCGGCGTCCTCGACGAGGATGTCGGCGTCACCCCAGGGGAGCGTCGAGCCGGCGGACCGCGCCGAAGCGAGGTAGCGCATGGATTCCACCGGGAAGTTGCGCTCGGCCAGGATGGAGCGCAGCACGACGCCCACCTGCCCAGTCGCTCCGACGATGGCGATCCGCATCCGGCAATTCTACGGGACGGCCGGTCAGCCCGGTCCCCGGCTGCTCAGACCTCGAGCGGGCGCCGCCCCTCGAGCGCCCGGCCGAGGGTCAGCTCGTCGGCGTACTCGAGGTCGCCGCCGACAGGCAGCCCGCTGGCCAGACGCGAGACGGTGACGCCGAGCGGGGTGAGCTCTCGTGCCACGAGCATCGCGGTGGCCTCACCCTCGATGGTGGGATTGGTGCAGACGATGGCCTCGCGGATGACGCCCTCCTTCACGCGGTCGAGAAGTTCGCGCAGGCGGAGCTGCTCACGTCCGATCCCGTCGAGCGGGCTGAGCGCGCCCCCGAGGACGTGGTAGCGGCCCTTGAACCCGGTGCGCTCAACGGCCACGATGTCGCGCGGGTCCTCGACGACGCAGATGACGTCGGGATCGCGCCGATCGTCGCTGCAGACGGCGCACAGCGCGCCGGACTCGGCCACGTTGAAGCAAATCTCGCAGAGCGTGGTGCGCTCCTTGACGGCGATGATGGCGTCGGCCAGCCGGCGCGCGTCGTCGCCGGGCACCTTCAGGATGTGGAAGGCGATGCGCTGGGCCGACTTCGGCCCGATGCCGGGCAGCCGGCCGAGCTCGTCGATGAGGGAGCGGAGGGGGCCGGTGTACATCTAGCCGGCCACTTCGCTGGCACCCGGGAAGGCCTCGAGGAGGCGCGCCTCGGCCGCCGACTCCTGGTCGGCGCCGGCGTCGGGCGTGTGGTCGAGGAATTCGGCCGGGTCAACGTCGTCGACCTCGGCATCGCGGCCGGGGTCACCGCCGCCCCGTGGTGCCACCGGCCGACTCGGCGTGCCCCCGGCCGGTGGACTTGCGTCGTCCACATCGAGGACGAGCGTCACCGGCGTGCCGAAGTGCACGGCGAGCGCTGCCTCGACCGTCGGGACCAGTTCGGCGCAGCGGTCACGGTGGGCGGTGTTGGGCAGCGCGAAGTGCGCACCCTGGGCGTCGACGGCGACGAAGCGGCCGGCGCTGTAGAGCGCCTTGGCCCGGGCCGGGAGGGTGCGGAGGATCCCGTCGCCCCAGGCCTCGGTCAGGCTGTCACGGTCGACGGGGGCGGCCACGAGAGGTTCGGGCGCGGCGGGTTCGGAGGCCGGAGGTTCCGATGCAGACGGGGGCGGAGCCGGGGGGGCTCCGCCGGCCTGCTGGCTCCGCCGCACGGCACCGACAGAGGGGCGCTTGCCCACGTCACCAGCCGGGCGTCCGGCCGGCTCCGGCGGCGCCGCGGTGGCCGTCTCCCCCGCGGTAGGGGCACCGGACGCACCCTCTCCTCCCGGGCGTGGGAAGGCGGCGGCGCCCGAGCGGGAGCGCTCCAAGACGCTCACCCGTTCGGACAGCGCCTCCATGCCTGAGTCGAGGTCGGGCCGCACGGCACGCACAACGGCGATCTCGAGCACCACCTGCGCGTCAGGCGCCTCGCGCATATCGACCAGCGCGTTGCCCAGGATCTCCATGCTCCGCACCACCCGGGCCAGCCCCATCGTCTCGGCCAGTGAGGTGAAGCGCTCCAACGACGATCCGGAGACTGCGCACAGCTCGGGAGCCAGCGCGGCGAGGAAGACCTGGCGCAGGTCGTCGATGAGCTCGGTCGCCAGCTGCTGTGGGCCCCAGCCGCCGGCCAGCAGCGCGCTGAGGGCGACCAGCACCTGGCTGACGTCGCCGTCGGCCAGCGCGTTCAGTACCTGCGCCAGTTCGGGCCGGGCTGCGTCGGAGGACCCCGCCGCGGCGACCTGGTCCAGGGCCGAGAGCGCATCGCGGGCCGAGCCCCGGCCCCGCCGCACGGCCGCCTCGAGCGCCTCCTCGTCGAGGTTGAGTCCCGCGTCCGCGTTGACCGACTCGAGCAGCCCGTGCAGCGTCTCCGCGCCGAGGAGGCGGAACTCGAGGTGCTGCGTCCGGCTGCGGATCGTCGGCGGCACCTTCTGCGGGTCTGTCGTGGCGAGGACGAAGACGACGTGGCTCGGCGGTTCCTCCAGCGTCTTCAGCAGAGCGTTGGCCGCCGCGGTCGAGAGCATGTGGACCTCGTCGACGATGTAGACCTTCCAGCGCCCCGGCGTGCCCAGTGATGCATGGGCCACCAAGTCACGCATGGCGTCGACGCCGTTGTTCGACGCCGCGTCGAGCTCGTGCACGTTGAGCGAGCTCCCCTGGGTGATCTCGACGCACGAAGTGCAGGTGCCGCACGGCTCGCCGTCGACGGGGGCATCGCAATTGAGCGCCTTGGCCAGGATCCGTGCCGAGGATGTCTTGCCGGTGCCGCGCGGCCCGCTGAAGAGGTAGGCGTGCGACACCCGATCGTCGCGAACGGCGCTGCGTAGCGCCCGCACGACATGGTCCTGTCCCCTGATCTCGTCGAATCGCCCCGGCCGGAAGCGGCGGTAGAGCGAGACGAAGGGGGTGTCGGCCATGTCGGCCGAGCCTACCCATGCGCTCAGACACGCCGCCCCGCCCGTTCCCGGTGCTCGGTGCGGCGGCCAGGTTGGCTACGGCACCCGGCCATACCCGCTGAGAGCTGCTGCCTTCCGACCCTGACTCGATTCACGAGCGGCCGTTGCGCAGGACCCGGCCACCGCACCCAGCATCG
>Ga0116219_10001184_pt1 | contig 24907 bp, 23 predicted proteins | sample Sb_taG_4_FD_91019 | JGI IMG/M metagenome (GOLD analysis project Ga0116219, IMG submission 91019) | Peat soil microbial communities from Weissenstadt, Germany - Sb_50d_6_BS metaG | ecosystem: Environmental > Terrestrial > Soil > Wetlands > Peat | place: Germany: Weissenstadt | collected 2010-09-21 | reverse complement strand
GGATGCTCTCAGGCTGCATCGACCTCACAACCCTCAGCGGGAGTCACGCTGACCGAGTACTCGGGGTGCGTGGGAGCCGTGAAGGTCGAGCTGTACACGATCGCCGGGGAGGGGCACGAGTGGCCGGGCGGGCCCACGATGCCCAAATCGCTCATATCGGTGCTCGGCCCACAGTCGAGCGCGATTGACGCCGACGGCACCATGTGGGCGTTCTTTCAGGCGAGCCCGATGCCCTGATGCGCCGAGTCCATCGATTCAGAGGGCGCTGATCCAGTCGAGCACGACCTCCGCGACCTGAGCGTCCTTGCGACGCAGTCCGTGGTCTCCGCCATCGATCCAGTGATGTGTCACCCGAGAGGGAATCGCGGCGGTGGCGGATTCGAGCTCTTCGGGCGTGCCGAAGTTGTCGCGCGTACCTGAGACGAAGAGACACGGAGCCCCGATCGAGGGGAAGTGCTCCGTGCGGCTGCGATCAGGACGACCCGGGGGATGAAGCGGATAGCTGACGAGCACGAGGGCGGCTGCCTCCAGACCCTCTGCAACAGCCATCGAGCACATTCGGCCTCCCATCGAACGGCCGCCGAGCGCGATGGCTTTCTGTGGAACGTCAAGGGTGCCGGCCAATGCCTTTGCGCTCGCGACGACAGTGGCAACGAGGACAGGGGGGCGATCCGGCGCTCGCCGTCCGGCGATGCGATAGGGGAAGTCGATCCTCTCGACCCGTATTCCCGCCGGCGTCAACGCATCGTCGATGGCTACGAGGGCGCTCTGGTCGCGCCCTGCACTCGCGCCAGGCGTGAGGACGAGTCCGGCGACGTTCAAAGGCTCAGGCAGCTCAGGCGCCGATGTAGCGCGCGACCGTGTCTTGGAGGTCGGCCGATACGAACGGCCGTGCCAGGAACGAGTCGACTCCCTGCTCGAGAGCCTCCTGACGCCGGCTGTCGTGTGCGCTGAAGGCGACGATCGGCACCCCGGCCAGGCTGGGCTCTGCCTTCAACCGAGGAAGGATCTCGAGGCCGTCCTCGTATCCCAGCGCCAAGTCGAGCAGGACGAGGCCGATGCCCCCTTCACGCGCAGCGTCGAGCGCGTCGTCCAATCCGTTGGCCACCACCACCTCCACGCCCAATGGGTCGAGACACAGAGAGACGAGCGGTCCGATGCCCGGCTCGTCGTCGACCATCAGCACGCGCTTCATCGTGTCCTCAGATCGTCGCGCCGAAGATTCGTTCGACACGCTGCATCAGCGCTATGGGGGAGAAGGGCTTCGTGAAGTACCCGTCGGCCCCGGCCGCCTCGGCCTCCTCTAGATCGGCGCTCTGAGCTTTTGCCGTGAGCATCACCACGGCGGTCGACGCCGTCTCGGGGTCGGATTTGAGAGCTCGGCAGATGTCGATGCCCGAAGCGTCCGGGAGCATGACGTCGAGCAGCACCAGCCCGGGGTGGTGTCGACGAGCCAAATCGAGCGCCTCCGCGCCCTCGGTTGCTTCGATGATCTGGTAGCTCTCGCTCTCCAGGGTCATCCGCACCAACGAGCGAACTCCCTCCTCGTCGTCGACTATCAGCAGCGTTCGCATTCGTATCCTCCTGGTCGGCCCTCGCCCGGTCAGCCCCCGGCCAAGCCCTTGGTCTTGGGCACCTCGGCCGACGTCCCTGTCGTTTCGGTCGGCTGCTCCGTCAGTGCTCCTGTCCTCGGTCCCGTCGGTCCGCGTTCGCTCGGACGCATGCCGGCGAGGGGGAGGGTGAAGGTGAAGGTGCTTCCGAGCCCAGGCTCGCTCTTCAACCACAGCTGACCACCCTGCAACTCGACGAGGTTCTTCGTGATGTACAGCCCGAGCCCGGTCCCACCGACCTTTCTCACCTCGGGCCTGTTCGACCGCGAGAATTTCTCGAAGATACCTGCAGCCTCCTCGGACGACATCCCGATCCCCTGGTCCGTCACATCGACCTGGACGTGGCGGCCGGCCGGCCTGGCCTCGACCCGGACCGTCGATCCGACGGGCGAGTACTTGACAGCATTCGACACAAGGTTCGTGAGCACCTGCAGGATCTTGTCCCGGTCCGCGAGGACCCGGCCGGCTCCCGGTTCGACATCGATCGTGAAGTGGTGGTCGTTGTCGACCGAGAACGACGAGATCACCTCCGACACCGCCTGAGGAAGGTCGAGGATCTCGACCTCGGTGCTCAGTCGTCCCGACTCGATTCGTGACACCGAGAGCAGGTCGTCGATGAGCCTTCCCAACCGCTGCGACGACGCATGTATCTGCGTGAGGGCCGCTTGGGACTGGACCGAGTCGAGATCGCTGCGGGTGAGCAAGAGCTCGGAGAAGCCCTGGATCAGGGTGAGGGGGGTACGAAGCTCGTGGGAGACCGTGGACACCAGTGACGACTTCAGTTGGTCCACCTCGCGTTCGCGCGACACGTCCCGAAGCACCACCACCGCGCCACTCGGCGTGAGGCTGTCGGTGTACATGGGCGAAGCCGTTATGGCCACAGGGATCCTTTGCCCGCCTGCGTTCAGCAGGGTCAGCGAATATCCGCGTGAGGCCACGACCCGTCTGTGCCTGATCGCTTCCGCCGCGACGGACTGCGACCACTCGATCAACTCGCCCCTGTCGTCGTACAGGACGAAGACTTCGGGCCACGACCTGCCCTCGAGTTCCACCGAACGGTGACCGGTCAGCTGTTCGAGCGCAGGGTTCACCTTGAGCACCCGGCCGGCGGCGTCCAGGGTCGCGACGCCCTCTCCGACGTTCGAGAAGATCGCAGCGATCTCGTCGCGCTGCCGTCCCAGCTGCCGCAGAAGCAGCCACAGCCCAACGGCGGCGGCAATCGCGAACACGAGGACAGCTGCACCGATCCCGACGAGGCGCTCGGTCAACGCGTCGACCGGACCGTCGAGTGCCGACAGCGGGTTCTCGACCACGACCGCCCACTGCAGAGACCCGACAGGTGCGTACGCCGCCAGCCGGCTGCCGTCGAACCCGGGGACCTGGGTGGTGGTCGTGCCGCTCCGGCCGTGGAGCGCCCGGGAAACCACCGGCAGGTTCGAGAACGACGTGGACGAACCCGAAGCGGGACCGGTGACGGCGTGACCGTTCTGGTCCACGATGACGAGGGTTGCAGCGCCACCGAGACTCGATCCGCCGACCGCCGAGGACAGCTCGGAAACGGGAAGGGTCGCCTGGACGACCCCCGCCAGCTGTCCCGAAGCGCTGCGCACCGGAGAGCCGAGAGTGACCGCCTGTCCGCCGGTCGGCGCTGTGAAAGCTCCGGTCACGTAGCTCTGTCCCGTTCGGATCACTCCGAGGTACGAATCACTTCGCGTCTGGTCGACCGCCGGGGTGAGCGGCCAAGACGGCGACTCGGCAACAAGGTTCCCCGAAGAGCCGACCACCGACATGCTCGAGAACTGCGGGTACAGAAGAAGCAGCTCGGAGAGCAACGGCTCGAGGGTCTCGGCCGCGTTGGCGGTCACGTCCTCCGACGAGCCCGGCTGGTTGGCGAGGTTGTCGAGAAGCTGCAGCCGGCTGTTGACTGCGCTCGATACCGCGCTGCTCGCGAGATGCGCGGCGGTCAGGTCACCGTTCAACAGCTGGTTTCGTTGTGACGTCCGCGCCGCGAGCACCTGCCAGGTTCCGAGCACCGCGACGAGCGCGACCAGGCCTCCGAGGGCGCAGTAGACCACTCGCAACGAGAGCCTGCGCTTGCGCGCAAGCCCGAGAGTCGGGCCCGCGTAGTCGTCGTCTCTGTGTGGAGCGTCTCTGTGCCGCTCCCCGCCGTTCACCAGCCCGAGGCCCCCAGCGTGCGGCTATGGATCTCCTCGAGGTCCGAGACCGGGATCGACATGAACGCGTCGACCGCGTCCGACCAGAACTGCGTGCCCGCGCCGCCGACGAGCTCCGCCCTGGCGATCTCCATCGGCATCGCCTTTCGGTACGGCCTGGAAGTGGTCATTGCGTCGAATGCGTCCGCAATGGGGAAGATGCGCGCACCGAGGGGGATCTCGTCTCCCTTCAGGCCCTGGGGGAAGCCCTTCCCGTCCCACCGCTCGTGATGGCAGTAGACGATCTCACTGGCGGCGGCGAGGAATGGTATCCGCTCGAGGATCGTGCGCCCCGACCCGGGGTGAGCGCGGATCTGGACCCACTCCTCCTCGGTGAGCGTCCCGTTCTTCATGAGGGTCGCGTCCGGGACCGCGAGCTTCCCGACGTCGTGGAGGAGGAAGCCGTACTCGAACTGGGGGTCGTCGCGGTGCGCAGGGGCCACCACGGCCGTCATCGCCATGCCGTAGCGGCTCACGCGGAAGAGGTGACCACCGGTGTACGAGTCCTTGGCCTCGACCGCGATGGCAAGTCCCCGGACGGTGGCCTCGTAGGTCTCCTCGAGCTCGACCAGGGCCCGGCCCAGCTCGTCCGACCGCGCTCTCTCCGAGAGGTACACCGATCGCAGATCGACGGCGTACGCGTCGAGTTGGCGTCGGACCCCCTCGGCCTCCGCGAGCCGCCGCTCCAAGGTGAAGTGGATGCGAGCCCGGTCCGCAGCAAGAGCAATGCTCAACGTCGACCCGAGCTCGGCAAGGTCCTGCTCGACCGCCGAGTCCCGCTCTGGCGGGCGCGAGACGAGGAGGATCGCCGTGACGTCTCCTTGGAGGAAGCAGGGGACGACCAGGAACTTCTCCGAACCGTCGAATCGCCTTCGGCCGGCCGCGAGAAGAGGCCGGGTGGCCTCCAGCCCTGCCATCGCCGAACGCTCGGTGAGACTCAGGTCCTCGTCGTCGGGGACGCCCGACGAAGCGAGAAGGCTCAGCTGCTTCGGGCCGTCCACCCCGTAGAGCACGCCGGCGGTGCTTTGGAGCTTCTCGAGGGACTCCTCGAGAAGCTCCTGGCAAGGAGCCAGAACGGAGCCGAGTCGCCTCGCGAGGGCTTCCGAGCCGAGAGCACGCTCGAGACCTCCTGTATCGATGCCGGATGCGGTGCCAGCGCTAGTGCCGCCGGTGTCGTTGCCTGGGTCACCAGGTGACACGCCACGAATCCGAGCGGGATCGGACCTCCCGGGGATCCCGGCAGCCGGACGAGGAGCCCGCGGATCGGCTTCCGCAGGGAATGTCGCTCTGTGAGGGTGCGGCTCCTCGCTCTCAGGTCTCGTGGTCATGCTCCCCGTTCCCCAATTGGGATTAGCAAAGTGTACGGAACACCCTCACACCACAAAAGGTTCTAGGAAAAGACACACTATTTGTTGGGTGTACATTGTTTAACAAGGGATGATCAATACACTCCCTGTCGTCTCCCCGCTGCTGGATGTGGCGGTACCGCTATCTAGGGCAACGGAGCAGATGAAACTGTCTTGCGAGTTCGCTTCGGGAACCGGGCCGTTCCTCGGCGCCAGGCGCGAGGATCGGCGGTGATGGCCCCTGAGCCTGCGCCGCAGCCCGACCGAGTCGCCCACGCCGAGCCCCGGTACGAGGCGAGGGCACGGACCCGGGCAGGGGACCTGGTCCACTTGGGGCCCCTAGGGCGCTCCGAACGGGCCGATCTGTTCGAGCTCTTCTCGGAGGTCGTCGCCGCAGGGGACGGCTTTCCTCACGAGCCGCCGCTCAGCGAAGAGACGTTCAGAGCGACTTGGGTCGATCCGGTGACGCTCGCGGTGTCGGCGCGGATCGAGTCTGCCGCGGGTCCGAGCCTCGTCGGGGCGTACTACCTGAAGCCGAACTTCGTCGGGCGAGGCGCCCACATCGCCAACGCCGGCTACGTCGTCTCGGCCTCTCATCGCAGGCGCGGGATCGGACGGCTGCTCGTCGGGGACTCGATCCGCCGCGCCCCGATGCTGGGCTTCGACGCTTTGCAATTCAATCTCGTCTTTGCGTCGAACCCGGCTCGCTCTCTCTACGAGGAAATGGGTTGGCGCGTCGTCGGACGGCTGCCTCGCGCCGTCGAGGGCGAGGACTGTCTGATCTATTGGCGCGACGTCTCGATCGAGGAATGACCGAACGCGCGGTGGCTCGTAGGCGCAGTCGGCTGTCCGGGAAGGGAAGTGGCCGGCGGGCTCGGTGAGACCGCCCGCTCGGCTCCAGGGATGAGTACCGTGAATCGTGTCCCGTTCGGACTGGCCTCGACGCGAACCGTCCCGCCGTGGGCCTCCACGAGTCTTCGCACAATCGCGAGGCCGAGGCCCGTGCCACGATGCTTGGTTGTGTAGAAGGGTTCGAACACACGCTCCACCGAGGCTTTGTCGATGCCTGGACCTTCGTCCTGGACCTCGAGCTCGGCGATCTGCCCGTCGACCCGCACAGCGATGCGGAGCTTGCCTCGCTGACCCATGGCGTCGTATGCGTTCGTGAGCAGGTTCGTCAGGACCTGAGCGAGATGACCTCTGTCAGCCAGAACAGTGGTCGGAGGGGTCTCCAGCTCGACTTCGACTCCCTCGGGAGCCGGCGTCACCTCGAGCACCTCGGCCACGAGGCCGGCGAGCTCGGTCCTGGCCAACACCGGTTCTCCCGGGCGCACGAACGCGCTCAGCTGCTCGATGATCCCGCTCGCCTTGACGATCTCGCGTTCGGCCATCTCGAAATGACGCTGCTGCTCCTCTTCGATCCCGTCGCCTAGCCCGTAACGCAACAGGAACAACGCGTTCTGCACCGCCCCGAGAGGGTTGCGGAGGTCGTGTCCCACGACCGAGGCCATCTCACCCACGACGGCAAGCCGTTCGCGCTTGACGAGGGACTCGCTCAGGAATTCGGTGATGGTGAACGCCACGACGAGCGTCGCCATCGTGATCAGCCAGCCGGCGGTGGATGCGGCGTTAGCGGAGACGATCACGACTATGCCGGATGCGACCACCGCGAGAAACGCGTAGAGGATCGCGCGGGCTCTCGGAAACCACAGAGGGGAGGCAAATCCGACCCACACGAAGAAGGGGCTCAGGAGCGCTGGATAGAGATGAAGCTTGGTGAGAAAGAGGCCGACGTCGATGAGGACCAGGCTCCCGACGATCGCAATGTCCCCCGCGTAGCGAGGAAGGCGGTCCTTGAACACGAAGATGACAGCAGCAGCGACGAAAACGCTTGTGAGAAGAGCTGCCATCCCCGCGCGGTTGCCGATGACCTCCGGATCGATGGCCCACGCTCCTAATACCGCGAGCCCGCCGAGGGAGTAGGTCAGCGCCAGGAGCTCACCCCTGCCGTGGAGATCGAACACGGGCTTGCCGAGACGCCGCGCGGGCCGGCGCAGACCGAGGCGACGCAGGACGCGGGACCCCAGCCGGCCGGCCGAAGAGTCTGATCCCACCTGAGCGCCCCCCGAGCTCGGTTTCCCCTGACGTCGGGAATCATCGGCCTACCTGGCCAGATGAGCGCCATTGTAACCGTCCGGCCTGCAATTCGACGGCGGAGACGGGTGCTGGCAACACTCTTCGCGTTTACCGGCCGGCTGTACACATCGTCCTCACAACTAGCCTGGCCGAAATGACGGATCAGCCCTCCGACTCCCCGGTGCGTGGGCCGGACCTGGTGTCTGGGCCGGAGCCGGTGGGTGTGGGGCTCTCGCACCGCCAGATCCTGGTCGTCTTCAGCGGACTGATGCTGGGGATGCTGCTCGCTGCTCTCGACCAGACGATCGTCGCCACCGCGCTGCCCACGATCGTCGGTGACCTGCACGGGCTCGACAAGCTGTCTTGGGTCGTCACCGCATATCTGCTCACGACGACACTGTCGACCCCTCTCTACGGGAAGATCTCCGATTTGTACGGTCGGAAGAAGATCTTCCAGATCGCGATCGTCATCTTCTTGATCGGTTCCGCTTTGTCGGGGCTCAGTCGCAACATGGTTCAGCTGATCGCCTTCCGAGCAGTCCAGGGCCTCGGGGGAGGCGGGCTGATGGCTCTGGCCATGGCGATCATCGGAGACATCGTGAGCCCCCGCGAGCGCGGCCGGTACCAGGGATACTTCGGTGGGGTCTTCGCCTTGGCGAGCATCGGCGGCCCGCTCGCAGGCGGGTTCTTCGTCGACAACCTTTCGTGGAGATGGATCTTCTACATCAACATCCCGGTCGGCATCCTCGCTCTCGTCATCACCAGCGCCGTCCTTCGCCTCCCGCTCCCAAGACGCGCTCACTCGATCGACTACCTGGGTTCCGCCCTTCTTTGCGGCGCGGTGACGCTGCTCTTGCTCGTGTGCCTGTGGGGCGGCCAGACATACGCCTGGGGGTCGAGCACCATCCTCTCCATGGCCGGTGCTGGTCTCGTCTTGTGCGGCGTCTTCGTCTGGTGGGAGAGGCGAGCAATCGAGCCGATCTTCCCTCCGCGAGTCTTCGCCGACCGCATAGTGGCGGTCACTGTGGCGCTCACCTTGTTGGTCGCTGCGTCGATGTTCGGAGCCACGATCTTCATTCCTGTGTACCTGCAGCTGGTGGACGGGGTGTCTCCTACGACCTCTGGGCTTCTTCTGCTGCCTTTGATGGGCGGGCTCCTCATCGCTTCCATCGTCTCCGGCCAGCTCGTCACCAGGTGGGGCCGATACAAGATCTTCCCTGTCATCGGTACCGTGCTCATGACCATCGGCGCCTGGTTGTTCACACACCTGGGGGCACACACCTCCCACTTTGTGAGCTCGCTCTACATGGTGGTCTTCGGACTCGGAATGGGGCAGGTGCTGCAGATCTTGGTGCTGGCCGTTCAGAACTCGGTCCGGCGTGACGACCTGGGAAGCGCGACGTCCGCGATCAGCTTCTTCCGCAACGTCGGCGCCGCGTTCGGCACTGCGCTGTTCGGGACGGTTCTCTTCTCCCGCCTGGGATACTGGCTGCCTCGGCTCGTTCACGGAAAGGTCGATCTGAATCTTTCGCAGTCCTTCACCGTGAGTCCTCAGGCGCTTCGGTCACTGCCTCCTTCTGTGCGAAGCGGCATCGTCGAGTCGTTCGTCCGTTCGCTGCATGCGGTGTTCCTCTGGACGATCCCGGTAGGGGCCCTCGGGTTCGTCCTGGCGTTGGTGCTCAGGGAGATCCCACTGCGCGAGAGGACATCGGGGGCCGAGGCGACAGGGCTCGCTTCCGAGGAACACGCCGCGACGCAGGAGGAGGCCGAGGTGGCAAGCTTCGGCTAGTTCCCACGCCACGACCGGATGAGGAGGACGTCAGTGGAGCTCGAGGGTGCTACCGCACTGGTAACGGGATCGGCGAGCGGCATAGGTGCCGAAGTCGTCGAGCTCCTTCACGGAGCGGGCGCGCGTGTCGCGGGACTCGATGTGAACGAAACAACCTCGAACGTCGAACTGTCGATCATCTGCGACGTTTCAGAGGAGAGGGAAGTCGTCTCGGCCGTCGCCCGGGTGCACGAGGCCTTCGGCACCGTAGGCGTGGCTGTGCTCAACGCCGGGATCGGTGGATTCGGGGCCTTGGTCGACATGCCTACCCACGAATGGGACAGGGTCATGTCCGTGAACCTGCGAGGGACGTTCCTCTGCCTGCGCGAAGTCTCGAAACACATGGTGTCAGCAGGACGCGGCGGCACGATATGCGCCGTGACCTCGATCTCGGGGTTCCTCGCGGACCGCATGATGGGTCACTACTCGGTCTCGAAGGCCGGGGTCGCGGAGATGGTGCGAGTCGCAGCGCGCGAGCTCGGGCCGTTCGGCATCCGGGTCAACGCCGTCGCGCCCGGAACGACCGACACTCCGATGTTCGCGACAGCGAGGAGGCTCCCGGGTTACGAGGAACGGGTCGCCGAGCGAGCGGCTCTCGGCGGCTTGGGCAGCTCTCGCGCGGTTGCGGAGGCGATCGTCGCGGTCCTCGAGCTCGAATGGGTGACGGGTCAGGTGCTCGCAGCGGACGGCGGGGTGTCGCTGTGGAGCCCTATCGATCCTGCGGAGAGCCTCAGCGGCTGAGCACGGCGACTCAGCCGCGTTGGTCGGGAGGCGCCGGCCAGTTCCACGTCCCGATGTCCTCGGCAGACGATCGAGATGGGTCGAAGAGCGCCGGCTCGCCGCTTCCCAGGTGCTTGGACCGGTACATCGCCGCATCCGCCTGGGCTACGAGGGTCTCAGCTCCCGCAACGTGCCTGGGGGACCAGGCGACCCCGATGGAAGCGCGCGAAGGGACCGACCCCTTGGGGAGGCGGATGGGATGACTCAGGCTCTCCGCCAGTCGCCGGGCCGTTCCCATGGCCTCGTCTGCAGTCGAGATACGTGGGCAGATCACCAGGAACTCATCTCCACCGATCCTGCCGACCACATCGCCCGACCGGACGCAGCTGTGCAGTCTCTCTCCCACGACTCTCAGGAACTCGTCTCCGGCGGCGTGACCGTATGCGTCGTTCACATCCTTGAAGCGGTCGAGGTCGACGAAGATCACCGCCGGTCTCCGCTTCGAGTCGGCTGAGGAGACCGCCATCTCGAGCTGAGCCATGGTCGAAGGGCGATTGTGGCAGCCGGTCACCTCGTCGTAGTCGGCCCTCACCCGTAGCTCCTCGCGCGTCCGGGCGGCCTCGGTGACGTCGGCCACGCACACGATGGCTCCACTGACTCCGCCCGACTCGTTGGTCAGAGCTCTCAAGTTCAAGGCGCAGTAGCGCAACTCCTTGTCGCCCTCGCCGCACGGTTTGATCCGGACCTCGATGTCGGTGTCGATGCCGTTCGACAGCACTCCCGCGAAGGCGTCTGTCACCAATTCGCGGTCTTCCTCGACGACGGTCGACAACTGCTCCTCCACGGTGTCGGAGCGCCCGACGCCAACGATCGAATAAAGGCGATCGTTGGTGTAGACCACGCGTGCGTCGGAGTCGACTTGAAGCAACCCCATCGGGATCGTCTCTGCCAGGCGATTGAGCAGCTGCTCTCTGGCCCGCAGAGCCTCGTGCGCAGCCATCTCTTCTGAGATGTCCACCATCTCCGCCATCACGCACTGTTGCTCGGGTTCCTCCAGGAGATTGTGGTTCGTGATCTCGATCCAGATCCAGGTTCCGTCACGATGCTGGTGGCGGAGACGGACCCTGCGGCCCGGGCCGCGACCTGCCAGCATGTCCATCCAATTGTCGACCGCCAGGGCTTGATCTTCAGGGTGGACGATCTCCAAGGTCCTGCGGCCGACGATCTCCCCGGGCGCCCAACCGAGGATCTGAGTGAACGCTTCGTCGATCCCGAGCACCACCGCGAGCTCGTTCTTTCGCGCCCGGGCGAAGCGCGGAGTGCGAGGCGGAGCCTGCTGGGCCAAGCGTGCCCCCGAAGCTTCCTCTCCGCCTTCCATCCACGTGAACACACCGAGGTACACGCCGTGGTGCGCCGTGGCATCGATGAAATGGAGGGCCGCTCGATGCTCGGGATCCGCCAACAGTCTCACTTGCGCGCTTGCAAGCCCCGTCTTTCGCACGCGTTCCCAGGCGTCGATGACGACCGCCCGGTCCGATGGGACCACCATGTCGAGTGCCGAGCGGTTCTCGAGGACGACCTGTCCCGAGAGCCGCAGAGACTCGGGCATCGGCACGATGATCCCGTCAGCCCCTATGGCGTAGAAGACGGCCTCGGGGTGGTTCGAGAGCAACGAAGCGACGACGGTGTCGGAGGCGTTGTCGGCCATAGGCTCGTCCGAACCGCCGGCGCCGGGCGCCGGCCCGCCGGCCGCGTCTGGCTCGTCCGCCTTCATTGGTACATGCACCGACCCGTTACGTGTCCATGTTGAGAGCTTCTATCTGGAGTTCTACCACTCAGCGTCTCGCCGTGAAGGTCTCGCCGTGAAGGTCTCGCCCCGAAGAGGGATGCCGAATTCCCGTCCCGAAACCTCGGACAAGGCTTCACTTTCTCGTCATATCCGCGTACCCCGGCGTTCACCCTTCACGCATACGGTGACCTAGGAATGAGGGGGCCACGAGAGGGAGTTCGACATGAACCGTTTCCTTCGCCAGATCAGGCTGGCGGTGGCGATCACTCGCTGGGCCTATCGCTCGGGCCGCAACCAGTGACAGCTCCGGATGAGCGCTTGGATCGGCCAGCTCGCGTCTCGGGGCGTCGCTCTTGCCGCCCTCCTCCTTAGAAGGTCTTCGGGCGCCTTAGAAGGGCCGACCGACTTCTCGATCCCGGCGGGAATGTCGATCTCGACGCTGGCCGTACGCTGTCGATCATGGAGAGCCGTGTGGAGCGAGCGCGCGCGAGCGGGCTCAGCGTGGCCGAAGGCACTCTCCTTTGGGAACCTTCGGCCGAACGTATATCGCGTTCCCGGTTGAGCCACTACATGCGTTGGCTCGAATCCAGTCGCGGACTGGTCTTCACCGGCTACCAAGACCTGTGGCAGTGGTCGGTGGACAGGCTCGAGGAATTCTGGGCGTCGATCTGGGACTACTTCGAGGTCTCGGGAACGCGAGAACCCGGCCGCGTCCTGCTTCGGGGGAACGGCGCCGAGGGCGCCACCTGGTTTCCCGGCAGCTCTCTCAACTACGTGGACCACGTTCTTCGCCAGCCGCCTGACGCAGTGGCGCTGATCGCCTGCGGGGAGGGCGGACAGGAGGACGAAGAAGACGGATCCCCCGGGGCGGGCAAGGCGGCTGCCGGAGCAATAGAGAAGGTGACCTACGCGCAACTCGCGGAGTTGGTCGGCGCAGCCGCGGCAGGCCTGAGGTCGTTGGGGGTGCGCAGAGGCGACCGGGTGGTAGCTGCGCTGCCGAACGGCGTCCCCGCGGTCGTAGGGTTCCTTGCTACTGCGAGCATCGGGGCCATCTGGTCCAGCTGTGCCCCGGAATTCGGCGCTCGCAGCATGGTCGACCGGTTCCGCCAGATCGAGCCAAGGGTGCTCCTGATCGCCTCGGGCTACACGTACCGAGGGCGTCGATACGACATGAGCGAGAAGTTCGCCCAGCTCCAACGCGAGCTTCCGGGGCTCGCCCATTCGATCGTCGTACCCGCGCGCGGCGATTCGCCGACCCGAGGCCGAATGGTCTGGGAAGACCTCCTTCGAGAGCCCGCTCGGGTCGAACCCGAGCCAGTGCCGTTTTCGCACCCTCTTTGGATCCTGTACTCGTCGGGGACGACCGGCTTGCCGAAGCCAATTGTCCAAGGCCACGGGGGGATCCTGCTCGAGCACCTCAAGGCTGTCGGGCTGCACAGCGACCTCGGTGCAGGAGAGCGCTTCTTCTGGTTCACGACCACGGGCTGGATGATGTGGAATTTTCTCGTCGGCGGGCTCCTCGTCGGAGCGACGATCGTCTGCTACGACGGCGATCCTCTTTGGCCCGACGAAGGCGCCTTGTGGAGGCTTGCAAAAGAGGTGGGCATCACGTACTTCGGTACGAGCGCGCCGTACCTCGAGGCGTGCCGTCGAGCCGGGCTCTCGCCGCGCGAGCTCGGGGGTCTGAAGGTCCACAGCGTGGGCTCCACGGGGGCTCCGTTGTCGCCGGAAGGATTCGCGTGGGCGGCAAACGAGATCGCCGACGACGTGTTGGTTGCTTCGGTGTCGGGCGGGACCGACGTATGCACTGCGTTCCTCGCTTCCTGTCCGCTTCTCCCGGTGCGAGCGGGTGAGCTCCAATGTCGTGCCCTCGGGGCGAGAGTCGAGGCATACGACGAAGGCGGGAGGCCGGTGCTGGGTGAGGTCGGCGAGTTGGTCGTCACCGAGCCGATGCCGTCGATGCCCGTCGCCCTCTGGGGAGACGATGGGACCCGGCTGCACGAGAGTTACTTCGCGCGCTTCGACGGTGTGTGGCGGCACGGGGACTGGGTGAAGATCGACGCTGAAGGCAGCGCGGTGGTCTACGGCCGATCGGATGCCACCTTGAACCGAGGCGGAGTCCGTATGGGCACGTCGGAGTTCTACCGGGTGGTCGAGTCGCTTCCCGAGGTGACAGACGCACTCGTCGTGGACACGAGTGAGCTCGGGAGGGAGGGTGAGCTGGTGCTGTTCGTCGTCCCGGCACCCGCTTTCGAGGTGCCCGAGGTGCCCGAGGTGCCCGAGGTGCCCGAGGTGCCCGAGGTGCCTGAGGTGCCCCGGGCGCCAAGGCCGGTTTTGACCCCCGACGCGGAAGCACGAATCCGGCAGTCGATTCGAGATCAGCTCTCGCCGCGCCATGTGCCCGATCGGATAGTTGCGGTGAGGGCGCTTCCTCGGACGATCAACGGCAAGAAGGTCGAAGTTCCCGTGAGACGAATAATCCTCGGCGCCCCCGTCGAAACGGCCGTCGCGGCCGGCGCCCTCGCGGATCCCGAAGCCCTCGAGGGACTCCTCGAGGCGATCGCTTCTGCTGAGTTGAAGTGAGCGTCGCCGCGTATTCGGTTCCCGACAGGGTCGTGATACGTGACGTCGGGCCTCGCGACGGGCTCCAAGGAGAGTCACCCGTCGTTCCTCGAGAGCGCGCGCGACTGGTGCTCGCACTTGCCGAAGCCGGTGTCCGCCGCGTGGAGGCGGTCAGCCTCGTCTCTCCGAAGGCGGTTCCGTCGATGGCGGGCGCCGAGGAGGTTCTCGCCGAGATCGGGCGTCCGCCGGGGCTCACCATCACGGCCCTCGTGCCGAACTTGAAGGGAGCTCAACTTGCCCTGGGTGCCGGTGTGGACGAGATAACGGTCACGGTTGCCGTGTCCCCGACGTACAACGAGCGCAACGTGCGGATGACGATCGACGAATCGGTGAGCGCCATCGGCGCGATCTGCGAGCTCGCTGCGTCGGAGCGAGTGCCTGTGGACGCGGTCGTGTCGTGCGCCTTCGGCTCGCCCTACGAAGGGGACGTCGCCTCCGAGGAGGTTCGCGATCTCGTAAGGAGGCTCAAAGACGCGGGAGCCGAGGCGATAACGCTCGCCGACACCACTGGGATGGCGACCCCCCGGATCCTCGCCGACGTATTGGCGGCGGTGGGCACCGATGTCGGCCTTCACATGCACGAGACGCGCGGTACCGGGCTCCTCAATTGCTTCCGGGCTATGGAGATCGGCGTGTCACGGTTCGACACATCGGTGGGAGGCCTCGGCGGTTCGCCCTTCGCGGAGGGATCGGCGGGGAACGTGTCGACAGAGGACCTGGTCGCGCTCCTCGACGACCTGGGCGTCGAGACCGGCATCGACCTCGGCCGACTCTTGTCGGCGAGCGCCTTGGCAGAGCGCCTCGTCGGACACTCGCTTCCCAGTCGTGTCGCATATGCAGGCGCGCGCCTGGGCCGAAGATGACGCGGCCCGGGCGACAAGCGTGACGAAGCGAGGGCGACGGTGGCTGACGGGAGCCTTGGTTGTGTTGCTCCTCGGTCTCGCGGGCGGCGGGATCTATGCAGCACTGTCCAATTCGGGTACTGGTTCGGGCCACCCGCTCGTCGAGCGGGACAACGCGCCGGCTCCGCAGTTCTCGCTCCAGGTCCTTGGCTCGTCCAGGCGAACGATCTCCCTCGCGGCCTTTCGGGGGCACGATCTCGTTGTGAACTTCTGGGCATCGTGGTGCATCCCGTGCCGCACCGAGATGCCACTTTTGCAGTCCGTTTACCTGTCGGAGAAGGGGAGGGTGATGTTCGTGGGCATCGACACGAACGACACGCGCAACGGTGCGCAGGGCTTCATCCGTCAGGTGAAGGTCACCTACCCGACTGCGTTCGACCCAAACGGTCAGGTTGCATCGGCCTACGGGCTCTTCGGTCTCCCGGTGACAGTGTTCATATCCGCCGACGGCAGGATGGCCGGGCGTCACCTCGGGCAGTTCGACGCGTCGTCACTGCAAGCAGCGTTGCAAGAGGCGTTCGGAGCCTGAAAGATTGGACGTCGTGAGCTTCGGCGCTGCCTGTCCAACGGCTCTGCTCGTGGTCGACGTGCAGAACGACTTCTGCGAGGGGGGCACGCTCGCCGTCGACGGTGGCGCAAACGTCGCGGTAAGGATCGCCGCGTTCTTGGACTCTCGGGCGGATCGCTACGACGCGATCGCCGCGAGCCGCGACTGGCACATCGAGCCGGGACGGCACTTTGCATCGGCGATGGGCAAGGACAGCATGCCGGATTTCGTCGACAGCTGGCCCGACCACTGTGTCGCAGGTACTTGGGGGGCCGAGTATCACCCCGCGCTGAGCGGGGCGATCGGTCGTCATGCCCAGGCGGAGTTTCGCAAAGGCCGCTACGAAGCCGCTTACTCGGCGTTCGAAGGCGTCCTCGGCGACGACGACGAGATGCGTCTGAAGGACTGGCTCGCCGATCGCGAGATCGAAGCGGTCGAGATAGTCGGCATCGCGACCGACTACTGCGTTCGTTCCACGGCACTGGACGCCGTATCGGCGGGCTTCGACGCGACCGTCCTCGAGGATCTCGTTGCGGGTGTCGCTCAGGAGACGTCGCACTCTGCCCTCGAAGAGATGCGTGGTGCAGGCGTGCACCTGGCCAGGTCGGACTCTCTTCCACACTGACCCGAGGCCTTTCCTCTGACCGGGAGGCCGCGGCCGAGGCACGATGATCAGCTTCAGGCCATGCATGTGAGCGGCTTGCCTCCGTTGAAGGCCACCATGTCCACGAACGCGGCGACGACGTCGATCTCGTCTCCCGGGTGTGCCCCGCGGCATTCGGCGATAGCACGGTGGAGGTTGCCCACCAGGCGCTCGGGGTGCAGGAGCTGGTCCAGGCCCACCGAAGAGAGGTCTGTCTCGCGTGCAGCCTCCAGGGGACTCACTCCATCCTTGGTTGCCTGCTCGGCTGTGAGCTGGAGGAGTCTCAGGTACGCGCCGGCATCTTCCAGAGCGCCCATCGAGCACGGCTCACCGTGACCTGGGATTATCACCGCCGCGTCGTATTCCACGAGCCGGTCCAGCGCGACGAGGGAGCCCGCGACCGAGCCCATCAGCACGAAGGGCGCAGCCCCGTTGAACACGAGGTCGCCGGTGAACAGGACGCGGTGCTCGGGGATCCAGGCGTACACGTCGTTGGTGGTGTGGGCGGCGATCCCGATGTGACGAAGCTCCACAAGCAGGTCGCCGACGTACACGTCGATGCGGTCGTCGAAAGTGACGAACGGCGGGGTCGGTTCGAGCTCACCCCATTCCACCGCCTCGAAGACCCCCTCGGGGCGAAGGATCCCTGTCTTGATGATCTCGTCGCGACAGCGCTTGTGACCGAGGATCGTCGCGAACGGGAGAAGGCAGTTTCCGTTGGTGTGGTCGCCGTGGTGATGGGTGTTCAACAGCGTCCTGGGCGTTCGGCCGGCCACGCGCTCTATCTCCGAGACGAAGGCGCGGGTTCGGCGCTCGGTCGCGCAGGTGTCGATCGCGAGCACGTTCGAGCTCCCGGAGACGAAGCCGGTGTTGTTGATCCACCAGCTGCCGTCGGGCTGAATGTATGCGAAGACGCCATCGGCCACCTCCTCGGTTCGAGGTGGTGGGAGGTCCCGAGATGACTCGTGGTCCAGATGAGTGCTGGTCATGACGCGGGTCTACCAGCGACATCACACCCCTCGCATAGGTTCGGCCGGCGTGACTCGTGTGCTCCAAGAGAAATCGAGGGGTAGCTGCCCGGCCGGCCTCCGCGCGAAGGCCGACTCGAATCCGCGGCGCACCCTTGTGTTCCTGTTGTTGGCCGGCACTATCGCCGGGGCGTGCACCTCTGCCTCCTCAGCGGCACCGGCACCGGCGTCACCAGCACCGGCGTCACCGGCACCGCCGGTCCGGAGTTCGGGGCCGGCACCCGCAGATGCCGCCGCGCTCGTGCGGTCACCTGGCTACGGATGGTCCGATTCGGGGCTGGACGGGCCGGTTCCCACCTCGGGGAGTTGTCAATACAGAGCCGCCGCCGACGGTTCGAGCCTGCCCGATCCCGAGTGCACACCGGGTGCGATCGATGCCTCCGTGACCGAGGGGAACCTGGCGAGCACGATCTGTGATCCGACTGGATACACGAGCCATGTGAGACCTCCCGAGTCGCTGACCGAGCCGTTCAAGTACGCGTCGATGAGTGCCTACGGAGTCGACGCTCCAGCCGGGCGTTACGAGCTCGACCATCTGGTGGCACTCGAGATCGGGGGATCGAGTGACACGCGAAACCTGTGGCCTGAGTACGACGACCACCCCTCGCCCGGTGTCGCCAACTCGAAGGACGTCGTGGAGGCAGAGATGCACGATCTCGTGTGCAATGCCGTGCACGGCAGGGCTTATCTACCTTTGTCCGTGGCTCAGGTCCTGATGGCCTCGGACTGGACCACGTCGGTCGAGAAGGCGGAGGGATCGCTCGTCCAGCCATAAGGACGCGGCTGGCCGAATGCTCGCTTGTTTACGTCCTTTTCAAACCGAGGCCGACGACGACGTTCCAGCTACGCACCCTCCAGCTCGACACGAGCCCTTCTCGCACATAGGGGTCCGCTTCTGCGAAACGCCGAGCGACAGCCGGGTCGTCGCCCGCGAACACGAGGACCGCCTTGTCGACCGGATCGGCGAGCGCACCTGCCAAGAGGATCTCTCCGCGATCATGCGCATCTTGAACCAGTTTCAGGTGGTCGTCTCGCAAGGGGGCGCGGCGCTCGATGTAGTCGTCAACGAGGTCGTACACGAGCAACCAGTGCATCGACGTCACCTTAGGTGAGGTTCGTATCGCCGGTGTGGCTGCACGCGCGTCGTAGGCTCCGGTGCCTGTGCCCTCCGAAGTCGTCGTCGCCAGCTGGAACGTGCACAGCGGCATCGACGGCTGGGGTCGCCCGTTCGACGTGGTCGCAGGGTGCAGGGCCATGGATGCCGACGTCATCGTTCTCCAGGAGACCTGGTCGCCCGATGGTGAGGTGTCGCTCGCCCGGCGAACAGGCGACGCCCTCGGATACCGGGTCGAGGAATCCGTGATCGCGAGAGGAGTGATGTTCGCACCTCCACCGCGCGCTGGAAGCAGATGGGGACCTCCGCCATGGCAGCGCCCCTTTCACGGCGCGCGAGTCGACCGAGCCCCGTCGTCGAGAACTCGGAACGGCGCGACGCGGGGAACGCTCGGATTGGCCGTGTTGTCTCGACTCGAGATCTCCTATGTCGAGACCTGGGATCTCGGTCAGTTCCTCGGGGACCCGACGAAGCGGTCGGCGATCGCGGTGAAGGTCGTCGCAAGTGGAGCGGGCGGCTCGGCTAGCCAGGGCTTGCTCGTCGCGGGCACGCACCTGTCGCACTTGCGCCATGGCTCGGTCATGCAGATCGCAAGACTTCGAAGGATGCTCGCTCGACGCAGCGGGCCCGCGGTTCCCGCTGTGCTGGGAGGGGACATGAACCTGACTGGGGCGCCGCTCTCTGTCTTGTTGCCGGGTTGGAGGAGGACGGTGCGCGGACCCACTTGGCCTGCTTGGAGACCCCTCGGGCAGAGCGATCACATACTCGTGACACCTGCCGTCGAGGGCTCGGGAGAGGTTCTGGACATCGGAGGCTCGGACCATCTGCCGGTGAGAGCCCACCTCTCGTTCTCCTGATCACAAGACTCGACGACCCGCCCGGGACGCGACGTCATGGTCACGCCATCGAAACAATCCCGACATGAGATCGAAAAGGGGACTACGGTCATTTCCGAGCAGGGCAATTGGACCCTACTGCAAGGGGGGTTCACGCCTGAGGCTTGGGGTGTCTGCCAAGACCTCGCGGACGCTGCAGCAGATGGAAAGAAATGGCACGTCGCCCTCGCGGGCCACTAACAGGAGGCGAAGCGTTGCGAATCATGAAACTAAGCAGGTTGGGGGGCCTGTCGCTGGTCCTCGCAGTCGGGGTGATAGCGACGGCCTGTAGCAGCTCGTCGAGCTCGACCACTTCGACGACGTCGGCTTCCAGTGGACCCTCGGGTCTCAGCACCAGTTCGTTCAACGTCAATTTCACTGCGATGTCTCAGCTGAAGAGCGTGGCCTCTTCGGGCTCGGGACTCGTGGGCGTGATCCTGCCGGACACGACGTCCTCGACCCGCTATGTCGACTTCGACGCGCCATACCTGACCAAGGCGTTCCAGCAGGCCGGGTACAGCTCCTCGGACTTCAAGATCGACAACGCACAGGGGGTCGACGCCACCGAGGTCGCTGACGCGCAGGCCGACATCACAGAAGGTGCGAAGGTCCTGGTCTTCGACCCGCTCGACAGCACGACGGGTGCCCAGGTGCAGCAGCTCGCGGCCGCCCACGGGGTGCAGCTGATCAGCTACGACCGTGCCACGTTCGTCGGGACCAACACGTACTACGTGAGCTTCGACAACGTTCAGGTCGGAAAGCTCATCGGCCAGGGCTTCGAGGACTGCGTGACTGCCTGGAACGTGAGCAGCCCGAAGGTCTTCGAGCTCGACGGCGGTGAGGACACCGACCCGAACGCCGTATCGTTCGCCCAGGGATACGACCAAGTGATCTGGGGCAACACGACGACACCGGAGTCGGCTGGTCTCACGAACAGCAAGGGCTACACCCTCGTCGGCGACCAGATCACCCCTGGTTGGACGAACGCAACCGGTGCGACGATCTTCCAGCAGCAGTTCACCGCTCACCCGACCATCAACGCCACCGTCGAGGCCAACGACGGTCTGGCCAACGTGGTGATCGGGGACCTGAAGAACGCCGGCGTCGGACCGAAGAAGATCCCCACGACAGGACAGGACGCAACACTTCAGGGGATGCAGTGGGTTCTGCAGGGCTACCAGTGCGGGTCGGTCTACAAGCCGATCTACGAGGAGGCGCAGGATGCAGTCGCCCTGGCGACCTACCTTCGTGCAGGCAAGACCCCGCCCTCGTCCCTCGTGAACTCGACCACGTCACCGCCCTCGGGCGTGACCGGGACGACGCAGCCGGCGTCGCTTCTCACCCCGATCTGGGTGACTGCGTCGAACATGAACGCCACTGTCATCAAGGACCAGTTCATCTCTGCGTCCACCTTGTGCACCGCGGTGGGTAGCAGCGTCTGCAGCTCAGCCGGCATCACCCCCTGAACCGGGTGATCCCGACCTGACGTTTGGGACCGCCGCCGCGTCACGCGGCGGCGGTCCCGCGTCGGGGCGTCCGATGCCGTAGTTTTGGGCGAGACGAAAGTGACGAGATGGCCGAGACGAACGTAGAAGAGCCTCTTCTGAGGCTGCGGGGGATCTACAAGAGCTTCGGTGCGGTCCAGGCCCTGGCCGATGTCGATCTTGAGCTGCCCTCCGGACAGATAACGGCACTGTGCGGCGACAACGGTGCCGGCAAGTCCGTGCTCGTGAAGTGCATCGCGGGGACCCACGAGCCCGACGAGGGATCGATGTTCTGGGAGGGCCGCCACGTCCGCATCCGTAATGCTCACGATGCCGCCGCCCTCGGGATCGAGACCGTCTACCAGGACCTCGCTCTCGCAGACAATCTCGACATCGTTCAGAACATGTTCCTCGGACGTGAACGCCTCCGCTATCGCCAGCTCGACGAGAACGACATGGAGCGCGCCGCCGCCCAAACACTTGCGAGCCTGCGCGTGACGACCGTGAGGTCGATTCGCCAGCCAGTCGGATCGCTCTCGGGGGGGCAGCGACAGTCGGTAGCCGTCGCGAAAGCAGTCATGTGGAACTCCAAGCTCGTGATCATGGACGAGCCGACCGCCGCGCTCGGAGTGACCCAGACGACGATGGTGCTCGACCTCATGCGGCGCTTGCGTGACCACGGGCTGGCCGTCCTAATGATCTCCCACAACTTGAACGATGTCTTTGCAGTGGGCGACAGGATGGCGGTCCTCTACCTGGGGAGGTTGGTCGTGCAGGACCAGGCGTCCGCGTTCGACCGTCAGAGCCTCGTCGAGTACATGACCACCGGAGGTCTTGGCGTGACTGCCGCAGGACTGCCCACGGGAAGCGGAGCGCCCGAGCATGGCAAAGCCTGATCCTGGCCCGGGTCCGGGTATCGGCGGTGCCCCGCCGGCTCTGGATGGCGACCCACAAATAGGAGAGCTGGTCGACCTTACAGCAGCTCCGGAAGCCGCTGCGCCCCTCGTTCCCGCTGAGATAGTCGCGCAGACCCTGCCCGAATACCTGCGAGCCCTATTGCTTCGTGTCAAGGGCGGGGAGAGCGGCATGTTGCCGGTCATCCTGGCGCTGGTCATCATCGTCATCGTCTTCGAGGCGATCAGCCCCAACCACGTCTTTCTCCACGCCACCAACATCGTGAACCTCTTCCAGCAGAGCGCATTCTTCATCGTGTTCGCCATGGCCGAGATCTTCGTCCTGTTGCTGGGAGAGATCGACCTCTCCATCGGCTTTGTGGGCCCTGTAGGAGCGGTGATCGCGGTGCAGCTCGTACAGCCTCGAACGACCGGCTGGCCGTGGGAGGCTGCCATCGTCGTGGCGTTGCTGGCGTGCGCGGTGATCGGCGCGGTCCAGGGCTCGTTGATAACGCGCCTTCGGCTCCCCTCCTTCATCGTCACCCTCGCCGGACTTCTCATCTTCAACGGGGTGCTGCTGATCATCCTGGGGTTGGGTCCGTTCTCCGGTTATCCGAGCCTCATCGGCCGTTCGTCGAACCTGCACGCCCTCTACGCCCTCATGTGGGGACACGTCAGCCCGCTCGTGGGCTGGATCGTCATGATCGCCCTCGTGGCCGTCATGGGCCTGAACCTCTTCCTGCGCGACACGAGGCGCCGCCGAAGTGGGCTGGTGGCGCCGCCGCTGAGCCTGACACTCATAAAGATCGCGTTCATGGCGGCCGTCGGGATAGCGGTCGTGGTGATCTGCAACTTGAACCGCGCCACCTTTGGCACCCTTGAGGGTGTTCCGTACGTGGTGTTCATCGTTCTTGGAATGCTGGTGATCTGGACGTTCCTGCTCCAGCGGATGCGCTTCGGGCGCTACGTCTACGCCATCGGCGGCAACCCCGAGGCGGCGCGCCGAGCGGGGATCAACGTCGCGATGATCCGTACGTGGGCGTTCATCCTCTGTGCCGTCACGGCGGGCGTCGCCGGACTGCTCTACGCCTCCTACCTGGGTGGCATGTCGAACAACGTGAACGGTGGCCAGCTCGTGCTCTACGCGGTCGCCGCCGCTGTCATAGGCGGAACGTCGCTGTTCGGGGGTAGGGGGAGGATCGCCCACGGAGTGCTCGGGGGACTCGTGATCGGTGGGATCTACAACGGCATCTATCTCCTGGGGCTGTCGGCGCAGTGGCAATACATCATCACCGGCTTCGTGCTCATCGTGGCGGTGACCGTCGACGCGCTCAGCCGCCGGGGGACCACGACCGGCGGCCTCGCCGGTCGATGAGGAGGTTGTCGGGCCGTCGGCTATGAGCGGCTCCGACACCATTCGTGTCGGCCTCGTCGGCTACGGGCTGTCAGGGCGGGTCTTCCACGCTCCGCTTCTGAACGCGACCCCAGGGTTCACCCTGAGCACCATCGTCACCGGGAACGCCACGCGTCAGGCGCAGGCGCGAGCCGACCACCCGGACGCCCGAGTGATCGGGAGGGCTGAAGAGCTGTGGAGCTGTGCGAAGGACCACGATCTCGCGGTGGTCGCCACGGACACGGGATCGCACGTGTCGCTCGCCTCCGCAGCTATCGACGCCGGGTTGGCAGTCGTCGTGGAGAAGCCCCTCGCGCCTAGCGCGGACCAAGCGCGCGGTCTGGTGGATCGAGCGAACAGGCTCGGGCTCGTGCTCAGCGTCTTCCACAACCGTCGTTGGGATTCGGATCACCTCACGCTTCTGCGACTCGTCGGTGAGGGTGCCCTCGGGGAGGTGATGCGTTATGAGTCCCGGTTCGAACGCTGGCGCCCTGAATCGAACCGGGAGTCCTGGCGCGAGCGAGAGGCGCCGTCTTCGGGGGGAGGGGTGCGTCTGGATCTTGGAGTCCATCTCGTCGACCAGGCCCTAACCCTCTTCGGAGCGTCGCACTCCGTGTACGCCGAGGTCTTTTCGCGCCGAGGCGGTGCGGACGACGACGTGTTCATGGCGGTCGAGCACGTCTCGGGAGTCCGGTCGCACATGTGGGCAGGGGCGCTGAGCGCGGCACCCGGACCGCGTCTCAGGGTCCTCGGTACCGGCGGCGCGTTCGTCGTGGCCGGTCTCGACGGCCAGGAGCACGCGCTTCGCTCGGGCCGGCGACCCGACGAGCCCGACTTCGGCGAGGAGCCGGAGCAGAGTTGGGGCCGGCTGTTTCACGGCGACGCCGGTGAACCCGTGCGTCCGGAGCGAGGGCGCTGGAGCCAGTACTACGCGGACCTCGCGCTGGCGATGCGCGGTGGATCGGCTCCTCCTGTGGACCCTGGCGATGCGCTCGCAGCGCTCGAGTTGCTCGACGCGGCCCTGCGCAGTGCGCAGGAGGGCTCGGTCGTGTACCTGGGCTAGGGGCCGTGGCGGGGGCCGGCGGCAGTGGCGAGCGGGAGGCGCTCGTCCGGTACGTCGGTCTTCCACGACTCGCGTATCCAGTGGTGTGCCGGGTCGTCGCAGAAGGTCATCGTGCGTTCTGGCGCCGGACCGGCCAGCACGTTCAGGTAGTAGAGGTCGTATCCCGGTGACGTCATCGAGGGCCCGTGGTATCCGCGCGGAATGAGCACCACGTCACCTTGGCCGACCTGCTCGCACATGTCGATCTCGCGGTCGGCTGTGTAGAGGCGGTGAAAGGCGAACCCCTCACCGATCTTCCGAGAGCCGTCTTCGCACGCCCGCGCCAGCTCGAAGTAGTAGATCTCCTCGAGAACGGCCTCGCCAGGCCTGGCCTCGTCGTGCTTGTGGGGCGGATAGCTCGACCAGTTTCCGGCAGGAGTTATGCACTCGACTGCAACCAGCTTGTCGGCTGGGAACGACTGCGGATCACAGAAGTTGTTCAGCTGGCGTGTCGCCTGTCCTGCCCCCCGAAGCTCCACGGGCACCTCTTCGGCCGGTCCATAGGCAGGTTCGAGGCGTCTCGTCGACTCCGAGCTCGGAAGAGCGAACCGCCCACCACGGCGGCTCGACAGCCGCACCTCGGAGTCGATCGGGAGATAGGCGAAGTCGCTCACACGGCTGAACACGTCGTCTCTGCCGGCCAGCTCGAATCTTCGCCCCTC
>Ga0116219_10001178_pt1 | contig 24984 bp, 23 predicted proteins | sample Sb_taG_4_FD_91019 | JGI IMG/M metagenome (GOLD analysis project Ga0116219, IMG submission 91019) | Peat soil microbial communities from Weissenstadt, Germany - Sb_50d_6_BS metaG | ecosystem: Environmental > Terrestrial > Soil > Wetlands > Peat | place: Germany: Weissenstadt | collected 2010-09-21 | reverse complement strand
GTCGGGTCGTGTGGCACCTGGTCCCTCCGTCCGTACAGCCGGGTCTGCCCGACGAGTGTACGACCGCCCGTGGCGGCCTGCTCAGGCGGTACTGGTCAGGGGTTGGGCGGGGTGCCGGTGCGAGCCGCCCCGATCGCGGCGTCGTACTCGTGCCGGATGGAGAAGCGGACGAAGAGGCCCAGGGTGTCGATGAGGAGGAGCCACACGGCCTTGATGGAGATGGTGCTGCCGAACCGCTCGTCAATGCGCACCGGAGCCTCCACGATGCGCGTGTACCCGAGGCGCCGCGCCAGGACGAGGAGCTCGAGGTCGAGTGCGAAGCGGCTCTCGCGCAGGAGGGGCAGCACGTCGGCGACGACCTTGCGGTCCACCAGCTTGATCCCGACCTGGGTGTCCTTGACGTTCAACCGGAACAGCAGGTGGATGAGGCGCTGATAGCCCCACGAGTACAGCCGCCGCAGGGGCGGGTAGTGCACCGAGGAGTCCGCATGCCGCTTGCTCCCGATGATGATGTCGGGCTCCATGGAGCGCATGATGGAGACGAAGGGGGCGAGGAATTCGGGTGAGATGTCGCCGTCGGCGTCGATGAAGCCGAGATAGCGCCCCCGGCCCATCCCGAGCCCCGTCCGCAGCGCGCGGCCCTTGCCGACGTTCGTGTCGAACGAGATGCGTCGCACCACGCTCTCGGGGAAGCCGTCCAGGGTGAACGGGCTGCCGTCGGTCGAGCCGTCGGACACGGTGATGATCTCGAAGGTCATGCCCGACGCATCGAGCACCCGCACCATGTGCGCCACCGTCGAGCGCAGCCTGTCGCCCGGGTTGTAGTAGGGCACGACGATCGACACGTCGAGCGTCGGGTCGGGAAGGACGGTGATGTGGGGTTGGGGTGTGTCGACGTTCGTCGGTTCCGAATCCGGCACCGGCCCCTCACGTGCTCTGCCCGCGGGTGGAAGGAGGCGGGGCGTCCGCTCCCCGTGTGGCATCTCTGTCGGCGAGGCTACCCGACGGGGTGACCGGTCGGGCACGCGCGGCCGCGCCCCCGAATCAGTAGCCGTACCCGCCGCTGTGGGACGTCGTGGTCGTGCCGCCGCCGCTGCTCGTCGTGCTGGCGCCACCGACGACGATGTTGACGTTCATGCCCAGCATCTTGTGCCCGGGGACGGGGCAGAAGACGTCGTAGGCGCCCTTCTTGAAGGTCACGGTGAGCTTCGTGGCGTGCCCCGGCGAGATGTTCTTCGCCTTCGCATTGGAGAGCCCCGGCCCGGTGATCTCCAGGGAGTGGGTGACCTGCCCCTTGTTCTGGGCCACGAAGGTGTACTTGCCGGGGCTGAACGTGCTCTTCGAGAGGGCGATGTGGAAGTCGGTCTCGACCGCCTTGACGACGGTGGGGCGCGAGCTGGCACCGGCCGGCGCCGCCGAGACGACCCCGAGCGCGGCGGTGGCGACCCCCGCCGCGGCCAGCGCCGCCAGCCCGAACGGCGACCGACGGGGATGGCGGCCCCCGCCTGGGGGGAAGGTGACCCTGCGCCTGCGGGCGGCGTCTCGGATGTTCGTCATGGTGGTCCTCCATCGCGGTCGTGTCACTGTGGAGGATACGGGCCAGGCGAGGCCCGGGATTGAACCCACGTGTCGCGACCAGGGGTTCCATACTCGGTGCACCGCCGCCGGACCCCCGGTCGGGAGGTCTCGGCCTCCGGGTTTCGGGGACCGGATGGTAAACTCTGGGGAACAGCGCCCCCTTCCAGGGAGGGCGCACGACGAGGAGCTTCATGTTCGACGGTCGCTGGCGAACTTCCGTGGATCGGACCACGGGTCCGGTCGGCGAGGCACTGCACCGCCATGGCATCACCGCTGACGTGCTCACCGCCACGGGCCTGGTCTCGGCCACCGCGACGGCCGTCTTGGTGGCCACCGGCCACCTCCACCTCGCCATCATCTTCCTGATCGTGACGGGCCTGCACGACCTGCTCGACGGCCCGGTCGCCAAGGCCGCCGGCACGGCCTCCGTGCGAGGCGCCTTCTTCGACTCGGTCACCGACCGCGTGGCGGACGCCGTCTTGATGTTCGGCTGCGCCTGGTATCTCCTCGACCGTGGGGAAGGCCACCTCGCGCTTCTGCCCATGGCCATCCTGGCGGTGACCGCCCTGGTCTCCTACGAACGGGCGAAGGCCGAGTCGCTCGGGCTCCAGGCCAAGGGCGGCCTCATGGAGCGGGGCGAGCGGATGTTCCTGCTGGGCGTCGCCTTCCTCAGCACCGTGATCTTCGTGCCGGTGCTCTGGGCGATGCTCGTCCTCGTCTCCTTCACCGCGATCGCCCGCTTCGTGAAGGTCTGGAACGCGGCGTCCGGTCGCGACCGGGTGATCGCCCGCCGCATCGAGGCGTGGCGGGAGGGCCGGGTCGACTCGCGCTGGCGGGCCTGGCGTGAAGCGCGCCAGGGCGACGGCGTGCCGCGCCGGCAGATGGCCAGGACCTCGGGGGCACCGGTCGGACGCTGGCGGGCCCGCCGCCAGGAGGCGCTGAGCAGCCGCTCGGGGCGGACGCTGCGGGAGCGCCGCCGCCTCGACAGGGGCCACGACGGGACGACGAACGCGCGCCGCATCTCCGGTCGCCGCACCCCGCCGGCATCCTGATCCCCACCTCGCTCGCGACCTGAGCTCCGCGTGACCGACGCCCGCGCCGACAGTCACGCCCCCCCGAGCTGGCGCGACACGGCCAAGTACCTGACCTATCGGGGCCTCGGCGCAGCCATGGGCCACATGCCCGAGCCGCTGGCGCAGGGGGTGGCGCGCACGGTGGCCCGGACGATGGCCCTGCGGGGCGGCCCCTCCCTCGCCATGAACGAGCACCACATGCGGCGCATCCTCGCCAGCGAGTGCACCGACGGCGTCGAGCCTGACCCCGCGCTCGTGCGCCGGTGGAGCAGGCGCACCTTCGACTCCTACGCGAGCTACTGGGCCGACGGAGCACGCCTCCCCTACGAGAGCGAGGCCGGCGTGCGCGCCCGCTTCCGTCTCGAGGAGGGCGAGGACCACCTCCGGGCCGCGTTCGCGCTCGGCCGCGGCATCGTCATGGCGCTGCCGCACGTGGGCAGCTGGGAGTGGGGTGGCTACTGGCTGGCGCTCGAGGGCATGCCGATGACGGCGGTGGTGGAGCGACTGGAGCCCGAACAGCTCTTCGAGTGGTTCGTGGCGCAGCGCGAGGCCATGGGGCTGACCGCGGTGGCTCTCGGCGAGGGATCGAGCACGGCGCTGCTGCGGGCACTCAAGGCGGGGGAGGTGGCCGGGCTCGTCAGCGACCGGGACCTGGCGGGCAACGGGGTGCCGGTCGAGTTCTTCGGCGAGCGCACCACCCTTCCCGGCGGTGCCGCCACGCTCGCGTTGCGGACCGGGGCGCCCCTCGTGCCGGTCGTCGTCTACTCGGGGCCGGGGAATTGGCACACTGGCGTCGTGCACGCACCCGTCGACACCACCCGTCGCGGGTCGCTGCGCGAGGACGTGGCGCGGGTGACCCAGGAGCTGGCCACCATCTTCGAGCACGACATCCGCAGCCGCCCCGAGCAGTGGCACCTCTTCCAGCCCAACTGGCCGAGCGACCCGCGATGAGGATCGCCATGCTCTCGCCGTACTCCCTCACGCGCCCGGGAGGCGTGCAGGGCCAGGTGATCGGCCTGTCGCGGCGCCTCCGCGCCCTGGGGCACGACGTCACCGTGCTCGGGCCGGCCGATGAAGGCCAGCCCGTCCCCGAGGCCGCGGGGGAGCATTTCGTCATCGGCCGACCAACGGCATTGCGCTCCAACGGGTCGGTGGCCCCGGTGGCGCTGTGGCCGACGGCGTCGGCGCGGGTGGAGCGGTTCGTGCGCACCGGCGGCTTCGACGTCGTGCACGTGCACGAGCCGCTGGCGCCGATGGCCGCCTACGGACTCGTGCTCACCGCCCCGCTCCCCATGGTCGGGACCTACCACCGGGCCGGGGTGAGCCGGTGGGTGCCGGTGCTCAAACCCCTCGCCGAGCTGGTGGGGCGCCGGCTGCAGATCCGGGTGGCCGTCTCGGAGGCGGCGCGTGAGACGGGTATGCGCTCGGGTGGCGGCGAGTTCGAGGTGCTCTTCAACGGCGTCGACATGGAGCGCTTCGAGTCGGCGGAGCCGGTGCACGACGAGGAGGGCCGGCCTGCCGTGCTGTTCCTCGGACGCCACGAGGAGCGCAAGGGCCTCAACGTCCTCCTCGATGCGTTCGCCACCGTCGAGCGGCCCGCCGTCCTGTGGGTGGCCGGCGACGGACCGGGCGGCGAGGTGCAGCGGCGCCGGCATCCCGAGTCCGACCGGGTGCGGTGGCTGGGCCTGCTGAGCGACGGGGAGGTGGCATCGCGTTTGGCCGGGGCCGACGTCCTGTGTGCGCCGTCGCTGCGCGGGGAGTCCTTCGGCATGGTCCTCCTCGAGGGCATGGCGGCTGGTTGCGCGGTGGTGGCGTCGGACATCAGTGGCTACCGGTCGGCGGCGGGCGGGCACGCCGAGCTGGTGCCACCCGGAGATGCGGGCGCACTGGCCCGTGCCCTCGGGGCCGTGCTGGCCGATGTGGTCGAGGGGAGCGGCCGGTCCTCACCCGAAGCGCGCAAGGGGGCGACCGAGTACGCACGGGCCTGGTCGATGGAGACGCTGGCCGAGCGCTATGTCGACGTGTACGGGCGGGCGATCGACGCGTACCGGGGCCGGGGCGCCGCCACCAGGGGCTGAGCCCCGGGCAGGGCGCTCTCGACCACCGGAGGTGCCGTAGGCTGGCGTCCCCATGGCCGATCAGAGCGACAGTTCAGGAACGCCGCCCCGGGGCAACAGCGGCGGCGGCTCTGGCGGTGGCAGCAGCTCTGGCGGGGGTAGTGGCGGCGGCAACCGCAACAGGAACCGCAATCGCAACCGGAGCCGAACCGCCAGCGGCGGCGGCAACAGCGGCAACAGCGGCGGTGGCAGTGCGAACGCGCAGAGGAAGGGTCAGGGCGGTGGCGGGGGCCAGCGCTCGGGAAAGGGCGGCGCCAACCGGTCGCGGGGCTCGAGCTCGGGATCTCGACCGCGCACCGACCAGCCGCGCGGCGCAGTCGCCCTCGCTCCTCTCGCGCCGCTCGAGCCGCTGGCGATGCATCCCAGCCTGGGTGCGCCGCAGATCTATCCGGGAGAGGTCGCGGCCAACCGCCGCCGGGCCATCAGGTTGTGCGCCTGGACGGCCGCCATCCCCGCGCTGCTCTTCGGCGCCCTTCTCTTGGCGGCCGTCTCTCCGATCGCCGGCGCCGTGGCGTTCGTCGTGGCGGGCGCGGCGGTCATGTACGGAGCGTGGCGGCTCGCGCCGGCGGTGGCGCTGCGGCGGATCGGTGCCGTGCGCATCGAGGAGCACGACGACCCGCGGCTCTACAACGTCACCGAGGGGCTGTGCGCCACCTTCGGTCTGAGCATGCCGTCGCTCAACCTCGTCGACGACGACGTGCCCAACGCGTGTGCGCTCGGCCGCGACGCGCGGCGGTCCGACCTCGTCGTCACGACCGGCCTGCTCCGGAGGCTGGACCCCATTGAGCTCGAAGGCGTGATCGCGCATGAGCTGGCGCACGTGAAGCGGGGCGACAACGGCGTCTCGTGCGTGGGGATCACGCTCGGCACGCTCTTCGGGGGCGAGAAGACGCTGCGGCGCTGCGTGGGGGAGAGCAGGGAGTATCGAGCCGACGTGGTCGGCGCGTCGGCCGTGCGGTACACCCGTGGCCTGCTCGATGCGCTCCGCGTCATGATCGACGCCCCCCCACCGGCCGAGGGCTCCCTCTTCGCCTCTCCCTCCCGGTTCGGGTCGACGCGTTGGGTGTGGATCGACCCCTCGGTGGGCCACCGCGAGGACCCCCTGGTGCCTGGGGATCTCGATGCCACCTCGGTGAGGGCCGCCGCACTGAGCGAGTGGTGAGAAGGGGCGGCCCGCCCTCGTAGACTGGATCCATGACAACCGGGACCTTCACCGTCAAGCGGGGGTTGGCCGACATGCTGCGGGGCGGCGTCATCATGGACGTGGTCAACGCCGAGCAGGCCAAGATCGCCGAGGACGCCGGTGCCGTCTCGGTCATGGCGCTCGAGCGGGTGCCGGCCGACATCCGCCGTGACGGGGGCGTGGCGCGCATGAGCGACCCGCTGCTGATCGAGGGGATCATCGACGCCGTCACGGTCCCGGTCATGGCCAAGGCCCGCATCGGTCACTTCGCCGAGGCGCAGGTGCTGCAGTCCCTGGGCGTCGACTTCATCGACGAGTCCGAGGTGCTGACGCCGGCCGACGAGGCGTACCACATCGACAAGTGGCCCTTCAAGGTGCCGTTCGTCTGTGGGGCCACGAATCTGGGCGAGGCGCTGCGCCGCATCTCCGAGGGCGCGGCGATGATCCGCTCCAAGGGCGAGGCAGGGACGGGGAACATCGTCGAGGCCGTGCGCCACCTGCGCTCCATCCTCGGGGCGATCCGGTCGATCACACAGGCCGACTCGGCTGAGGTGTACGGCTGGGCGAAGGAGCTGGCCGCGCCGGTCGGGCTCGTGCAGGAGATCCATTCGACGGGGAAGCTCCCGGTGCCCCTGTTCTGCGCGGGTGGCATCGCGACGCCGGCCGATGCGGCGTTGGTCCTGCAGCTCGGCGCGGAGGCCGTGTTCGTCGGGTCGGGGATCTTCAAGTCGTCGGACCCCGCTCGGATGGCCTCGGCGATCGTGGAGGCGACGGCGCACTACGAGGACGCGGAGCACGTGGCGAAGGTGTCGCGTGGCCTCGGAGAGGCGATGCGGGGGCTGGAGGCGTCGCAGTACGGCGAGCATCTCGCCGACCGGGGGTGGTAGCGGACCCCGACGGCGGGCCGGGGCCTCTCATCGGCGTACTCGACCTGCAGGGTGACGTGCGCGAGCACGTCGCGGCCCTGGCCGAGGTCGGGTGCTCGGCTCGCCTCGTCAAGCGGCCGTCGGACCTCGAGGGGCTCGACGGTCTCGTGCTGCCCGGCGGGGAGTCGACGACGTTGTCGATGTTGCTCGAGTCCACGGGGCTGTACGGGGCGCTCGCCGAACGGCTGAGCGTCGAGGGCCCGGGTCTGCCGATCCTGGGCACCTGCGCCGGCCTGGTCCTCGTGGCGCAAGAGGTTCTCGACGGGCGCGCCGACCAGCGGACGTTCGGCGTGCTGCACGCGGTCGTCCGTCGCAACGGCTACGGCCGCCAGCAGCAGTCGTTCGAGAGCGAGGTGCGCTTCGGCTCCGGAGAGGGGCCGCCGCTCCCGGCCGTCTTCATCCGGGCGCCGGTGGTGGTGTCGGTGGGCGACGAGGTCGAGGTGCTGGCCACGTTGGACGACGTACCCGTGTTGGTGCGCCAGGGAGCGGTGCTGGCCTCGTCGTTTCATCCCGAGCTGACGCCCGACCGGCGGGTGCACCGGCTGTTCGCCCAGATGTGCGGCGGGGGAGTGACGGCGCCGGCGGCGGCAGCCGGCGGCGGCATCTTCGGGTAGGCGACTCCACCGCATGCGTCGATACATCCTGACCATCACGTGCCCCGACCGCGTCGGCATCGTCGCCGCGGTCACCGGGCTGATCGCCGGACACGGCGGGTCGGTCCTGGAGGCGGCGCAGCACGGCGACCTGCAGAGCGGCCGCTTCTTCCTGCGGATCGAGATCGTGGCGGACAGCCTCCCGTCGGGGTTCGGCCCCGCCGAGCTGGCGGCCGCCTTCGAACCCGTGGCGACGGAGTTCGACATGGAGTGGCACCTGAGCGACACCGAGCGGCGCAAGCGGGTCGTGCTCCTGGCCAGCAAGGAGGACCACTGCGTCGCGGACCTCCTTTACCGCTGGCGGGCCGGGGAGCTCGAGTGCGACGTCCCCTGCGTGATCTCCAACCACGAGGACCTCCGTGGGCTGGTCGAGTGGCATGGCGTCCGCTTCCGGTGCGTGCCGGTGCCCGCCGGGGCGGACCCGGACGCCAAGTCGGCGGTCTTCGGGGAGATCGACCGCATACTGGAGCACGAGCGGGCCGACGTCGTGGTGCTCGCTCGATACATGCAGATCCTCCCCCCGGCCTTCTGCGCTGCCCGCCCCGGGCGCATCATCAACATCCACCACTCCTTCCTCCCGTCGTTCGCCGGCGCCCGGCCCTACCACCAGGCGTTCGAACGGGGCGTCAAGCTGATCGGCGCCACCTGCCACTACGTCACGGCCGAGCTGGACGAGGGGCCGATCATCGAGCAGGACACGCGGCGCATCGACCACGGCGACTCCGCCGACGAGCTGCGTCGGGTGGGGCGCGATGTGGAGCGCAGCGTGCTGGCCCGCGGCCTGCGCTGGCACCTCGAGGACCGGGTGCTGCTGAACGGCAACAAGACAGTCGTCTTCCCGTAGACGTCCCGTCCTCGCGGCGACCGTTCCTGTTCGTATGGTCGCCGCCCCGGCTTCTGCTCCCGACGCGTCCGGCGGACCCACTCCGGCCGCGGGGACCCGAGGCGCCACCTCTGCCCGGCGCGGCCGGCCCCTGTGCCGGGACTACGGCGGTGACCCTCGCTCAGCCGAGCTGGCGGAGAGCATCGCCGGGCATCAGCGGGTGATCTCCGTGCACGAGGGCGCCATGCTCCGAGAGATCGCCGAGTTCGCCCGGGTGGAGGCCTGGCGCGGCGACGGCTCGCTCTCCATGCCGGACTGGCTGGTGGCCCACTGCCACGTGAGCCGTTCTCGGGCACGGAGGCTGGTCGAGGCGGCGGAGAAGGTGGGGGAGCTGCCCGCCCTGTCCGACGCCCTCTCGGAGGGTCGACTGACGCTCGATGTGTTCGCGCCGCTGGCCGCCGTGGCGACACGTGAGACCGACGCCGAGCTGGCCCGGGAGTCCGAGCACTGGACGCCGAAGCAGGCTCGCCGGCTGGCCGCCGAGGTGAGGGGGGCGACACAGGCGGACTCGGCGGCGCAGTTCCGGCGCCGCTTCGTGCGTTTCGACGACGAGCGCTGCCTTCTCTGGGCGCAGCTCACCAAGGATGCGTACGCGCTGGTCAAGGCGGCGGTGGTCGGGCGGGCCCGCCGCCACGACCACCCGAGCGCCGGCGATCCCGACTACGTCCGCTTCGAGAGCCGCTGCGCCGATGCGCTGCTCGACATCTGCCTCGAGCGGGGCAGGCGGGCGGCCGGCGGCGCCCGTGATGCGAGCGATGCTCGCGCCGGTGGCGGAGACGCCCGCATCCACAGCGGTGGCCAGACGACGATGATCGTCCACACCGACCTCGACCGCCTCCTCTACGGCGACGGGTACGGCCACGCCTCCATCGAGGGTGTCGGGCCCATATCGGCCGAGGTCGCTCGCCGCCTGGCGTGCAACGCGCACATCACGATGTCGTTCGACGCTCCCGACGGCACCTGCCTCGACCAGAAGCCGTTGCAGCGGGACCCCTCCGATGCGCAGCGCATCGAGATCCGGCGTCGCGACGGCGGATGCCGCTTCCCCGGCTGCGGCTGTCGCAACGTGACCGACGTCCATCACGTGCTCTGGGCGTCGAAGCAGGGCCCGACGGTCATGTCGAACCTGTTGACCCTCTGCGTGGCGCACCACAGCCGGGTGCACGAGCTGGGTTGGAAGTTGGACGGTGACGCGCAGGGCGAGGTCCGCTTCGCGAGCCCGCAGGGACGGGTCTTCGTCTCCACCCCGTCACCGACGTGGCGACGGCCGCGGAAATGATCCGAGTTCGGACCCGACCCCCGCGCCGGTCAGCCCTCGGCGGCCCGCACGATCTCGTCGGTCACTGCGTCGGGATCCTCCAACGGCAGCATGTGCCCTCTGTCCTTGAGGGTGACCAGTCGCGCCCCTGGAATGGTCGACACGATCTGATCCGCCTTCTTGGGCACGGTCAGGGTGTCCCGCGTGCCGACGATGACCGTCGTCGGCACTTCCATGGTCGCGATGCCCTCGAGTAGGTTCATCGTCGCGAGCGACACCAGGAAGTCGCCCCGGACGGTGCCATGACAGCCGGCGAAGAGCTCCCGGGTCAGATCCATGTGGGACCGCACAGGAGTGGTGCCGAAGACGCTGCGCACGAAGATGTGCCCGTTGCGCGTTCGCAGCGCCCGGGTGACGAGCGGCGACGCGATCATGGCGCCGGCAAACTGGGCGCCCTGGAGTGCTCGATCGCCGACGTTCGTCGCGGCCGTGGCCACCAGGACGGTCGCCTTGGCCCGGTCGCGCAGGACCTCGGGCCGGTACGTGGCCAGCGACATGATCGTCATGCCGCCCATCGAGTGCCCGGCCAGCACGGCGTCGCGCACGTCGGTCGCCTCGAGCACCGCACTGAGGTCGTGCGCCAGGGTGTCGACCGCCAGCGGTGCGGTGCCCCTCGTGCTCGTGCCGTGGCCCCGCTGGTCGTAGAGCACCACCCGGTGGCCCTGCTCCCGTAGCCGTCGGGCGACGGGCACCCAGATCTCGTGGCTGCAGCCCCAGCAGTGAGGGAGCACCACGACCGGAGCGTCCGGGCCGTCGCCCTCGAGGTCCCACACCGCCAGTTGTGCGCCATCCGGGGTCCGCACCATGCGGTGGTCGGGCCGCGTCACGAGGTCGCCCCAGCCGAGGGAGAGCCGGCCGTCATCGGCCTCGGAGGCCGAGCCCCACGTGGTGGCGCCGTTCCCGGCGAGGCGGCGGTAGGCCGCCCCGGCGGCAGCGCCGGCGGCCAGAGTCCCCCCGAGCAGCAGGAGCCGTCGGGACCGGGAGCCCGTACGTCGGCCGGACAGTGCAGCGGAGGGGGTCGTCATGGTCAGGGAGCGTATGGCGCGAACCGGCCTCGAACCGATTCGTCCCCGGGAGCGTCTCTCCACCGTGAGGATCAGGATCCCGATTGCGGTCGCACTCGGCCTGACGACGCTCCTCATGCTGGGCGTGCCCGGCCGTGCCTCGGCCGCCGCCCCGAGCATCAGCCGTACCGCCCACATCGCCTACGCCAGCTGTCCGGCCCGCCAGGTGGTCCTCACCGTCACGGTGCCCCGCCGAGCGTTCGCCCCGGGGCAGCCCGTCGCGTACCGGGTCAGCCTCCACAACCTGAGCGCGCAGACCTGCGGCCCGGCAGGCAGCCCCACCCAGGACACCAACCCCCTCACCACGCTCCTCGGCCCCTGCGGCGCACTCCCGCTCGCCATCGAGAACGCCCGGGGCGTCGACGTGTACCCGGGATCGGAGGCGATCAGCTGCCCGGCACTCCTGGGCCCGAGTCTCGGGGCGCACCGGACGCTGACCGCCAGGGGGACCTGGGATCAGACGCAGGGCGGCGGGCGACCCGCCAGGGTCGCCACCCTGGTGCCCCGAGGCACGTATCACCTGGTCGTGGCGGGCAGGGTCCGCGTGCCCATCTCGTTGTCCTCGCCCATGCCCTGACCTGCTCGAGCGCCGCGCCGATACAATCAAGTGTCCCCGGAACGGAACGAGGAACACAGAGCACGTCATGTCGGGTCATTCCAAGTGGGCGACCACCAAATACCGCAAGGGCGCCCAGGACAAGGCCCGCGCCAAGATCTTCGCCAAGTGCATCCGCCTGGTCGAGGTCGCGGCGCGGGACGGGGGCGGCGACCTCGACTCCAACGCCACCCTCAGGACCGCCTACCAGAAGGCGCGGGCGGCCAGCGTGCCGCTGGACACGATCGAGAAGGCGATCAAGCGGGGGACCGGCGAGCTCGAGGGCGTCCGCTACGAGGCCATCAACTACGAGGGCTACGGCCCCGGCGGCGTGGCCATCATGGTCGAGACGCTGTCGGACAACCGCAACCGCACCGGCGCCGAGATGCGCAATCTCTTCAGCCGCAACGGCGGCAACATGGCCGAGCCCGGCGCCGTCGGGTGGCAATTCGAGCGCAAGGGCATCGTGACCGTCGGCCTCGACAACGACGAGGACAAAGTCATGGAGATCGCCATGGAAGGCGGGGCCGAGGACATGTCGAGCAACGGCGCCGCCTGGGTCGTGACGTGCGCCCCGGGCGACCTCGAGTCCGTGCGCCAGGCCCTCGACGACGCCGGCATCACGCCCGAGTCCGTCGACCTGTCCCTCGAGCCCACCACCCTCGTGCCCGTCCCCGACGAGGGGGAGGCCAAGAAGCTCTTGCGCCTCCTCGAGGCGATCGACGACCACGACGACGTCCAGGCCGTGCACTCCAACGCGGACATCACCGACGAGGTGCTCGCCGCCTTCGAGGGCTGACTTCTCCGCCCAGGCATCCCGGGTCCGCCCCCTGACCGGCGGGCCCGACTAACCTGCGAACGCATGTTCGTATTGGGGATCGACCCCGGGCTGTCCCGGTGCGGCTACGGCATGGTGGGTCGCGGCGAGGGCGACAGTGCGCTGCGTGCCTACGCGGCGGGGGTGGTCGAGACCGACCCGGCCGTCCCGCTGGCCGAGCGCCTACTAATCCTGCACACCGAACTGCGCGCGCTGCTCGAGGAGCTCGGTCCCGAGGTGGTCGTCGTCGAGCGCGTCTTCTTCCAGGTCAACGCGAAGACGGCCATGTCGGTCGGCCAGGCGAGCGGCCTGGCCCTCCTCGTCGCCGCGGCGGCGGGGTGCGAGGTCGTCCAGTACACCTCCAACGAGGTCAAGCAGGGACTCGTCGGCTACGGGGCCGCCACCAAGGAACAGGTGCAGCGCATGGTCGCCCAGGTGCTCGGGCTCCCCGCCATCGACGGTCCGCCCGACGTCGCCGATGCGCTGGCGCTGGCCGTCTGCCATCTGACGACGGTGCCGCTGCGCCGCGCCGTCGATGCCGCACTCGTAAGGAAAGGAAGCGAGACGTGAGGAGCGAGACGTGATCGGACTGCTGCGAGGGCCCGTTGTGTTGCGGACGGGTGAGTGCGAGGTGATCGTCGACGTGGCGGGTGTGGGCTATCGGGTGACCGTGACGCCGGCGACGGCGGCGGCGCTGATCACCGCCGGCACCTCTGTGGAGGCGAGCCTGTTCGTGCACACCCATGTTCGCGAGGACGCCATCGTCCTCTACGGGTTCGTGCACGACGACGAGCGCAGGTGCTTCGAGGTGCTGCTGGGCTCGCACGGCGTGGGCCCGGCGCTGGCGCTGGCCATCATGGCGGTCCTGTCGCCGGCCGCGCTGTCCACCGCCGTGCTGGAGGACGACATCGAGACCCTGTGCACGGTCCCCGGCGTGGGCCGCAAGACAGCGGCCCGCCTCCTGATAGAGCTCAAGAGCCGCCTCGACCTGCCCGACCTCTCACTGGAGCCGGGCGGCGCGGTCCTGACCGGCGCGGATCCCTCGCAGCGGGCCTCCCGGACCTCACGAGCCGAGGCACGGGCGGCTCTGGGCGAGCTCGGCTACGCACCCGAGGAGATCCGCGGCGCCCTCGACGGCCTACGCGACGATGTCGGCGTGGAAGAGATGCTCCGACTCGCGCTACGCGAGCTGGCCAGCCGGTGAGCCCTCGGGCTCGCCGCGAGGTCCTGGCCGTCGCGGCGGAAGGGCCCGCCACGGAAGACGTCAGTGACGTCGGTTCCGTCGACCCGCGCGTCGTGGACCCGACCGCGTCCGATCAGGACGAGGATCTCGAGGAGGTCGGGCTCCGTCCACGCTCGTTGTCGGAGTTCGTCGGCCAGTCCCAGCTGGTCGAGCATCTCAGCATCGTGCTGGAGGCGGCCCGCCAGCGGCACCAGGCGGTGGACCACATCCTCTTCGTCGGCCCCCCGGGCCTGGGCAAGACGTCGTTGGCCGGCATCGTCGCCGCCGAAATGCGGGCAGGTCTGCGCATCACTGCGGGACCCGTGCTGACCCGGGCCGGTGATCTGGCTGCACTGCTCACCGACCTGCAGGACGGGGACGTGCTCTTCATCGACGAGATCCACCGCCTGCACCGTTCCGTGGAAGAGATGCTCTATTCGGCGATGGAGGACGGCAGGCTGGACATCCTCATCGGCAAGGGGCCCACCGCTCGCTCCATACGCCTGGAGCTGCCGAAGTTCACGCTGGTCGGTGCGACCACCCGTACCGGCCTCGTCTCGGGGCCGCTGCGGGACCGCTTCGGCTTCGTCGGTCGGCTCGATCTCTACGACCCTGCGGACCTGCGCTCCATCGTCGAGCGGTCGGCCCGGATCCTGAAGGTGCAGATCGACACCGAGGGCGCGATCCGGATATCGGAGCGTTCCCGGGGCACGCCGCGCGTGGCGAACCGCCTCCTCCGGCGGGTCCGGGACTTCGCCGAGGTTCGCGGAGAGGGCTATATCGACGGCGCCACCGCCAGTGAGGGCCTCGAGCTCTTCGGGGTGGACGAGCTGGGTCTCGACAAGGTCGATCGGGCCATCCTGACCACGCTGTGCTCGCGTTTCGAGGGACAGCCTGTCGGTCTGACGACGTTGGCCCAGTGTGTCGGCGAGGAGCCCGACACGATCGAGGACGCCTACGAGCCTTACCTGGTGCAGAGCGGCTTGATCCAGCGCACGTCGCGGGGCCGCGTCGCCACGCAGCGCGCCTGGGCCCACCTCGGGTACGAGGGCCCACCAGGCTCACCCGGCTCGCCCGGCGCCACGCCCCTCTTCTAGGCGCCCACCTGTCCGAACTTTCCCGCACGGGTGTCACGGTGCGCTACGGTTGCTGGGTTGCACCACGAGACGGAAGCGAGGTGACCAGATGGCAGGCATGACGACGCGCCTACAGCTGACCGCGCCCACCACCGTGGTCCTGTCGCCCGCCTTCGGTGCGGCCGGAGGGAGGTCCCGTATGGCCGGGCCCGCCCTTTGCCCGACCGGCCACTGACGCCGGTCTCGCAACCCCGACCGGGCCGAGCCCGGTAGGCCTCGCAACCCTCTGTCGCGACGGCCCCCACCGCGCACCCTCGGTGCGCCCCGATCCACTTGACCCTCCCAACAGGAGAGCCCCATGGGTGAACGGACCCTCTTCCCCACTGCATCGAATAGAGCAACGCTCGAGTACTGCTGGCTTCAAATGCGGCCCGATCGTGCGGCCTTCGCGGGCAGCTGCACGGCCATCGTGCTGGGCACGCTGGCCAACGCCGTGGCGGCCCCCCTGATCTTTGCCGCCCTGTTGGGGCGGATCGCCGGCATGGGGCCGCACCAGCAGCAGGGCACATGGCAGAGCTTCGGCCCGCTGATCGTTGCGTATGCGGTCGTCCTTGCCGCGGCGACCGTGTTCGGCCGTATCGGCGGCTGGCTCAACTGGGGGGCCACGCTGCGCTCCTTCGGCCGCGCCATCACCAACGGCTATGACCACCTGATCGGGCTCAGCCACGGGTGGCACACCGACCGGCCGTCCGGCGAGGTGATCGCCACGCTCGAAACCTCGAGCTGGGCCTTCGTCGAGCTGATCGACGCCATGGTGTGGGGCATCCTGCGCATCAGCGTCACGACCCTTGGCGCCATCGTGGTCCTCGGGATCGTCGCCTGGCCGGTCGCGCTGGTCATGGCGGGTCTCGTCGCGGTGTTCGTCGCCGTGCTCCACCGCCGGATGGGCCGCGTCGTCGTCGCCGAGAAGGAGTTCTCCGACGCGCACTCCCGGGCCACGGGAGTCATCGCGGACACGATCGCCAACCTGACCACGGTGCGATCGCAGGCGGCCGAGGGGCGCGAGCGCGCCAACGTGGGGATGCTCGTCGGTGATTCGCTCAGTGCCGATCTCCGGGCACGACGGGTGTTCACGACCACGAGGCTGCAGATGGAGTCGGCCATGGCCTTCTTCAACTGGGCCGCGGTTGCGGTCGGCGTGGTGCTCGCGCTGCGCCATATCGCCGCCGCCGGGGTGGTCTACCTGATCCTCTTCTACGCCACCTTCGTCGGGACGAGCCTGGAGGAGTCCTTCGAGTTCATACGCCTGATGTCACGCGCCATCGGCCGCTGTGCCAAGTTCGCCGGCATCGCGGCCACGGAGCCTGAGATCGTCGACGCCCCGGGCGCGCCCGACCTGGTGGTTCCCCGCGGCCTCGTGGAGTTCCGCGACCTGTGGTTCTCGTATCGCGCCGGTGCGCCCCTCTTCGAGGGCCTGGACCTGCACATCGAGCCGGGGGAGCACGTGGGGCTCGTGGGCCCCTCGGGGTCGGGCAAGACCACGCTGACCAAGTTGTTGCTGCGCCTCGCCGACCGTGATGACGGTGTCATCGCGATCGACGGGCAGGACATCGCCGCGATCACGCAGCACTCACTGCGACGGCACATTGCCTATGTGCCGCAGGAACCTCAGATGTTGCACCGCACCATCGCGGAGAACATCAGCTACGGGCTGGAGTCCGCCGAAGGGGTGGACATGGACCTCGTGCGCGCCGTCGGCCGTGCCGCATATGTGGACGAGTTCGTCGAGCGCCTTCCCGAAGGGTACGAGACCCTTGTGGGCGAGCGCGGGCTGAAGCTCTCTGGCGGTCAGCGCCAGAGAGTGGCGATCGCGCAGGCCATGGCGAAGGGCGCCCGGGTCCTGGTCCTCGACGAGGCCACGTCGGCGCTCGACTCCGAGTCGGAATCACTCGTGCAAGAGGCGCTGTGGCGCCTGATGGAGGGCGCCACAGCGCTGGTCGTGGCGCACCGGCTGGCCACCATTGCCCGCCTCGACCGGATCGTGGTCCTCGACCGCGGCCGGGTCGTCGAGCAGGGCACGCACGCCGAGCTGCTCTCGGCCGGACGAGCCGGCGTCTACGGGCGCCTGTGGGCACACCAGTCCGGGGGCTTCCTGGCCGCATAGGCGGTCCCTCCCGGGGGAAGACGCCTATGCGGTCTGGGAGGAAGCCGATGACGCGACCGAGGTGCGCAGCGGCAGGAAGACCCTGAAGGTGGTCGACCACCCCGGGGTGTCGACGATGTCGACGAAGCCTTCGTGCGCCTCGGCGACCGACTTGGCGATGGCCAGGCCCAGGCCGGTCCCCGGCACGCCCATCTCGGTCGAAGAGGCGCGGTAGAAACGCTCGAAGAGCTGGTCGCGCTCGCTCTCGGGGATGCCGGGACCCTCGTCGAGGACCTGCACCCTGGCGTAGGAGTCCACGTTGTCGACGATCACGTGGACCCGCCCCCCGCGCGGCGAGAACTTGATGGCGTTGGACAAGAGATTGCCCAGGAGCTGGTGCAGGCGGGTGGGGTCGCCGAAGACCGGGACCTCGTCGCCGGGCTGGATCGAGAGCACGATGCCCGCCACCGTGGCCGACGTCTGAATGGCGTGCACCGCTTCCTCGGCCAGTCGGTTCAGGTCCAGCTCGGTGAAGGCGACCCGTAGTCCGCGACCCGCTCCGGGGTCGGCCAGGAGATCCTCGGCGACCCGTTGGAGCTGCTCCACGTTGCGCTCGATCGTCTCGAGCATGCGCATCTGGCTCTCGGTGAGGTCCGACGAGGCATCGAGCAGGAGCTCGATGAAACCCCTGATGGACGTGATCGGCGTTCGCAACTCGTGTGAGACCGTCGCCACGACGTCATCCTTCATCTGGGTCAGCTCGCGGAGCCGGTTGTTCTGCTCAACGAGCGACTGCGTGACCTCCTTTTGGATCGCAAAGAGGCGCTCGCGGTCGGCCGCCAGCTCCTCGCGCTCGGTCACGTCGATGGCGACCACCACGTAGCCCCCGGTCGAGGGAGCCATGGCGTCATTGAGCTCGGCGTGGCCATTGGTGCCCGCGGAGACCGCTTCGGCCGCTTCGGGCGCTTCGGATGACTCGCCGTCCTCGCTCCACTCGTCACCGAGTGCGGTGTCGGGCGTGGGGACCGGCAGGGCGCGCACCCGCACGACGCAGCGGCGTTGGTGGCCGTCCTTGCGGGTGGCCGTCCAGGGCACCTCGGCGGCCGTCTCGGCGTCGAGGGGCTCGAGGGCCGTGCGCATGGCATCGATCGTCTGGCGCCGCTCGTCGATCTGCGCGGGGTCGATGAAGTCGGCGATGGAGCGGATGCCGACGACCTCGGAGGCCGGGTAGCCGAGCATCTGCTCGGCGCCGGCCGAGAAGAACGTGACGGTCCCGGCGGGGTCGACGCCCATGATGGCGCTGCCCGTGGCCGCCCGCAGAAGGGTCTCGAGGCGGTCGCGGGCGTAGTGGGCCTCGCGGGCGTTGCGCCGGGCGATGCCCGACTGCTGGGCCAGGTCGCTGAGGAAGGCCCGGTCGCGCGAGACCATGGTGTAGACGGTCGACGCCACCAGCGTCGTCACGGCGGCCAAGACCGCGACCTGGCGCCACTCGATGGTCGGGTACTTGGGCGGCCCGACGATGAGGAGGGGCACCAACAGGGCCAGGTCCAGACAGAACAAGCCGACGAGAAGGTGCAGGCGCCGCCCGTAGAGGGAGAGCCACACGATCGGCAGCAGGTAGACGGCGACGAGCCCGGAGTCGCTCCCGCCCTGGGCGTCGCGGATGATGGCGATGACGGCGATGTAGCCGATCGGGATGATCAGCCAGGCCCAGTCGGGCAGGCGCTCCCAGGGCAGCAAGAAGGCCGCGGCGACGAGCACGAAGAACAGGACACCGGCGAGCGAGATCTCCCGGCGGGCGCCGTGGGGGAACGGGACCACCGCGATGAGCACGGTGCCGACGGCCACCAGGGCGAAGATGGGCAGGCGCACGCGCATGGAGCCCGAGAAGCCGATGGGCAGGGCGGTTCCGGGCATCGGCGGCTCGCCACGCCCCGGAGGGTCGGTTGGGGTCTGGCGCGTCTCGCTCACCGGCCGCGAGAGCGGTAGCGGTAGCCGAAGCCCCGCACCGTCTCGATCGGAGTGTCGTCCCCCTCGCCCCACCCCAGCTTGCGCCGGAGCCGCAACACGGCGTACTTGACCCGTGACGGGGCCAGCCCGCTCGGATCGTCCCAGGCCAGCTCTATGAGCTGGTCCGGCGACAGGACCTGGCCCTGGTGACGGGCCAGGGTCGCCAGGAGGCGGTACTCGGTCGGGGTCAGGACGACCGCGTCGCCGTCGACCACGACCTCCTGCCGGGCAAAGTCGAGATGGAGCGTGCCGTCGTCGAAGGTGGTCACCGGCTCCCCACGGGACACCTGACGGCGGCTGATGGCCTGCAGGCGGGCGAGGAGCTCGACCTTTCCGAATGGCTTGGTCAGGTAGTCGTCGGCGCCCGCGTTGAGCCCGCGCACCTTGTCGCGCTCAGTGCTCAGGGCGGTCAGCATGAGGACCGGCACGTCGCTCATGTCGCGGATCCGCTCGAGAACCTGCCAGCCGTCCAGGTCGGGGAGTCCCACGTCGAGGATGACGATATCCGGATGACTCTGATGGAACTGGCGTACCCCGTCGCGGCCCTCGGTGGCCTCCGCGACCGCGAAACCCTCCCGTTCGAGCAGGGTCCTCAGGAGCTGGCGGATGTCCGCCTCGTCCTCGATGACCAGCACGGAGATATGACCATCTCGCATCAGGTGGCAACTGTACTGGGCAAACAGGGCAATTCACGTGAATGAAGAGACACCCGGTTCCTGATCGGTTCTCACATCGACAAATTGGCGGCCGTGGGCAGCCGACCACCCCGGTTCGGCCTCCATCGGCGCTGTGGCCTGCAGGAATGCGCTCAGGCACGAAGGGAGGAGCAGTACAGGGAGCGAAAGGTGCGCCGGTCCGGGTCGTCGGTCCCCCTGGATCTCTCCGACCGACGGCCTCAGAAGGCCGGCGCACCTCTTCGCTGCACCTTCCCCCCGCGGTGTTCCCCCCGTGAGAATCCGTTCCCCTTACCGGACTCTCACGTTGGTCGCCCCCCTCTGAACGACCATCACCGTGAGGTTGCTGTACTGATGGTCCGTACATTGCACAACTGCCGTCGCAAGGGCGGCCGTTTTGGGTTGCAGTTCGGTTGCGCCCCGGAACTGGGCCGTTGTTCCCGCCGGGAGGCGATTACTCGCCTCGTTTCGGGGCCGGGGCGATCGGCTGTAGCGGCGGCAGGAGGCGCTGAGGCGTCCCGAGCGGCGAAAGCGGATTGCGGCCGCGGCCCTTCGGGACACGGCGCCGCCCGCCAGTGCCCGGGAGAACCGGAACCCACGCACTAGGGTGGCGCTTCGCAACCGCTTAGGTCCGAGGATCTCTCATGACACCAACCCCGGCGCTGGTCCACTTCGTGGTCGCCGCCACCTCTTCCAAGAGTTCAAGCCCGCTGCTGACCCTGCTGCCACTGCTGGCGATCGGGGCTCTGGGCTATTTCTTCTTCATCAAGCCCCAGCAGAGGAAGGCGAAGGCGGCCCGGGAGTCCCAGGGCTCCGGGATCGAGATCGGGGACGAGGTGCAGACCGTCGGCGGCGTCATCGGGACCGTGCTCGAGATCCACGGCGACCGCTACACCCTCCTGACCGGAGCGCTCGGGGACGACGGCAACCTGGACGGCCCCCAGCCGACGCGGATCGTCTTCGTCCGCCAGGCCATCGCCAGGAAGATCGAGCCGATCGAGGACGTGCGCATCAACGACCAACCTGTCACGGACGTGGTGCACCACGACGACGACGGCGGCGAGGCCGACATCGACGATGTCGGCGGTGATGGTGCTCCCAGCAGTGGTGAGCAAAGCGGGGAGGCTGAAGAGGCGTGAGCCCCAAGTCGGGGGGCCGGGCCCAGCGACGACAGCGGCGCAACCTCCTCATCAGCGTCCTGGTGGTGGTGGCGATCTCGGTGGGGTCGTTCGCGGCCGTGTTCGCTGCGAAGTGGTCACCGCGTCTCGGGCTGGACCTCGCGGGAGGCGTCTCGGTCGTCTACACGGCCCCTCCGCACGTCAGTCAGGCCGACCTCAACGAGACGGTCAACATCTTGAACCTCCGGGTCAACGGGCTCGGCGTGTCCGGCGCGCAGGTGCAGACAACGGGGACGAACCAGATCTCGGTCTCCATCCCCGGCGTCACGAACGCGCAGCAGGTCCTCGCAGCAATCGGGCAGACGGCCCGGATGTACTTCCGGCCCGTGCTGTGCTTCGCGTACCCCGAGGGCGTTCCGAAAGGCTCGAAGACCAAGGTGCTGCCGCCAGGGATCGAGCCCATCCCCCCCTGCACATCGTCGTCCGCGCTGACCGTGGCCAACCTCGGGGTCACACCCAACAACTCACCTCAGGGCTACTCGTCGAACAACGTGGCGCCGGACTCGCAGTACATCGCGTACCCGTCGACGAGCGTCGACAAGCCCGGCTACGAGACCAGTACCGTCCTCCTTCCGGGTCTCGCCGCCAGCGGCAGCGCCAACGGGGGCGAGCGGTACGTCCTCGGGCCGGCGCAGATGACCGGGCACTCCATCTCCAGTGCAACAGCCACGCAAAACCAGACCGGGCAGTGGGTCGTGGACTACACGCTGGCCGGCGCCGCCGGATCGGCCCTCTGGGACAAGGTGGCGCAGGAGAACTTCCACCAGCTGCTGGGCATTGAGCTCGACGGGGTCGTCTACTCGGCGCCCATCATCCAGCCCACCCAGGGCAGCTTCACCTCCTTCGACGGCAAGGGCGAGATCTCGGGCAACCTGAGCCAGGCGGACGCCCAGAACCTGGCGCAGGCGATGAACTTCGGCGCGCTGCCCGTCACCCTCAAGGCCGCCACCTCCGAGACCGTCTCGGCCACCCTCGGCCACTCGGCGCTGGTCGCCGGCCTGGGTGCGGGGATCGCCGGGCTCATCCTGGTGCTGCTCTACGTGCTGCTGTACTACCGGGCGCTGGGGCTGGTGGTCATCTCCGGGCTGGTGCTGACGGCAATGATGCTGTGGGCCATCATCTCGGCGCTCGGGCACACGTCGGTGGCCCCCAGCTTCGACCTCGCGGGCATCACCGGCCTGATCGTCTCCATCGGCATCACGGTGGACTCGTACATCGTCTACTTCGAGCGATTGAAGGACGAGACCAGATCGGGCCGATCGGTCCGGACCTCGGTCGACCGCGGCTTCAAGAGCGCGTGGCGGACCGTCTGGGCGGCCGACTTCGTGTCGCTGTTGGCCGCCATCGTCCTGTACTTCGTCGCCGTCGGGAACGTGAAGGGCTTCGCGTTCTTCCTCGGGCTCTCGACGATCATGGACATGGCCGTGACCTGGTTCTACACGCGACCGCTCGTCATCCTCCTGGGCCAGAGCCCCCGGCTGCAGGGTTCGGGGGCCTTCAGCATCGCCACCGGACTCGGTGCGGGCCCGCAGGCGCAGGGACTGCCGGCACCGGTCGGGGTCGGCGCCGGGGGTGGTGGCTCGTGAGGGGCACCAAGGGCCCGGGGCGGGACGGACAGGACGGGAGCTCCCTCGACGACGTCAGCGAAGAGGATGTCGAGCAGCTCGAGGAGAGCGTCGACACCGAGGACCTCGACGAGGAGGAGCTCGTCAGCCTCGATGACGCCGCCCGCGCTCTGTTGGCCAAGCCGCGGCGGGGTCACGGCCCCATCGCCCGGCTCTACCGGGGCGAGACCCGCTTCGACTTCGTGGGCAAGCGGCGGATCTGGTTCAGCATCTCGACGGCCATCATCCTGCTCGGGATCATCTCGATCGTCCTGCGTGGCGGGCTGAACCTCGGGATCGAGTTCAAGGGCGGGACCGAGTGGACCATCGCCGCTCCGGGCGTGACCCAGACCGAGGCCGTCAACGCCCTCAAGAACACCGGGGTGATCGATCCGACCGTGGAACTGCTCGGTACCGGCAGCAAGCAGACGCTCAACGTGCAGTCCGACATCAACAAGCTGTCGCAGTCCCAGCAGAACGCCGTGAACGCGAGCGTCCAGAAGGCGCTGCTCGAGGTCACGGCGGCGCACGCGCCCAAGTCCGCACCGACGACGACCACGACGGCCAAGCCGACGACGACCACGACCACGACGAAGCCCACTACCACGACGACGGCCAAGGCGGGTGCCGCCGCCGGGTCCACCACGACCACGGTGCCGGCCAACGCCGTGCCCAAGCCGGGGACCGACAAGATCAGCATCACCACGGTCGGCCCGACCTGGGGCTCATCCATTACCGACAAGGCCATCGAGGCGCTCATCATCTTCTTCATCGTGGTGGCCATCTACATCAGCATCCGCTTCGAGCCGAAGATGGCCTTGGCCGCCTTCATCGCGATGATCCACGACGTCCTCGTGGCCATCGGGATCTACTCCATCTTCAATTTCCAGGTCACACCGGACACGGTCGTCGCGATCTTGACCATCCTGGGGTACTCGCTCTACGACACCGTCGTGGTGTTCGACCGCGTGCGCGACAACACCAAGGGCATCGGCAGCAGCGGGCGCCTGACCTACCCGCAGCTCATCAACCTGTCCATGAACCAGACCCTGGCCCGGTCCATCAACACGTCGATGGTCGCCATCATCCCGGTGCTGGCGATCCTTGTCATCGGCGCGCAGCTCCTCGGTGCCACGACGCTGCAGTCCTACGGTCTGGCCCTGTTCGTCGGCCTGCTCTCCGGGGCCTACTCGTCGATCTTCATCGCCTCCCCGGTGCTGTGCATGATGAAGGAGCGCGAGGAGCGCTGGGTCGCCATCGCCGACCGGCTGGCCAAGCGCGGCGACCAGCACGGGTGGTACTCGGCCGCCGAGGCCGCGACCCTGAGCACCCAGATGAGTGTGGCGGCGTCGGGACAGGTGAGCCGGGGCGGCGCTGCGGCGCAGAAGTCCGGCGGCACCAAGCGCAGCGGGCCGATCCGGCCCGGCTCGGGCAGCGGGGCGGGTGGTGGCACCGGCGCGGGCGCGGGCACCGCCGTGATGGACCGGCCGACCGGCGGGACGTCGTCGGGTGGGCAGCCCGCGACGCCGCGGCCTCGCAAGAGCAGGGGCAAGAAACGACGGCGCTGAGTCGAGCGGCGTTCCTGGTGTTTCCCCAGGCGGGTAGCCTGAGTGGATGGTGGCCCTGGCCCGGGTGACTCCCACGGACGCTCCAGAGCTCGCGCTGGAGCAGGCTCAAGAACGGGCGTTCCGCGACCTGTTGGCGCCGCTGCTGGCCGAGTTCGCCAAGCACCGCTTCGACGAGGACACCTCCATGATCATCGAGGCGGCGCGGATGGCGCTCACGGCCCACGAGGGGCAGTTCCGGCGCTCGGGCGAGCCCTACATCACGCACCCGGTGGCCGTGGCGACGATCGTGGCCGAGCTCGGGCTCGACGCCCAGACCGTGGCGGCCGCCCTGCTGCACGACGCGGTGGAGGACACGGGGCTCACGCTGGAGGCGATCACGCACACGTTCGGCGAGGGCGTGGCCAAGGTCGTCGACGGCGTGACCAAGCTCGACCGGCTCCAGTTCAACTCCAAGGAGGCCCAACAGGCGGCCACCATCCGCAAGATGCTCGTCGCCATGGCCGATGACTGGCGGGTCCTCCTGATCAAGCTGGCCGACCGGCTGCACAACATGCGCACCCTGGCCGTCATGCCGGAGTGGAAGCAGCGACGCACGGCTCAGGAGACCTTCGACGTCTACGCGCCCCTGGCCCACCGCCTCGGTGTGCAGCAGGTGCGCTGGCAGCTCGAGGACCTCGCCTTCGCCACGCTGCACCCGAAGCGCTACGCGGAGATCGAACAGATGGTGGCGGCCCGGGCGCCGCAGCGGGAGGAGTATCTCGAGCGGGTGCTCGTCCACGTCCGCCAGCGCCTCGAGGACATGGGCGTCGCCGCCGACGTCACCGGCCGGCCGAAGCACCTCTGGTCGATCTACGAGAAGATGGTGGTCCGGGGCAAGGAGTTCGACGACATCAACGACCTCGTCGCCATCCGGGTCGTCGTCGACTCGGAGAAGGACTGCTGGGCGGCGCTGGGCGCCATCCACGCCATCTGGGCTCCCGTCCACGGGCGCTTCAAGGACTACATCAACACGCCCAAGTTCAACATGTACCAGTCGTTGCACACGACGGTCATCGGGTTGGACGGCAAGCCTGTCGAGGTCCAGATCCGCACGTCGGAGATGCACCACCGGGCCGAGTACGGCATCGCGGCGCACTGGGGCTACAAGTCAAAAGAGGACCACTCCTCCGAAATGGCGTGGCTCCAGCGCATCGCCGACGTCGATCGCCAGACCGACGACCCGATCGAGTTCCTCGAGGCCCTCAAGCTCGACCTCGAGCAGGACGAGGTCTACGTCTTCACGCCCAAGGGCAAGGTCATCGC
>Ga0116219_10001177_pt1 | contig 24998 bp, 30 predicted proteins | sample Sb_taG_4_FD_91019 | JGI IMG/M metagenome (GOLD analysis project Ga0116219, IMG submission 91019) | Peat soil microbial communities from Weissenstadt, Germany - Sb_50d_6_BS metaG | ecosystem: Environmental > Terrestrial > Soil > Wetlands > Peat | place: Germany: Weissenstadt | collected 2010-09-21 | reverse complement strand
GTCACATGTTCAAAGGCAAAGACATCCAAGACCTTATCGAATCGGCCATTCGAGGCTATGTCAGCGAACTGGAAGGAATTGAAAGTGCGATGCTCGTCGATATCCGCGCCGACCTGAGCGAGGGCGAACTGGCCCCGTCCGATCTGCTCCCGGCGCTTAGCAGCGATGAGAGTTTTCAGAGGGCGTATGCCCAGATGGCGGAGCGGGTGCTTCCCGTCGTACAGCTCGACATGGACGTAACCGTCGCTCGTGAAGTGTCGTCCTTCATCGCGACGGATATCGCCTCCAACATTTCCCTGCGGATTTTAACCGCCGTCACTGCACGTCTCGGACTCTCCGGTGGAATCCTTGGCAGCGGGGCAGCGCTTAGCGTGGAGACGCTCGGCGTCGGGCTCGTGGCTGCATTGCTTGTGGATAAGCTCATCGACTTTGTGATGCACAAAGCGGGGTACGACCCGGAAGGCGACGTGGCGAACAAGGTGTGTGAAGCACTGGATAAGGTCGAGGCAATGCTTTTGGACGGGGAGCCGGAGAGCGGGACCTTGGGACTGCGCGGTGAATTGCTGAAGCTGCAACAGGCGCGTTCCAGGCTCTGCAACGAAGCTCTCAAGAAACTCGTTCTCGAAGGAGGCTTGTGATGAAGAAGCAAATCGCCGATGCCGCGCAATGGCCAATCACGATTGTATTCGCCGTCACATTGCTCATGGCGACCGGAACTGCGCCGGTTCATGCCGACGGCAAGAGCAAGGTGGCGCAGGAGGCGGCCGAGTACATTGCGCAGAAGTTCGGTCGTCAAGCGGCCAAAGAAGGCATCGAAACGCTGGCAGCCAAGATCGAAAGCTACGCCGCCCGTCACGGCGACGGATTCTACGCAGCCGTCCGGAGGGTCGGTCCCAGCGCCTTCCGCCTGGTAGAGGAGGGGGGCGAGCACGCGCCGCAGGTCATCAGAATCCTCAGCCGGTTCGGCGAGGACGGAGCGGTGTGGGTTGCCTCCCGTCCTCGGGCGATGAAACTCGTCCTGGAGCACGGCGAAAAGGCGGCGGCCGTACTGGCAAAGACGCACGGTGTCGCAGAGCCAGCCGTAGCGGCGTTAGGCAAACCTGCCGTCAATGCCTTCGAGTCTCTCGCAACTGGGCAAAGCGCCAGAAGGCTGGCGATGATGGCCTCCGAAGGCGGAGAACTGGCCGCGACCGGCCGAGCGACCGAGCTCCTGGACATCATTGCAAAGTATGGCGACCCGGCGATGGATTTTCTGTGGCGCCATAAAGGAGTATTAGGATCCGGTGTAGCGCTTACTGTGTTCCTGGCCGATCCAGAGCCGTTTATCTCCGGCGCGAAAGACATCACCGACGTTCTCGCAGAAAACGCCGTCAAACCACTGGCAGAAGTGCCGGCGACGATGGCTCGCGAAGCCGCCGGCGAGGCCGCCAGAAATACCAATTGGACGGTGATTTTCAGTGTCGTTGTGCTGGTCTTGGGTGGCCTGGCCGCGCTGCGCTTGAGGCGCAAATCGCGGACTTGCCATCGCTGGTAAACCAGTGGTTTTAAGGGGAGGTGAACTCATGTCTGTGGGTAAAGGCTTCGATAGCGGCTGCGGTTGTGTGCTCGGCGTTGTAGCGGCTGTGGTCTTGCTGATCGCCGGCGTGTGGATGGCGGGGAACGTTGTCACGGTCTGCCCGTCGTGTTTCGGTTCCGGCAATTGTACCCTTTGCGGCGGTACCGGCAAAGGAATTGTCTGGGGTGACTGCTTGAAATGCGGTGGCAGGAAGAAGTGTCAGGAATGCGGCGGGGTCGGGTGGAAGCGGAAATGATTGCGGCCGCGCCGCCGGCGATGGTCACCGGCGCACTCACAAGGCCAACAGCCAGGTAACCGCACCATGAAGGCCGCCTCGCAACCGCACGGATTGGCCGTGCGGCGGCGTTATGCCAGGGCGGCGCAGGTTTCAAACAGCATAGCGGAGGAAGAAGCATGACACCGGCTTTCAAGCAGTACGGAGTTCGGGATTTGAAGAGAAACCCCAAGAACCCCGGTGGCGGGAAGCGGTACGACGAGCAGGAACTGCGCCATCTGGGGAAAAGTCTTCGCCAACGGCAATGGATGCCCATCATCGTGAAAGAACCAGAAATGTACGTGCTGGACGGCAATCGCCGCCTGGCCGCCGCGCAACTAGGCGGTATCGACACGCTGTCCGGCATCCCGGTGATGCACGAGCTGACCCCTGCGGAAATCAACCGCCTGATTGCCCAGCTCGACATCCGCCATCAACCCTTCAGCGAAATCGCCCGCGGCAAGTTGTGGCTTGCGATCCGGGAGGAGAATAGCTGGACCAACGTGCAGCTCGCTGAGGATCTCGGAGTGTCAGCCAGCCTTCTGACCAAGGTGTTCGGCAACCTAGAAAACTCCGAGGAAATCCAGCAGATGGTCGAGGACGGCGGTCTGAGCCTGCGGGACGGCTACTACCTTTCGCGCATTGAGGACGTTACCGAACGGCTGCGCCTGGCGCACGAGATAGCGGCGGGCAAGGTGAAGGCCGAGAGCGTGGCTGGGCTCCTGCGAAAACAGAAAGCACCCGACAACAATGGATCGCCACCGGCCCGCGTCAGCCGTATCACATGCCCTCTGCCCTCGGGCGTAACGGTCACGATCAGCGGCCATGACCTTTCGCTCGATGACGCCATCAAGGCGGCCGGCGAACTGCTGAAGGAGATGAAAAAAGCGAGCCAGGAGAACCTGGACGGGAAGACCTTCTCGGCCGTGTGCGCCCGGAAGGCCAAAACGGAGGGTGATGTGCCATGAACGGCGAGTCATTGCGTCACGATGTCGCCTGCGCTACGGCTCAGCAAATCCTCGAAGTCTTCGGCGGCCTCTTGCGTGAAGAGGAACAGCGCGACGCGTTTGCAGAGATTTATGTGCGGGTCAAGGCCGGGCTGGAATGCTATGAGACGCGCTCGGAACGGGTCCTGGCGCGGATGCGGCCGGGCAAAAACTGAAGGGGAGGATTGGTGATGTACGGGCTCTCTCGAATGATGCTGGTTATGGTTGCGTGCCTCACGGCTTATACGATCCTGCTGGTGGCATATATGGCAGGGGCGGTGGGGGCGATCATCGTCCTGGGTTTGATCGTCGTGATTTTGAAGCGGAAGGGCCGGATTTTCACAGCCTTTGGAACCGCCCAGTGGTCCGGCGAGGATGAGTTGCGGCGTGTCGGAATGATTGGAGCCAAGCACGGGCTCATTCTCGGCCGGCTGGAGGTGGCCCCAGGTGCGAATTTCGCCGGGCGGCTTAAAGCGCTGCTGAACGTACGGATGAAAGCTAAAGACGCATGCGAGCAATTCCTGGCGCCGGTGAAGCGCAAGCCCCGTGACTACCCACTGGTCAAGCTGCCGAATGCCGTGCACACGGCCGTATTTGCACCAACGGGTGTCGGAAAAGGCGTTTCCTGCGTCATCCCGTTCCTTCTTTCGTGCGAGGATTCCTGCGTGGTCGTCGATTTTAAGGGCGATCTGGCATCGATAACGGCCAAAGCCAGGCGACACATGGGACATGAAATCGTCATTCTTGATCCCTTCAAGGTATTGGCGAAATTGAAATTCAAGAGTGCCACCTTCAACCCGCTGGAATTCATCAGCAAGGATTCGCCGCTGGCGATCGATGACTGCAACGCTCTCGCCCAGGCACTCGTGGTGCGTAGCGGAGAGGAAAAGGAGCCTCATTGGCTTGATAGCGCCGAGGCCTGGATAGCTGCGATCACGGCCACGGTCGTGCAATACGGGCAGCAGGACAAGGGCACGCGCTCATTGCAAACCGTGCGCGAAATGCTTTCGAACCCGCAGAAACTGGACATGGCGATCAAGCTGATGAACGAGTCGGAAGCTTGGGGCGGAATGCTGGCCCGGATGGGCGGCCAGCTCATGCACTTCGTGGACAAGGAGAAATCGTCGGCGCTCACAACGGTCGGAAGGTTTCTTCGCTTCTTGGATACGCTGGCCGTCGCGGAAAACACCCGGTCGAGCAGCTTTGATCCGGCAAGGCTGCGAAAGGGAAGGATGACTGTCTACCTGGTTTTGCCTCCGGAACACATGATTCAGCAGCTGATCAGAATGTGGATAGGCTCGCTGCTGCTGGCCGTAGTGCGCGGGGGATTGCAGGAAAAGGACAAGGTGCATTTCGTGCTGGATGAAGCCTCGAGTCTCGGGGCGGGGATGGAAGCACTCAACGATGCGGTGGATAAGTACAGGGCCTATGGCGTGCGCCTCCTTTTTATGTACCAATCGCTAGGTCAGCTGAAGAAATGCTGGCCGCAGGGTCAGGATCAAACGCTCCTCTCCAATACGACGCAAGTTTTTTTCGGGGTGAATGACCAGCAAACGGCGGAATACGTGAGCGCGCGGCTGGGTGAGGAAACCATTGTGGTGGATAGCGGCGGTACGAGTCGGGGAACGTCCCGACAGTTCAGCGAGACGGGGACGAGCCTTCACGGCAGCACCACTTACTCAAGTAACAGCAATTCCAACTGGCAGCAACACGGCCGCAAGCTGTTGAAACCGGAAGAAGTGTTGGCGTTGCCGCCGCAAATTGCCATCACCTTCACGCCTGGCGTCTTGCCGGTATGGACGACGCTGGTGCGGTATTTTGAGGAAAAGGACCTTTTTAAGCGCCGTGGTTGGTTGCATGAGCTGAGTTCCTCCTGCCGGGTGTTCACAGCGTCCGCGGTGCTTCTCGTTATCGCAGCCGTGGCGGCCGTGGCGCTGACAAATGCAGCAACAGAAAAGATACAGCGGGACCAGCAGGCCCAGCCGTGGCAGTACGCGGTGCCGCCGGAGAGGTGGAGTCCGTGAAGAGTTAATAGGCGTCGTGGTGTCTGTCTAGTGATTCTTGAAAGTAAGGGTGCGTTATGTCGAACCTCGCCGAGAGGCTGTTTGGCGGCTTGAAGGAATCGGTAAAGGAGGGAATTAGCAACGCGATCCCCCAGATCGGGGCAGAGCTAAAGCAAATGGGGGCGCACGGGGCACACGAGTTAGCTGCGGCCCTGTTCAATAACTCCGGGTTTGTGATGTACCCGCGTGGCACGCGTGATGACCACGGAGTGCATGGTCCCGACGTAGGCAAGGAGGAGCAGATGGGTAGGGATGGCCAGGAGCATGAGCGGGGTGGCCGGGAAATGTAGGAGAGCGAAGGGTTCCGGTTGGTACGCCGCTCGGGGCGGCGTACCGGCCGGGAAGTAACCGGCGGTTGCCGGAGGATCTGGTTGCAGGGCAGGCAGGCGTGGCTCCCGTCCGGCTCTGCTTTTCTTGAAAGGTGAACTATGGCCGTTATTTTCACGTTTCTGTTTACGACGGGGCTGTTTGGCGGGCTGGCCTGGTGGGCCTGCCGCCGGATCACCCACCACTTAAGGGAACACCCCGAAGGGGTTGCCGCCCTCACAACGCATCTATTCGTGCCCTTGCTCGGGCGCAAATCTGACGAGGGACAAGCCGGAGGCGATGACCTTTCCGGCGGGCCGGACGAAGCGCAAGGCCAAGCGAAAAATGGCCTGCAAGAGAATTAGATGTCCACCGAAAGGAGACCGCGTGGCGGTGCTCGCTGAGCGATCGAGGCTTGCCCTGGCTGACTGGTTCATGGTGCGCAGGCGGAAGTGAGGTGTTGCCATGGGGCAAGGACATATTCCGGACAATGCTTGATCCTCGCTGGAAGCCGGCGGGGAAAGAGCTAGAAACGGATCGGAATAGAGGCATCGAGCGGTGAAATCACCGGAGGCTGCATGATGACCAATGAATCCTTGCTCGACGCCCTGGCTCGCGACTCGGCAGTTGCCATTGTCGACCGGCACGCCGCTGATGTTCGTAACCGGGAGGCGCTTATCAAAGCAATCGCCCGCCTCACCCGGCTCGGCCTGGAGGGTCACGTGCGCCTTTTCAGGGTGCAACAAAAAGAATCGGCGACCGACTGAAACGGAGTGCGGGCTGATGAGCCGAGGAGTGAGTTTAGGGGAGCAGCAGACTGAGACACACAGCAGTGAGGTGAAGAAATGAGCATCGACGAAAAGCTGGAGGAACTTCGGGCAATGGTCTTAATGCTCGTGGAGCGACAGATGGTCAAAGATCATTACGAAATTGAGGAATTCGCGCGTCTCACCGGGAAAGCGCCTTTCACATGCCGCGAGTGGGCCAGGTTGGGTCGCATTCGAGCGGAGAAGAAGTTGTCCGGACGCGGGGCCTACACACGCTGGGTGGTTCCGCACGCTGAGCTGCTGCGTTACCAGAAGGAAGGGCTGCTGCCCCTGCGCGCATCTCGGGGCCTATGAAACTATGGTGAGGGGCGTTTCGGTGACTGGTGTGCCGCCGGGAGGCCGAGAAGCAGCACTTCTTCATTTCAAAGCGCTCTCTGGCTCTGGAATGTCCCACGACTCTACTAATGATTTGCGTGCGCTAAGTTTCTCCCGTTCGATGTCAGCCGTTCTAGTTCCGTTTTGATGAAATTCCACCTTGTGATTGGGCGGGCCGTCTACGCCGCCGCCGCCAGTCGCCCCAACCTTCGCGGCGCGGGTCCCAAGGCGCGGCAGGCCGCCGCGGCTTGGGTAGCCGCGATGGTTGCCAGGCGGCGAAGAGGAAGATCAGCTGCGCGTTTTGTCTTGGGTGGCTATCATTCTCCTTGCGATGGCCTGAACCTTGGCCTTTTGTTGCCAGGGATGCTATGGATGCGATCGCCCCACAGGAAGCGTTGCAGAGGCGCGTCCCTGAAAAGAACGAACATCGTCTTGCCTTTGCAGGCGTTGTGGCGTACCTTTCGCCCATGTCGAATGAAAATAGACAGTTGCGCCGGTCGGCGCTGTTTAGCTTCCGGTTCTTGGCAACGGCCGCTATCGGGACCTTGATGATGGCTGTGGTCGCGGTATTGGGGCCACCCGCCGTGCAACTCGCGGTACTGGGCGCGTTCATTTCGATTCTGGGCGGGCTGTTTCTCACCTATTTGGGGCAGGAAGACCAACGCGAACGGCAAAGGGCCAATGTAATCGAGAGTCTGTCGGTGCCGCTGTCCCTGGCATCCGACCCGGAGTTGTTCCAACAATACCAAGAAATCTCTCGTGGCCTGATCGCTGTGGCGAAAGACGCCGATGCTGTTCTGCGGCAAATCGCCTTGCTTAAATTCGCGTCGCTAGCAGAGCAGATTGACGGACTGGTGGATCGAAAGATTGTGTTTGCCATGACGGAAGAATGGCGGACGGTGTATGAGCAATTGTTGACAAGCCCCGACGTTCGTCAATATCGTTCTATCGCCTGGGTGAGGAGTTCGGAATACTGGCAGGACGAGCCGGGCCGGCAAAGCATGCGCGTAAACTTCGATGCCGCGCACCGTGGGCTGCTTATCGAACGAGTGATCCTGCTTAGCGACGACCTGTGGCCGCGCGAGGAATTGATGCCGTCCCCGGACATCCTGCCGTGGATTCAGGAACAGCATAATCACGGCCTGTGGATCACGCTGGCGCGCGAATCGGACGTGAGTCGTGAGCCAGACCTGCTGGTGGATATGGGTATCTACGGAAACCGGGCCGTCGGCTTTCAGGAACTGGACGAGCATTGCCGGACATTGCGCTTCACCCTCGATCTCAATCAACAAGCAGTCCGCCTGGCGGACGCACGCTGGCAGAGGCTGCTTCTCTATGCGCGGCCATTCGGGGAGCTTCTGGACCAGCTGCCGCGGCAAGGGTAAGATAGGCTCATCCATTTGGAGGAGCCTATTTTGGAACATAACCATCTCTACTTGGACACTGCCCGACTTGGACGCATGTCGCGCCGTGCCCAGCACGCTCATGTCGATCTGAGTCGCCTGGCTGGCGAGGAGGCCGGTTCGGTTTTCTTCGAGCGTTTCTTGGTCGAAGGCAGCCGGGATTGGTGCTCGACTCTGCGCTGCCGCTATCCTGGTCTGGAATGCTGGCAAGGCGTTGCTCCGCTCAAAGAAGGGCTGCGTGCATTGGCCGGGAGCACGCCGACCCTGCCAGTGTTGATGGTCAACCGGCTGTCGCAGCTTATGCGCTTTGCCGCTCGGCTGCTCTTTCACCCTTGCCGCAATGTGCTGGTCACTGATTTGGGCTGGCCGCCCTATCATGAGATCCTGGATAGCGAGGCGCGGCGGGCAGGCCGTGCCGTGACCACGGCCAGGCTCAAGACGTGGATCCTGGAGGGCAAGGCAACGGAGGATGAGGTCATCGATGTGATACGACGGCGATTCCTGGAGGCGGATTGCGATGGACTGTTCCTGACGTCGGTGAGTCATCTTGGGATTCGTCTTCCGGTGGAGCGGCTGGTGCGTGCGCTCGAGGACATCCGCAAGGTTCGGTTGGTCGTAGTCGACGGCGCACAGCATTTCTGTCACGTGGCTGCCGATCTGAGCAATGAGTACTGCGATCTGTATCTGGCCGGGTCTCACAAGTGGCTTCAAGGCTTCCACCCGATGGGACTGGGTTTCTATGGGAGACAGCGTTCGCGTGCGACGATCGAAACAGTGCTGAAGCATCTGTTGGCCAGTGGCGAACTGGATGATCCGCTGCTGCGTTTCACCACGCAACTCGAGACGGCGGTACTGGATGGCGTGACGGAAACCGTCAATGTGTTTCCGCTCTTTACATGCCAGGGGGCCGTCGCCGAGGCCCTCGAATCCTCTGTGGCCCCACCGCCGCACTTAGGGGCGCGGCAGCAGAATCTGGCAAAAGCTGCAGAATTGGCAGAATCATGCGGATGGCGACCGGTGCAGGCAACGTCCCCTTTTGCATCGGGGATATTATTGTTGGAGGCCGAGCGCGAGTCTACGCGGGGCGTGCCGGCGCAGCACCTGCGGCGGTCGTTTGCGGCCAATGGGATTGCCTTGACGGCCTACGACGGGGGCCTGATTCGCTTGTCGATGCCAGGGGAGGAATGGCAACCAGCCGAGATCGAGCAGTTGCGCATGGCACTGCATGCGGTTGCTTGAGGGCATTGCTGCACCTGATATGGCGACGATGGTATAGGGTCATCTGTTCGAACGTCGCGATGGAATTGTGCAAGTGGCCGCGCGCATAGCTGGCGGTCTTTCTGAATGGTTGGCGTGGATGAAGTGACTCAAATCACAATCTTCAAAACCTCATCTAGCGTGACGTGATCGCTGGTGCGGTCATACAACTTGGTTGTGCGCGGACTGGCGTGCGAAGCCATTTGCTGGGCTTTTTCCAGTGTTCCCTTGTTTTGCAGATAGCAGGTGATGCCGGTCGCTCGGAAGCTGTGGCAATTGGCCTTGGTGCGTATGCCGGTTGGGGCCAACCGGCGCCGGATCATCCGCCACACGTCGGCGGTCCGCATGGGGTTTCGGGTCAGTCCTCCTCCTGTGCGTGGCGCCGTGCGGAACAGCGGACCCTCGCGGTCCTCTGCGATGCCCGCCGACTGGATGTAGGCGTCCAGATACTGCTCCAGGATATGATGAGCGGGCATGTCGTGGTTTTTTCCGCCCTTTTCATGCAACCTCAGCCAGGAGCGTTTGCCCTGGGCGTAATAGTCGTCGACGGTCATGGCGACCACGGCGCCCACGCGAGCGAACGTCCAGACCATGGCTGCGATGAGCGCGCGGTCACGAAGTCCCAGCAGATCAGGCAGGCGAGTCTCATCGGCGTCAGCATCTTGGCCGCTGACGCGGGTGACGGGGATGCTGTCGAGAAGGAGGCGGGTTTCCTCGGCGGTAAGTACGGGCGTCTTGCCTTTCGTGACAACGTGCTTCGGCCCACGGACAGCGTGGGCCGGGTTCACGGCAATTACCTGACCCGTAACGAGCCAGTCGAAGAGCATGCGAATGGTGGCCAGATGCTGTTTGACGGATGGTTTGGCGTGGGTTTGCTGCAGCTGCTCGATATAGCCCGCGACCAGGATCGGCTTGACGGCTTTCAGGTCGCGCACGCCACGATCTTCGCACCAGCGCAGAAAAGCAATGGCGTTGCGGAAGTAAGCGCGCCTGGTGTGCGGATTGCGGATGTGGGCGGTGAAGTATTCGACGAAGCGCGTGACGGCATCCTCACTGGCCGAAGTGATGATGGCCGGCAACACGATCTGGTTGAATTGATCCCACCTGGCGACCGACGCTCTCACCGGCACCAAATCCTTACCTGCCGTTAACTCCTCTACTTCCATGCCGGGTACGTCTCTGTGAAAGATAATGTCCTTTATCTTTCACAGAGGCTACCACAAGACGAGCACCGCGCAAGCGGGATTTCCTTACCGGTTCTTAACGAATACCGTGACCACGGCAACCGGACATTTCCATGCCACTGTATAGATTATTGACAAAGTGTTACGGTTGTGGCAGAGTGAAAGAGTACGTAACTCTAGTTATGTATGTCAATACTTATGAATCAGGTCATTCACACGAAAATGGGAGAAGGACGGCGCATCGCCATCCCGGCGGAGCTTTGCCAGAATCTCGGCATCGAGCCGGGCGACCCCGTAGTATTGGAGTCGTCCGAGTCGGGAATCGTCGTTCGGGCGCTCGATGCCGTCATCCGGGATGTGCAGGCGTTTTTTGCGGATGCTGCCCCAGCCGAAGTGATCCTATCGGATGAACTGCATAAGGATCGGCGGACGGAAGCCGCACGGGAAAAGCGTGTCTGAGGCGGTTCTCGATGCTTCCGCCTTAATCGCTTTCCTACGGAATGAACCGGGGGCGTAGAAAGTGGCCGATGTGCTAGGCAGATCGTGCATTTCGGCCGTCAACCTTGCCGAATGCATGGGCAAAATGGTCGAATACGGGAAGCCGCTGGAGGATGTTGCGTATCAGATAGATCGGCTGCAGATTCCGGTCATTCCTTTCGACGGCGCGCATGCCAAGATTGTGGCTTCGCTCTTGAAACCAACGCGAAAAGCCGGTCTATCTTTGGGCGACCGGGCTTGTTTGGCGTTGGCTATGAACCTCGCCATACCAGCGTTCACTACAGAAAGCGATTGGGAAAAGTGCAAGCTTGAGGTGAAGATCGTGAAGATTCGGTAGCAGAATCCCGCGCATCTCTGCATAGGCCAACACGTGCACTGCGCTCCCGACGATTCCGGCGCTCCCAGCCCCCGGCGGGCAGCAACAAAGCCGGATCGTCTATGCAGAGAAATGACGACTTTGAGAGCAGGTCGCGTAGGCTGCTGACAGAAGGGGTTTCTGTGTAAATAAAATGATCCGCGCCGGCCGTCGTCTAGCCTCTGCGATCGGTCGCTGACGATTGGCGCATGAAAAAGTCCCGTCGTGGATTCCTCTAGCGTCGCCCAGTCACCGGAGAAACCATGCGACAGGACTTGTTTATATGGTAATGCGCCTGGCAAGGGTTGCAAAGAGAAATCCCAAGATTTTGAAAAAAGATGCCGACTCCAGTGGGAAGCCTTGTCGGCCAACCAACTGAAGCCACGCAAGTGTGTGCTTCCCGCATAGCCAGCACGTACGCTGCACTTCCGATGGTGTGCGTCCGGCCAAGGGCGTTCTTGACCGCTGCGGTACCATGTCCTCCCAAAGGAGGGCATTGCCATGTCCAAAGGCAGACTGCGAGACGAGGACAAAGCACGACAGTGGCGGGAGCGGATTCGAGAGTGGCGCACGAGCGGGACGAGTGTGCGGGCTTACTGCCAATGGATCGGCGTCTCGGAGCCGACTTTTTACTGTTGGCGTCGGGAATGTGATCGGTGCGCTGCTGATACTTCGGCGTTTGTCCCCGTGCACGTTATCCTCGATCGGCTGCCGGCTAAAGAAGGCCAGTTGGAAATCGTCTTGGCCGGCGGCCGTTGCGTACGCGTTGCTCCCGGCTTTGACGCGGCCACGCTGCGGCAGTTGCTCGCTGTGCTGGAGGAGCCATGCTGAGCTTCCCTCCGGCCGTGCGAATCAGGCTGCTGCCACTTGCTGGGAACAGAGTTCCGTAGCTGACTCGCTACTTACCAAAGCTGGCGACTAAGCATGGCCCCAACCATGACCTCTTTCCAAGGAGAATCGGCGAAATTGTTGACGCTTGCTAGCGCCCTTTACGACAACTGTTTGGAAAAGTTTACGTTGTCCGAAGGCATGGGCTAGGCGGTCTCGTGAGGGGACGGAGCCGTCTTATCCGCGTGTCGCTGGACGAATCATGGGTCCATCCACCAAATAGGAGGCAAAATCCTTATGCTCTTCGAGATAACAAACCACCTGCTCAATGAGTTCCGGAGCCCCAGTCACCGTGACAGCGCAAGCAGAAACATTGGGCTTATCAGTTCGCACGCCAGGGAAGTGAGAGCGGAAACGAGCGAGTCCTTGCTCAAGAATGGCGCGCTTCGAGTCGCGATCAAATCGCGCGGCACCTTTAAGTGCGTTTGTGTTGAAGCTCACCAAGAGTGATAGTTGGTCCGTCATTTATCTTCCGACTTTATAGCAGAATATGTGTTAAGCTAGGCAAGCGAAGTTGTTTGCATGAGAATACGCTATGCACTTTCCGAGCCAAAAGTCTATAGCCTAGACCGTGGATAAGGTCAAGCAAGAACTTGAGCTGGCAGTCCTGGTAACGTATCCATCTCCCGCCACGTTTTACGAGCGCTGCTGAAAGCCTACAGCGCGTAAGGCTTTATTTCACAGGTTGTTGGGACATAATGGCAGAATGAACTCTCATTCCCTGCAGGCCAGCCCTCCAAGGTCATCACCAGCCACACAGATGGCGAAATGCCTTTTCAGGCCGGATCATCTTTCCAGGTTCAGCGGTCGCGATAAGAGCCTCAAAGCACTGGAACGCGGATTTGCCAGTTTTGGCAGCCAACTGAATGAGCGTTCCTGCCGCAAAGGCAGCCGCAAAAGACGATCCAGAGTAGCAGGACAGAACATCGTTTGCGAGTTCATCAACCGGTGGCTGGCAACACAAGCGCTTCTCGCCAGGAGCAAACAGATGAATTGACTTGTCATCCTTGCTCACATGTTTGCCATCGCGGTCCATGGACCCGACAACGCAGCCCATCGTCGCAAGGCCGGCTCCCTCGTTGCCGCTGGCAAAGACCGGGAGCAATCCGTTGTAGAGCAATTCTTCAGCCAGCGAATCGACCTTTTGTCGGGCTTCCTGCTCGAAGAATCGGGAAGCGATTTCCATCGAGATGTTGACGACTTCGTACCTGCCCCATGCAGGATGATCCTTGTTGGCGATCGCCCAATCCATGCCGGCAAGCACATCGCTCAAACTGCATCTTTCGTCAAGCGGTGTGCCGCGCGCGATACTAACTACGGAAAGTCTCGCAGCCGGGCAAACGCCAAGTCGTAGGGGGAATGGGTGCGTGCGTACGAGCTCGTTGCCGTTCACGGTGTGCCCACCAATGATGCTTGCTATCTTTGTGCCGTGGCATCCATGGTCAACGCAATCTCGGGCGTGCTTGAATTGCCCGAGTGAGTCGAACATAGCGTGCACAAGAACCTTGCCTTGAAGCGTAATGTGGCTTTCATCGGCTCCGGTATCTAGTATGCACGCTCTTGGTTCGGTCACCAGATCATCGGACTGTGCCCATTCGCTGCTAAAGTCACCAGCACCGAGAGAGGTAAGGTAATCATCAGGCCCGCTGCCTATTGATCTAAGAATCTCAGCCACCTCCTTTCGCCTCTGGGCAGCCTCATCTTTTCTGCTAAACATGGTTGCCGTTGGAATTACTGTCTCGCGTGGCAGATTCTCGGCAGGGATTACAGCTGCCATGAAATCTCGCTCACTCGAGAAAAGCTTCGTGTGCAAAAGTGCGAGCAAATGCTCTTTAGGTCGCCGGATTGCGCAGCAGTGCATGTGCAGGTACAAGACCAGACCACCCCATCGAGATAGCCCGCAATCTCTATCTGCCCATGCGACTGCTTCTGCGACCGCTCCAAATCGTTCTCCAGCGCTTCTACCGATAATCCGGGTGCGCTCGGCGCTTGGAGGCCGGTAATTACGAAGGTCGTCGAGAAGCTCGACTTTGAGCTTGGGAAACACTAGAAGTGTCGGTGCGTGACCTTGTTTCTCAAGCCAACGACAAAGCCGATCACGCTCGGAGTTGGTGAAGGTTGAGGTGTAAAGAGTCGGCACTCGCTCGCCGGTGAACAAGGCCGTGATGTCTTGAGCAACTGGAACTGCGCGTGACTTGGTTGAAGGTTCATTTGCCCTCGGCTCCGTCGGTAGGTGTGTGAATCTGGACATTGGAGAGATTTCCTTTTCGTTTTTGCGGCATGGCGTTGCCACTAAACTCGGCCCGAATCTAAAGCAGCTAATGATGGTTTGTTTTCCGATCCATTTTTTGCCCCGGAGCGGGCACGTCCTTCGTCGCGTTAAGCCAGAAGCCGACGACGAGACCGATGGAGTATTGCGCCCCGCTCCTCCAAGGGTGTTCAGCGCTAGCGAGAGCCAAAAACGGCAGGCAAACTAAGAGAACGATGAGGGAAATGGCAGCCTGCATGATAAACCGCCAGGTGACAGACTCCGATAGATGGCTAGGCAGCAGCGACTTTCGAGTACGTTTGCCGGCAGGCCTGATTTCCACATCGTCAGGGGAAAAAGTCCGTGGAGTCCGACGGGGTAAGAAAATGCGTGCGGAAAGCAGGAGTATTGCTGTCACAATGGGTGGGGCGAGAGTTTCCATTCAAATCCCTTTGTGTGCTGATTGCCCTGCTTCTGGCAGAGAGGAGTAGGCTGCGATGGCCATCGCGCCACAGGGAAGAAGGCCTCTGATAGAGCCGCGGGCCTTTAGATTAAGAATGCTGCAAGATCCCAATCGCAATGGTCGGCGGCTTGCCAGCGAGGTCCAAGGATCTCCGGTCGAAAGTTTGATCCTTAAAGCAGTGGTCCTCAATTCCCTACTCGACTTCTTCATACTTATACGCGAGCGGCACACACTGTGCAAGCATCCGGTTCGAAAAACCAGCCGCCGATTAATCGATCTGGCCTCCTGGCGATTTGCCTGGTCTCGGCCTCTACTTGCGCCGTGGAGAACCTGCCTTGCTTTCTCGGTCGGGCACCGAGAACTGCGGCATGCAACCCAGCTTGTCGCTTGAGCTCTGGAGTGCTTGCCGATACGCTGGTTCGGGAATGTGAAACGGACCACCTGAGAAATTCCTGCCTCATTTCGTCTTGAGTTCGGTCCAGAACCCGGGTGTTTTGTCTGACGAGTCATGTACAAGCTACAGCGGCGCGCCCTGGTCATTGAAGATATTCTCAAGTGGGCCGATGCCTATCGCGAGAAGGCTGGCAAGTGGCCAATAAGGAATTCGGGTAGCATTCCGGGAGGCATCAGCGAGATCTGGGTGAGCATGGACGCAGCCCTGCGTGGCGACTTCGTTAGCTTCCTGACGGCAGTTCGTTGGCTCAGCTACCGTCCAAGGCCCGCGGCGCCAGATACATCCGCGATCTATCCCCGCTTACAATCTATGCAATCCTCCGACGCGCCGACGAATACCATAAACGGACGGGAAACTGGCCCAGCCGAAATTCCGGCCGCATCGCCGAATCCGGCGGCGACACGTGGCGAGCGGATGATTTTGCGCTACGGGCCGGCATCCGCAGCTTGCCATTGTGGCTGGCAAGGTTGCTTGCCGAGCGCCGCGACCTTCGTAGTCGGAAGGGCCTGCTTGGGCTGACCGAGCAACAAATCGTTGCATGTGCCGGTTCAAATCAGGAGCGACCGGGCGAGTGGCCGCCGGCAAAATCCGGTCCGATCGCAGAAGTGCCCGGCAAAACCTGGACCGCCGTGGATCTGGCGCTCAAGAATGGGCTGCGCGGATCGCCCTGCGGCACGTCGTTGGCGATCTTGCTGATCGAACTGGAAGGCGTACGAAACGTTTGGACCTGGGCGAGGATCTCGATCGGACAGGTTCCTTCCCTGGGTGGATGCGTTTCAGGAACGAACCGGCCATTGGCCACACTCTCATTCCAGCGCCATCCTTGACTCGCCAGGCGAGACCAGGATGGCGGTTGAACATGCGCTGAAAAAGGGCGCGCGGATGGCCGAATGTCGAAACCGGCACGGTCATCGACGCTCCTGAGGAGAAATGAAGAGCGGTTGATGACACTCTACGCGAGGGAAGCAGGGGATTAGCAATCGTCGCTCAGTGTCTGTGAGAGTCTCGTTCAGGTGAGTGCTTGTTGTTTTCAACAGGAGCCGGTTCTTTCGATTCCCAAGCACTCCAGCACTCCATTGGGTAGCGTTTCTGGTTGCATTTGCATGAGAGTGTTGATCTATTGCCAAGCGGACATAAATTCAAAGGTAGTGGGGCTCGGCTCCATGCGATGCGACACGGAGTTTGCCTCCTGTCTCCTTCGCCCAAAAACCCACCTGGCTGCAGAAGTCGTGTTACGGCGAAACGAATGCGTTCCCTGAGCCCAAAAACTCCTGCTACCAATCAGTGCAATTGCGGTGGGATCAGCATCCCTGGGAATGTATTGCCATGAAGCTCTCGACTGGGATCAAGGAGTTGGATTGTCTTTTGGGTGGTAGCGGTTTCGTTGCTGGCTCAACTGTATTGATCAGAGGAGCACCCGGGACCGGAAAAACAACCCTGGCACTGCAGATCGCGGCCAATGTGCTTGCGAGCGGAAAGAAGGTCCTTTTCGCGTGCCTTGAAAACAACTCGCTGGCTGTGGTCAAGCAGATTCAGGATTGCTACGCCAAGCTGGCGCTCGAAAAGTACCTTCCGGCCGCTGGGGACAAAAACGCGAAGCTTATTGCTTTCACCTATTCCTACGACAGGACCCAGTCAGATGATCCTTCAAAGGTCCTTGACGATTTCTGGAATGGCATCTGGGAGCACGCGGCTGACTTCGTGATCCTCGATAGTCTTCCCGCATTTATCGATCTGGTCTCCGTACCCCACGAAGAGAAGACTGAACATTGGAGTTCGGACCGTCAGCTCCTCGCGATGGCCAAAAGTTACCTCACTTGGCGCGAGAACACTGGTGGCGAAACCACGGCCCTGCTGATTAGCGAAGAAAAACCAGGCGGTTCCGACTTTTGGTCCGACAGCTTCCTGGTTGACACGGTTATCAGACTTTATGCAGAGGAAATAACTCCCGATCCTCTTTTTGACAACGTGAAAGAAGAGATCTTGTACTGCAAAGTTCTAAAAGGACGAGGCCTGCCGATTCAACGCCGATCGTGCTGTTACGACTTCATGCCAGGCCGTGGTATTCAGTTCTTCGACACGTACCCGGCAACCGGACTTCTGATTCTTTTTGCAGAAAACGCTCCTCAGCGCAACGCGATCAGCGGGCTGCGGACCATTGATGTTCCATCGTTCTATCCGGGCCTGGGGATCCATGAGTTCGACCGGGCTGGACTGCAGCGTATGTTCAGCATCCGTCGCAGGGCCAAAGACATTCCCTCTCGCAAGCCAATGGTTGTGTCAAGCGTAGACGAGTACTGGATCACTGTTTTACAGGAGGCAGGCTTATTGGCTGAAATCAGGCCTGACGAGCTCGTGGACTACGCAATGCAGTCTGGCCCGGCAAGCGCTGAAAACTTCATTGTCGAGTTAAGAGGCAAAGCGACACTTTTCAAGCCCGGAGCAAATTACATTGCCGTACCCTACTTTATAAATGTCAGCATGCTTGTCTACCGAAAGGACCTGGTAAGCAAACCGCCGGACACCTGGGAAGAGCTCGAAATGCAGTGTGTGACTAAAAAGGAAGCTCGTAAAAAACCAGGACTCCTGATCGAAACGACGACGTACGATTCCTTGCTAGCAACTGTTCTCGAGCTGTGCTGGAGTCACGGAGCCGATTGGGGCACGGCCAGGCGCGAAGACGGCTCCCTCGAGGTCACTTTTCGTACCGGGTGCTTCGAGGATATCGCTTTGGCCATCGAGCGGTTGCGGAAATGGATCCATGCAGAGCAAATCGTCTCCGTCAATTCTTCCGTGGATCCAAGAAACCACCCGGCTGCGGACTGGACATTTGCCAGGCACTGGTATTCGACGCTGGTGGACTTGTTCACTGCGACCGATGCGACAGGGCAGCCCCTGTGTAAAGGACTAAAACCAGATCAGGTGGGCGTGGCTCCGATTCCCGTGTCCCAGCTCTACAAAGAACGGGGCGGCAAGGGGCTATCTACATGGGGCGAATGGTACCTTGTGGAACAGGCGGGTACCGAGAACCATGCGCTTGCTGTTAACCTTGTCAACAACTTGACGACTTCCGGCAAAGTAGTTGACCGTGCACTGACAGGAGCCGGCCTCCCGGCGGTGGAAAGTTTCTATACTGACTATCGCGATGCGCATTGTATTTACACCGATAAGACGTTTCATGAAATGCGCACTCTTTTGTACAGCAACACTCGGACCCGCACCGCATTCTGCAGTTATCGCCACGTTGCCCGAATTCTTTACGGATGCATCCTTGCCGTGATGACGAATCCTCACGCCGACGTGCGACAGTTGCTGGCGAAGGCCTTCTCACGGATCGACGCTCGATGGAAAGAGAATCCGGCGCTCGTTGACCCTCTCCAGCAAATCCTTCATAAGCAATGGATCCCCGAACAACGGTAATAGCAAATGGCTGGCAGAGTCAGAATCGCCGGAAGCAGTTACCTCAGCTGCATCCCGGCTCTTATGGGAAGGGTCTGTGCGAAGAAAACCTTTGGATCGTCCAAATAGTGAAGATGGCAATGACCTGAATCATCCATTACTGAGTTCCCTTGCGGAGTTCGGACAGGTAGAAATTCATGTCGTGGTCTGGGAGTCGGGGAGGTCGCTCTGGAGGCGCACCACTCCCTTCGCGGCGGCGCATGGCCGCTTTGCGTCCCCCCCATCTGCGGAAGGGGCGATGATTACCACTCACATTGCAGTTGTCCAAAATGAGGCGCCCGGGGACTGATCACGCTCTGAGGTTGTGATTTTATGGAGTATTGCCATCTTGGAAGCCAAAAAGCCGCCGTGTTTTCGAGTGGTTTTTCCACCAAGCGCTAAATAATCACAAACTCTCTGCGGTGACTCTCAGCGTCGATCGTAGATTCGGACTATACGGCGCAGTGTCAAGCTGCTTGGTTTGGGGGGCATTGGGGGGGCGTGATTGGCGATGCGGCGGCAATGCGGCGACAATCTGACAGCGATGTGGAATGGATCCGTCGCGTTGCCATCATTCGGCATTCCACGCGGCTCCGATGTCACGGCAACGTGACTGCATGCCAGCCAACCAGGTTGAGGCACCTGGTTGCTTTGGCGGGCAGATCAGGTTCTAGTCTACTTTCGGCACGGGGCGTTGCGCCAAGTGCTGGCGGACTACCAAGGCCTTTCACATCCCTGAAACTCAGGCGAAAGAATACCTGCCCTTTTAGTTCTTGAGGATGCTTCTGCCGACACGGCGGCGGAGCACGGAACACAGGCCGTTTCAGTCAAAATGGGGCCGAGTTGGGTTGTGAAAAAGCGCCCAGAATCTAGACGGCGCCTCCAGATTTCCGATAGTCTGAGCCGGCCGATCGTGCATTCTCATTTCTCCGGACCAAACGTAAGTGATTGATTCGCTCCGAGTTAACCCATTGCGCCAGTTTCTGGCACTTTCGGCACCGATGTTGCTTCGGCTGCGATATCCGATTCGGACTCGTTCGTCCCGCCCAGGTTCGCAATCACGATTCCAAGGCTCCGTCGCCTGAAGCGAAATCAGCTCGTACCGCTTCAACGACACTCGGCCTCCCTTGGTTGGTGGCCCCTTGCCGAAAAAGAATCTTGAAAAACCATGTCGGGTGTTTTGGATTTTTCGGTACTTTATTTTGGGAGGATTGCGTATGCTTGTGCAAGTCCTGCCGGAGCAAGCACGGCGGGCAAATACTGACGAACTTCACACGATGCGGTCGCTTTACGAGCGGCTGCTTTCCAATCGTCGGCAGGCGCATCCCGAAGGCCGAGGCCTAAGCGCCCCGTATGTGCTCTACCAGCAACTGCCTGAGCAAGGACAGGCAGACGAGGCGCTTCTTTGGATGATCTACGAGGGACACATCGAACATTGCCTGGCCGGTGCGCCCGGCCGGAACAGACCGCGCGCGGCAAATAGTCTGATTTTTCGCAAGACGAGCTGTTTCATTCTGACGCAACTTGGCACAGCGTTTCTGGACCACATTTTCACCGTAGACTTCCCATCAGATAGTGATGAAGCCTGCACGCGTCTTGGCGCCATGCTACGTTTGGGACGACTCACGCCGCATTACGATCTGGACAGGCGCGTACTTTCCTGGGGCGTTCATATATTGAAGCGCTTCCGAGTCCCTGCTGCCAATCAAGAACTTCTCCTGCGTGCCTTGCAAGAACTCTGCTGGCCTGAATGGTGTGATGATCCGCTGCTGGTCGCGCGCGGCAAGAATGCAAAGGTTCGCTTGCACGATACTATTAAGGATCTGAACCGTTCCTTGGATCCGCCCCTCATTCGGTTTCACGGGGATGGAACTGGCCGGCGCGTTGGCTGGACGACTCATTAGACTGCTCCCCCAGGTCTCCCCCAGCAAGGGGCTTGACCAAGTGTTGTAGGCTGTCGACAATAATCTCATTCAAGGGATTATGCTGGAAGTAGAGTTATGGAATTGGTTTCAACCAGAGCTTAGACAGGCGAATTCTGGCATAGTTAGAAGGGGCAACCCTAGTACCCCTGGCAATAAGTAAGGCAAGCAATTCCTGTGCCGCCGCGTGGTGTGCATCGGACCTGGTGTTCGGAGTATCTAGCACGATTTGCGGCCAGAGCCACTAGGGTAATACTATTGGCTTTTCCTGGAGTGTCAATTCGGTACGATTTCACGTGGCTCTCTGGTCTTGCGGAGATGAAATGCGCCGGCGCGAGCGTTACCTTGGTTCAAACCAGGTCGCTATGCACGCATGACGATCCCAGGCGTCATTTTTTCTAAGCGCGTGAACCGATGCGTACTGCGAACCTGGTGATCTCGGTGGTTGGCAGGGGTTTCGATGAAAGCTGCACTACATGCCTTCTGGTGCTGGTTTAAATTGCCTGTTTTCTCGGCGGCACTTCTGGGCGGGCTACTTGTAATCGTGGGTATCGTTAAGTTTGGCTCCTTTGCAGCGTTCGAGGCCTATGTACGCGACTACCCTGTCGTGGTTCTGCCATCGGTTAACAGACTGGTCTCAATTCCTCTCTTCCAGGCGACCCCAGCACGCTTCCTCTTGACAAACTACACGCCTGGAGAAGTGACGGTTATTGGCGTAGAAACGAGCTGCGGCTGTTTGACGCCCAGGGGATTGCCTTTTAAACTCAACCCTGGTGAAAGCCGCGAATTGATCATCCATGTCAAACCACGTCCGGCCGACGAGGGCAGAGAATTCCAGCACACTGCGACGGTCTACTTCGATGGCCATACCCGAGGCCTGACCTTGTACATAGTTGGATCAGTCGAAAAGCAGGAAAGGCAAGATGAGTCAGTGAATGCGCGCTCTTTCTAAGTAACCACAACTGTTTCTGTCCACGAGTGTTCGTCAAAGGAGGAAGCAAATGGGGCAGTCTTGTAATTGTCTTTCAAAGGTGGTTGCGACATTATCGATCATCCTCTTCGGATTAGGAGTTTTCGCCGGAGAGCATAATCGTCTGCTCGCCGCCACAGGCACCGTATGCACCCTTTGCGGAACTTGCAATTGTGACCCGGTCGATACTAAGGATGCATGCAAACTGAATGTCAGCGATCCCTGTGATGCTGCCGGCAACTGTAAGTGTCATACTACGACAGCAGACAGCGGTTGCCAATGTGAGACGACCCAGTGAGGCTGTCTCGGATCGTAAGATCGCAGCCACTGGGCGCAACACTTGCCAGAATCCAAGCAGCTGTGCGCCCAACGGTTGAATGTTTCATTGTGGGAGCTTGGGGCTTGAGTGTTCTTGAAAGCGTCAGCACGTTGCTGGCTACTGCACATGGCTCCGCATAACAGAGGCGGGCAATACACTTAGGTGATGAGTTGTTGGCGTAGTAATTAAGGTTCATTCGGTTGAAAGTGTAGCGTCGCTGGAAATGCAGCGGAGGTGCGCCGTGCACCTCTGAGGGTTGGCCTAGCTTCTTCAGACAGGAGCCATCTCCACGTTTCTGTGAAAAGGGGAAGCGCATGAAACGGTCTTGTAATCGCTTCTCGAAGCTAGCCACGGCGTTATCTATCATTCTCATCGGGTTAGGCTGACTCGCTGGGGAGCACACTCCTCTGCTCGCCAGTAGTTCAACAGGTTCGGTGTGCATTCTATGCGCGACGTGTAGATGTACCCTAGATAACACAGGCGTTGCATGCGGAACTCCTTCCAGCGACCCCCGTCATGTTGCCGGGCTCTGTTCGTGTTGCAGTACAACATCTGGCGGTTGCATATGTAACATGCCGCAGTGATGCCTCCGCCGCTCGTAACTTTCCAAGAGCTGACCGGGACACTCGCTAGAATGCCCCACAATGCGAGTATTGTGGCTGAGCATGTGTCTCTTGGGAAGTACGGGCTTGAGTGTCGTGCCACCTTTAGCACGTCAGCACATACTCAAGTCCCTCCCCACACTGCAGGCGGGCAATAGACACAGACAAAGAGCTTGTGCGCAGTGTCTTAAAGCGTAGACGCAACTTTGGAGTCATGACCATGTCTTATCCTTGCAAGTGTATCGCCACTCCGCCTTACTCCCTAATTGCCATGCTTCTGACCTTAATTGCCGGCCAGTTGCAGCAGTGCCAGGGACAAGATGTAAAGGATCGCTACTATAAGGAGTATGGACCTGCAGCTGATAGAGTTGAGCACCTATATACTCATATGCAGCTTACTGAGACCCAGGTCGGCGATGCGCTTCGCTCAACTCCTGGAGGCAAGAGAGTCTTCCATTATGCTTCAAACGGAGACGCATTCCGCGTTGAAGGGCTACGATCGGATGCGAAGGAAATCGCCTGGGCTTCTATCAATACATCGACCTGGAGATTCAGCGTACAAAGGAACGATGACAGCTCCACGTTCTTCCTGACAAAGGCCGGTGACGAAACTTACGAGGGAAAGCTGGATAGGATGCGAACCGCAGGCGTAAGGTTGCCTTTTGCTGCCTACTGCATATTGAACGCCCGAATACGGGACTATCTCGGCAATTCGGATATTACCATCAAATCCGCCGAAGAGGTTAAGTCCCAAGGTGAAACGCTCGTTCGCCTCCACTATGAACGCTTTACCCCTAGCAAAATGCATGTCCCGGCCTGGTTTCTATTTGCTCCAGAGGATTCCTGGGTGGTTCGGGAGTATCAGTACGGAGGGGCACACGACCGTTGCGTGATTCAATATGGAGAGAAGGTGGACGGAATACCAATAATACAAAAGGCTGAGTACTGGAGAGAGGGGGATGGTGGTCGACATCTTCCGGGGTCGATACTGACTGCAGAGGCATCCGACGTAAAACTAGAGCCTGGCAAAGAGAGTGAATTCCGTCCAACAGCATTCGGGATTTCTGAGGCATCCTTAGCGGGTGGCCGGCGGTTCCCTTGGATGCTAACGCTTGGCATGGTCGGGCTGGCCTGCGCATTGGTTGCTGCCTATGTTGCTCGCCGTCGTAGGGCAGTCTCGGGTTAGACCTTATGAGTCACGGAATCTGCTGTTATGCGATGTGTCGCACATTGGGATTGGTGATCTGTGCAATGTCCTACGATTGCTCATCTGGGCAAAGGGTCTCTACTTTACGGGATCGTTTCTAGGATGATTGGAGCAGCTCTGTTGCTTGCTGGTGGCCTAAAGGCCGCGGCGCTTGCCACGGACGTACCTAGGGTTGACAGTGAAACCTGGGCATTCCGAGCGATTCTTATAGCCTTGGAGATAGGGCTCGGCGTCTGGCTGAGCATCGGCATTTCTCCTCGACAAACGCACCTGATTGCTATCGGATGCTTCATTTGCTTTGCTGGTGTTTCTCTAAATAGGGCTCTGGCTGGCGAATTGTCGTGCGGGTGTTTCGGCAGGATTGCCATCAGACCTCTGTGGACGTTTGTCTTCGACGTCCTTGCCGTACTTGGCCTATGGACAGGGCTTCCCTCCGCCGAAAAGAGTCGCCGACAGTTGCAACACTGGCCCCGCCTTTATGTCGCGGTTGCCTTGTGTGTTCCGGCGCTTGTCCTGACGGGTCTTGCGGGACTTCGCCTCCTGCACCCTGCTCCGGTGCTGTCATGTACCGAAAGTGTCGATCTAGGAAATGTCTCGCGCGGCATGCGCCAGAGCAAGAGTTTCTTGTTAACAAATACCAGCGCTTCACAAATACACATAGCGTCGGTAAGGACAACGTGTCCCTGCTTGGAGATAATATTACCTCACTCGACGATGATGCCATTCGAGACAATGGAGGCTTGTGCAGTACTCGATTTGCGAGAGGAACCCGAGTTCGCAGGCATGCTTTCCATTCCAGTGCATGGGATAACCGATGCGGGAAATACTGCATTCTCTCTGCATGTTAAAAGCACTGTCCGCCAATACTAGTCGGTACGTGCCGATCCTAGTAGCCGCTCGACCGATGCGACGTGCGGGGATAGCGTGACGCCAATTAGGACGTTAGGGTCTAAACCAAGAAGCCCATGCTCGGAATGAATGCGCGTGCAAAGTGCGGAGCTTACTGCAGGCCGCTGAATGCTTCACCCTTTGTGGGGGCATCGTCTTTCTATGGTTGTGAAGCCGGCAGCCCTGTTTGCTTGCAGCCTGCTCATACTTCACGCCGGAGTAACGGTCCACGGCCTGCGCCAACACTGCGTGACAACAGACGAGGGCGGACACATCCTCGATGGGGTGATGGCCTGGGAAAGGGGTATTGTTGGGATCTATCGGGTTAACCCTCCCCTTGTTGTCAAAGGGCGCCTCAAAACCAGCCACCAAGCACTGATAACGCTGTGATCATGTAGCGAGCTGCGTTTACCAACTCCTGGTAACGGCTACGATTCACGCGCGCGAACTGGTAGTGCAACCATTCCCAATTGGTGACGGGTGTCGTAATGGCCTGTTCCGGCAAGTGAGGATGGGAAGCTACAACCGGTAGAGCTGCAAGGAGCTTAACAAGGGGAGGGTTAACCCGATAGATCC
>Ga0116219_10001174_pt1 | contig 25011 bp, 28 predicted proteins | sample Sb_taG_4_FD_91019 | JGI IMG/M metagenome (GOLD analysis project Ga0116219, IMG submission 91019) | Peat soil microbial communities from Weissenstadt, Germany - Sb_50d_6_BS metaG | ecosystem: Environmental > Terrestrial > Soil > Wetlands > Peat | place: Germany: Weissenstadt | collected 2010-09-21 | reverse complement strand
GTGAAGTTCAAGGAAGGCAACGAAGCGCGCGAAATAGAAACCCGCCCAACGTTGATCGTCGTAAAGGAACAGGACAAGTGGCAAATCGTCGCGTTCCAAAATACCAAGATCTCCGAGGTGCCAGCCGCAGCTCAAGCGGCGGCCCGTCTTGCAACTTAGCGGGGAAACTTCGGCCCGCCCTCAGAGAATTGCCCCTAAACTGAACAAATCGCTGCGTCCGTCCGTCGGCTTTCCGCGGACCTGCTCGGGGGACATGTACCCCACGGTGCCCAGCACCGTACCGGCTTCGGACTGAATGGTTCGGGTTGCGTCTTCCGTTGCGTCCTTGTGCTCCGTGAGTTTCGCCAAGCCAAAATCGAGAATTTTGACCCGGCCTTCGCGCGTCAGAACAACGTTCTCCGGCTTAAGGTCGCGATGAATTAATTCCCTTGGAATGCGCCGCTGCCAGCCCGCGCGCCATCTGCGAGGCATAGTCAATCGCCTTGCGCGCCGGGATGTTGGGATGATTCAGCGCTGCCACAGCGCGGGCCTCTTGCTCAAAACGGCGCAGCCGCGTGGCATCCTCGGCAAAGGATCTTGGGAGTATCTTAATCGCAACTATGCGGTCCAGACGCGGATCCCGAGCACGGTACACTTCGCCCATCCCGCCCGCGCCCAAAGCAGACACGATGTCATAAGGACCGAGTCGTTTTCCAGATGCCAGAGACATGTCGGGGTGCAATTGTAGCCGTTTGAAGACCCTCCACGATCACGGTTCCTTAAATGGTTTTTGCGTAGGTTTGTGAGAGTATCGTCGGCCAACCGGAAGTTGGCCGGAAACGGGCTTCGGAGAACTCTGGGCTGGGTCGCGATTCGACGGCACCGCGCTTCCTCGAAGCCGACTTCTGGCCCGTCTGGCTATCGGTTCAACTTCCGGATTGCCCATGACTCGGGCACAATTTTGTCCGCGGCGGTGGTATGTCATAACAAGATGGATCAGTTCTGACTGGCCGTTCCCAGGTATTGATCAAGCCAGTTCGTCGACTCCTTGATCAGTTCGTTTCGCGGGATGTTATGGCTGGTGTCGTAAAGCACGTGTTTCTTCTGGTCTTTCTTCGAGCCCAGCATCTGGTAGAAAGGCTCTTGCGTGGAATCGACCGGGAAGAAGAAATCGTAGCGGCCATTCAGCATCAATACAGGTTGTTTCACCCGGGAGAGGAAGTTGATGACGTCGACTTCGGGAAGCGAATGTTGAAAGTCCAGCCCGCCCAGCGCAAGAACACAGGCCTTGATGCGGGGTTCGACAGCGGGAACAATACCGCCCAGCTCCGCTCCCCAACTGTAGCCATAGTAGGCGATCTTGTCATGATCGAGATCGGGGCGTGTCTGGATGTAGTCGATCGCACGCGACGCGTCTTTTACCCACATCACGACGTGATCCCGCCAGGTGTTGGTGGTGTTCGCAACGTCGGACTCCATGCCATCGCCGCGTTCGTAGGTGCTCTTGTAGACGGGGTAAATAACGGCGCGGTCGCTACGCAGGAATCCATCCAGCGCCACAGTTGGGTAAATGGCAAATTTGCGCAGAAGGAGCGCGTTCGACCCAGGGAAGAAAACCACAGTCTGGAATGGTGGTTTCCCTTTCTTAGGAAGCAGGAGATAAGAGATTGCCCGTTCATTTCCGTACGCAGCAGAGTACGTAATCTTCTCGACGGTCCACTCATCTCCATCGGGCAATTTCTCGACCTTCGCATCGAACGGCAGCTTGTCATAGGAATAAAGGCTGCGGTAGGCCTTGAACAGTTCGTCTGACACCGGCTTCTCTTTGGTCAGGTCGCGACGAGGAGAAGGCATCGGCGCCATCGCGATGGCAGGCACTGCATCTGGCTCGATGTATTTCACGCAGCGAAAGCCGATGTCGGCCGCGCGCAGAAACGCGGATTGCGCATCGGGATCGACGAACATGTAATTGGGCTCATCCCAGGCTCCTCCCAAAACGTAGCGCTTCCCGGGATCCGCTTCATTCCATACCCACTCTTTCACATTGCAGGCCATGTCGTAGTTTCCCCAGGGGCTCATGTCCGGCTTGCTCCCAACTGGCAAGATACCGGTGCTCCCGAAGTTGCTGGCGGGCACGATAAAGGCGGCCGAAAACGGCCCCGCGGCGCGGTTCCAGTGATAAATGGTCGGTAGACTCTTGCCACTGAATTCGGCGAAGGCAGCAGCCTCGTACCAACTGATTCCGGTTACCGGAAAATCGTCCTGACCTTTCGGATATTCGCCTTGCACCCAATCTTTCGGCCCAGGGCGCCCGGTCGCATCCCGAAACAGCGCAATGGCCTCATCAAATGACAGTTGCTTGCTATCGCGCACAAACGGCACTTTCCAATAGTCGCGCTTTAGATAGCCGCCTTGATCGACGAATGCCTTAAACTGCCGGGTGGTTACTTCGTACTGATCGATCCAGTAGTCCTTCAGCGCCAGCTCAGGCATACCTTCGTAGCCGGGGATGAAGAGCGCCTTGAAATACTTCGCCGGTTCAACGCGCACCATCCCCGTCGGAGTCTTGTCCACCGGGTCAAGGGTTACGGTGCCCTCCGCCGCTTCGCCAGGAAGCACCGCATAGCGAGGAATCAGGGAAATCGTGGTCCGATACACGGTGCCGAAGCCGGGCTTCTCGAACTTCCATATCAGAGTGCCGCGCGGCACGCGCACGTTCTTGATCGGAGTTTTCCCGACCAGATTCCAGGACGCATTAGGTTCAACGTAGCTTTTGTAGTACAAATCCGCGCCCGGAGGCGTGCTCTCCACCAAGAGCCGATAAGAAATGGCAGGCCATAGCCTGGCAAGCTCGGGGTCGCCGGGAATAGACTTCTCAGCCTGCACTGCAAGCGCATACGCCTCGGGGAGTTGACCTTGAGCCCATGACGAGCTTGATTCGGCGAGCAACGCTATCTGGGGGAAAGCCACCTCACGTGCCCATCGCTGGTCGCGCGATCGTTTCACAAGCCAGAACACGCCGCCGCCAATGGCCAGCGCCAAAATCAAAAGGGGAACCAGAACGCGCGTGCGTCGCACTTCGTGCGCAATCCGTGCAGTAGTCAACGTGCTTCCTGATTCCGGAAACAACACTTCGCGAGCCGATTTCAGCGCCGCCGTCACCTCGGCTCCCGAAGCATAACGCTCGCTCGGATTTTTCTTGAGGCAGCGGGCAACGATGCTTCGAATCTCCGATGGGATGTCGCCCCGGATCGCGCTAACCGGCTGCGGATCATCCCGCATTACTGCCGCCAGAAGCGCGGCATTCGATTGCCCCTCGAACGCCCGCTTTCCTGTCAGTATCTCGTACAGAACGGAACCGAACGAGAACACATCGCTCAGCGAGTCGGTCGCTTTGCCCTCCGCCTGCTCGGGCGACATATACGCGGCTGTACCAACGATCATGCCTGGCATGGTGGCCGCTGTGGCTGCTTCGCTTTGCGCTGATGCAGGGCCGGCAAGCTTGGCAAGGCCGAAGTCGAGCACTTTTACCAAGCCAGACTCTTCCACGATGATGTTCGAGGGCTTGAGGTCGCGGTGAACGATTCCCGCGCTGTGAGCGTGGGCGAGGGCATCCGCGATTTGAATTGCATACTTGAGAGCAATGTTGGCGGGCAGCCCGCCCTGGATCACCCTGTCGAGTGTTTGGCCAGTCACGAACTCCATGACCATGAAGTCGACGCCGTTCTGTGAGCCAATATCGTGGACCACACAGATGTTCGGATGCCGAAGCGCGCAAACAGATTGAGCCTCCTGAGCAAAGCGGGCGCGCAAATCGGAGTCGGAAGTGAGGTGGGCAGGAAGGATCTTGATCGCCACTTCTCGCTTGAGCCGGCTGTCGAGGGCGAGATAGACCTCACCCATTCCGCCCGCGCCTAGCAGAGACTGGATTTCGTACGGGCCAAGCTTCGCGCCAGAGATGAGAGTCATCCGCGCCCCATTATATGCAATGGCACGTCGCAGCACACGACCCGGATCTGCATTGTTTGTCGGCAACACGGACACTGGCCCGAAACGGGCTTGGAGGGGATCAATGGTGATCTCCTCGAAGCCGACTTCTGGCCCGCCGGGAGTCCGTCTTGGCCCATAACTTCAGAGGACCCGTCACTCGGGCGTAACATAATTCCAAGCATGAGATTGGATCATCAGAGCACCGCGAAACGGGCCTTACAATTCAGGATTGCGAGGAGTCTGGAAGACCAGCCGCCCAAGACCCTTTCCGAATACAGGGAGTTCATCGCTCCCGCAGGGCTAGCTGCCCGCGTCTTATGCTTTTGGACTCAGACGATCGTTGGATCGCGGGGTGTATATGAGCACCGGGTGCTGCCCGACGCGTGTGTCGACATCGTTTTCATCAACAATGAGCCCCCCATGGTGTTCGGCCCCTGGACCGTTCCCTTCGTGGCCAGATTGGCTGCTGGGACCAGTATTACAGGTGCGCGGCTGCATCCCGGTCGAGCGTCCTGCCTACTCGGCATGCCTGCATCGGAGTTGCTCAACCAGGCAATTCCAATTGCGGCTGTCAAGGGTGCCATGCAAAGCATGCGACTTGGGAAGGTGATTGAGCAGCCAAACGCCGCAGCTCGGCGATCAGCTCTCGCCCAAGTTCTTTTTGCCTCAGTTGAACATTCCGCTCCCGTCGACCAGGCCGTCCTGGCAGGTATCCAGTGGCTCTCGCGCCGTCCGCACGGCCGTGTCGAGCAATTGAGCCACTGGATCGGGATAAGCGAACGTCAGGTTCACCGGCGATTTTCGGCTGCCATTGGCTACGGTCCCAAGATGTTTCAGTCAGTGCTGCGTTTCCAGCGTCTTCTCAAGACTGCGCGCGAGACGGGCGCGGAGCAAAGCCTGGCAGATCTCGCCGCGAGTGCCGGCTACGCCGATCAAGCACATATGACTCGTGACGTCCAGCGTCTCGCCAACATCCGGCCAACGATGCTGCTCCGTTCCGCCGAATCTACCCTGCAAATGTCCGATTTGTTCAAGACGTAATCGTTCTCTCCGAGCTATCGTTTGATGCATGACGAGAAGAGAACTCCTTGCCGGGATGGCGGCTGCGGGAGTGACTTTCACCGTACGAAGAGGAGATGCGATGCAAGGACTAAAAAAAATCAGAATTCTGTTCATCGCGGGTTTTGGGCCGATCGTCCGCGATGCAGATGCCAGCCGCAAACTTTACGTTAAGGCCCTCGAGATTCCCTTCAAAGAGGAGAGTGGCGGCTATCTCCATACGGATGCTCTTCAAGGCGCAAGGGAGTTCGCTCTTTGGCCACTCTCCCAAGCTGCGGAGTCTTGTTTTGGTAACAGCACCTGGCCGGATAGTTTACCGGCGCCCCACGCTTGGCTTGAGTTCGATGTAGATAGTGTCGAGAGAGCCACAGCGGAGCTTGAATCGATGGGGTATCTAATGCTTATTAAGAACAAGAAGGAACCATGGGGTCAGACTGTGAGCCGATTTCTCGATTCAGATGGACTACTGGTCGGGCTTACTTTCACTCCGTGGATGCGAGAAAAGAAGTAGCGCGGTTCGTCGAAAATGACCAGATGGAAAGCAAGGCATCTGGTTGGACTTCGGCTAACCGGAAACTATCCAGAAACGGGCTTGGGGAGATCAAGTTTTCGCGTCTACCTAAAATATGAACTTGGCGTGATTCCTAAGGCTTTCCTGAACATGGAAGTGAAAGCGCTCGGCGTACCGTAACCAGACTCCAGAGCCGCATGCGTCACTTTTGCGCCCTCGGCCAAAAGCCGCATCCCCTGCATGAGCCGAAGTTGCTGCCGCCATTTCCCAAACGTCATTCCGATCTCCTGTTGGAACAGTCGTTCGACAGACCGCTTTCCCGCTCCGGTCACTTTGCACAGCTGAGCGAGAGTTCGAGAATCGCAAAGATCGCTCATCAGTATTTCTGCGATTCGAACCAACCTTGGATCGGACAAATGCGGAAGTTGCAACGGGATCGTCTGCACCTCTTCCAGTTGATGAAGAATGACCGCGACCAGGTGCATCTGCCATTTCACCGATTTCTTCAAGGTACGCACGGTACAAGCGTGAAGAATCAGTTCCTTGAGCAGAGTTGAGACATTGATCACGCAACAATCTCGTGGTAGCCCTTTTGCGAGGCGTGGCTTCAGATACAGGGTTCGCATCGCCACCAAACCTGACATCGTAATCGTGTGCGGAATCTCGGCCGGAATCTAGACTGCACGGTGTGGAGGGACCACCCACGTTCCGTTTCGAGTACGAACCGTCATGACCCCGCGCGAGGCATAAACGAGTTGATCGCGATCGTGGAAGTGCAAAGGAACGACGTGGCCGGCCGGATAGTCGTGGGTGAGAGTTGTGATTGCTGACTTAAGATCGCCCGACCGATCGAAGATTCCATTTTGGCGCTTTTGCGACATCCATTGTCACCTTATCGAAAGCGCACACAACTGGCAATCGGTAAGCTGGGGGTAACTTTCACCATTTCGTGGGGAGCATGAACCGCTTACATCAATGGCTATGCCGTTCTGACCGCTGGCGCAGCACCATCGCACAGAGACTTCCGTGGGCGATCGGCGATACCGACCTGGGACCGAATGTTTTGGAAATTGGCCCTGGCCCCGGTTTAACGACGGACCTGTTGCGAACCTCGGTGCCTCGGCTAACAGCACTGGAGATTGATGCGACATTGGCGGGTTCACTGAGCTCGCGCCTAAAAGGAAGCAACGTCCAGGTCATCGAAGGTGATGCAACGGGGATGCCTTTTGGAGAGTCGGAGTTCTCGGGCGCAGTTTCGTTCACCATGCTGCATCACGTTCCTTCTCAAGAACTGCAAAACAAGGTCTTCGCGGAAGTGCTCCGCGTTTTGAAGCCCGGCGGTTTTTTCGTGGGCAGCGACAGTCTTCAGAACTGGTTTATGAGGATCATTCATATCGGCGACACGCTTGTTCCCGTAAATCCCGATACTTTCGGCGCGCGATTGGAGAGTGCGGGTTTTGAAGTGTTGGAGGTGCAAGAGAACTCGCAAGCTTTCCGATTCCGCGCTCGACGACCACTTGCGTCGCCGGTCAAAACACGAATCGGAGAATGAAACCAGCTGTGATGATTCGATCTGTGGAGGAGTTACATGAACAAACTAATCCTGATTCTCAAGGGTAGCGCTTCGAAATCCATCTTTCTCGCCGTTCTGTTCGGCTTGGCGTTCGCAACAAACGGCTTTGCTGCCACTGATGCCGATTCGTGCGCTGCGAACTCGGCAAATCGGCAACTTGACTACTGGCTCGGCAATTGGAAGATCGGGGCCGAGGGTTCATCGGGGAATGCTCACAGCACGGTCAGTTTATCGCTCGACATGTGCCTCGTCGTCGAGAACTGGGACGGCGGAAGGGGCCACTATGGTCAGAACATCCTCGGATACAGTGCGGACGACAAGAGCTGGTACGGAGTGTTCGCCGACAACGAGGGTCGGGTTCATATATTCACCTCTGGCAAGGTCGCGGACGGCACAGCGGAATTTGAAGGCACAAGTCGCGGACCCAATGGAGAAAGCATATTGAACCGAGTGAAAGTAATACGGCTAAATCCGAACAAGGTCGAGCAGACCTGGGAAAAATCCAACGACAACGGCGCCACCTGGAATGTGATGTTCCGCGGGGAATATTCGCGAGCGAATCCTTAAAGCGACGATATCGAGAGGTATGTTATGGGCTGGAGATCCGTGCGAACTGCGATATGTCTCATTTGCCTGCAGCTCGGCTGCATCGGTACTCCTGTGGCACAGAGCGAGCAGCAACCAATTGTGAAGATTCAGAGCGGTTTGCTGTACGGCATTCATTTCGGTTCAAACCCGAGTGGCGCCGCGTTTCTCGGTGTTCCGTATGCGGCGCCGCCAATTGGTGAACTTCGCTGGAAGCCTCCGCAGCCGGCGCCGAAATGGAGTGGAACCCGCAAGGCACTCAACTACGGTTCGCCTTGCCCGCAACTTCCGGCGCGATGGTTCTCGTACATCGAGGGCAACGAGGACTGTTTGTATCTGAATATCTGGACGACTGACATTCGACCCACTGCGAACCGCCCCGTGCTCGTCTACTTCCACGGCGGCAGCAATACTCAGGGCTACAGTCAGATGACGCCGCTCGGTCCCCCGCTTTCGCAGATGGGATTGGTCGTAGTAAGCGCGAACTACAGACTCGGCCCATTCGGATTCCTTGCTCATTCGGCACTGGCAGCAGAGTCGGAGCATCACTCGTCAGGAAACTACGGCCTTCTCGACCAGTTGCAAGCTCTGAGGTGGGTAAAGGAGAACATCCGGAAATTCGGCGGCGATCCGGGCCGCGTCACGGTCATGGGTCAATCGGCGGGAGCTGTCGATATCTGCTTGCTGATGGCGTCTCCAATGTCACAAGGACTGTTCCAGGGCGCCATCCTTGAAAGTGGAGAATGCCAAGACACGCTCAACGAAGATATCCGCGCGCCGATCAGATACAACTTCATCGATACCACCGGCGAGGCGTCAGGAGAGCGCCTTGCAAGGGACCGTGGGGTTCCTAGCGGTCCCGACACTTTGCGGAAGCTGCGGCAAGTTCCAGCGAAAGAGATCCTGAACGCATGGAAGAACGATCCCGGGCTGCACTTTGACGCTATCGTAGATGGTTGGGTTGTTCCCAAACAGCCGGCGCAAATCTTCGCGGAGGGGAAACAGATGCACATCCCGATTCTGGTTGGGAGCAATGCCGACGAAGCCACCGTTTTCGGCCACAACGACTTAAAGACTGTCGGTGACTACAAGAAACACCTGCAACAGGACACCGGCCAATATTGGAAGGAAGAGTTTCAACTTTATCCGGTGAGCTCCGACGCCGACGTGCCGACCCGCTCGGTGCGTCTGGAGAGCGACGAATTTGCGTGCGGAGCATATTCGATCGCGCAAGCTATGACGAAAGCGGGCGAAAAGTCATACCTGTATTACTTCACCTACGTCGATCCCGGCAAACGCTCGCGACTCGGAGCGCACCATGGTGAAGAGCTCTTCTTCTTGAGCGATTCTTTTCCGGCTGACTGGGAACACACGAACGAAGATAAACATCTCGGAGAGCTGCTGCGCGGCTATTGGGCCGAATTCGCCAAAACTGGCGATCCTAATTCTGATGGCGCGCCCAAATGGTCTGCTTATGAAAGCAATTCCGGGGAGTATTTCGAAATAGGAGCACACGTTGGTCTCCGCCCGGTTTCTGAAGGCATCCGAACTATGGAGACCACCATGCGGCGCATCGTATCGGAACAGAACTGAAAGTAACGAGCTACCCGCTCAGCGAGTCGCTGACAAGCGATTCGGTGGTGCGGCTTCGGGTGCCCTCAGTTGCTGAGTCGTCGGCAACTCGGAAGTTATCCAGAAACGGGCTTGGAGGAGATCAATGGCGATCTCCTCGAAGAGGACTTCGGGACAACCTCGTGAGAGTCCGCGTTGAAACGTAACTTCCGTTTAGCCCGTCATCCGGGACGAATCCGCACACGGCCCGGCGTGCGCGCCAGTTCAAGGAGTTGCTGCGCCACGGATTCCACGGCGCGCTCGACTTCCGGGGAGAGTGGCGCACCAAAGGAAAACTGCTTGCCTTCAATGCCGTAAACCAGCAGGGTTTGCGGCAAACGGGTCATGACGCGCGCCAATTCGACCGCCTCGCGCACGCCGAAAGCATGCGTGGAACAGGAGAAGACATCTTCAGGCAGCCTGTCGACGTGCGCGTTCCATGCCCGAATTTGACCGGGCGTTCCGCTGGGGGCAGTGGCGTCCACTAGAATGACGCGCTCAGAGCCCATCCAGCTATCCATCAACGAGAAGCTCTCGCCGCTTTGCTCTATTATTTCGAGACCAGGGATTTCGAAACCAGGGGCTTCGACCCCAAGGGTTTCGACGCCAAGTGCATGCAAGCGGCGCGCGACCAGCACACCAGCCGCGTCGTCCCCGCGATCGATGTTCCCGCAGCCGATGATGCGCAGAGTCACGTCTAATCTCGCTCCAGATGCAGGCGGAGAAAGTGTGTCGCGCAAGAAATGCAGGGATCGTAGTTGCGCACCGCCTGCTCACACTTCCAGGTGATCTCTTCGGCCGGCCGGGTCGCAATCTGGCTTACAAAGTGCCACAGATCTTCCTCTATCCGTTTCTGATTCTGCGAGGTTGGGGGAACAATCTTTGCAGAAACGATGAGCCCGTCCTGATCGAGCACGTAGCGATGGTAGAGAAGGCCCCGGGGCGCTTCCGTGGCGGCTTGCCCGGTCGAGGCCCGCGCAGCTGTCTGTGCGTGAGGTGTAGGAGGTGGCTCGTATTCGCGGATCACGCGCAGTGCTTCGTGGCAGGCAAAAACCAACTCGATCGCTCTTACCACGATACTGCGGAAGGGATTGCGGCAGGGCGCCTGAAGTCCACAATCGCGTGCTGCCTGTTGGGCCACGTCCGGCAGTTTGTCGAAGTTCATATTAAAGCGGGCCATAGGGCCGACCATGTAGGAACCGCGGCCACGCAGGACGGAATGCAGCGCATTCGAGTGTTGCACATGCTGCTCGGTGAAATTTTCCGCGTACTCAGACGCGTCAATATCAAGCCCGCGATTGGATACGATCCGGCCTTCGTTGAACGGATACTCTTCCTGGTGGGACAGGGAGACAAATTCGTAATCCTGCTCGAAATCAGGAAAGTCGAGCCCTGAAACCCAGCGAGCTGTGGCCAGCGAGGCGTCGAGAGCCCATTTCAGTTCGTCCACCAGGTCTTTGAGTGCGCGCTTGGAGGGTGCTTTGTAAAACCCGCCGACGGCAGCGGAAACGGGATGAATTTCCCGGCCGCCCATCAAGGCCACGATGCGGTTGCCGGCCTTTTTCAGTCGTAGGCCTTGCTGAACGATCGCCTGATGGTCACGCGCCATCGCAATGGCGTCGGGATAGCCGAGGAAATCCGGCGCATGCAGCATGTACACGTGGAGCGCATGGCTCTCGATCCATTCTCCGCAGTAGAACAGCCGTCGCAGCAGCCGCACTGACGGGTCGATTCCGACACCGAGAGCACGCTCAATGGCGTGTACCGCGCTCATCTGATACGCGATGGGACAAATTCCGCAGATGCGGGCCACAATGTCGGGGACTTCGGAGAAATGTCGGCCCCGGAGAAAGGCCTCGAAGAAACGGGGAGGTTCGTAGATCTTTAGCTTTACGTCCTGAACCTGATCGCCCTTGAGCTTGACGTAAAGCGCACCTTCTCCCTCGACTCGGGCCAAAGTGTCAACCCTGATCGTTCTAGTCGGTTGCTTGCTCACGTCCGCTCACTCTCCTCGCTCGCCTTTCGGAACTGCCAGGCCCAGGCATTGAAGCTGCGGAAGGCGCGTGTGATCTCCGCGTCGTTCTGGCCCAGAATACGCAGCTGATTGCTGAGCGATTCCGTATTGGGGCTCTCCATGGGGCCGTAGCAGCCGTAGCAGCCCCGGTCAAAGCTCGGGCACAGCGCGCCGCAACCTGCCTGGGTCACAGGTCCCAGGCAGGCGACGCCTTGCGCCACCGCAATGCAGACGTTGCTCTTGCGTTTGCACTCCATGCAGACACTGTAGGTCGGAACATTCGGTTTGCGCCCGGCCAGCGTGGCCGTGATCAGCTCGATAAGCTGGTGTTTGTTGATGGGGCAGCCGCGCAGTTCGAAATCCACGGGCACATGTTCGGCGATGGGGGTGGAGAGTTTCAGCGTATTGATGTATTTCGGGGTGGCGTACACGATGCGAATAAATTCATCCACATCCTTCCAGTTGCGCAGGGCCTGGATGCCGCCGGCGGTGGCACAGGCCCCAATGGTGATCAGCGTCTTCGACTGGCGGCGTACTTCTTGGATTCGTTCGGCATCGTGGTGAGTGGTAATCGATCCTTCTACCAATCCAATGTCATAGGGTCCCTTAACCATGGCACGGGAGGCTTCGGGAAAATAGGCAATGTCGAGAGCTCCCGCTATGCCTAGCAGTTCATCTTCGGCGTCGAGCAAACTCAACTGACAGCCGTCGCAGGAGGCAAACTTGAAGACTGCGATGCGTGGCTTGCGTCTGACTTTAGAGCTCATATTTTTCCAGTAGCGGCCGCATCCGGTCATAGGGAAAGATGGGGCCGTCTTTGCAAATGAAGTGCGGGCCATACTGACAGTGTCCGCAGAAACCGACGGCGCACTTCATGTTTCGTTCCATGGAATGGTAAATATTCTCCCGGGCGAGTCCACGAGTTTCCAGATCGCGGGCGACAAAACGCATCATGATCTCGGGTCCGCAGGCGAAGGCCAGCGAACGCGCGGGTTGCAGCCGCGCATATTTGAATAATGTCGTAACGACGCCGACATGACCGCGCCAGCTCAATCCGCCGTAGTCAACGGTCACCAACACCTGCGTCTCGCCTTGCCGGGCCCAGGCGGCCAGTTCCTTACGATAGAGCAGGTCGCGGGGACTGCGCGCGCCATAAAGAACCACCAGTCGCCCATACTTTTCACGGTTATGTAGAACCTCGTAGATCATGGGGCGAAGCGGGGCTAAGCCGATTCCGCCGGCGATCACAAGAACGTCCCGGCCCTCGGCTTTCTCCACCGGCCAGCCGGTCCCAAAGGGACCTCGGACCCCAACCCCTTCGCCTACTTCACGACTCACCAGCGCGTGGGTGGCCTGACCGACAGAGCGCACCGTGTACACGAGGCGGTCGCGCTCCGCCGGATCGCCACTGATAGAAATGGGCAACTCGCCGACGCCAAATACCCAGAGCATGCTGAACTGCCCCGGCTGGAACCGGTTCCCACCCGCTCCGCTCAGCGTTTCCAACGTCAGGGTAAAAGTATCGGCAGTCTCCTTGACCACTTGCCGCACGGAATACGGCTGCGGGAGCATGGGATCGGTCGTAATCGGGTCGGTCGGGGCTGCTGTGGCCATCGTCATTTCCCCACTGCGTAAACGTCGAGCAACTGGAGACGCGTCGCCTCCAACCGCTGCTCCATGATCTGGGCAAAGCGTTTCAACATCTCATAACCGAGATCGTGGTTCTCCTCGCATTTCGTGCGCAGACACTTGCCGTCGAGGGCAATCGCACGCACGGTTTCGACGGCGTGCGCGTGAACCCTCCACTGGTAGGGCGGCAGCAGCCACGACCAGCCCAGAACCTCTCCCTCGCCCAAGGTTTCCAGCATGATCGGCTTGCGTTGGGGCGCAAAGATCTCCAATGCAACCTTGCCGGTCCGAATCAGGTAGAACTCATTGGCTTCCTCACCCTCCTTGAAGATGTAGGTGCCCGCGTCAAACCGTACGTTGGAGGCGCACCCCGTTAGCAGGTTTGTGTAATACGACTCGAGACCGGCGAAGAAGGGGTGTTCGGCGATGATGTGCTCAAGGGTTTCCATGGCTGCTTTCCTTGGAATTGGAGTTGGACGAAGCCGGCGATTCGCGGATGGCGCGAACCTCCTCTGTGATATCAATGCCCACCGGGCACCAGGTGATGCAACGGCCGCAGCCCACGCAGCCGGAGCTGCCAAACTGGTCAATCCAGGAGGCCAGCTTGTGGGTCATCCATTGCCGGTACCGCGACTTGGCGGAAGTGCGGACACTGCCACCGTGAATGTAGGAGAAATTCTGCGAGAAACAGGAGTCCCACTTGCGCCAACGCTCGGCGTGCGTTCCGGTCACATCGGTAACATCGTCCACCGTGGTGCAGAAGCAGGTCGGACAGACCATGGTGCAGTTGGCGCAAGCGAGGCACCGCTGGGCGACGTTGTCCCAGCGGGGATGATCGAAGTTGGCGTAGAGCAAGTCTCGAATGCCGGTCGTGTCCATGCGGCGCTGAATCTGGGAGGCGGCGCGCTCTACCGCGGCTTCTGCTTCCTGACGGACCGCTTCAGATGCCACGGATGGCGCCGGCGCCAATTCCGCCAGCACCTCATCGCCTGCGTCGCTGCCTGCCTCGATTACAAATTCATGCTTGCCCGGCCCGACCAGTTCCGTGAGAGCTAAATCGTAGCCTCCCCGTACGCGCGGTCCGGTGCCCATGGAGGTACAAAAGCAAGTGGGCGCCGCTTGCGTGCAATTCACAGCCACGATGAAGATTCCCTCGCGGCGTGCTGCATAGACAGGGTCTCGATAGCGATCGCCCTGCAGGACGCGATCCTGCACGGCAATGGCGGCTAGTTCACATGCTCGAACACCCAGGAACGCCCGCCGGGGCGGAGTCGGTTCATTGTTCAAGATGCGAAAGGTCCGGCCGCTCCGCTCCGCGGTCAGCAGACAGACCTCGGCGGGGTGGAGGTACTTCTTCCAGCTTTGAGGACCGACGACATAGCCGAACAGCGCCTTGTCACTATTATTGCGGTGCCGCAAGCGGTAGCGTCCGGCTTCCTGTTCATCCGTCCAGCCTACCGGGAGATCAGAGAGGCTCTCCACAACGTCATAGACGATCGCTCCGTCGCGCACGGCTGGTCCAATGACTTGGTACCCACGACTGTGCAGGGCCGGGACCAGCCTTTCAAGTTGCTGGAGCGTCATAACAGCCTGTGCGTGCCAAGCCATTCGCCCAATTCCCGACTCTCTAAAGTGATTTGTAATCACCCGAGAGTTTAAAGGGTCGTGTAATGCGGCGCAGTGATAGCAATCACGCCTCAATGTGCCAAAAGATTTTTGCGGTTGCGGGTCTAACTCTGTATCGCGGATTTGAATCCCTCCCCCGCAGAGTGGCCGCTCGGAATCTCGGCTTCGAGCCACCACACGATCACTCCCGGATCGTCGGCAAACCGGAAGTTATCCAGAAACGGGCTTGGGGAGATCTCCTCGAAGAGGACTTCTGACCCGAAACAATTTCCGGCTCTGTCGCCCAGCACGTCCTTAATCTTCCGTTTTCAGGGGACTACCGGGCTGGACCTATGCCATGGCCGGCGATCGCGCTAAAGTCGCTCGGCAGAACTCAAGAATGAGCGGATGAGGAGCGCTCACGGTTGACCTGGCTTGTGGAACGAAAAGCGTGCCAATGAAGAACGGATGCGCAGGAAGTTCCACAATCCTTGCTTCCCCATTCTGATCGCGACCGCTGATACGCAGCCCCGCAGTCTGCAACTCGTCCTCATAGGCAGGATTCAGTCCGAAATTGCAATAGAAGGCTTCTGTGGATCGCAGTCCCCCAAACACGCGGGCAGCGTGGGTGTCAGGGGTGATGGTTACTTCCATTGTCTTACCCACCAGGGAACAACTCAGTGGCGTCACTACAAGGCGGGAAGCGTAGGGATCCGTTTCTGCATGAGCCGCATCGGTGAGACCCATAACGTTGCGAGCGTATTCGATGACGAGATGCTGGAATCCTCCACAAGTGCCGAGAAACGGACGCCATGCTCTCGTGCATAGCGAATCCCGGCGAGGGCGTTTTCAAAACTCCTGTAAGGACTGGCCGGAGCGCCGATAAAACCTTGGAAACGTTCGTACTGTTGGGCTTTGTCGGTAGGGAGCCACACGGCTTCAACCGGTTGTCCAAGCGTCTGGGCAGAATGTTGAATGCTCTCATTAGTTGCACGATGGACTGCATAGTCCGGATTGAAGTCACCGATGATGCCAATTTTGATAGGTTTCATGCCATTAGAATGTACTTGACACCAGCATGTGTCAAAACGAATGATTTCATATTGAACATGCTCACTTTCGATCCCTCCATTTCAGCACTCCGACTCGTCCAGAAAATCGTTCAAACGGGCAAGCTGACGACCGCGGCCGAGCAACTGAACATCTCTCAGTCAGGAGCCAGTCACTCTTTGCGTATCCTGGAATCGCAGCTTGGTTCACCTATTTTTGTGCGTGAAAGGGAGGGGTTGCGGCTGTCTGAGGCGGGTCAGCGGCTGCTCCCCTACATTGAAGCCGTCCTTGGCAATCTGGATGCTGTTCATGCAGAGCTTGCCAGTTTGTCAGGGCTGAAAACGGGCAGCCTGCGAGTCGCAGCGGTTCCCAGCCTGCTGGGCTCCATTCTTCCGCCGGTCTTGCGAGAGTATTCCACCAGCTTTCCGGGGATCGAGCTCTCCATCTTCGAAGGTACGGATGATGAAGTGAGCAGCTGGGTACTGACCGGCGTAGCGCACGTTGGCTTTGCCGCACTGCCTGTGGCAAGTGTAACGACTGAGGAGATCGCACGGGACGAATGGCTCGCACTCATACCACAACACAGGGCTTTGAAGAAATCGAGTATCACCCTGCAAGAGCTTCTGCGGCATAGGTTCCTAATGTCGGGAGGCGGTTGTGAAACGCATATTCAACGTCTTTTTTCTATTCAGGGACTTAATATTCCCGACCACATGATGGTAAAACAACTATCCACGATCCAGGCCATGGTCGCCCAAGATCTTGGCGTGAGCTTAGTTCCCAGTCTTTCCATCAAAGATGTTCAGGGAGTCGCTGCGATTCCTCTTAAGCCGCGTCAGTTCCGCAGCATAGGAATGCTTTACGCTTCGGCCTCTGTTTCAAATCCGGCTCTCCAAACATGGATGAATCTTGCACGAGACCGTCTGAGACGCGAGGCATCACCTCTAGGGAATACAAGGCGAGTTCGGCTTCCCAAAAAGCAACGCATGGATCGGTTACGGTCAACTCCTCGCGCGTCCCAGCGATGACATTACACCGTGGAGGAAAGCATTCAGAGTCTTCTCCCGCTCGGAATGGCGCACGGGGGAGAGCGGGAAGCAGCGGAAGTATTACAGTTTGACGGCCGCTGGCCGAAAGGCTGCCCGTCGCAGTGAACAGGAATGGTTTTCTTTCACCAAAATGGTGAACGCCATACTTTCGAGGGCTGACTCATGACGCATCTGGATCGCATTGTTTCCGGGGTAACTTCGCGGGCCAAGCTTCCCTGCAACAAGCGTCGGTGCGAAGTGGCGAAGGAATTGCGTGCTCACCTGGATGATCTCGCAGAGGAGGCACGATCCCAGGGCTATGATGACGCGGCCATTGCCCGGATCGTCAGGATGCGGTTCGGCGAGCCGGAGGAGGTTGCCGCAGCATTCGCTTCTGTTTACAAGCCGGAGCGATTGGCGCAGCGCATTTTTCAGGCAATCGTCCTAGTGACTGTATCTACTATGGCCGTGGTTGTTGTGGTCGGCACTCTGCAGTGCATCGCTGCGATTTGTACTGCCACGTCAATCTTATCGACCTTATCGACCTTGCGGGATATCCATCGGGAAGTCTTCGGCTTCGCTGCGATTACGGCGGGCTATTGCAGCCTGTATGCGGGGGAGCGTCTGTTCCCGACCTCTTTGGCAAGGGCCGTTTTGCCAAGCATCACTTTAGGTTTATGGCTCGCCGTCGTCTTCGGTTGGCTGATCCCGCAGCATGCGGCACTGCCATTGGCTGCCTTTGCGTGTGCCGCCTCCGGTCGCCTGCTTCAACGCTTGGAAGTACCTTTTGTCTGGTTCGCGGGAACCGCAGTGCCGCTGCTTATCGCCTGGGCGATATTTGGTCCCCTGATTTCCGGGTGGCAGTTCCCATGGTTGGTGTGGGTGGGCTTGACAATTTCCTGTAAGGCTCTGTGGGAAATCACGCGGCTTTTTGAAAGAGTTTTTGTCGAGGATTTTGCGTAAGCGGGGCTGCTGGCCACTTCGCAGATCACGGACAATCGCCTATCTATCGGCATACACACATATGCCTGTCTGGCGGCGACGCGCATAGGCATCGCGAGTCACTAATTCTGGAACTCATCGCCGTGCCGTGGCCCTTCGCTCGAGTCGGAACGACACCCCTCTGAGCGGATTGTCGGCAAACCTGAAATTATCCATAAACGGGCTTCTGGGAAGCGTGCCAGATCGGTAACGATAAGTCGGCTGAGGGAAGTGATTGCAACTGACATTCCATCGGTCGTCTTTCTGCCGCCTTCCTGGGAGTTCCACTTCATCGAATGCCGCAGTGCGCCGGAAGTGTGAATTCCCGAGGAATGGACCCCTGTTTTCACGGCCCGCAACCTCGGGAAAGGCGGTCCAGAAGGTCCTTCGGTCACCTCTTGCTGTATAAATCTTTGGGCACTGCAGTGCTGATGTGCGGCCGCTGGCAAGTCGTGAAAACCACCAGGGCCGCACTGGTCTCGCTGCGAGTACCCAAGAACTTTGCTTCGAGACACCCGCAGCAACGGAAGTCACGTGTGTGGACCACTGGCGTCACCCTTGTGACAAAATGGTCGTGCTATTGTGATTCACATGCGAGACCCTGATGTCCGCCGTGTCCTCATGCAGGCGCTCGTAGCACGTTACGCAGGAGAAACGGACACTATCGTTGTTGAGGAACTGGGACTGTGTCGTGGATCAGTTCGCGCCGATATTGCGGTCGTCAATGGGTTGATGAAGGGGTTTGAGATCAAGAGCGATCGTGACACTCTTCAGAGACTCCTTACCCAAGCGACCGTCTATAGCCGCGTGTTCGACACAGCCACGCTCGTGGCCGCAGAGCGGCACGTCGCCGAAGCAATGGTGGCGCTCCCGGCTTGGTGGGGCATCGAGGTGATCGGGAACGACGGAAGCCTGACTGAGGTTCAACCAACTAGACCGAATCCCCGCGTGGATAGGACACGGTATCGGTTGCAATCGACATGGTCACAAAATCATTGGTGAATAACAGAACAACGATAAGCAGCGGGGTGATAACGAAGCTCCGGGTCAGCATCACACCCACACTCAAAAGCAAGGCAATCTCGATGGTCTTGATGATTTTGTTCAAGGTATAGGTGAGCATTCGCTGATAGATGCGGCGACTGGTCTTCACCGCAACCACAATATCTGTCAAGCCCGGATTCGTGAGCACGAGGCTCGCGGCGGCTTTCGCCACGTCTGTGGCATTCGCTACCGCGATGCCAACCTCTGCCTGCTTCAAAGCGGGAGCGTCGTTTACACCGTCCCCAGTCATTCCAGTGACCGTGCCAGCTCTCTGCAAAGCCTGGACTATGTGAAACTTGTCCTCTGGGTATACGCCAGCGAAGACATCGCTCTGGAGCACCTCTGCTGCGGCCTCCTTTTCCAGGGCTTTAGGTTCGACCGCACGATCGCCGATGCCGACACGAGTGGCGACTGCGCGGGCAGTAGCCACTCCGTCCCCGGTGATCATGATCACGCGAACTCCCAGATTATGCAGGCTCTGGATTAGTGTTTTAGAATCGTAGCGCGGCGGATCCTCGAGCGCCAGCAGTCCCACAAAGCTCAAGTCGTCGTCCGGTCCGGCAGCCACCGCGAGCACACGATATCCCTGCGCCGCCAACCGTTCCATATCCGGCGAGTAATTAGGCACACGTTTCACGCGGTTTGCGACTGCTTCCGGAGCACCTTTGATGGCACGGCTGCGCTGGCTGCTTTTGCTAAGGATTGCCTCCGAAAACTTGGTTGCAGGTTCGAAAGGAATCAATTCGAGTGTCTGCCAACCTGCGGGGTCGATATGGTGAGTGTCGGCTGCAGCCAAGATGGCCAGGTCGATTGGATCCTGACTAGCGGCGTCGCTTGCTAGCATGGCAAAGTGGAGAAGATCGTTTTCTCCGTAGGGGGAGTATGGCTGCAGACCAGTCACTGCGAGGCGGTTTTGGGTGATGGTGCCGGTTTTATCGCTGCACAGCACTTCCATGGCAGAAGCTTCCTCAATAGCTGACAGCCTGGTCACCAGTACCCCACTGCCAGCCAGTTCCATGGAACCCAGCGCAGTCGCCAAAGTGAAAGTCGCCGGCAGCGCCACAGGAACCGAGGCCACGAGCAATATGAGGGCGAACGGCAGCATTTCCATCGTAGGCAAGTGTGCGAGGCGGGCATAGAGCAGAAGGATGAGAACGAGAGCACCATCCAGCATGACCAAGTATTTGACGATAGTGAAAATGATCGCCTGGAGGTGACTCACGGTCGTGGCCGTGCGTACTAGCTCGGCCGTCTTGCCGAAGTAGGTGCGGGCGCCGGTGGCGGTGACTTCGCCACTTGCTTCGCCGCGGATCACCACCGATCCAGCAAATGCAGTTCGACCGGATCCTGCTTCGAGGGGCAGAGACTCACCCGTGAGTGTGGACTGATCGACTTGAATATGTCCGTCGGCGAGCCGCACATCGGCTGGCATGATGTCTCCCATACGGACGTGAATGAAATCGCCAGGGACCAAGTCTTCGGCCGGGAGCAATTGCCATTGGCCCTCGCGCAGCGCCCGAGCTTTTACCGGCAGCCGTTGCCGCAGCAGGGCGAGTGCATTCTGAGCCCGGTTCTCCTGTACAAGACCAAGACCAGCGTTAAAAACGAGCAGAAATCCGATGATGATAGCTTCGGGCCGCTTGCCCAGGATCAGTTCTAGTATGATTGTGACCTCAAGCATCCAGGGTACGGGGGCCCAAAATTTCTTGGCGATTGCGAGGAACAGATGAGGTTTCGCTTCCCGCACAGCATTGGGGCCGTACTGGCGCAAGCGGGTCTCGGCTTCCTCGTGGGTCAGACCTTGAGGCGAAACATCCCCGTTCCGTTTCACATGCATGGTGGACATTTTCTCGCGTGCGCGTCCGTCGGAGATTAACCTGAATCGTCAATCGCGAGCAGGATCTTCATGGCAGAAAACGTCCCTCGAATATCTCACCAAAAGAGTCCATCAGTATGCCGGTCTTGAGGATGGAAGCGTGCACACTCTAGATTTTCTCTTTTTAGTACTCGGCGGAGCTGAGCGTAAGTTTCTTCCGCGCGTTCGCTTTGAAACCACAGTGGCCTGTGTAATAAGGCCACTGTAGTAGGTGTGGTGAGTGAATTGTACCGACTTCCTGAATCACCCCAGCCGGCTCACGCCACGCGCGCCGTTTCGGTCGCGGGTTCGTAGCTGTCGATTTGCTCCGCGCCTGAAGTCTTCAACATGTCGTGGGCCCTCGCCACTTCTTCGGCGGTTCCATGTGCGACAAGAACGAACTTGCCAGCTTTGATCGACGTCTCGTATTTTACGACGCTGTTTTTGGGAATGCCGAGGCTGTATAGCCCTGCACCCAAGGCACTGAGCCCTCCCACGACGACTGCTCCCTCCAGGGCCGCGACGATCCAGGCGACAATTGAGCCGGCAGCAACAACGGGCCCGATGCCTGGGACGATTAAGAACGCCGAACCGAAGAGCAGACCCCAGAGCCCGCCCCAAAATGCGCCCCATTTGCCCCAGTATTTCATCCTGTCGCCTGTGTTATAGAAACCGACGACATCCGATTCCGTTTGATAGTCGCGGCCGACGACGGCCAGCTTCTTGATGTCAAACCCACCACCCTTCAATTCCTTGATGGCATTTTCTGCTGCGGAGTGTTGGCTGAAAATTGCAACGACCGAATTTTGGTCCTGTCTTGGCATGTTATTCATCGTTCATCTCCTCTTCTTACATTCAGAATTTGTTTGTGCCCACGCGATTCGATTCGCATTAGTTAAGGTCTGGACCCTGTGTGATAAACAGGGCCTCGACAGCTTGAAACGAGTTCTGGCGACGATATGCCAGACGGAGAAGCGTTGAAACTTGGGCGCTACAATTCCTGGAGCAATTGTCTCGCCACGTTGATTCTTGCAACCATTGCGCCACAGAGTATTGTTTTCGGCTCTCTTCAAAATAGGTTTGGTGGAAATTGTCCTGTGACGATTAAGCCAGAAGCAAGGGATTGAGTCCATTGGACGAAGGTATTGGTTATACCAAGGTCCAATGACGCTCTGCTCTGAACTATTGCATGCTTGTGGGCATTTGGGGCACGCGAAGCGGCTTTACCACTGCAGATGTCTCCCGTCAGCCACTTTGCAGCACGACCGCGGATTCCGGCTGCAGATCTTCATTAGGACCGCGCATCGCGATTCGCTGATGCGCAATCTCGGCTGTGGCTTCTCACGACGAAAACTTGGGCAAAACTTGGGCAAGGAATCGACCCCGAATAGGGTCAAAATCGGGTATCGAGGGGTGTAAGAGTCGTCGAATCAACAACAAGTTAGATTGACCGCCTGGGCTCATAACCCAAAGGTCAAGCGTGTCGGTTTTTTTCGTTACGTGAACAATGCGGGGGATTGAAAAGTCTATTCTTGCTCTAGTATTTCCTAGTAAAACTTCTGCCGAAATCGCCCCAGATCGCCCGAAAACGTCTGGAGGTGGTTTTCGCTGACTTCGTGGGCGCGACGCGGAAACCCGCATCAGCATTGAAGTTTACCAACATTGATGGTATCGTGAAACTGCTCTTGGAAAGCAGGGGATTAGATTCCCCCTCCCGGCACCTGAAAGGTCCGATTCCAACGCGGCAGGTCCAGCGCGCTTGCGGTTCAAGCTACAAGAAAGCTACATAGAAGCTACAGAACTGTGATATAAGAAATTTGCTGTTTTGTTGGGAAAACCGCTAGTACCAATTCGGAAGTTCTTGAAAAGTCAGCATAAGTCGATAAGTTTTCAAGGCGTGAGTTGAATCCCTCCCTCTCCGCCAGAACTTTAATCTCTGCTGTTTGCAGTGCCTGACTACCAACTGACTACCATATTCGCATCGGTGCCATGCTCCTCAAGCCAACGGCCCTCGGCGACACTGGTGGCAGAACTCAAGACGAAACAGCCCGCGGCTCGTCAGGTCGGGCACTTCCCGTGCTTCTTGGTCCCCCGTCTTTGCGGACGTGGAGACGACCACGGCGACCACTAACGCTAGCACCAGCATCGGTACTCGCTGTACTGTGGCCCCTTGCGAATCGGTGCTTGGACACTACCTGCGAGCGTAGCAGAACTAAGTTTATTCGGTGCGCGACCGGCGCGCAGTGAGCATCATCACCAGAGCTCGTGACGCGCACACAGAGCAGGGACCCTGCAACCCTCGAATGCTTAAGGGCACCTGCCAATACTGTGGGGATCGAGGAGGGAAGGGCTGATGCCGTAGTTCGTTCGATGCCTCAGCCGAATGCCAGGTAGCCGATATCACTGCAACATCGCATTGAAAAGGCTTAATATAGAGTAAAGAATTCTAGGTCAGTTATTGAAAAACGGGCCTACTGCCTGATCGTTGCAGGAGGTTGATGATGAAGACCCTGACACATTTGAGCAGGTCCGGCGATAGCTATTTCCGCGCACATCCGCACCACACCCTATTTTCGCTTGTCGTAAGCTTCGTCTTGGCGGTCTTGGCCGTGTTGATTTTTACAGTGTCGGCGAAGTAGGGAGATGAGAACGAAGCGCGACAATATGATTGCGCTGGTTTAAGCGCGATAAGTCTCTAAGAGCTCGCCCTAGCCTGCACTGAGTCACGACCAAAGGACGAGCAATGCTCTTTCACTGAAATATCTGAAGGAGGGTATTATGAAGTCTCCAAAGGCATCGAAACCCAAATCTGATCCACCCGCCGTGCGTTTGAGCCCATCAAATCCCGCAGATCTCCAACCGAAGATGCAGAAGGTGCAGCTTGCTATTGCTCGCCGTGCGCATGAGCTGTTTGAAGCTCGAGGCGGGGAGCACGGGCACGACTTGGAAGACTGGTTCCGGGCAGAATGCGAACTGCTGTGCCCGGTTTCGGTTTCCATGTCGGAATCCAGAGACAAGATTAGTGTTCGCGTTAGCGGCGTTGGCTTTGATGAGACTGACCTTGAAGTCAGCATCGAGCCGCACCGCATCACGATCTTGGGCAACAAAGAGACAAGTGAGATGAATGCCGAGGGCAGAACAATCGAGCAGACCGGCTCGTACCCCCACCAAATCCTGGAAGTCGTCCACCTTGCAACGGAGGTGATGCCGGAGCGCGCAGTCGTCGAATTGCAAGCTGGAATGCTGAAATTTGAGTTGCCCGCAGCTGCCGCGAACGAGTTTGAAACTGCGCCCGCGGCTTGAGTGGACGGGACCCCGCGCTCCCGATGGGCCGTGTGAGCGTTCTGCCCGAGGAGGAATTATTGTTCGACGTCTAAGTCCGTCAAGCAAAGTGCGCGTGTCATGGTCGGCCAACACAATTTCGGGCTGCTGCCGCGAGGCTGACCGAGCAGGTTCCGGGCGGCACATCTCTTCTGCTCTCGCCTGCTGCTGAAATTGTGATTGCGACACTGACTAGGCCATTTTTCGAGCGATAGCCAAATCACAATCACAGATCTTTCCTGTCCATTTCGAGGGTCTCCGAGTTAAGCTGTTGTGTTTCCCAAAAAGTTTATATCCGGTCGATGGGGGCAGCGAGATCCCTGTGAAAGGCGGCATCATCGTCCCAATACGCTGCAGATTTATGAGCCCGGCGAGGATACTGGGAGGTGAACCCATGACATCGCAAGCGAAATGTTCTTTGAGTTCCAGAGCCGCCAAGTGCGGCGCGGCCGCAGCTTTTCTGTTGTGCTTGGTTCTGCTCGCTGTTTCCGTGGCCTGTTCCAACGACCCCAAAGCCGCACCCACAAAACAGGAAATTACAGTCGACCCGAACCTCCTGACGGTTGACCACCCGGAACTGTTCCAGACCGTCAGGGTGGAGAGCCGCGACCTGCCCACCGAACTAAGCGCCAACGGAACCATCCAGCCCGACGTGAACAAAACCATCCACGTCACCTCGCTTGGTTCGGGCCGCGTCGTCGACCTCAAAGTCCGCCTTGGCGACTACGTGACAAAAGGCCAGGAGCTACTCGTGATTTCCAGCCCCGACCTCGCCGGAGCCATGGGCGACTACCATAAGGCGTCCGCCGACGAAGCGCTTGCACGCAAGGCCCTCGACCGCGCCCAACTGCTCTACTCGAAGGGCGCGTTCGCCCAGAAAGATTTGGAGGTTGCCGAGAACGCCGACGCCAAAGCCAAATCCGACCAAAAGACCGCCGAAAGCCGCCTGCGCGTTCTTGGCGGAGATCCCGCCCACCCCAGCACCATGATCGAACTGCGCGCCCCCGTAGCCGGGACCATCGTCGAACAGAATGTTGCCGGATTCGAAGGCATCAAGAGTCTCGACAACACGCCCAACCTGTTTACCATCGCCGACCTCTCGAGCGTCTGGGTGGTCTGCGATGTTTACGAAAACGATCTTGGCGACGTGCACATCGGCGATCCCGCCGAGGTTCG
>Ga0116219_10001171_pt1 | contig 25036 bp, 25 predicted proteins | sample Sb_taG_4_FD_91019 | JGI IMG/M metagenome (GOLD analysis project Ga0116219, IMG submission 91019) | Peat soil microbial communities from Weissenstadt, Germany - Sb_50d_6_BS metaG | ecosystem: Environmental > Terrestrial > Soil > Wetlands > Peat | place: Germany: Weissenstadt | collected 2010-09-21 | reverse complement strand
TTCGCCATCGCGAGGTGGTTGCTTACGAGCCCGATTCAGTATAGGCTAACCACATGCTGCTTTACCTCGACATGTGCAGCCTTCAGCGGCCCCTGGACGACAGGACGCAACTTCAGACCTCCTGACATAGCCCCCTCACTGAGTGAGCGGTTCCTGGCCCTCGATGGCCAGGCGAACGCGTAAGCCACTACCAGGGTAGTAAATGCCTTCCGCATTTAGTTCCTGGCCCATTGTCCATTGTCCCATTGTCACCCCCGGATGACGCAAACATCACCCAGCCAAGAGGTTGTGGCGAAACGACCCTCCTTGAGTCCGTCCCATTCCCATTGTCACATGCGTAAAGCGGCCCCATTGTCACCACCATTGTCACACGCGACGCCAAGCCTCAACCGCACGGTGGCCTGCCCGGCGAACTCGGACAGGGGTTCAAAGGAAACTGGGCCAAAATCGCTCTGCGACACGTCGAAATATTCATCTGGGAATAACGGCCACGCCAAGGCCATCGCTCTGGGCGGGGGATGCCAATTCTACCGCCCCTATCCCGTCTTCCACGCCGCTTTGTCGTCCCCCACTCGTTACGGGCCCCTCTCCACGAGACCCGATAACAGTGGTCATACCGGCCAGTTCCCTGCTTGCGGACCCACTCTCCGGCGCCGATCGACCAGCCCGGTCGGCCTTCGAGCCGGCAACATCAGTCCGCAGGCTCGGCGCCCGATGCGGCCAGGGGCTCGGCCTAGGGAGGAAAGGTCATGAACGGCGTATCACGCTGGGCGGCGTATGGTGCCTTCCTGTTGCTCCTCGTGGGGAGCGGCCGCGGCAGCGCCCAGGCGCCCATGCCCGCGAGCGCCCCTTTAACCGACGCCGGGGGACCGCTCCCCGAGGTCTCGCCCTTCGACGGTCCGCTCGCGAACATGCAGGCGGGACCCGCGTCACACGGCGGCGAAAAGGAGCCGCCACCCCTAACGCTGTCGAACTTCTTCAGCGCCGGCTGGGGCCAGGAATTCACCCGCAGGTCGTCGGAGGACCGGGCCCCCGACCTGGCCCTGCTCCGCGTGCAGACCAACTTCATGGAGCGCGAGGTACGGATCAACTACGCCTACACCAACGACTTCCACAACGCCAAGCAGTCCAATCTGAACAACTTCGATTACTTCATCGCCTACGCGTTCGACCGCCGCTTCATGGTGGAGGTCTTCGGGAATGAGCAGTGGATCGACGGCCGCGGCAAGAACCCCGACGAGGGCGGGCCCACCGCCCGGTTCGTGGGCCGGGTGCAGCTCATCAGCACCGCCGATTCGTCGTACACCTTCAACTTCCAGACCATCGCCCCGGACCCCAGCCTCGGGCAGCACCAGACCACGCTGAGCTACGGCCTCGCGGGGTTCGAGGACCTGACGCGCCTGGGGTTACATCGCGTCGGCCTCTATTACAGCGTCCTGTTCGACAGCCTCGACGGTCCCCATGCGGTCGGTGCTACCCAGGATGACGTGCAGTACGACATCACCATTGCCAAGACCCTGACCCGGCCGGACACGCCGCTGATCGGCAACCTGACCCTCTTCCTGGAGACGTTCGCGCAGACGAACCTCGACGGAGAGCACAAGGACAGCACCCTCGTGACCCTCACGCCGGGCATCCGGTTCAACCTGGGCAAACTCGGCTGGCCGAACTTCGGCCTGGACAACTGGCTCATGGGCGGCGCGGACATCCCCCTCTCCGGCCCCAAGCCGTGGAACGCCATCTATCGCTTCACCTACATCAAGAATTTCTAAGACCGCCCTATTGCGGCTTCAAACGACCTCTTGTTCGACCCCTGCCGCCGTCGATTTATCGATTCGCGATACGATAAATCGACGGCGGCCACCGTCGATTTATCGTATCGTGACACGATAAATCGACGGCGGCCGCTACACCTCTGTCAAGACCTGCTCCGGTCGCCCTGCCGCGCTGACGCGACCCTGGTCGATCCGCACGACCCAGCCGGCCATTTGCCTGGCCTCGGCGGGGTTGTGGGTGACGTAGAGCGTGGGGACACGCCACTCCTCCAGCACGCGCCGAATGTAGTCCAGGACACGTTGCTTCAGTTCGTCGTCCACGGACGACAACGGCTCGTCCAGCAGCAACAACTCCGGGCCGCAGAGCAGCCCCCGCCCGAGGGCCACGCGCTGCCGCTGACCCCCGGACAGACTCTGAGGCAGCCGTTTGAGCAGGTCGGCAAGCTCCAGTACACGCACGACCTTGTCGAAATCCACGGCCCGCGCTGCCCGCGCACGGCGTCGCCAACCGTAGAGGAGGTTGCCCCGCACGTCCAGGTGCGGGAACAGCAGGTGGTCCTGAAAAACGTACCCCACCCGGCGCTTCTCGGGGGGCAGATTGGCTCCCGTGCGGCTGTCGAAGAGCAGGCGCGCTCCGAGGCGAATGAAGCCGGCGTCGGGCCGGCGCAGCCCCGCGATCATGGACAGGATACTGGTCTTGCCGCTGCCGGAGGGGCCGAACAGCGCCGTGACCGGGGCCTCGGTCACAAAGGCCGGCTCCGCGCGAAAGCCGGAAGGATATTGGAGTTGACAGGAGAACTCAAGCAGAGGCATGGCGCCTCCCGCGGCGTGCGAAGTGCTCGCTTGCGGCCAGCGCCGCGAAGGCCAGGAGGGCCGACGCGGCGACGAGGCGCCACATCCGCTCCTCGTAGGCCGCACCCGGCTGGTTGTTGAGGATGTATACCTCGATCGCCAACATGCGCGTTTCCGGCCGGATGCCTGCGAACATGAGCGTGGCGCCGAATTCGCCCAACCCCCGGGCGAAGGACAGAACGATGCCGGCGATGACGCCGTTGCGCGCCAGGGGCAGGCTCACCGTCAGAAAGGCGTCCAGGGGGCGGGCGCCGAGCGAACGGGCTGCCTGGTAGAGGCGCGGGTCGGTCCCCTCGAATGCCAGGCGAATGGCTCGTACCATCAGCGGGAAGCCCATGACGGCCACCGCCAGCACGGCGGCGCGCCACGTCAGCGCGATCTCCAGGCCGAACCAGTGGTAAAGCCAGGACCCAATCCAGCCGCGCTTGCCCAGCAGGTAAAGCAGCAACAGGCCGGTGACGACCGGCGGCATCACCAGCGGCAGATTCAGCAGCGTCTCGGCCAGCGCCTTGCCGGGGAACGACTTCCGCGCCAGCACCCAGCCCGCGGCGACGCCGAACGGGAGGCTCAAGGCGACGGCGGCCAGCGACACACGCACACTCAGCCAGACGGCCTGCCAGTCCTCCGCGGTCAGGCCCAGGAATGATTCGGACATGCCCCCTCAGCTCAGCGATCAACGCCGAAGCCGGCGTGCTCGAAGACGCCAGCGGCTTTCTCCGAGCCAAGGTACTCGTAGAACCGCCGAGCGGCCTCCCTGATCGGCTCGCGCCGCAAGAGAACCAGCGGGTAGCGGATCGGGTCGTGAAGCCCCGGTTCGACCTCGACGGCGACGCGGACCTTGGACTGACCTAGCGCGTCGGTCCGGTACACGAATCCGGCCTCGGCCTCGCCACGCGCCACGAACTGAAGCGTCGCTCGCACGTCGATCCCGCCAACGACTCGCCCCTCGACCTTGTCCCAGACACCGGCCTTCCGCAAAGCCTGGCGGGCGTACTCACCGGCGGGCACCTTGGGCTCCGCCAGCGCCAGCCGCCGGATCCGCGGATCCGCCAGGTCGCGCAACTCTCTGACGCCGACGTCGGAATCCGCCGGCACCACGACGACGAGTCGGTTCGTCAGCAAGTTACGACGTTCGCTCACGAGTTGTTTCGCGGCGAGGTAATCGGCCGAGGCCTGGTCGGCGGAAAGAAAGAGGTCGGCGGATGCCCCCTGTTCGATCTGCTTGGCAAGGCCGGAGGACGGGCCGAGTGACACCTCCACCGGGGTATCGGTCTGGCCCTGGAAATCCCTGGCCGCCTGCTCCACGGCTTCCTTGGTGCTGGCGGCGGCGAACACAATCACAGGCTCCGGCCGTCGTTCGGGACCGCCGCCCTGAAAACCACAACCCGCCAAGACGCAGGCAAGAATCCAGCAGGTCGCCGAGTGAAGCCGCATGTGTACTCCCCCTTCTCGGGCCCCGCTCGCACGGACGCCGGCGTAACTGCACGATACTACCCCGGCGAGAAAGTTCCGCACACAAGCCCGACGCGCCAGCGAGGGATGTCGGCTTCCCCTCGCTGGCGCGTCGGGCTTGTGTCCCCTCGCCGGCGCGTCGGGCTTGTGTCCCCTCGCTGGCGCGTCGGGCTTGTGTCCCCTCGCCGGCGCGTCGGGCTTGTGTCCCCTCGCTGGCGCGTCGGGCTTGTGTGCGGAACTTTCTCGCCGGGGTAATACCCGACGTTCCATCACGTCGCCTGCTCGCTATATTACCAAGGATATAACCCCCAGACGAGGGCGGGGGCCGGCGTCTCCATGCCGTAATTATCGTCCCGCGGAGCTGGGTTCGGAGACGTCAGCGGTCGGGAAAGCGGATGGGGAGAAAGCCGCAGCGACGAAATCGGGGGGCGGCGGTCGCAGACGTGAGGAAGGAAAGGAGGGCCTGCGCCTCCTCGGGTCGTTTCCCGCGGCCGAGGACCGCCGCCTCGTAGCGGATGGCCGTCGGACCTGCCGGGACCCGGAACAGAAGTCGGCACCCCTCGGCACGCGCGGCGTCGCTGCCGTAGACCAGGCCGGCGTTGGCCCGTCCGGCACGCACGGCCGCCACGACGGCCCGTGAGTTGTCCACACGCACGACTCGCGGTAGCAGCTTCTCGTAGAGGCCAAGGCCGTCCAGGTACGCGCGGGTGTACTGCCCCAAGGGACACCCCGGCTCGGCGAAGGCGATGCGGGTCACCTCGGGACGCGCGAGGTCGGCCGGTTTCCGCACCCGCATCTCCCGACCGGCCGGGCCGATGGCGGCCAGGCTGTTCTCCGTGAGCCGGACGCGGGTGTGCGGCCGCAGCAGCCCCCATTCTTCGAGGCGGTCGAGCTGCTCGGGGTCCGCCGTCAAGAACAGGTCGGCGGGGGAGCCCGCGAGGAGGTGGTCGGCGAGTTCGTCCGAGCCCCCGAACACCGCGCGCACCCGAATCGTCGGCTGGCGCAGGGCGAAGTCGGCGAGCAACTGGCCGAGTACCTCTTCGAGGCTCACCGCCGCTGCCACGTGGACGGCGGGACTTCCTTGAGGTTGGGCGAGCCGGGGTAGAAGCACGGCCGCCGTCTGGACGAGTTGCTCCTGGAGTTCGCGGAACACGGCGACGGCACTTAGCCCCTGCGGCGTCAGGCCTGCGCCTCCCCCGCGGACGCCCCCCGTCGTGGAGACGACCAGAGGCGTGCCGGCCGCCTCGTTGATGCTCTGGACGAGCAGCCAGGCGCGGCGGTACGACATGCCCATGTGGCGGGCGGCGGCGCTGATACTGTGCCAGCGCTCGATGCCTTCGAGCAACTCGAGCCGGCCGGGGCCGAGGACCGCACGCCCCGCGCGCTCGACCCAGACGCGGAGCCCCACCGCCCAGCGGTGGTCCCAGGCGGGTGGGTTGTCAGTGCGACTCGGCGTGCCGGTGGGCATCGGGCCTCGTGGGTGTCGGGACGAAGGACGATCGGTCATCCAGCCGCGGCCCTCGTGGGGGCCGTGGCCCGGTTATCTTATCAAAAGCCGGAAAGCGCCACGCCGCCCGCCAACGCTGCCGAGGAGGAGCGGCAGCAGACCGTCAAGCGCTACATCGCGTGGCGGCCGCGGAAGTCGTCTCGTCCGCAGGACGGCGCTTCCCGGGCCGTTTTTGCTTGACGGCGATCCCCGCCCGCCCTTACCCTTGGGACTGTTCCCCGGCATGTCCACCCGGGCCCCCCATTCGAGGAGAGATGTCATGTCCCAACCGGCCCCCGCTTCCCGCCGCGGCTTCAGCCTGTTTCAGCTGCTGCTGCTGCTGGCCCTGCTGGCGATCCTGTTCGGCCTGCTCCTGCCCGCGGTCGGCAAGGTCCGCTCGGCCGCCCGCCGCACCCAGGACTCCAGCAACCTCAGGCAAGTGTGCCTCGCCACGATCAACTGCGCCGACACCAACAACGGCAAACTGCCGCCCGTCGTCGGACTCTACCCGGTCAACGATCCCACCGCCGCGGGCAATGGCTACGGCACCCTCTTCTTCCACATCCTGCCATACCTCGAGCAGGACAACCTCTACAAGACAGGCAACGTCGATGGCAAGTTTCGCGTCGATGCGGCAGGGATCCAGGCCACGGTCGTGAAAACCTACGTCTCCCCGTCGGACCCCGGCGGCGGCAAGGACTTGATTTACGACGGCTGGCTGGCCAAGAGCAACTACGCCGCCAACTTCCAGGTCTTCGGCAACACGGCGAACAACTCGCTGGCCGGCGAGGCGCGCTTCCCGGCCTCGATCAGCGACGGCACCTCGAACACGATCTTCTTCACCCAGCGCTACCAGGTCTGTAACGGCGACCCGTGCGCCTGGGGCTACGACGGCGGCACGGCGTGGGTGCCGGCCTTCGCGTACCTGAGCAAGGGCAAATTCCAGGCGCGGCCGGCCGCGGGGCTGTGCGACTCCTCGCTGGCGCAGGGACTGCAAGCGGAGGGCATCGAGGTCGGCATGGGCGACGGCAGCGCGCGCTTGGTCGCCGCCTCGATCAGCCCGCAGACGTGGTGGTACGCTTGCACCCCCGCCGGTGGTGAGGTGCTCGGGACCGACTGGTAGCCGCGCGGCCTTGGCCGCCCTGAGGAGCTTTTTCCCATGAAGCGAATCGTATTTGTGCTGTGTGTCGCGGTCCTGGCGTCGGGGGGTCGCGCGGCCGCCCAGGACAAGGAAGAGACGGCGGCCCTCGTGAAGCGCTTTCGCGACGGCGACGTGAAGGGCCGCACCCGCGCCGCCGACGCCCTGGTGAAGCTCGGCGCCGACGGCGCGACCGAGTTGGCCGGGTTGCTGGCGGATCGCGACGCGAACGTCCGCGGCCGGGCCGCCGAGGTGCTCGCTCGAATCGGCCCCGACGCCAAGGAGGCGGTGCCGGCCCTGGCCAAGGCGATGATGGACAAGGACGACACCAGCGTCCGCGCCTCCGCCGCCCTGGCGCTGGGCCGCATCGGCGCCGCCGCAGTCCCCGCGCTGATCGAGGCGCTCAAGGGGAAGGGCACCGAGCAGCGGGCGCTGGCCGCGGGGGCCCTCAAGCAGATCGGTCCCGACGCCAAGGACGCCGTGCCGGCTCTGATCGACGTGGCCAAGGCCGGCGGGCCGAACGCCGACCCGGCCCGGGTGAACGCCCTGGCCGCGCTCGGCCGCATCGGGCCGAAGGCGAAAGAGGCCGTGCCGGCCCTGGCCGAACTGGTCAAGGGCAAGGACGCGACGCCGGCGGTGCGGAGCCAGGCGGCCATCGCGCTGGGGCAGATCGGGCCGGACGCGAAAGAGGCCGTCAAGGCGCTGGCCGAGGCGGTCGCCGAGCCGAGCACCAAGGCCGGGCCGCTCCGCTTCCACGCCGTCGCGGCCCTCGGCCAGATCGGGCCGAACGCCAAGGACGCGGTGCCGGCGCTGGAGAAGGCGCTGGACGACAAGACAATCGGCGAGCAGGCGCGGAAAGCGATCGAGAAAATCCGCGCCAAGGAGAAGGAATAAGAGATTTATCGATTCGCGAACCGGTGAATCTTAAACAAACCTACCGCCCCAGGGCGGCGTCGGCCGTCTTCGTGGTCTCGGCGTCGTCGTTGTCCGACAGCGCCGCCAGGCACTGGCGGATGCGCCGGTCGGAGATCGTCAGGAAGTAGCGCCCCGCCTGCGCCTCGCGCTGCACCTCGGCCGGGTTGCCGTTGCCGGTCGTCAGCAGGTGGTCCAGCCGGGCCAGCGTGCAGCTCGAGGCGTACAGTTCGCAGGCCGCGTCGGCGACGCGCTCGTGCAGGTACTCGGCCGGGAGGAACTTCTCGACCGAGCCGGTCTGCCGCAGCACCCACTGCACCGCCAGGCCGAACTCCTTCACGCGCTGGCTCAGCCGGCTCGCCTCGGCCTTCAGCGCCGCGCCGCGCACCGGCACGTCGGGCGAGGTGAAGCGGGCGGCGAGCTGTTCCTTGCCGAAGCGCCACAGCCGGCCGACCCCCTTCAACGGACTTTTCACCGCGATCAAGACTTCCATCAGTCCCTCGCCGACGGCCCGCGAGCCGACCACGCTGATGAACGCCCGCAGCACGTCGTTGGCCCCCTCGCCGATCATGTTGATGCGCGCGTCGCGCATCATCCGCTCCAACGGGTCCGCGCTGAAGTAGCCCTGCCCGCCGTAGATCTGCAAGGCGTCGTTGACGATCGTCCACAGGGCGTCGGTGGACCACACCTTGAGCATGGCGGTCTCGAGCATGTAGTCCTCGAAGCCGCGGTCGATCAACGAGGCGCACTCCGCCGTCGTCGCTTCCATCGCGAAGACACAGGCGGCCATGTACGCGATCTTCTTCTTGACTAGCTCGAACTCGGCGAGCGCCTGGCCGAACTGCTTGCGGCTCCTGGCGTGCTGCACGGCCAGGCGCAGGCAGGTCTTGGCGGCGCCGGTGCAGCTAGCGCCGAAGGTGGTGCGGCCGAAGTCGAGGACGGTCAGCGCCAGGCGCAGCCCCTTGCCGACCGGGCCGAGGACGTTTTCCTTCGGCACCTTCATGTCGTGAAACGCCAGCCGTGCGGTGGTCGTGCCGCGGATGCCGCACTTGGGCATGCGCGCCTCGACCACCTCGAAGCCCGGCATGTCCGGCGTCACCAGGAAGGCCGTCACCTTCGTCTCGCTGGAACCAGGCACCGGGGTGCGGGCCATGACGGTCAGCATGCCGGCGATGCCCCCGTTGGTGATGTAGCGCTTCTCGCCGTTGAGGACGTAGGCGGAGCCGTCGGCGGTGGGGGTCGCGGTGGTCTGGACGTTGGCGGCGTCGGAGCCGGCGGCCGGCTCGGTCAGGGCGAAGGCGCCGAGCTGGCGGCCGTTCACCAGGTCCGGCAGCCAGCGCTTCTTCTGCTCCTCGGTGCCGAACAGGAGCAGGGCGCGAATGCCAATGGAGTGGTGGGCGTTGACGAAGACGGCCACGCCGGCGTCGTGAGCGCCGAGCAGTTCCATGACCTTGAGGTAGGCGAGCTGCGAGAAGCCGCGGCCGCCGAACTCCTGCGGCGCCGTCATGCCGAGGACGCCGAGGTCGGCCAGGCCGGCGATGACCTCCGGCGGGATGTCGGCGAGGCGATCGATGGCGGCGGCGTCCACCTTCTCGTCGAGGAAGCGGCGCACCTCGGCCACCGACCGATCGACCGATTCGCGCTCTTCCGGCCTGATCTCGGGATAGGGGAAGAGGAGCGGGGCGTTGAAATGGCCGAAGAAGAGCGCCTTGGCGAAGCCGAGTTTTTCCGGGGTGGCGCCGAGCAGTTCCTCGGCCTGCTTCTGCTGCTGGGCGATCTGTGCGGCGGTCAGCGGCATGGGAAAACCCCTGGTGAAGGGGAGCGGGACTGCTCCGTTTAGCGGCGGCTCGCAGAGCCGCGCGGCGACCACCAGCGCTCGTAGTGACCGCATTTATGCGGTCCTAACGGCCCCGACCCGATAAATCGGGTCACTACGAGCGCGGCTCTGCGAGCCGCCGCTACACGGAGCAAGCCACCTGCTCATTTCGGCAGCTGTTTGATCCACTCCTCGATCAGCTTCACCGCCTTCTCGTCCACGACGTTGGAGCCGACGTGCGGCATCCGACCCAGGCCGGTCTTCTTCAACCGGTACAGGACCAGTGACCGCTCCGGCGCGCCCGGCACGATGACGCGCGGGTCGTCCAGGTCGAAGTTGCCCTGTCCCGGGCGCGTGTTGAGGGTGCCGGTGTCCTTCAGGTCGAGCGTCGCCAGCAGCTGGAACTCCGCGTTGCCGCCGCCCCACTTCATGTGGCAGTGGCCGCAGTTGGCGTGCAGGTAGGAGCGGGCCCGCTCGTCCACGCCGAGTTTTTCGTCCTCGTAGCTCGGCAGGCGCGGCAGCTCCACCGGCGGCTTCGGCAGCGGCTTGCTGAAGACGCCGAGGTGCTCCAACGTCCGCAGCTGGTTGGCGGTATGGCCCGCGTAGTCGTGGTCCTTGTTCATCTGCAAGGTGTTGACGCCGAGGACGAACTTGGCCGGCAGCGTGTGGCACAGCGTACACTCCGCCCGGCTGGGGAAGTGCCAGGTCTGCTTGCGCTGGCCGCCGGGGGCGTCCCTGTCCTTGACGGTGAAGGTGCGGTCGAGGCCGCCGTCGAGCAGGTCGGCGTCGGACTGCTCGTCGTTCCAGACGTAGGTGTAGCCGCGCCAGTAGCCCTCGCCGTACTCGTCGGCCCCGGGGATCTCCTGGAAGTGCAGCAGGCGCGTCTCCAGGCGGCGGCGGCTCGCCGGGTTGCCGGGCTCGGTCTCCAGCGCGAAGGTTTTCACGAGCACCGTGCCGTCGGGGAAGCGCCAGCCCGGCGGCGACCCCGGGGCCGGTTGCGGGTAGGTGATGGCGTCGAATTCGATCTTGCTGGTGCCCGGCAGGGCCAGGAAGCGCTCCTTGGCGGCGCCGTCGGACCAGAGCGCGGCGTTGACGTCGTAGGGGATCAGCCCCTTCTCCGGCTTGTGATCCTTCGTGGAGGCGAAGAGACCGGTTTCGCTCAGCTTCTTGGGGAAGTCGGCGTTGGCGCTGCCCTTCGGGGCCGGCGCCAGGCGGTGGACCTGGCCGCCGACGAAGTCGAGGAAGTACAATTCGCCGGCCTCGTCCTCGCCGAAGCTGACGACGCGCAGCCGGGTTTTCGTCAGTTCGCGGTGCTCCGTCACCTTCTTGCCGTCGGGGCGGAAGCCCCAGATGCGGCCGGTGTCGAAGTCGCCGTAGACGTAGGTGCCGGCCAGGTCGCCGAGGCGCTTGCCGCGGTAGAGGTAGCCGCCGGTCAGGCTGCGGAACTCGGAGTGCGGATGCTCGACGAGCGGCGGCAGGATCGGCGTCGGCCCCTTCTTGCGCTCCGGCCGGAAGGGGTGCGAGCCCTCCATGACCGACCAGCCGTAGTTGCCGCCTTTTTCGATGCGGTAAACCATCTCCCACAGGTCCTGGCCGACCTCGCCGCACCACAGGTCGCCGTTCTTGCGGTCGAAGCTGAACTTCCACGGCTGCCGCAGCCCGTAGGCCCAGATCTCCGGCCGGGCCCCCTTCATCGTCACGAACGGGTTGTCCTTGGGCACGGCGTAGGCCTTGCCCGCGTCGGGGTGGTCCACGTCGATGCGGAGGATGGACGAGAGCACGTCGCTGACGTCCTGCCCGGTCTGGCGCTGGTCGGCGATGCCGCTGCCGTCGCCGGTGCCGACGTAGAGGAAGCCGTCGGGGCCGAACTTGAGGCAGCCGGCGTTGTGGCCGCCGGAGAGCCACTCGAAAATCACCTTGGCGGAGGCCGGATCGCAGCGCAGCGGGTCGCCCTTGGCCTCGTAGCGCGTCACCTTGGTGCCGGTGGGGTCGTCCCTGTCGGGGTTGGTAATGGTGGTGACGTAGACGTAGCCGTTCTTGGCGAACTGGGGGTGGAAGGCGATGGCGTAGACGGTCGTCTTCGTGTCGAGGAGCAGGTCGGCCTTCTCCGTCTTGGGGTCGTCGGCGAAGGTGTAGATCTTGCCGTGCCGCTCGGCGACGGCGAGGCGGTGCTGCCCGGGGACGAAGGCCATGTCGAGCGGTTCGTCGAACTTCAGCCGCGGGAAGGCGACCTCCGTTCGGTACTCCGGCGGCGGCTCGGGTGACCCTTTGACGCGCGAGGTCGTCCACGGGACGCGCCGGTCGAGGCCGGCGGGCTTGTCGTCTTTGCGGACCGGGTCGGCGGCGCGGCTGTCGCAGAGCAACCAGCAGGCCACGACCGCCAGAGGAACGAGGAGAAGCGTCGGCGTGCGCATGGGACCGTCCCGTTCTTGCAGGGTAGGGAGGGAACACGACCGCAACGGAACGGCGTCACTCTACGGCGCGCGCGGCTAAAGGGACAGGAAAAACGGCATGGTTCAGAACGGGGCAGTTTCGGGTGGCGCGGCCGTAGGTCAGGCTTTCCAGCCTGACTCGCTTCTTGTCTACGGCGCCAAGTGGCCGTAGGTCAGGCTTTCCAGCCTGACTCGCTTCTTGTCAGGCTGGAAAGCCTGACCTACGGCGCCAAGTGTTACCCCGGCTTGAACCATGCCGGAAAAACAACCGCCCACCGAAAGCGAGGAAGAAATCGCGCGGGGCGGCCGGTGGCGCGCACACTTCCCCCGGGACGGCCACTTACCGCCTTCGACGCGGCCATCCCCTGGAAAGTTCCTCGGCCCAACGCCTGAGAGCGGAGAAATGGCCCTCGCCCAGTCCGGCAGCTTCGCGCTAACATCTGTTGACGCACCGGGGTTAACACTGTTAATGAACGGAAGCGCCTCCTCTCCCGGGGTGTCATCTGTTCACCGTGATTGTCCCCGCATTTCGCGGGGAAAACCGCCTGTCCGGGCGCGGGCGGCGCATGGCACGGGGTGTGCAGTAGTTGAAGTGAACCGGAAGCAGGCCGCGGGAAGTCATGGTGTCTCTCAATGGGTTGAGGGGCTTCCGTGGTGTGTGACTGGTCAGAGGAGAATCCCAATATGCGTCAGATGCTCAAGTTGTGGAACGACGACTGCGGTAGCGGCCTCATCACGGCCGAGTGGCTCTTTCTCTTCGTGATCCTGGTCCTCGGCCTGATTAGCGGTCTGGTTGCGGTGCGTCAGGCGCTGCTCAGCGAGCTGATCGAGTCGGCCCAGGCCCTGTTGGCCCTGAACCAGAGCTACAGCTTCAGCGGCCAGACCAACTGCGAAGCCTCGACCGCCGGCTCGTCCGCCAGCGACACCACCAACACCATCGGCGAAGGCAGCGTCGATGCCAGCACGGCGGCCATCAGCCAGACCCCCTGCGACTAGGCATTCATCCAGCAATCGCTTGCGAACAGCCGCTTGTGGCCTCGCACCTCAACGGTGCGAGGCCGCAAGCGGCTGGTTCGTTTAGATAAGGCGGTGGCCGAAGTTGACCTGGGACGCCCCTCCCGGCCCCGCTAGAATACCGTCTCATTGCCAGGCTGTCTGTCCCGCTCGGCTCGGACCTGAGGACGTCGATGACCGCCCCGCAACGCAGCCGTCCCGATGGCAAGCCGGCGCCGCGCCTGCGCAAGGCCGAGCGCAAGCGCCAGCTGCTCGCCACGGCCAAGCACCTGTTCCTCACGCACGGCTACACCGCGACCACCACCGAGAAGATCGCCCAGGCCGCCGGCGTCTCCGAACCAGTCCTGTACCGCCACTTCGAGAACAAGAAGGCGCTCTTCCTCGAGGTGCTGCGCGAGGTGCGCGAGGCCACCCTCAACCGCTGGCGGGCCGAGACCGCCAACCTGACCGACCCCCTCGCCAAGCTGCACGCCATCGCCGACATGTACCTCGGCACCACGCGCGAGCACGCCGTCGAGTTCCGCATCATGCACAGCACCCTGATGGAGACCGACGACGAGGAAGTGCTCGCCTTCCTGCGCTCGTTCTACCTCGACAGCGAAGCGCTGCTGGCGCAGGTCATCGCCGAGGGACAGCAGGCCGGCGTCTTCCGCCGTGAACTCGACCCGCGCGTCGGCGCCTGGGAACTGATTCGCAGCGCCCTGGGCTACACGCTGACTCTGCCGCTGCGCATCCCCCTCTACGAGGAGCCCGACCACGTGCCGCGGGCCATCGACTGCATGCTGCAATGTCTGCTGAAGACGGATGTGTAGCCGCTTGCGGCTTCGCAGGGCGTGCGAAGCCGCAAGCGGCCCTTCGATCAGGCCGGCTCGATGATCACGTCGAGTCCGCGGCTGGCGAACTGCTCGACGTATAACTCGGCGCGCTCCTTGTAGGTGACGAGGAGGACGGAGCGGCCGTGGTGGTGCGCCTGCCACATTTTGTGGGTGGCCTCGGCACGGCAGTAGCGCGTCAACTCCATGACGGTGCGGATGACGAACATAAGGTCGTTGCGGGCGTCCTGCAGGAGGACGACCCTGTACGGCGGCAGCGTGCGGCGCTGCGGCTGCGCTGGCGACAAATCGGGTGGTCGCCGGGGAACATTCGGCCGGTCGGCGGGGTGCTCGCTCATCGGTGGGCCCCTCGCAGGATGGGAGATGGGGATTAGGCCCGGAGAGTGGGCCAGCGGGGTAGACGCCCAACGTCCGATTATACCGCCCGCCGCACCCCGGCCCATCTCGGCAGGCCCAAGCCGCGTGAAGATTGGTGGTGCGAGGTCCGGTGGTAGGCTTGGGAAGGGATGTAACGAAAAGGTTCACGGGCCGGCCTGTAAGCCGGGTTCTGTCCCGCCCGGAGGCGGTGACGGTCATTTCTCTAGCCCGCCGGTCGCCCGGCGGGTCAAGCAGCCTACCCGAGAGTCGTAACGGGCCGGACCAGCCCTGCTCCCTTATTTGGCCTTGCTCCCGGTGGGGTTTGCCGAGCCAGCCGGTCACCCGGCTGCTGGTGCGCTCTTACTAAAAGTCTTCGCCAACTCTGCCGCCCTTTGCTGGATGTACCTGTGCAAGTATGTGCTGTTGAAGTAGAGCCTGCCTCATCCTGGGTACATCCTCGCAAAGGGCGGCAGAGTCAACGAAGACTCGCACCTTTTCACCCTTACCTGATCCCGGCCGAAGCCGGGCCATCGGCGGTATCCTTTCTGTTGCACTTTCCCGGTCCTTCGGTGGCCGGCCATGTTGACATAGCCCGCCACCTCGGACGGTGGGTATTACCCATCACCGCGTCCTGTGGAGCCCGGACTTTCCTCTCCCCGGCCTGCGCCGGGCAGCGACCGTCCAGCCGGCCCGTGAACCTCCTCCATTATACGGACACGGCAGCTGACGTTTGGTGATCGCCCGGGATGGGCATTGGTTCCCGCGTGGTCTATACTTCAGCCAATGCGCATCCCTCCCCTGGTTTAGCGGCCGCTCGCAGAGCGGCGCCAGCGCTAAGCCGCAAGCGGCAACGGAGAGTGCTCCCCATGACCGTCAACGTCCAGGAGATCAACCGGCAGGTTCGCGACCTGCGCGCCGGCCTCGGGCCGCTCTACACCGAGATGGAGAAGGTCATCGTCGGCCAGCGCGTCATGCTCGACCGGCTCCTGATCGGCCTGCTGACCGGCGGACACATCCTCCTCGAAGGCGTTCCCGGCCTGGCCAAGACCCTCGCCGTGCGGACCCTGGCCCAGGGACTGCGCCTCAACTTCAGCCGCATCCAGTTCACCCCCGACCTGCTGCCGGCTGACGTGATCGGCACGCAGATCTACAACCCGCGCACCGGCGAATTCACCATAAAAAAGGGCCCCATCTTCGCCAACCTCGTCCTGGCCGACGAGATCAACCGTGCCCCCGCCAAGGTCCAAAGCGCCCTGCTCGAGGCGATGCAGGAGAAGCAGGTCACCATCGGCGACCAGAGCTATCGCCTCGAACAGCCGTTCCTCGTCATGGCCACGCAGAATCCCATCGAGCAGGAGGGCACCTACCCGCTCCCCGAGGCCCAGGTTGATCGCTTCATGCTCAAGCTGAAACTCACCTACCCCAACAAGGACGAGGAACTGCAGATCCTCAAGCGCATGGTGGCGGTCGAGCCGGACCTGACCGTCACGGCCGTGGTGAGCCCCGCCGACATCTTCGCCATGCGCCACGCCCTCGACCTGATCTACATCGACGAGAAGATCCAGCGCTACGTCGTCGAGATTGTCGATGCCACGCGGCACCCGTCGAATTACGGCCTCGACATCGCCCCCTACGTCCAGTACGGGGCCAGCCCGCGCGCCACGATCTTCCTGGCGCGGGCGGCCAAGGCCCAGGCCTTCCTGGACAGCCGCGGTTACGTCACGCCGCAGGACGTCAAGTCGATCGGCTACGACGTGCTGCGCCACCGCGTCTCCGTCACCTACGAAGCCGAGGCCGAGGAGGTCACGTCCGAGCAGCTGCTGCAGCGCATCTTCGACCACCTGAAGGTGCCTTAGCCGCTTGCGGCTTCGCACTGCCAAGGTGCCGTTCCCTGCGCTCCGCCACCCCGGTAGAATACCCTGATCGCCGACCGGGTTCACGGGCCGCGTCAATGCAGCAAGTCCTCTTACGCATTCCCACGGAGTCGTCCTGGTTTCTGCCGGTGGTCGTGTTGCTCTCCCTGGCGATCGGTGCCGGCGTCTGGGCGCTGTTCACGCGGAACAAGGCGATCCTGCCGGTCTTCGTGATCGTGGGGGGCTACCTCGGCTACAAGGGGGGGGAGTACCTCCAGGCCCACAACCCGGATGGCATTCCGATCTACGGCTATGGCATGATGCTCTTCCTGGCCTTCGTGGCCTGCACCTGGCTGGCGGGCCGGCTGGCGCGGCGCGAGGGCATTGCCCCGGAGCACGTGCAGGACCTGGCCATCTACCTGTTCGTCGGCGGCGTCCTCGGCTCGCGCATCGTCTTCATGATTCAGTACGACTCGAACTTGCACTGGCCGGAAAGCCGGGCCGAGTTCATTAAGCTATGTGGGCGCTTCATCTCCATCTGGGAAGGCGGACTGGTCTTCTACGGCGGCATGCTCGGCGGCGCCGTCGCTTACGTCGTCGCTTACTACGCCATCATCAAGAAGCACAACATCTCGACCTTGAAGATGGCCGACGTGATCGCCCCGTGCGCCGCGCTGGGCCTGTGCCTGGGCCGCGTGGGCTGCCTGCTCAACGGCTGCTGCTACGGCGACGTGGCCTGCCCGAGCTGTCCCGCGCTGCCGTTCCCCCTGTCCGGCATGCCGCGGCAGTACCTCGTCGAGAAAGGCTACCAGACGGCGGCCGGCTTCACGCTGTCGGACCCGGCCGCGAGGAGTAACACCGTCGGCGCCGTCGAGCCCGCCTCGCCGGCGTGGGAGGCGGGACTTCGACCCGGCGACGTGATCACCCACCTCGACGGCCGTCCGGTCCTCGAGGATCGCGACCTGTGGCAGTACCTGGGGCCGGAGTGGCCGCGCGGCAAGAACGACCTGACGCTGACCGTGCAGCGCGGCGACGACCGCAAGGAGGTCGATATGACCTTCGCCCCGAAGACGCTCGGCCTGCACCCGACCCAGCTGTACGAGTCGATCAGCACCGGCCTGCTGCTGCTGCTGCTGCTGGCCTACTACCCGTTCCGGCGGCACGACGGCGAATTGTTCGCCCTGTTCCTGATGCTCTACCCGCTGCATCGCTTCCTCAACGAGATGCTGCGCGCCGACAACGAAGCGCTGCCGTTCGACAAACTCACGCTGTCGCAAAACGGCAGTATCCTCGTCTTCGCGATCGGGCTGGTGTTCTTCCTCTGGCTGCGGCGCCTGCCGGCGCAGTACCAGCCGGCCAAACAGCCGCTGGCGGCTTCGCACGTTTGACCTGCGAAGCCGCCAGCGGCTTGCAAGCCTCACTCCCGCCACCAGCGCCACGCCAGCACCACCCCCAGGTACAGTCCGACGTGGTCCAGGGCCACGTCTTCCCAGGAGCCGTGGCGGAGGGGGACGAACTGCTGCACGAACTCGGTACCCGCCGCGTGGGCCGACAGGGCCAGCAGCAGCAGCGGCCGCCAGCGCGGGGCGAAGCGCTGCCAGGCGGTGAGCACGCACAGCAGCGCGTAGGCGGCGACGTGCAGCGACTTGCCGACGGGGAACTGGGCCTGCTCCGGGAGCGCCGCCTGCGACACCCGCACCGGCTGCGGCGTCACCAGGGCCGCCGTCCACAGCAGCGCGAAACCCAACCACACCACACGTCGCAGCATCGGCCCGCCCTCCGCGCCGTCACTTACTTCGTTCGCCGAGAGTGGCCCCGGCGTACTGAGTACTGAGTACTGAGTACTGAGTACTGAGTACTCAGTCCCTGCCGGACGTCGCTGGCGACCGCGCGACACACAGAGGGCACCGACAGTTACTTCTCCTCGACGCCGATCTCCTTCGCCTTGAGAACCTCGACCTTGCCCGGCCGGGCGACGGCGTACTGGAAGGTGGTCATCGCGGTGCAGGCGGCGCCGACGTGCCCCTTGGGGTCCAGCGCCAGGTAAGCCACCTTCGCCGGGTGGACACCGCGGCGCACCGCCAGCTGGTTGACGCGCCGCGCCGCCGACTCGCACGCCTCCTGCGCCCCCTTGCCGGCACGCATCGCCTCGACGACCAGCAGGCTGCCGCCGCTGCGGATGATCTCCTCGCCGACTCCGGTAGCCCCCGCCGCCCCGCCGGCGTTATCGACGTACAGCCCGGCGCCGATGATGGGCGAGTCGCCGACCCGGCCAGGCAGCTTGTGCGCCAGGCCCGACGTGGAGCAGGCGCCGCCGAGGTTCCCCTTCTGGTCCAGCGCCAGCACCGTGACGGTGTCGTGCCCCGGCAGCGGCGGCGCGTCCTTCTTCGGGGCCTCGGGGCGCGCGGGGTGCGGCTTGCGCTTCTGCCACTTCTCGACGCTCTCCGGCGTCAGCAGCGTCTCCAGCGGGAAGCCCTGTTGCAGCGCAAACAGCCTGGCCCCCTCGCCGGCCAGCAAGAGATGCGGCGTCTTTTCCAGGACGCGGCGGGCCAGGGCGGCGACGTGGCGGACGTTCTCCACGGCGCAGACGCCGCCGCAGTCGAGCGTCTTGCCGTCCATGACGCAGGCGTCCAGCGACACGGTGCCGATGCTGTTGCCGAGGCCGCCGTAGCCGACCGAATCGACCGTGGGGTCGTCCTCGACCGCCTGCGCCCCGGCGATGACGGCGTCGAGGGCCGGCTTGCCCGCGGCCAGCAGCGGCGCCGCGGCCTTGACGGCCGTCTCCCCGAAGGCCCAGGTGGCAATGACCACGTACTCCGGCATGGTACACTCCTCGTGAGCGTCTCGCAAAAAACCCGCGGCGGCTGCCGGCGGAATGCGGCCATTATGCCACAGGCACGGGGGACGGCGGAAGGTGCAATCGGGCCCGGCCCCGCCGCGGCCGCCGGAATTCGCGGGGAAAATCGCGGCGGCGCGGCCCGCCACCGGCAAAATGCCGTGTTTTTCGCGGATTATCCCGTTGACAACGGACGCGAGTCAAACTACCCTGCCAACCTGAAGTACCGTGGAGATCGTTTCCAACCCACGTCTCGTGAGGAGGGTGTCAATGGCCGAGAGCAAGAGCAGCACCGCGAAGCCGCTGTCAAAGTCTCAGGTATATGCGGCCCTGTCGGAGAAAACGGAGCTGACCAAGAAGCAGATCGACTCGGTGTTCGAGGCGCTGTCGGCGCTGATCAAGGCGCAGGTCGGCAAGAAGGGGCCCGGCTCCTTCGTCATCCCTTCGAGTCTCATCAAGGTCAAGCGCGTGGTGCGCCCGGCCAAGAAGGCGCGCATGGGCCGCAACCCCGCCACTGGCGAGCCGATGATGCTCAAGGCCAAGTCGGCCACGACCGTCATCAAGGCCCAGGCGATGAAGGCCCTCAAGGAGATGGTTTAAGGGGCAGTTCCGGCAGCCGCTTGCGGCTTAGCGATCCGATGGAAAACGCTAAGCCGCAAGCGGCCTCACTCGTCGGTCGCGCTCTCCTCGTCGGCCGCCGCCTCTTGCTCCAGTTCGCGCAGCACCTGCTCCGCGCGCACCAGCTCGTCCCGGTGGACCCAGATTTCCGCCTGCATCCCCGGGATGTCGCCGAACCCGGCGTCGAGGTAGTCGCCGACCACCTTGCAGCGCACGCCCGCTTCCCGCAGCGCCTGCTCCCAGATGTGCGCCTGCGCCGGGTTCGGCGCCGTCGCCAGGCGGACGACGTCTTCGGACGGGTCAATGGACATGGCATCTCTCCAGGGTGTGAGTGGGGGCGGCCAAACATCGCTAGCGTCATGTTATCACCCCCGGTATTCTGATCGTAGCGGCAAGCGGGACGCTTGCCGCTACGGGCCGGACGGCGAGGGCAGCGATGATCGAGCAGACGGCGATCACCGAGACACCACAACAGCCGTCCGCCGACGTGCCGCCCGACGGCGCCGACCCGCCCTTGCCGGCGCTGGAGGAGCGCGTCCGCCGCCTGGAGGACGCGGTCGCCGTCCTGCAGGACACTCACGCCCTCGAGGAGCGCGTCGTGGAGCGCGTCACCGCCAAGGTCGCCCCCGCCGCGTCCAACGGGGTGCGCGAGTCGGCGGGACTCCTCTTCGAGGCCGGCCGCCAGCTGCTGCCCGGCGCCGTCGCCGTCCTCGCCTCGGCGACGTCTACCGACCAGGCGCCGGCCGCGCCCCCGCCCGCAACCCCGGCGCCGGCTCCGCGGCGGCCGTGGCTCCTCTACGACATCTACGCCGAGTTTCGCGCGACGGTGCGCATGTACCTCGACCCGCGCTTCCGCCTGAGCTGGGCGGCCCGGCTGGTGCCGCTCATCCTCGTCCCCGCCCTCGCCACGTCGTGGCTCTGGCTTCCGGGGGCGACGATCCTCAACAAGCTCACCGCCGACATCGTCGGGACGCTCTACGTCAAGGTGCTCGATCTGCTAATGACCTTCGTGCTCTTCAAGGTGGTACACGGCGAGGTGACGCGCTACCGCACCACGTCGCCCGACCTGCCGCCGTCGCTGCGCCTGTAAAGGAAGGAGCCGCCGATGATCCGTCTCGGGGTGAACATCGATCACGTCGCCACGGTGCGCCAGGCCCGCCGTGCGGCCGAGCCCGACCCGGTCGCGGCCGCGGTGCTCGCCCTGCTCGGCGGCGCCGACGGCATCACCGTCCACCTGCGCGAGGACCGCCGCCACATCCAGGATCGCGACGTGCGCCTGCTGCGCTCGGTGGTCGCGACGCGCCTCAACCTGGAGCTGGCCGCCGCGGACGCGATTGTCGCCATCGCCTGCGAGGTCAAGCCGGACGAGGCCACCCTGGTCCCCGAGAAGCGCCAGGAGCTGACGACCGAAGGCGGCCTCGACGTGGTGGCCAACGCGGCCGCCGTCGGCAGGGCGGTGCAGCAACTCAAAGGGGCCGGCATCGAGGTGTCGCTGTTCATCGACCCGGACCCGCGGCAGATCGAGACGGCCCGGCTGCTCGGCGTGACGGCGATCGAGATCCACACGGGACGCTACGCCGACGCGCGCGGCGCCGGCGACCGGGCCCGCGAGCTGGAGGCGCTGCGGGACGCGGCCGCCTTCGCCAAGGAGCAGGGGCTGCACGTCCACATGGGGCACGGGCTCAATTACAGCAACGTGCAAGCGGTGGCCCGCATCCCCGGCGTCGAGGAGCTGAACATCGGGCACAGCATCGTCGCCCGCGCCGTCCTCGTCGGCCTGGAGCGCGCCGTCCGCGAGATGAAGGAGGCGATTCGGGCATGAGCCGCTTGCGGCTTCGCAACTCTGCGAAGCCGCAAGCGGCTTAGCCGCGCGGGTACTCTTCCGGCACCACCATCCGTTCCAGGCGGCGCTCGCCGCGCAGCAGCACCACCGTCGCCGGAATGCCGACCGGCAGCTGCGTTAGCAGCTTGTGCAGATCGTCCACGCTCGGTGACGGCAGGTCGCCGAGCGACACGATCAGGTCGTCCTCGAGAATGCCCGCCCCGTCCGCGGGGCCGTTCGGCTCGACGCCGATCACCTCGACGGCCCCGGCCTGTGTCAGCCCGAAGCGCCGCGCCGCCGCGCGCGGCAGCGGCACGCTGCGGCCGTGGAGCCCGAGGTAGCCGCGCACCACGCGCCCGTGCTGCAATAGCTGGGGCACGACGTTCTTGGCCATGTTGATGGGGATGGCGAAGCACAACCCTTGCGCCGGCTGCACGACGGCGGTGTTGATGCCGATGACCCCGCCGCGGGCGTCCACCAGCGGTCCGCCGCTGTTACCCGGGTTGAGCGCCGCGTCGGTCTGGATGACGTTGTCCACCAGGTGGCCGGTAATGCTGCGCAGGCTCCGGCCCAGGGCGCTGACGACGCCGGCGGTGACGGTCGATTCAAAGCCGAGGGGGCTGCCGATGGCGACGACGAGTTGGCCGACGCGCAGCCGCGACGAGTCGCCCAGCGCTGCGTGCGGGAGGCCCTCGGCATCGGCACGCACCACGGCCAGGTCGCTCCACGGGTCGGCGCCGACGACGCGCCCGCCCATCTGCCGGCCGTCGGCGAAGCGGAGGGTGACGCGGTCGCCGCCGCGGACGACGTGATGGTTAGTGAGCAGCAGGCCGTCCCCGGTAAATAGGACGCCGGAGCCGGCCCCTTGACCGCGGCCGCGCCGCAGGTTGACCACCGCCGGCCGCAAGCGCTCGGCCACCTGCACGACCACGCGCGAGTAGGCGTCGAGGGCCTCGATTTCTTCCGGGTCCGGCTCGGGCGGGGGGGAGCCAGGGACGGAGTCGGGGCCGTTGCTGATGAAGTGCTGCCAGAAGGTGGACATCGGGTGCTCCTCGCGAATCGGGCCGAGACGCTCCCATTGTAAAGGCGGGGGCAAGGGGAGCGGCGACGCGGCTCGCGAAACTTCGTCTCGGCGCGGCGCGGCCGAGTCGCTACAATCCCGCGCGCCGGGAGGGGCGGCGTCGCCCGTCTGCCCCGGCCCCCCGGCCGACCCATTTTACGGAACGAGGAGTCCGGTTATGCGTACACGGATGTACCTTCTCCCCCTGCTCGCCCTGGTGCTAAGTGTCGCGCCGGCGGCGGCGCAGGAGGGCGGCGGGGCGCTGCCGCCGCCGCCCCCGATCCCGGGGCCGACGGCGGACGGCACCGTCGCCAAGGTCAACGGCCAGGTCATCAACGAGTCGGCCGTGCAGCGCTGCTTCCGCATCCAGCGCGTGCCCGGGGATCGCGAGGCCGCGGCGCGCCCCGGCTTCATCGAATTCCTCATCGACAAGACGCTCGTCGATCAGTACCTGGCCCAGATGAAGGTGGAACCCGACAAGAAGGATGTCGATACCCGCGTGGGGCAGATCTTCGACGAGATCAAGAAGGACAACAAGAAGGTCGAAGACGTCCTCAAGGGCCTGATGTTCACCGAGGCGGAGTTCCGCGCCGAGGTCGCGGCCGAGCTGCGCTGGGACAAGTTCGTCAGCGACCAGGCCAGCGACGACAAGCTCAAGAAGTTCTTCGAGTCCAACCGCGAAACGTTCGACGGCACCCAGGTCCGGGCCCGCCACATCCTGCTGGCCCCGTCGTCGTCCGACGACAAGGCGGTCGAGGGGGTCGTCGCCAAGCTGAAGGAGTACAAGAAGCAGGTCGAGGAGGCCGCCAACGCCGCCGTGGCCAAGCTCCCCGCCAACGCCGACGCCTTCACCAAGAAGAAGACGTTCAACGACACGGTGGACGCGACCTTCGCCGACCTCGCCCGCAAGAACTCCAGCTGCGCCAGCCGGGCGGCCGGCGGCGACCTGGATTGGTTCGAGCGCACGCACAAACTGGTCGAGCCGTTCGCCCGGGCCGCCTTCGCCCTGGAGCTGTTCCAGATGAGCGACATCGTCAAGACGCAGTTCGGCTACCATCTGATCCTGGTGACCGACCGCCGGCCGGGCCACGAGGTGAAGTTTGACGACGTCAAGCCGCTGGTGAAAGAGGTGTACGGCGAGCGCTTGCACGAAGCGGTCCTCGCCGCCATGCGCCCGCGAGCCAAGATCGAGATCACCAAGTAGTCATGAGGCCGCTTGCGGCTTAGCGGATTCCAGGCTTCCGCTAAGCCGCAAGCGGCTCATGACTAATGACTAAAAAAAGAGAGGCGCGGCTTCTTGCCGCGCCTCCTCTCTATGGGGATCGGCCGAAGGAACGGCCGGCTTAGGGGATTTCCTTCTCGTCGGCGAAATACTCCGACTCGCTCCCCTCTTCGGCGTCAGAAGGAATGCGGTAGTTTTCGCCCAGCCAGCGGCCCAGGTCGATGGTTTTGCACCGCCGGCTGCAGAAGGGAAACTCCGGCCATTCGGCCGTGCTCTGCCCCTCCATCCAGCGCTCGCAGATCGAGCAGCGTACCCTAATCATCGGAAACTCGCCCTTTGGACTTCGCACTTTTTCCCGACGACTTGCCTCCGCCTTCGGTTTTCGCCGTGCCGGACTGGCCGCCCGTGTCGGACTTGCCGCCCTTGCCGTCGGTCGCGGCACCGTCGACGGCGGGCTTGGCCGACTCCTGCTCCTTCTTGGCAGCGGACTTGTACGAGTCGCTGCGGTAGTCGGTTTCGTAAAAGCCCGACCCCTTGAAGAGGATGGCGGCCCCCGAGCCGAACAGGCGGCGCAGCTTCTTCTTGCCGCACTTGGGGCACTTGATCAACACCTCGTCGGAGAACGACTGAAACTCCTCGAAGGCGTGCTCGCAAGCGTCGCAGACGTATTCATAGGTTGGCATGTGTGGGTTTCCGCGGAAGGTGAGACTTCAGGCCGGGGCCGCCGACACGACCACGCGCGCCGGCCGCAGGACGCGATCGTGAATCTTGTAGCCCTGCTCCAGCACCTGCAGGATGGTCCCCGGCGACACGCCGTCGCTCGGCTGCTGCATCACCGCCTGATGCAGGTTCGGGTCGAACGGCTGTCCCTGGGCCTCGATGCGCATGATGCCGTGCCGCCGCAGGGTGTCGAGGACCTGTGACTGCACCATCGCGACCCCCTGGACCAGCGGCCCCGTTTCGCCGGCCTGTTTGGCCGCCGCCGTGGCCCGGTCGAGGTTGTCCAGCGCCGGCAGCAGGTCGGCGGCCAACGGGCCCTGGGCGTAGCGCCGCTCCTGGGTCAGGTCGCGCTGCATGCGCTTCTGGTAGTTCTCGAAATCGGCGCGCGTCCGCTGGGCCAGGTCGCGCAGTTCGTCGCGGTCGCGCTCCGCTTGCTCGGCGCGGCCGCGCAGCGCCTCAAGGTCGTCCATCACCGCCGTGGCCGCCGCCTTTTCGGCCTCGGCCCCGTCGGCAGTCGCGTTCGGCTGCTCGTTCATGGCGGGTCTCCTCTGTTGCGGTCGCTTGCCACCCCGTTGAGCGGCGGGTCGCAGACCCGCACGGGTCTGCGACCCGCCGCTAAACGAAGTAGCAAACGCCAAGCCGCTTACGGGTATTTCGGCTCCGCGGCCTTGAAAAACTCCTTCAGCTTGTCCAGAAAACTCTTGCGCTCCGGCGACACGTTCTTCTGATCGATCTCCGCCAGTTCGCGGAACAATTCCTCCTGCCGTTTGGTCAGGTTGCGCGGCGTCTCCACGAGGACCTGCACCAGCAGGTCGCCGGTGCGGCCGTCGATCGGCGA
>Ga0116219_10001167_pt1 | contig 25089 bp, 20 predicted proteins | sample Sb_taG_4_FD_91019 | JGI IMG/M metagenome (GOLD analysis project Ga0116219, IMG submission 91019) | Peat soil microbial communities from Weissenstadt, Germany - Sb_50d_6_BS metaG | ecosystem: Environmental > Terrestrial > Soil > Wetlands > Peat | place: Germany: Weissenstadt | collected 2010-09-21 | reverse complement strand
GAGTGCGGTGTTGATCGGGATGGCGAAGCCCTGGGTGCCCGAGGACTGGCTGTTGGACTGGAACGAGAACCCCGCGGAGGCGGCGGTGTCCATGCCGAGCACCTGCCCCGAGGTGTTCACCAGCGCCCCGCCCGAGTCCCCCGGCTGGATGTTGGCGTTGGTCTCGATTAGGCCGCTGAGCTGCTCGGATGTGCCGTCGCCCTCGTCGCTGGCCGTGATCGACTGGTTGAGTGCCGTGACGGTCCCACCGGCTGCGCTCGGCGTCCCGCCGGTGCCGCCGGCGTTCCCGACGCCGACCACGTCCTGGCCGACCGAGGCGTTGGACGAGTTGCCGAGGTTCGCGGTCTGGAGGCCCGAGGCGTCGTGCAGCTGCAGCACGGCCACGTCACCGGTGCGGTCGTAGCCCACCACGCTGGCCGTGTAGGTCTTCTGGTTGCCGATGTCGGTGACGCTGATGGTCGTGGCGCCGTCGATCACGTGGTTGTTGGTGAGGATCACGCCGGAGGACGTCAGCACGATGCCGGTGCCGGCGGCCTGCTCCTGCGCGTAGCCGAGCGTGGTGTTGATGTCGACCAGGCCCGGGTCGACCTTCGCCGCGATGGCGCTGGCGTCGCTCGGGCCCGAGGAACCCGGCGATCCGGAGCTGCCGCTGCCGGTGTTGCCAGTGTTACCGGAGTTGCCGGAGCCGCCCGAGAAACCCCCGCCGAAGGGGGAGCCGTTCCCGAACGGACTGCCCGAGGAGCCTGAATTCCCCGAGCCGCTACCCGACGATCCCGACCCCGACGGCAGCCGCGTGCTCCCCGAGGAGGGGGTGGCTGAGAGGTTCGAGGTGTTGTTGGTCCAGGCGGCGTGGCCGATGCCGACGCCGGCGGCCAGGATGGCGAAGGCCGCGATGCCGGCCAGCACGCCGTTGCGCACGTGATGGCTGCTCGCGCTGGCTGACGCGGGAGCGGGGGGTGCCGGCCACATCGGGGCGCCCGGGTCGGTCGGAGGCCCAGCAAAGGGGCGTCCAGTGGGCTCACCGAGCATCGGGTTCCCGGCGAGAGCGCCCATGGCGTAGGTGCCCTGGGGGATGTCGGAGCCTCGGGGGAGGCCCATCGGCGGCGTGTCCGGCTGTTGGGGCAGCTCTGACGGCGCGGGCGGTGTGGTCGCCGGCAGGGCGATGGCCTGGCCCGTGGTCTCGGGGACCGGAGTCGGGGCGGTCTCGGGTTCCGAGCTGCTCGCCGGCTGGTCTGGCGTCTGGTCGTTCTGGTCTTCGGTCACGTGCGGTCCTCCGTCTGAGCCCCGGCGTCCGGGTGATTCTCCACGGGCTCCATTGGACACGTCAGGTCTGTACGCCAGGTCAGAGAAAGATATGACTCACATAAATGTTGTCTGTGACCCCTCCGTCTGTTGCCGGTTGTTGTGACCGGGAAGATTCCTGGCGGATCGTTCCCCGGACACATCTCTGGGAGCGATTCACAATCTCAGCGAGACCGGGCGCCCACCTGCGAGGATACCGCGCCCGACGGGCTCGAACCGAGGTCCCACCAGCCCATCCGTCGGGCCTTGGAGACGGCCTCCGCCATGAAGGAGCGGATTTTTGCGAGACCCGAAGGGACCATCCCAAATCAAGAGCTCAAGAGCTTCGTGGCGCTGCAGCGCGTGACGTGGCAGACGTCGCGGTCAACGTGCGGCAGCCGAGCTGCTGACGTCGTAGAGGGTTCTGTCTCCTGAGCCGCCGCCGTACGCCGCCGATGGGACCACGGTCCCGTGCCTCTCGACCCATGCCTCCACTGCAGCCGTCGTGGTCTCCCTGCCGGTCTCGCCCGTGCTCCCCGGGATGTACACGTAGTGCACCCCGCCCGTCGTCACGAGATGCTCGAACTCTTTGAGCGTGGGCTTCGGGTCCGAGCCCGTGAAGCCGCCCATGGCGATGACCGGCCGGCCGCTCTGGAGGATGAACGACGCGGCCGCCTCTGAGCCGTTCACGGCCACCAGGAAGGTGGCGGAGCCCTGGTGGCGCTCGAGGTAGTCGATGAGCCCCTGGCTCACCCTGGCATTTCCGCCCGAGGCGGTGCCCGACGTGGGCCCGGCCCTGGCGACCAGCCCCGGCACGGTGCCCAAGGTCGTCAACGAATAGGCCGCCGGCCCGGCCAGCACGGAGGCCGCCGCCACGACACCGGCCGTTAGCCCGAGCCAGGGGACCCGTCGCCGCCGCGTCATGGCGAGGAACAGGACAAGCGCGGCGGCGACCCCGGTCACGATGACCGTGGGTCCGAGCCAGGGGTCGTACCCGCTCGTGCGGGCGAGCAGCGTGTCGGCCCACACCACGCTGCCCACGATGGCGGCCGGGAGCACCCACGCCCAGCGGAGCGACCGTTGCCCGAGGCGCCACAGTGCCACCGCCCCGGCCCCCGCGAGGGCGGCCACGGCCGGGGCCATCACGACGGTGTAGTACGAGTGGAAGATTCCGCGGGCGTCGTCGTAGATAGCGAAGTACATGAGGAGGGTGGCCCCCCACAGCACGAACCCGACCCACTCGTGGTCGGTGCGCTCGCGTCCTCGAGTCAGGCAGAGGCCACCCACGAGACCGACAACGGCGAGGGGAAAGAGCCAAGAGATCTGACCGCCCAACTCCGTGTTGAAGACCCGCAGCAGCCCTTGGCCGCCGTCGACGGCCCAGAATCGGCTCGATCCGGTGATCCGCGAGAAGCCGTTGTAGCCGAAGATGAGGTTCAGGTCGGAGTTGTCCGTGCTGCCGCCGATGTAGGGGCGCGCCCCCTTGGGCCACAGCTCGACGATGGCCACCCACCACCCGCTCGAGACGATCAGCGCCAGCGCGGCCCAGCCGAGCTGGCCGAAGCGCCGGGCCAGGCGCGGCGGGCCGCACCACAGGTAGGCCAGGCCGAGCGCCGGCACCACGATGAAGGCATCGAGTGACTTGGTGAGGAAGGCCAGCCCGACGAGCGCTCCCGACAGCACGAGCCCGATCGTCTTGCCGGTCTCGATGGCGCGCCAGCAGGCCCAGGTGGCCAGCACGAGCAGAAGGGTCAAGAACGCGTCGGGGTTGTTGTAGCGGAAGATGACCACGGCCACAGGCGTGAGAGTGAGCGCCAACGACGCCAGGGCCGCGGCGGGCTCGCCGAACCAGCGCCGCACGAGGTGGTACAGCACCATCACGGTGGCCACCCCGGCCACAGACTCGGGGAGCAGCATGCTCCAACTGGAGAACCCGAAGACCCGCCCCGAGATCTCCATCACCCACAGCGCCACCGGGGGCTTGTCGACGGTGATGAACGACGTCGGGTCGAGCGAGCCGAAGAAGAAGGCCCTCCAGCTCTCGGTCCCGCTCTTCACGGCGGCGGCGTAGAACGTGTTACCCATGCCGATGCGCGCCAGGTTCCAGGTGTAGAGGAGCGTGGCCAGCCCGAAGATGCCCGCCCGCGCCGGCACCGACCACGCCGGGCGACCGGGTCGGCGCCACCACGGCTGCCGCCCGGGCCGGGCTCCGGCCTCCGAGCCCGTTGCACGAGGGAGGGGGACGGGCTTCAGCTCTGGGCGGAGCGCCTGGGGTTGATACGCGGTCGGCCCTGGACCGACGATCGTCATGGCGACGATGGTAGGGGTCACGCCTGCAGACTGGGTGTACCGCCGCATAGTGTCCTATCGGACTCCGAGGTGGGGCACCTGAGTGGTTGGACCCCCGCTCGATCTCCCCGCCATCGCTGCCCCGGCCACCTTTTGGCGACGATAGGGAGGCCGACTTTGGTTCAATTCGGCGATGCGGCCGGGTCTACGCTGGCATGGAAGACCCGTAGCTGAAGGGGGGCCTGTGGAAACAGCGATCTTCGACGCCGACAGCCACCTCATGGAGACGCCGGACTGGCTGGGTGCGTTCGCCGACGAGCCGGTCCGCGGCCAGCTGGGTTCACTGGGCCTGGAGGGCGCCGGCGCCGGCGCGGCCGAGCTGATGGCGGGCCTGCCCGGGCTCTGGGAGTCCCACCGGCACCAGGACATCGGCCCCGAGGTGCTGCAGGGCCCGAAGGGATGGATGGCTCCCGGGGCCCTCGACACCGAGGTGCGCTCCCGTGTGCTGAACGCCCTGGGGATCGACGCGCAGCTCGTCTTCCCGACCTTCGCCCTCGGTCACTTCGCGCGCAGCAAGGACCCCGACGTGCTCTACGGCGGGACCGAGGCCCTGAACCGTGCGATGGCCGCCTTCTGCGCGCCCGACCCCCGGCTCAAGGCGGTCGGTTACCTGCCGCTGAACGATCCCGGCCGCGCGCTGGCGACCCTGGAAGAGGCGCTCGAGGCGGGCGTCTGTGCGATCTGGGTGCCCTCGGACGCCCCGGGGGACTTCTCACCCACACACCTCGACCTCGCTCCGGTCTGGGCCTGCCTGGCGCAGGCCGGTGTGCCCTTCGTGCTCCACGTCGGGGGCGGGAAGCTCCTGCCCAGGGCGTTCCACAACAACGGCCTGCCCCGGCCCAAGGACTGGCTCGGCGGCGGTGAGAACCTGCGGTCCAAGGACTTCCCGGTGCTCCACCATTCGCCCGAGCGCTTCCTCGCCTGCATGGCGCTCGACGGGGTCTTCGAGCGCCACCCGAGTTTGCGCGGCGCCGCCATCGAGCTCGGCGCCACCTGGGTGCCGGGACTCCTGCGCAACGTCGACCACGCGCTGCGGTCGTTCTCGAAGTTCGAGCCGGCCCTGCGAGAGCTGACGCTCCTGCCGTCGGAGTACCTCCGCCGGCAGGTGCGCTTCACGCCGTTCCCGTTCGAGGACACGGCGTGGCTGCTGGAGCAATGTGGCCCCGAACTCTTCATGTTCTCGACGGACTATCCCCACCCCGAGGGCGGGAAGCGGCCCTTCGAGACGTTCGGGGACGCGGTGGCGGGCTTCGACGAGTCGACCCGCGAGCGGTTCTTCTGGCGCAACGGGGCCGAGCTCCTCGGCCTCGCCTGACCGGGGGGCACGACATGACGACAGCCAGAACCGCTTCCCTGACCGTGGAGCCGGTGGCGGGCGCGCTGGGTGCCACCGTGACCGGGATCGACCTGACCGAGGTGACGGAGGCCGCGCAGCTGGACGATCTGCGCCGGGCGCTGGCCGACCACCTCGTGATCTTCCTGCCCGAGCAGGAGCTCAACCTCGACGACCTGGAGCGGGTGACCGATCTGCTGGGCGGGCGCGACGTCACCCCGTTCGTGGACCCGCTGGAGGACCGGCCCTACGTCATCCGGGTCATCAAGGAGCCGACCGACGTCCTCAATTTCGCCAATGCCTGGCACAGCGACCTGAGCTACCTGCCGGCACCGCCGGCCTACACGCTCCTGCACGCCTGGGACGTCCCCGACCACGGGGGCGACACGGTGTGGTCGAACCAGTACCTGGCCTACGAGACGCTGTCGGGTGGTCTCAAAGCGACGCTCGACGGCCTCAGCGCCGTCCACTCGGCCGGCATGGCGTACGGCACCGGCGGCCTGCTGGACCAGGTGAAGGACCTGACGTCCATGGCAATCGCCCCGTCGCCCGAGGCGTACGCGGAGCACGTCCACCCGGTCGTCACCGTCCACCCCGTCACCGGGCGGCGAGCGCTGTACGTCAACCCCGTCTACACCACCCGCTTCGAGGGATGGACCAGAGAGGAGTCTCACGCGCTCCTGGCCCACCTGCACCGGCACAGCATCAACGAGAACTTCACCTGCCGACTGCGCTGGTCGGTGCGCACGCTCGCCATCTGGGACAACCGGTGCACCATGCACAACGCGTTGAACGACTACTCGGGCGTGCGCCGGGAGATGTACCGCACGAGCGTCAGGGGCCCCGCGCCCGTCGGGGTCGGCTGACCGGTTCAGGTTCCGGCGCCTCCGACAACGGGCTTGTTGAGGTGGACCGATCCGGCGGAGCCCTTGAACTGCGAGCCCGTCCCGTAGTTGAACACCCCACCGTCGGACGCGAACGTCCAGTAGCCCGCGTTGTCCGGGGCTGCTGCGACCCCCACGACCGGCGCGTTCAGGTGCAGGCTCCCTGCGGAGCCGAAGAAGTGCGCCGAGCCGAAGTTGAAGATGCCACCGTCGGAGGCCACCTCGTAGTAGCCGGCGCCGTCCACCGCCGCCGCGATGCCGACGATCGGCTTGTTGAGGGGCTTGCCGCCCATGGAGCCGTAAAAGACGGCGTCACCGAAGCTGAAGATGCCGCCGTCGGAGGCCACCTCCCAGTAGCCCCGACCGTCAGGCGTCACGGCGATGCCGACGATCGGCTTGTTGAGGGGCTTGCCGCCCATGGAGCCGTAGAAGACGGCGTCCCCGAAGGTGAAGATGCCGCCGTCGGAGGCGACCTCGAAGTAGCCCTGGCCGTCAGGAGTCGAGGCGACGCCGACGACAGGCGCGTTGAGGGGCTTGCCGCCCATGGAGCCGAAGAACCCGGCGTCACCGAAGCTGAAGATGCCGCCGTCGGAGGCCACCTCGAAGTAGCCCTGGTTCCCCGGGGTGTGGGCGAGGCCCACGATCGGCTTGTTGAGGGGCTTGCCGCCCATGGAACCGAAGAAGCCGGCGTTGTAGTCGAAGATGCCTCCGTCCGAAGCCGTCATCCAGTAGCCCTGAGCGCCGGCACCCTGCCGGTCCGAGCTGGTCGTGAACCCACACGTCGAGTCGCCCATCACGTTGCCGCCGGCCGAGCTCAACGGGAAGTCGTTGATGTTGTTGTCGATGAAGGCACAATCGGACTCCGCCCCGGCAGGGGTGCGGTTGTCGGCCACCGTGCTGTTGGCCAGCGAGCCGCCCCCGACGCCGCTGTTGGAGCCATCGAAGGCAAACCCGGCGCCCGTATCGGACACGTTGCCCGCGACGGTCGTGGCGATCATGTCCACGCGGTTGTCGCCGGCGCTGAGGATGCCGGGCAGGTAGACACCGCCACCCGCGTCTCCGGGACCCGTGGTCACGTTGTCGACGATGGCCACGCTGGTGGCCTGGATGTTCCAGCCGCCCCAGATGCCTCCACCGAGGTTCGACGTGTTGTCCGAGATCAACGCGTTGGTCAGGATCTCGCCGTCGCGCTCGCCGATGCCGCCACCCCCGACCGTTGCATTGTTGTCGCTGATGGTCGTGTTGTTCATGTTGACGATGTCGTCAGCGTAGAGCCCCCCGCCGAAACCCTGGTGGGCCGCGGTGCCAGTTGCCGAGTTACCGGTGATGGAGTCGCCGTTGAGCAGCAGTCCGTCGCTCTCCTCGTCAATGCCGCCGCCGAATCCATTGGTGGCGGTGTTGCCGGCGAAGGTCGAGCCCGTGATGGACACCGCGTTGTCGTCCTCGAAGGCGCCACCGCCACTGCTGTCAGCTGCGCTGCTCGAGACGTGGTTGCCGGTGAAGGTGCTGTTGACGACGCTGTTCAGCCCGTAGCTGTCCTCGACGGCGCCACCGTAGGCATCGCCGGAGGCCACCGAGGTCGCAGAGTTGTTGGTGAAGGTGTCACCGGTGAGCTCCATCTCGTCGCTGGTGTAGATCGCTCCGCCCTCGGCATCACTCGAGGGGTTGGTCACGCTGTTGGATGCGAAGGTGCTGTTGTCCACTGACACCACGCCGCTGCTGTTGTCGAGCGCGCCGCCGCGGCTGACCGCTGTGTTGCCCGAGAAGGTGTCTCCGGTCAGTCGTTCCGACCCGTCGTTGTTGTACATTCCACCCCCGTCGGCCGTCGAGGAATTGCCGGAGAACGTCGAGTTGGTGGCCCAGAATTGGCCCTGGTCGTACACGCCGGCGCCATCACCCGACAGATGATTGTTGGAGATGGTCACGTTGGTCGCGGTCGCCACGTCGTTGTCGTCCTGGATGTCGAGCCCGCCCCCACCACCTCCGGTGAGCGTGACGTTGGTGAGGGCCACGAACGCGCCAACGTTGACCGTCGACCCCTGGGAGGCCTTGAGGATGTAGGACGGTGCCCCTGAATTGGTGATCGACGGAGCCGCCCCCGTGCCGAGGATCTGAACCCCGGCGGGGTCGGTCGCGACGATGGTCCCGAGCGTCAGATTGTACGTGTTGGTCGGTAGGTTGATCGTCACCGTTTGGCCCAACGCGTTGGCCTCCTCGACCGCGGCGCGCAAGGAGCATTGGTTCGCTGAGTCGGCACAGACGGGATTGGTCCCGGGGGACGCGTCGTGAGTGTCGTTGGTCGTGTTCACCGTGAACGTCACCTGGGCGGGTGGGAACGTACGCGGGTTCTCGGCGAGAAATGGCCTCACTGTGTGAGAAGTCGTCGCGCCCGATGCTGTCGCATGGAGCGCCACGCTGAGCGGCGCCATCACAAGCGCGAGGCTGAAGATCCCACCGAACATGGCGCGGAAGCGGAAAGAAGACGTCGACATTGACCCACCCTCATCTCTCTGATCGCCGCAGAACGCGACCTGCGGCGACCCTAGCGAGACAGGCGGCAGGGCGCCATGGCTCTTGCTTGTGAACACGCGCACGAGGGTCGGCCGGCGTGTCGTCGTGGCCAGCCTCAGGCACGGACTTGATCAACGCAAGGTCAAAAGGAGCGCGGTCGGCCCGAGACCTCCGGGCAGCGGCCCCAATGGCACTTGTGGACGATCAGTCGTTGCGACCGACGTCTCCGGTGGGTCTCGGGGTCGGCCGAGAGCTCACGGTGCAGCGCGATCCCGATGTCGCCGGCCTTGGCCTCGAGACTTCGCACCTCCACCCGCCACTCGTAGTCGGCGCTCTCGAGCGCACCGTCGGTGCTGAAGATCGCCGCATCGGGGCAGGCCCGGCGTGCCCTCGAGAGGAGCTCGAAGCGCGCGTCATAGGCGTCCTGCCCCGCGTCGCGGAGGCGCAGCGCGCCCGAGATGCGAGCCGACTCGATCACGACGACCCACTTCTCGCCCTGCCGGCAGAGGTAGAGCGTCGCACGGTCGATGACGCCACCGTGACCGGGGACGTTGGAGGTGTCGTTCGCTTCCATCGGTGAGTGGAACGCCCCCCTCCGAGCTGCCTTGTTGGGCCGAAAGGCCCACTGTACGGCGTGGAGCGCCCGGACGTCCTGCCAGTTTGCTCGTGCGGAGGCTGTCGCGCCAGTGCCTGGTGTACCGAGTCCCACGGTCCGAAGGGCCCGTGTGGCCGCGATCTTGTACGGGGCGACGTCGGGCTGCTTACGGGACGAGGGGCACGAGCACCGGATGCACCGCGATGCTCAGCACGGCGACCAGGAGTACTCCCTGGAGGCAGGCCATGACCCCGACGACCGCCGCATCCATCCGCCGTGGAAGAGCCCAGGCGAAGGCGACGAAGAGTGGGAAGGCGGCCATGGTGTAGCGCGGGATGCTGTCCGTGAAGTACGCGCTGTAGGCGACCAGCAGCGCGCCGATCGTGTACACCCACCAACTCGCCGGGATGGCGACGTGGCCGGCACCGACCAGCGTGCCGACTCCGGCTCGGCCCATCCGGTCGAGCAGCCAGATCCCGAGGCATCCGACGATCAGGGCGGCACCCGCCATGGCGTCGGGCACGAAGGTCTGCCCGCCGGGCCCCTGGTGTATCGCCGCGGTCAGTCCCTCGAGCGGGGTCATGAACCAGATGAAGTGCTGGCCCTGCCAGAAGCGCTCCGAGGTGAGGAAGGCCAGCGGGGTGCCCACCATCGCCCAGCTGTAGACCATGAAGGACGCGAGCCCGAGCGGGGCGACGGCCGCGGCGACGGCCGGTCGCAGCGAGCGCCCGCGCCAGGCGGCGGGGACCGCGGTCACGATCACGGCCAGCACGACGACGGCCCCCGTGTTCCGGGTGAGCCCGGCGAGGCATGCGAACAGGGCCGCGGTCATCCAATAGCGGCGCGACAGGGCGAAGAGGCATGCGGCCGCCGCGGTGAGGAAGAGTCCTTCGGTGTACGCCATTGACAGGATGTAGGCCATCGGGCAGAAGACGTAGAGCAGCACGGCCCGGTCGGCGAGTCGAGCGCCGAACACCTCCCGCACGGCGACCCAGATCGCCAGGGCGGAGGTGAGCCCGAAGATGAACGCGGCGACGAAAGCCGCATCCGGCAGGCTCAGCCGCGTCACCTCCGCCAACGCCCTGACCACGGTGGGGAATGCCGGGAAGAAGGCCCACCGGCTCCCGTCACCCTCGTTGATCAGCTGGTGCGGGTAGCCGTGTTGGGCGATCTTGAGGTACCAGCGACCGTCCCACAGCGATCCCATGGACTGGACGACGCGCAGCTTCGGGAACATGGTCGTGGCGGTCAGCGCGGCAGCGAGGACGGCGACGCGCGAGGCGATGTAATAGGCCGTGGGCCGCAGGAGCGGCCGCAGGCGCGTCGTGAGGCTCGTGGCGACGATCGGTTCGGGGCGCCCGTGGGGCCCGGCGGGATCAGCGCCCGCGACCGGGATGACGGGAGACGGCGCCGACGGCGCCGGCGCCTCAATGAGATCGGTCACGGTACGGGGGCGGTGGCGGCAATCGGGTCGCGCGGTGCGGTGTCGGGCCGGAATGCCCATCCTCGCAGCAGGGAGAAGCGCGCCAGCGACGCCATGCAGCTGGCGACAGTCGCCGCCAGCGCGTCGTACACCAACGAGGGGCCGGCGAGGGCGCCGACCACGGCGATCGCCGCCGTCGTGGCCACCAGGCTGACGGCGTAGAGGACCGCGACCACCGCGGCGAACGGTGGCTGCACCGAGGGTCCTTCCCGTCCGGTACGGGAGCGCCGGGCGAGCGACCGGTGCAAGGCGGTGTTGATCAGCGTGCAGAATGCCAATGCGGCTGCGTTGGCAACCCACGGCCCGAGGGCCGACCAACCGAGAGCGAAGAGGAGCAGATAGCTCAGTGTGCTGAGGACGCCCACTCCGGCGAAGGACAGCAGCTCATCGGCGCTGACCTGCCCGCTGCCGGTCGCAGTGTCCGGGCCCTGTGCCCGCACCCGCTCGCGACGGGGACCGCGCGCGAGACGCCAGACGCCTCGGAGGTCCTCGGCCGCGGTGGCCACGATGTCGACCGACGAGTCGGGGTCGTCGGTCCAGTCGACCGGGGTCTCGGCGACCCGCACCCCGAGCCGTTCGGCCGTGACGAGCAGTTCGGTGTCGAAGAACCAGCCGTCGTCCTCGACGAGAGGCAGGATCTGGAGCGCCCGGTCGCGCCGGATCGCCTTGAAGCCGCATTGGAAGTCTGTGATCCGGCTGCCCAGGGAGAGCCGGACGATGTGGCCGTAGGCCCGCGAAATCAGCTCGCGCTTGGGCCCGCGCACGACCCGGGAGCCGCGGGCGAGCCGGGTGCCCACGGCGAGGTCGCTGTGCCCCGAGAGCACCGACCCGATGAGTGGCAGGAGGGCCGAGAGCGAGGTCGACAGGTCGACGTCCATGTAGGCCACGACCTCGGCCTCGCTGGCCGACCACGCCGTGCGCAACGCGTAGCCGCGGCCCTTGCGTGAGAGCGTCAACGCCTGCACGCCGTCGAGCACCGCCGCCAGCCGTCGGGCGATCATTGCGGTCCCGTCGGTGCTGCCGTTGTCGGCGATCGTGACGAGCGTACGGAACGGGAACGACTCGTCGAGGTAGCGCCGGAGCGTGGTGATGCCCGCCTCAAGGCCTTCCGCCTCGTTGTAGACCGGGACCACGATCTCGACCTCCGGTGCCCGGGCGTGGCCTTTCGGGTGCGCGCGCGAGCCGTCGTGGCCACCTCGCGTCCCAGCTCGCTCCGGACGGGCAGGCAGGGCCCGAGCCGCAGGTTCCATCCGATCCCCCCTCAGGTCACAGGTGTCACGGCTGCTCTGACGAGCCCCGGCGCTCCGTTTCCTCCCTTAAGGCTACGGACGACGGGCCTCCCGGCGCATGGGCCAAAAGGACCAGATTCGAGCCCCGGCGGGCGCCGTCAGCCGCCCGTGGGCGCCTTGCGCAGGGTGACCGTGACGTGCCGGACCCCCGGAGGCACGGTGACCGTGCCGGACGCCTGGTCGACGGTGCCGGCAGAGGTCACCTCGATGTCGCGGATGAAGGAAGGCAGCTGGAACAGCAGCGGCCCCTGCCGCGCCGCGCCGCGCCGGGTCAGGGAGACCTCTCGGCCGGTGCACGTGATGGTGACGGCGGCGCGCCGGCCGGCCGTGGTGGGGAAGTTGGTGACGGCGATCGGTGTGCCGGCGCGCAACCACGCCGGCGGGATGCCGCGGCCCACGACGAGCGAGCCGTCCGCCCGCTGGGCCACGAGCGAGTCGAGAAGCACCTTGTTCGCACCGGCCATGCCCCAGGCATGCGGTGACGATCCCTGCCCCGCCGCGGGGTGCCGGCCCACCCACGGAGAGCTCGGGTCGGGGGCGCTCGAGCTCTCCCACCACGACAGCGGCCCGCTCTGGCTGTTGGCGAGCATGAACTCGTAGCCCACGATCCCCTGGTCCCGGTGCGCGGTGCTCGCCAGGCCGGCCGCGCCGGTGGCTGCGTTGTAGGCGCTCGAGTAGTAGTCGCCGGGGAAGCCGCCGGTCGTGCCCGGCGGGAGGACGCCGCGCAGGCGGCCGAAGCCGTAGGCGTAGGTGGCGTCGATCATGGTCAGGCCCGGGCCGCTCAGCGGGGCGCCGAGGAGGTACCCCTCCCAGGCCCAGCTCCCGAAGCCGAAGGGCGAGGTCCAGTTGGCGTCGCTCGGGTTGTTGCACCGGTTGGCGGTGTTCGGCTGCACCAGCGAGCAGGGCAGGTAGTCGAGGTTGTACCGGCTGATGGTCTGGCCGAGCACCGTGTCCGTCGCCGCCAGGAGGCTGCCGTACTGCGCCGTGGCCCAGGCGGCCTCGGTCGTGTTGCCCACGGTGGCGGCGATGTAGCGGTAGGCGGCGAGGCCGAGCAGGGCCTCGTAGTCGTCGGTGGTCCAGTACCCCTGGGTGTCGATGTCGCCGGTGGCCTCCATCGTCCCCATCGGCCCGGTCCGATCGGCTGCGATGGCGTGGGCGGCGTCCTCCATGCTCGGCTGGGCGGCCCCCATGGGGCCCTCGGAGGTGAGGTTCTGCGACGCGAACGCCTTGTCGCCCGTCTTCATCAGGTACACCGCCCAGGGGACGGCGTAGGTCCACAGGCCGTCCACGTACTGCCCCTGGGAGCCCACGACGTTGCGGGCCTCGGTGAGGAGCGCGTGGGCTCCGGTGAAGTAGCCCTGGGTGAACAGGTTGGTGAGGATCCCCACCACGTCGTGGCTGAACTCGCTCTCGTAGCCGTTGATGCCGGTGTCGAGGTCGCTACCGCTCCGCGTGATCTGCGTGGTGATGAAGCCGCTCTTGAACGCATCGACGAGCGAGGGGTCGGGAATACTGATCTGGGCGATGCCGGCCAGCTGCGCGTTCCAGAACGCCCGCATGTGCGCGAAGTGTGCCGCGAAGCCACCGGCGGCGGCGAGCGCCTGCGTGCTGGGCCACGGCGCGGCACTGCCGAAGCGGTCGGCGACGACGACGTAGTCGTGGTTGACGGCGGAGTGCGGTTGCACCGAGTCGGGTGCCGCGTCCAGGGGCACCAGGGCCGGGGAGGCCTCCGGATCGGCCGTCACGGTGTGGCCGCTCGGGTTGGCGACATGGACGCGGCTGTAGACGGCGACGAAGGGGTTGCCGCCGAGGATGACCTCGTCGGCGAACTCGGTGATGGAGACGATGGCGCCCTGGTCGGCGAACGTCGTCACCTGGGCCGGGAGGTAGCCGCCGGCGTCGGACCATGTCGTCCGCTGGCCGTCGTAGATGCCGAAGCCGTCGTTCTGGAAGAGGTTGCCGGGACCGTCCTGGACCACGAAGGTCCCGCCGAGGCAGGTGATGACGCTGTTGTGATCACCGAGCCACCCGATGGCCGAGGCGGTCCCGTGCGCACCGGTGAAGGCCTCGGTGTTGACGTTGTAGGTGCAGCGGTAGGCAGGGGCCGGGCCCGTCGCGGCGGCGGTCGCCGGGGTGATGGCGGCGGCCGATGACCCGGTGGGGGAGAGCGCATCGGGTCCGAACGACACGAGCCCCGCGACGATGGTGAGGCTCAGCGCTGTCGCGGCGGCCACCCCCGCTGCCCTTCGGTGGGCATCCACCGCGGCATCGTACCGAGGGCCTGCCGCCGCGTGTGGAAGCCGTCCCCCGCCCCGCCTCGGTCTGCCGGTCTGCGGAACCTGGTCCGGGTCCTCGCGGTAGCGTCAGCGCGGTGGCTGCCCTCGGTCCCCGACTGCAGGCGCAGGAGCCGCTTCCGCGCGCCGTCGCGGCCCGGGCGCTCGTGCGCTGCGCGGCCGCCATGGTGAGGCTGCTTGTCCGACGCCGCACCCACCTCGCGAGGGAGCACGTCGGGATGACTCTTCGCTTCGCCGACACGACGTCGGCGCGGGTGTTCCGCGAGACGGTGGTCGACTGTGATCCGCCCGAAGACCCGAGCCTGCTCGTGGTCGAGTTCCGGTTGCGGGTGCTCCGCGGCCGCTGGCACTTGCTCTTCCTCTGGGAGTGCATCCTGAACACCCCCCTGTTCGTCGGGTTCCCGGGCCTGGTCTCGAAGCTCTGGCTCGATCGCGACGAGCGGGACCGTTACCGGGGCCTGTACGAGTGGAACGATGCGGCCGGCGCGGGGTTCTACGCACGATCCCTGTGGCGTGTCCTCGAACTGGTGTGCCCGCGAGGGTCGATCCACTACAGGGTCGTCCCGGGCTTCCGGCGCGACGCCGTGCTCCGGGATCCTCAGCTGCTCGCTTCGGTCGCCCCCGAGGATGGTGCCGCCTGGTGGCGGCTCGTCGAAGCGGTCCGAGCCGGGCCCGCTCGCGCCGCGGCGCCTTCCGCCCGCGCCTTTATGCCCAGCAGCATCTTGCGCTCCATCACCAGGCTGCCGGGCTCCATCACGTAACGGGTGAAGGCCCGGGTCGCATCCGATGCCCCGGGTTGGCGGATCCGGTTGCGGCTGACCAGCCTGGTGCCGCCGCCGTCGGGAGCGAGCACGAAGGCCCAGACCCAGTTCCCGTCGTCGGATCGGAGCACCAGCGAGGACTCCGGGTCGAGCGACACGGCCCGCAGCACCGGTCCTTTCGAGCCCAGCTGCCAGCTGTCGCCGACCTCGAGGTCCTGGTACTGGTCGAGGATCTCGTCAGAGCTGTGCATGTCGAGCCCCGCCAGGTTCTCGATCCAGTCGTAGGTGTACGCCCCGGCCCGGCCCGGGCCCATCTGGACGATCCAGGGCCAGACCGACGACGGTGCCACGCCGATGCCGATCGCCCTCGTGGTCACGACGTCGGGGTCTTCGAGGAGCTCGTCGCCGGGCAAGGTCATGCCCGCTTCTTCCTCCGTGGCACCCCAGGTCAGGCACCAGGGACGCCACCGCGGGTAGGTCAGCACAGCCAGGCCGCCGGCGCACGCCAGCGCGGCCAGTGCACGGAGGACGACGGAGGCGGACCGAATGCGCATGGTCCCATTGGACGCCCGCGTCCACACCCGGACCAGGGGCAGAGGTCACACGCTCGGCGCCTGACACGCCTGACCCTCCCACGGGTTAGGGCCGGAACACCACCTTGATGGCGTGCGAGCGCTGCCGGTCGATGGCCGTCTCGATGGCGTCGCGGTAGTCCTCGAGAGAGAACTCGTGCGTGACCACGACCGAATCGGGCAGGAGCCCGGCGGCGAGGACGTCGAGCGCCCGGTCGACCGAGTGCCGGCCCGGTCCGCCCGCCAGCCCCGGCGATGACGACGCGTCGACGGTGTGGTCGATGGAGCCGACCAGCGCGGCCTCCTTGTACCAGATCGGGGTGAGGTCCACCTCGCTGATCCCGGCCGCGCCGAGCAGGAGCACCGTGCCCCGGTGTGCCACCGCGCGCAACGCCTCGGTGACCGACTGCGGGGACCCCACCGCCTCGATCACGTAGGGGAACCCTCCCATCAGCATCTGGTGTCGCTTGCGCCCCACCACCCGCGTCCCGGTCAGCGAGGCCAGCTCCTCCCAGTGGCCGTTGTCCGGGTCGTTGAGCACGACGTGGTCCGCCCCGCACACGGTGGCCGCCGCGCCCTGATGGGGGTGCCGGGCCAGCACGGTGACGGGGGAGTGCGGGAACAACCCCCGCAGCGCGGCGAGCGCGGCCAGGCCGATGATGCCGGCGCCGACCACCAGCACGGGGTCGCCGTCGTCGGGCATCGCCCGCATGAGGGCGTGACAGGCGATGGAGACCGGCTCGTAGAGGCTGGCGCCCCGGTCGCCGATTGCGTCGGGGAGCGGGTGGAGCATGGACTCGTGCGCGAGCACGGAGTCGGCCCACCCTCCGCCCAGGCCCTGCGTGTAGCCGAGCGAGCGTCCAGAGCTGAGTATCCGGCTGTCCAGGTTGAGGCACGACGACGTCCAGCCGCGGGCGCAATTGACGCACGGCGGGTCGATTCCCCGGGGCAGGCAGGGGATGCACGGGTCGACCACCACGCGGGTCCCGGTCGGGATGGAGCACCCGGCTCCGGCCTCGACGACGCGTCCCGCCGTCTCGTGGCCGAGGACGAAGGGGAAGGTGCCGATGGAGGCCAGGATGGGCGACGGCCCGGTGTTGTGCGCGAACAGGTGCAGATCGCTGCCGCAGATGCCGCCCGTCGTCACCGCGATCCGCGCCCACGACGGCCCCGGGAGCTCGGGCTCGGGAAGCTCGGAGAGCGAGGCGGGGAACTCGGGGTCCACCATGTCGAACACGACGGCGCGCACCGCGTGAGCGTAGGCGCGCCGGGCCGGCGGCTCACCTGCGGTGGTGCTGGCCTAAGGTGCCCGGCGATGCGAGTGTCCGACGCCACTCTCGCCGAGGTACGCGAGCGGGGCTTCTCGCTCATGGAGGGCTTCCTCGGTCCAGAGGAGCTGGCGGCGGCCCAGGATGCGCTCTGGAAGCACTTCCCCCGCCCCGAGGAGTACTTCGCGGATCCGGACCGGTTCGCGGGCTACGCCGCCAGCCAGTTCGCCGGCGTGGAGGAGTTCCCGTACCGCTCGTGGGATCTCAATCGTCTGGCGATCCATCCCGACCTCGTCGATGCGGCCGAGCGCTACCTCGAGACGACCGAGCTCCATCTCTACAAGGTGGAGCTGTGGGCCAAGTACGCCGGCGCCGTGGACTACGACCAGCCACTGCACCGTGACTACGGGAGCCACAGCCTCGTCGTGCCTCGCCCCGAGACCCGCTACCAGCAGCTCACGACGTTCATCTACCTGTCCGACGTCACCGAGGACGACGCGCCGACCCGCATCGTGCCCTTCGACAGCGGCAAGGACGTGCCCTACACGCCGCTGTACCTCCCCTTCGGGTCGCTGGCCGACCTCGAGGTGCCGTGCACCGGACCGGCGGGGTCCCTCCTCGTCTACCGGACCGACATCCTGCACCGCGGCTCGGACTTCGCGGCGCCGGAGCGCTCGCGCTTCTCCATCCTCGCCGACTATCAGGTCCGCGGCACGACGTGGGGCGGCAAGATGGCCTGGCCGAAGCAGTCGCCGGAACGGTGGGCCAGGTTCATCCCGCAGTGCAGCGTGCGGGAGCGTGACTTGTTCGGATTCCCCCGTCCCGGTGACCCGTACTGGACCGCGGAGACGCTCGAGGGCGTCGCCGCCCGGTACCCGGGCATCGATCTCGCGCCCTATCGGGAGGGCGCACGCCCTTAGACGGGGACCGCACACCATCGATGGGCTACGTTGCGATGGACGTGCAACCAGCGATGAAGGAGGAGCGGACATGCCGGCACAGGTGATCTTGGAATTCGAGGGCGTCACGACGAAGGAATACGACGCCGTCAACAACGCGCTCGGCCTCGACCCGGCGACCGGCGGGGGCGACTGGCCCGACGGGCTCCAGCTCCACGCGGCGGGGTTGGACGAGGACGGCGACCTCGTGGTGACCGAGGTGTGGGACACCCCCGAGCACCAAGCCAGGTTCATGGACGAGCGCCTGGCGGAGGCACTCGTCAAGGGTGGCATCAGCGGTCCGCCGTCGAGCGTCACGTGGATCGAGCTGGTCTCGCAGCACAGTCCGGGGGGCTGACTCACTCGGCCTTGAGCAGGCTGGCCGGGCGCGATCGCGCCGCGACCAGCGCCGGACCGACGGCCAGCAGGTTGGCGACGAGCAGAGCTCCGACGGCCACCGCAACGATGGTCCAGCCCGCGATGACGGTCACCGGCACCACGCCGAGGCCGTCGGCGAACGCGCCCCAGACCCACCGGCCCACCACGATGCCCAGGGGCACCCCGACGACGATCCCGACCAGGGCGACGGTCGTCGTCTGCCACGCCACCGACAGCGCCACCTGCCGGCGCACGAAGCCCAGGGCCTTGAGCGGTCCCACCTCCCTGCGGCGGCGGACGACGCTCACCACGAGCACGTGCAGCAACGTCGCCACGCCGAAGAGGATGAGGACCAACCCGAAGAGCAACGGGAAGTTCACGGCCTGCCCGAAGTTGACGAGGTTGGTCGGGGGGGCCGGCAGGTACGCCTCTGAGGGATAGGCCCTGGTGAGCCGGGCCAGGGCAGCGCGCCCGGCTGGTCCCGGCTCGGCCTTCACCAGGAAGGAACCCCCGGTGGCGACGAGGGTCCGCAGGACGCAGGCCTGGACCTGCGGACCCGGCGGGCACCGGGTGCCCAAGAGGCCGTCGAGGGTGAAGATCGCACCCGAGCCCAGCCCCGCCGTGCCGAATCCCGTCGACGTGACGGCCGTGCCGACGACGCGGTACGACCCGGTGCGCGTCCGACCACCGGCCCCGGGCGCGGTGACGCGGACTGTCGAGCCGATGGAGGCCCCGACCTGGCGCAGGGTGGTTCTCCCCAATATGACCTCGTTGTTGGTCGTCGGGCTCCGTCCGCCGTTCGTCGTGACGAGCAACCCGCCACGGATGCTCTGGCCGGCCAACGCATCGACGGTCCGGCCTTCGATGGTCACGTCGCCGCTGACGCCGGCGGTGATGCCCGTGAGGGCGCGGGTGCGGTCCAGAGACGTGAGCATCTGGGCCTTCGTCCTCGTGCGGGGATTCCCGACCGAAGAGCTGACTCCACGTGAGACGGAGGTGGCGTACGTCGGGCTCGGACTGCAGATGGGTACGCCGGTGAGTCAGAACGCGGCGGGAGACCTGCTCGGCCAAGTTCGAGACGAGGGTGTGGTGCGCCGCGACCCCAGTGTGCGGCCCTACCAGACCCGCCAACGCCAGGACTTCCATACTGACGGAGCCGACATCGTGGGACTGCTGTGCCTCCATCCGGCCCGCACCGGTGGACAGAGCAGGATCGCCAGCTCGGCGACGGTCTACAACCGGATGCTGGCGGAACGCCCCGACCTCATCGAGGTGCTGTACCAGCCGATGTTCTGGGACCGCAACGGTGAGGAGTCGGTGGGCGAGGATCCGTACTTCGCCCTTCCCGTGATCAGCGAGGTGGCGGGCGCGCCGCGGGTCTTCTTCATCGACTGGTACATCCGAGATGCCCAGCGCCACCCGGCAGTGCCTCGACTGACGGCACAGCAAAGCGAGGCGATCGAGCTGATCGAGAGGATCGCCAACGACGAGTCGGTCCACCTCGAAATGGATTTTCGACCGGGTGACATCCAGTGGCTGGCTAACGACCGCATTCTGCACAGTCGGGATGCCTACGAGGACCATCCCGGTCAAGGACAGCCTGCGATCGCGAACCGAAGGGAGCTGACATGACGACATCGGATGCAGAGAGGATCCACCACGCGGTACGGGAACGCTACGCCCTGGCGGCCCGGGAAGCGGGGTCGTGCTGCGACACGACCGGCAGCGCGTCGGATCTGATCGGCCGCACGTTGTATTCCGACGAGGACGCCGGCGCACTGCCCGAAGCGGCGTTGGCCGCATCGCTCGGCTGCGGCAACCCCACCGTGCTCGCCGATCTGCACCCCGGTGAGGTGGTCCTCGATCTCGGTTCGGGTGGGGGCATTGATGTGCTGCTCTCCGCCAGACGGGTCGCCCCATCGGGCATGGCCTACGGCCTCGACTTCACCCCGGAAATGCTGGACCTGGCCCGGCGGAACCAGGCTGAGGCCGGGGTGACCAACGCCGAATTCCTCGAGGGGACCATGGAGTCGGTGCCGCTGCCCGACGAGTCGGTCGACGTGGTCATCTCGAACTGCGTGGTCAACCTGTCACCGGACAAGCCGGCGGTGTTGCGAGAGGCGTACCGGGTCCTGCGGCCCGGTGGTCGCCTGGCCATCTCGGACATCGTGTTGCGCCGGCCATTGCGGGGGGAGATCCTGCACGTGATGGGTCTGTGGACCGGATGCGTCACTGGCGCACTGCTCGATACGGACTACGTCGAACAGCTGGCCGGGGCCGGCTTTGGCGAGGTCGACAATCGAATCGACGCATGTCTACGACCGAGCCGACTTGACCAGCATGGCGGGCGATCTGTCCTCTCACGGAGCGATTCCGGCCACCCTGGACGTCCAGCGGACGTTGACCGAGCTGGACGGGGCCGTGATGAGCGCCTTCGTGAGGGCTCGCAAGCCGTCCCACGAGTAGATCTGGACGCACGGCTGAAGATTGGAGCGGTGGAGTAACTCCTCTATCCGTCGAGCAGCCTGATCGCGGCCTCTCGGTTGGGAACGCCCAGTTTTCGCAAGATCGCGGACACGTGGCTGCGTACCGTGGTGGTCGAGACGAACAGGCGCTCGGAGATCTCGGCCGTCGTCGCACCCGTGCGCATCAACTCGAGCACATCCCACTCCCGACCGGTGAGGCGGGCCGCCGGGCCTTCGGCGACTGCGACGCGGCGGTGCTCGCGATCCCGGAACTCCTCGACGAGGCGTGCAACGAGCGTCCCGGGAAGCGTGGCTTCCCCGTTGAGAACTCGATGCAGCGCGTCCCCGATGGTGTCCTCGTCCAGTCCCTTCAAGAGGTACCCGGATGCTCCGGCCCGCAGGGCGTCGAACAGGTCCTCGTCCTGCCTGGACACGGTGAGCATCACGACCGCGGTGTCGGGAAGGGCGGAGGTGATGCCGGCGGTTGCCGCGATCCCGCTGCCGGGCATGTTGATGTCGAGCAGGCAGACGTCAGGGCGCTCGCGTTTGGCGGCGCGGAGTGCCGAATCGGCGTCGGCCGCTTCCGCACAGACCCGGAATTCCCCACTTTGCTCCAGCGCCGTTCGGACCATGGCGCGGGTTCTGGCGTGGTCGTCGGCCAGGAGAACGCTGATCTGTGTGGTCATGGCACAGCCACCTCGACCCGGGTCCCATGCGACGGCGCCGAATTGAGGCTGAGGAGGCCGCCGACCGACTCGGCCCGCTCCTTCATGCTCAAGAGGCCGAAGCCCCCCGACGGAGAGGCGGCATCGGGGTCGAACCCGCATCCGTCGTCCTCGACGACCAGGCGGATTCCGTCCTCCCGCTGCAGCATGACGGTCACCTGGCTCGACGCGCCGTGCTTCGCCGCGTTCGTCATCGCTTCCCGCAGGATCCGAAGGAGGTTCTCGGTCACGTCGCCGGCGATCTCTATGTCATCGGACAGTTCGAGGTGGACAACGAGGTCGAGACGCTCTCCGAGATCTTCCGCTTCCTGCGCGACGGCGCAGGCCAAGGATTGGGGCTGTGCCGCTGAAAGAACGGTGATGGCCCGTCGTGCCTCGTCGAGCGCGCGGTCCGCGGCATCAGCCAGTTGTCGCAAATCGGGGGATCCATTGATGCCCTCGGCTGGTCGCCGCGTCTTGCTGGCGATGAAGGCCAACTCGTGGGCCAGGCCGTCGTGCAGCTCTCGCGCGATCCGACGACGCTCCTCTGCCGTGGCTTGCTGTTCGAGCCTCTGGTGGGCCGCCCAGTTGGACAGCGCAAGTTCCAGCAGGTGGCCGAGCGCGACGCATCGGTCCACACACTCGGTGGGCACGGTCACGCCCCGGGTCGCGATGCCCAGGACGCCGTGGAACTTGCCATCGGGGTACACGGGCACCCATACGCCGTGGGTGATGCCGGTGTCGTCCAGCACAGCCCTGAAGGTCGGTCCCACCTCCAGGTTGTCGAAACTGCCCACGACGGGCCGACCGGTCCGGACGGCTTCGTCGAGGAGTGGATGCTCGTGGAGAGGCCAGCCCTTCTCGACGTTCATCCCGGATTCGTCGAACTGCGCCCCGATCTGAACGACCCCGTCCTCAATCAGGAGATACGACGCCCGACGCACCTCGGAACCTGGCGGCGAAGCAATGTGCGCCGCCAGGTGTGCACCCAACGCCATGATGGCCTGCGGGTCCACCGCCAGCGTGAGCTGACGTGCCGCAGCGTTGATCGCCTCTTCCTGCCGCAAGAGCCTCCCCGTGCGCTCGTTCGACTTGATCAGGAGATCACGGAGGGAGTGGATGGCGACGGAGAACATGGTGGCGATGGCACCGAAGAGAAGCAGCCGCCGAGCAGTCGCGGCCGCCACGTGGGGGGTGGCGAGCGAGACGCCGAGCAGGGCGACGACGATCACGCCCACCACGATCGCCGACTCCCAGCGACGACCATAGAGGGCGACTCCGACGACAGGTATCAGCAACAACGCGCCGAGTCCGCTGGAGACGCCGCCTGTCGCGATCAACAGGAACGTGACGGACGTGACGTAGATGCCCACCCGGATCAGCCAGGTGCGGGGCACGGCAACCCGCCGAAACACGACGATGCAGGCCGACAGGACGAGCAGAGCGGTGCTCACCCAGAAGGCGCCCATGTCGGTGGGGCCGGGGGGCCATGCGGCGCTGACCTGGCCGACTACGGCGACTGCGGCAAAGGGCAGCCAGCGGATCAGCCGATCACGGAGCGAAATGATCTGCACTGACCGGGTATCGGCTGGTCTTCGTGCGGCTTTGAGCGTCCCGTCGCCGAGATCGGCTCCATTCTGCGTCGACATGTGTCCATGGTCGCGTAGGCGGGCCGCTCGACCTGGGATTCCCGGGATGGATCCGGCTCTTGAGCTGCGACGAGTACCGGCGCGGGCGGCTGAGGAGAGCGCCGTTCCCCCGTCGGCCGTCGAGGCCCGGGCCTGGAGCAGCCGGCGCGTCCAATTCCCTCAACGGTCCCGCTGCAGGTGTCCGGCGCGCAATTCGGGCGCCGAAAGGGGCGCCGACGTCACAGGAGGGCCGCCAAGGTTCCCCCGGTGTGTCCAAATGGCTCAGCGCTCCTCAAGGTGGATGACGACGGCTCCGAAGCCCTTTGAGTTAGACGCACGACCCCGCCCGAATGACAGAAGAGGGATGACTGAGGATGAAGACCAGGCTCGCCAAGATCTCGACACGGATAAAGGTCCTTTCGGCCGTCGCCGGAATTGTGTTGGCCGGCGCCGGCGCATATGCGGCCACCAACTGGGTGGTCGGGTTGAGCGCCGGCTCGTCAGGTGAGGGCCAGTCGGCGACGATCTCGAACCTGACCATCACCGCCGTGGCCTCCCCGGCAGCGAGCAACGTGCTCTTCCCGGGTGGCAGTGGCGACGTGGTCGTGAGCATCTCCAACCCGAACCCGTACCCGGTCACGATCACCGCCATTCAGTTGCCGACGAACACGACCTATGCGACGGGGTACACGACGAGCGCGCTGACGACGACGCAGACGGGGTGTCTGGCCGCAACGCCGAGCGCGGTCACCTGGAACTACTCCACAGGCACGAGTGGCAGTTCCCATACGCTCACCACGGCCTTGACCGTCGGAGCGAGCGGCCAGGCGAACAACCCGCTCGCGGTGACGTTGACGAACGATGCCAGCATGGCCTCGACCAGCCCGTCGGCCTGTGCGAATACGTACTTCTCCATGCCTTCCTTGACGGGGGTGACAGCAACCGGTGGAGCCGCGACGTCCACGACGACTCCCGCAACCGACAGCTGGACCAGCTGATCGATCGGTCTCGCTGAGCACGGACCGGACTGACGAGGTGCGGGGGGACGACCACCTACGGGTCGCCGTTCCCCTCGCCCTCGCCCTTCTGCTTGTCGCCGCGCTGGTCGTCCTCGTGGGCGCTCGGGCGGTCGATGCGGCGACCAACTGGGCGGTCCACGTGGCCTCGACGAACTCGGGTGAGGCGCACGCCCAGGTCCTCCCCACCGCGCCGGCGAGTCCCGCCGCCAGCTGTGCGGCCCCGACGACCTCCAAGACGATCAAGGTGACGTGGAGCGCCGTCACGCACGCCACGACCTACTCGGTCTTCGAGGCCACCACGTCGGCCACGGGCACCTACTCCTCGGTGGCGACCGGCGTGACGACGACGTCGTGGACGAGCGGCACGCTGACCGCCGGCACCAACTACTGGTTCGAGGTGACCGCCCTCATCGGCACCAACTGGACCAGCGTCAAGTCGGCGGCGACGGGGGAGAGCACGATCAACAGCAGCAATCCGTTCTGCATCCAGCCGTAGGGCCGGGGCCCGGGATCGTGGTTCCGCGGCCCCGGACGGGGAAAGAAGGATGTTGCCCGGCGCGAGATGGCATCATTCCGGGCGATCATCCGTACCAGCAAGCAAAGGATGTCACCCCATGGGCTTTCGCGTGATCCAGTGGGCCACCGGTGGGGTCGGCCGCGCCGCCATGGAGGGGGTCCTGGCACACCCCGACCTCGAGCTGGCCGGCGCCTGGGTCCACAGCCCGGCCAAGGAGGGGGTCGACCTGGGCGCAATGCTGGGCCGTGGGGACCTCGGCGTGGCGGCGACCGGTGACGTTGACGCCCTGCTGGCCACCGAGGCCGACTGCGTCCTCTACAGCCCGATCTTCGCGGATCCGACGGTGGTGGCCGCCATCCTCGAATCGGGCAAGAACGTGGTCACCCCCCTCGGCTGGTTCTATCCGCCGCCCGAAGAGCGTGAGAAGTTCGACGCCATCGCTCGGGGCGCCGGGGTGACCCTGCACGGCACCGGGATCAACCCCGGCGGCATCACGGAGCGATTCCCGCTCATGATCTCGGCCCTGTCGGGCTCGATCACCCACGTGCGGGCGGAGGAGTTCTCCGACATCCGCACCTATGGCGCGCCGGACGTGGTCCGCGACTGGATGCTGTTCGGCAAGACCCCGGAGGAGGCACGCGCCAGCATCATGATCGACGCGCTCGGGGGTGGCTTCCGGCAGTCGATCTTCATGGTCGCCGACGAGCTGGGCTTCGACGTCGAGCCGCAGCTGCGGACCACCCACGAGATGGCCGTCGCCACGGCGCCGATCGACTCGCCCATCGGGCCGATACGGCCGGGGACCGTGGCCGCGCAGCGG
>Ga0116219_10001165_pt1 | contig 25139 bp, 16 predicted proteins | sample Sb_taG_4_FD_91019 | JGI IMG/M metagenome (GOLD analysis project Ga0116219, IMG submission 91019) | Peat soil microbial communities from Weissenstadt, Germany - Sb_50d_6_BS metaG | ecosystem: Environmental > Terrestrial > Soil > Wetlands > Peat | place: Germany: Weissenstadt | collected 2010-09-21 | reverse complement strand
TGGGCGGCGGCAAGTTTAAGAACATCACGAAAGAGGCGGGAGTCGGCCTGCCTGGCCGGATCAGCGTCACCGCATCGTTCGCCGACATCGACAATGACGGCGATCAGGATTTATTCGTCACCACCGTTCTTGGCGGCAATGCGCTATTTGAAAATGACGGGCGTGGTCATTTCAAGGACATTACGAAAGCGTCTGGCCTCGATCTAGTAGCGCATTCTTCCGGAGCTATCTTTTTCGATTACGACAACGACGGCCTGCTCGACCTGCTGGTGTGCAACGTGGGAAGGTACACCAGCGGCGAAAAAGGGGCTCAGGGCCAATACGTCGGATTGCCAGACGCATTTTCAGGGCACCTGCATCCGGACCGGTACGAGTATCCCGTGCTGTACAAAAACATGGGCCACAACCGGTTCAAGGACGTAACCGCGGAGGTTGGCTTGCGTCCGGCCGGGTGGTGCGGGGACGCAAGCTTTGCCGACCTGAACGGAGACGGATTCCCCGATGTGTTCTTTCTGAACATGCAGGGACACGACCACTATTATGAGAACGTCGGCGGCAAGAAGTTCGTCGACAAGACCGAACAGTACTTTCCGAAAACCCCGTGGGGAGCGATGGGGCTCAAGTTCTTTGACTTCGACAATGACGGGCGCATGGATCTGATAGTGACCGACATGCACTCGGATATGAGCGAAGTGGTCGCGCCCGACCGCGAGAAGCTGAAATCCACCATGCGCTGGCCGGAGTCGTTTTTGCAGGCTTCCCTGAAGGACTACATCTGGGGCAATGCCTTCTATCACAACCTGGGGAACGGGAAATTCGAGGAGATCTCGGACCGTTTGGGCGTCGAGAATTACTGGCCGTGGGGCGTGAGCGTGGGCGACATCAATGCCGACGGATGGGATGACATGTTCATCGCGTCTGGGATGAGCTTCCCATTTCGCTACGGGATCAACTCCATGCTTTTGAACAATCGCGGGGAGAAGTTCTTGGACGCCGAGTTTCTGCTCGGAATCGAGCCGCGTAAAGAGATCTATACGCCGTGGTTCACGATGGATTGCTCGCAGCCGGGATTGAGTCCGTTGAATCAGAAAGTCTGCGCAGGCCGGAAGGGGAAAATTACGGTGATGGCCCCGCGCTCCAGCCGGTCCTCGGTCATGTTCGATCTGGACAATGACGGTGATCTCGACATCGTGACCAATGATTTCAATTCCGAGCCTCAAGTGCTCATCAGCGACCTGGCTGAGACCAGGACGATTCACTGGCTGAAGGTTACGCTTGTGGGGACGGCCTCGAACCGCAATGGACTGGGCGCGACGGTACGCGTACATGCGGGCGGACAAATCTATACGAAATATAGCGATGGCAAGTCAGGCTACCTGTCGCAGAGCGTTCTGCCGCTTTACTTCGGCCTGGGTGATGCGGACAAAATCGATCGCGTTGAAGTCGACTGGCCCTCGGGCCGCAAACAGGTTGTTACTCAAGGGCTGCGGGAGAATCAGGTTCTCCAGATCACCGAGCCGAAGTAGGGACAAGCAAAATAAAGGGACAAAGCCTCCCACTTGCTGCCTCGTGTGCTTTCAAAATAAAAAATGTTGAACGCGGACGCCAAACTCGAACTATCATTCTTTTTTGAAGGCTCTCAACGCGGGTCGAACTCAAGTCGGCGGGTGATCGGTGGAACGTTTGAGCAGCGTGTCAGCGGAGCGGCGGATTAGCTTTCCTTCGTTTCTAACGCTGCCGTGCTTACTAGTGATCGCGGCAGCGGTTCCCATGTATGGGCAACGTACTGGCGCGCGCCCTCCGGAACCCGCACTCCCTTCGGCATCCGCGCCTGCTCCTCCGCCAAATCAGGCAAAGTTTGACCGAGACCAACTGATCCTCGACAGCCAGATGTCCCAAGCTTCGAAGAAAATTCAAGAAGACACCTGTTTTCTTCCTCCTCTCGGCGGAGTGCATAGCGTGACGGTTGGGGTGAAGGCTTTGCAAGTTCCGGCAAAGGCGAGGAAGGACTACGAAGATGCTTGTGCGGCCCTGAAAGATAAGGAGTGGGCGGAAGCCGAGAAACACCTGCGCAAAGCGGTCCAACAGTATCCCAACTACTCCGCGGCCTGGGTTACATTGGGACAAACGCTCGAAGCGCAACGGAAAACCGGAGAGGCTCATGACGCGTGTTCCCATCCCTTAGCCGATTCCGCCGACTTCCTACCCGCGTATCTGTGTTTAGCAGATATTGCCGGAAATGCGCAGCATTGGGATGAGGTGCTGAAGTTGAGCACCCGCGCCCTTGAGCTTGACCCGGCAAACGATGCCGTGGCTTATGTCTACAACGCTGCCGCAAATTTCAATCTGCACAAGCTATCGGAAGCGGAGAAAAATGCTTTGAAGGCTTCCGAGATGGATAAGAGCAACAGCGAACCGCGGGTGCATTTCTTGCTGGCTCAAATCTACGAAGCTAAGGGTGATCGCGACTCTGAAGCAAATCAACTGCGAGAGTATCTCAAGTTTGTCAACGATCCCGCGGAGTCAGCCATGGTGCAGCAGTATTTGTTAGAGTTGGAGAAGAAAAACGGCCCATAACCCGTAAGGATGCGCTCGTATTCTGATCTCAGCTCCATTTTTCCTGACCTTCCACAATCGTGATGTAGCGGCCGATCGGAACATCAGTAAAGCGCTGGGTTAGATTGCTGGGCTGTGGCCACTTCACTTCGACCCAATCGATCTTAGTTCGTTTCCCAATTCCCAGAACGACGCGCGGATCGTGGGACGACAAAAATCCTCCTCCGCCCACTTTCATCCGGCTTCTTTTCAAGTCGCCGGCTTGATAGGTGATGCGGGCGCCAATCGCGTCCGGGTTTGCCTTCTTGCCTATCAGACGCAGGCCGAGCCAGTTGTTCTGTGCTCCGACTTCGTTACGGAGCAGCAGCGGGGCTTCGTCATTGTTCGCAATCAGCACATCGACTGCGCCATCGTTGTTGAAGTCGCCAAGAGCAAGACCTCGGCTGGCCATCGACTTTGCGAAGAGTGGGCCACTCTCGAGGCTGACGTTCTTCAATTCCGTCCCGGTGTTGTGGAAGAGCAGCAGCGGCTCGCGAAAAGTTACCTGCGGCTTGATCTTGTCGATGAGATCGTTGGGATGGCCGTTGACTACGAACAGATCCAGTTCACCGTCGTTGTCGTAATCGAGGAATTTCACGCCCCAACCGCTCATGAATTCCGTGACTCTTCCGATGCCTGACGATATGGCTTTGTCGTCGAAGGTCTCATCGTGCTTGTTCTGGTAGAGCGCATACATTTCATGGTCGATATTCGTGACGAAAAGGTCCATCCAGCCATCCTGATTAAAGTCGGCGGAATCCACGCCCATGCCCGACCGGACTTTCCCGCCTTCGCCGTATCCCACGCCCGAGGTGAAACCGATCTCTTCGAAATGTTTGCCCTCGCGGTTGGCAAAGAGAAAGTTCGGCACGGTATCGTTGGAGACGAAAAGGTCCATCCAGCCATCGTTATTAATGTCCGTGGCCACCACGCCCCAGGCTTTGCCGCGATTGTCGGCGATGCCGGTCTTCTGGCTGACGTCGGTGAAGGTACCGTCTCCGTTGTTATGAAACAGCCAACTGGGCAGCGGGTCGTAGACTTTGGGATAACAATATTCGTTCATGCCAACGATCTGCGGATAGTTTGGATCTCCGCATTGATGGTTTCGCAATTTGTCGTAATCGGCGAACTGGCAAACAAACAGATCCAGCCGGCCGTCGTTGTCGTAGTCGAACCAAACCGCGCTTGACGCCCATCCCGGAGCGGCCACGCCTGCTTTCTCGGTGACGTCGGTGAAGGTGCCGTCTCCGTTGTTGCGATACAAAATACTGCGGTCGTACTGGGTTACATAGATGTCCGGGAAGCCGTCGCCGTTGAAATCGCCGACGGCTACACCCATTCCGTAGCCGCCTCCGCCCACACCGGCCTTTTCGGTTACGTCGTTAAAGGTGCCATCGCGATTGTTGCGGTAGAGCGCATTGCGCAAGGCTTGCTTGGGAGTGAAGAAGTCAGCGCGGCCGCTGTTCACCAGATAAATATCCATCCAGCCGTCGTTGTCGTAGTCGAGGAAGGCGCAGCCAGCTCCGCTGACTTCCGGCAGATATTTCTCGGGAGACTTGCCGGCGGTGTGCGTCCAGGTGATGCCGCTAAGGGAGGGCGGGACTTCGGAGAAGGGATAGGTGGGTTTGTCGGCTGCGCGGACAAGGCGCGGAAATCCGGTGAAGACCGCAGCGCCGGCCAGCGTTCTGAGAAAATCTCTGCGGCGGAAGAGCCAGTTGCTGGGTAATCTTGTTTTCGTTGACATCGGAACGGTGATCTCGGCTGCTGCCTTCAGGGTTGGCTGGGCTGCATGCTTAACTGCGCCTTCCGCTTTGCCTGTTCCAGGCTCTCGGCACTTTGGCGTTGCAGAGCCGCTTCCCGGTTGGCGTCGTCTTTGCGGCCAACCCCGGCGTACGCAAGCGCCAATTGGAAATGCCCGGTAGGGCTGTCAGGAGCGAGCTTCTCGTAGGTCTCAAGCGGTGGAATCGCGTCGGTGAAGCGCTTCACCGAGACCAGCGCCGAACCGAGGCCCAGATAAGCGTCGGCAAAGTCCACATCCAGCTTCGTGGCCTGAGAATAATGACGGATGGCCGTGGGCAAATCATTGTCATCCTTCGCCAGCTCTCCCAGAACGTATTCCGCGCTGGCATTGCGAGGGTCAATCTCAAGTTCCTGCTCGAAATTTCTCTTCACTTCCGCAATGACCTCTGGCGTGGGCTGTGGCGTGGATAGCAGAGCGCGGCCCAGCCGGGCGTGGATACCCGGCAGAAGCGGATTGATCTCCAGGATCTTGCGATATTCGGCCGCGGCCTGGTCCCATTTTTCCTGACTTTCCAAAGCCTCAGCCTTCAGCAGGTGAACTTGATAAGAGAACGGCGCCTCGCGCAAGAGACCCTCAGAGGCGCGAACCGACAAGTCTGAATATGCGTGAGTCGCGGCGTAGAGGATTTCCGGATCATTAGGGAAATCACGGCCCAGCACCTCAAGGAACTCCAGCGACTCAAAGGGAGCATTGCCGGTCATGGCGCAATGCAAGCCGTCCAGTCCGACTCTTTTCTTCAGATCCCGGTCCGTGACCTGATGATTGGCTTTCTTCAGCAGGGGCAGCGCCTCACCGCAATGACCGCGCTCAGCAAGACTCGTGCCGCGCTGGGCCACGTCTGGCGCAGGGGATGCTGACTTCTTAGCTACTTGAGCCGAAGGAATTGCGGAACTTATCAAGAGGAAACCCGGCAGAATAAGACGGACAAGGACGGGACCAGCGACTCTAACCATGACGCGATTGTAAACCCAAAACAACATCATCGATGGTTGGAAACCGGGCCTGAAAGAGGGGCCTCAACTGCCCGCAAAAAGAGGATTCCCACCCATTACTAAAGAGATATGGCAGGCGCCGAAGCACCTGCCATGCTCACGACCAGCGTACTCCCTAGAAGTAGAATTTCAAAGCCACTTGCAGCTGCCGTGCTCCTTGCGACCCGGTGATGTTGCCAAAGTTCGCATTGCTCGAGCCGGGACCTCCCGAAGGTCCTCCCGGCGCTCCGGGATCAAACGAACCGTTCGCCGGTCCTCCTGAGAAAGTCCACACTGGATGGTTGAAGGCGTTCAACGCCTCAAACCGGAATTCCAGCCTCGAACCTTCGGTGATGGGAAAAGCCTTGTGTAGGCTCAGATCCACATCCGCGTATCGCGGCCCGCGCACGTTGCCCACTGAGCAGGTCCCAAAGGAACCCACGGCTCCGGGAATTCCCTCTGCCTGGAGTTGAGCGCCAGTGAGAGGATTAGAAATGTTGCTGGTGTTAAACCACTGGATATACGCCGGCGCTGTAGGCGTGGCGTTCACTCTCTTATTGATCACCTGAACTGGACCGTTGCAATTAGGCAGTCCAGCCAGAGTATAAGGATCGACTCCATTAGTATTGTCTGCGTTGCCGCCCAGGCCCCAGCCCCCGAACTCGTTCAGGGTCAGAGCATTTCCGCTATGCAGGGTCAGAATCGTTCCGATCTCCCAGTTGCCCACAATCCCGTTCAGCACCGGGTTCATGTCGTGTCCAAACTGCTTTCCACGGCCCACCGGAAGTTGATAGGTCACATAGCTGCTAAAAATATGGGTTTGGTCGAAGTAGCAGGGTCCCCAATTCATCCGTGGGTTGTAGATGTTCTCGAACCCAGGCTGCCCTCCTGAACTGGTGGCATTGGTGCTGCCGAATCCTGTTCCGAAGTATCCCGGCGAGTTGCTCATGCATTTCGACCAGGTGTATGCGAGCTGGCCTTCCAAGCCCGTGCTCATCCGCTTTTGTAGTACCGCCTGTAGTGCATCATACTTCTGGTCAGAGTTGGACATGTTGGTTCCGGCAAGCGCTTCGTGACCGCAGGGCGGGTTGGTGGTTATGGTGGTTCCGCAACCTGCGGGATTGAATTGGGGGTTGTCGGCCAAGTACAACGAGCCGGCAGTTCCACCGCCGAGAGTCGGCCCCGGAAGCACCTTGACGATCGGCTGTCCAGGACCTGCAATCTGCCCTTGCGCGTTCAAAGGAATAGACTGCGCCTCATCTTGAAAATTCAGCAGGTGCGCGCCGCGCTGCCCCACATATCCGATCTGGAAGGTCAGCGAATTAGTGAGTTGCCTTTGCAGCGTCAGGTTCCACTGGTTATTCATCGCCGGCTTGAAATTCTGGTCATAAATTCTGACCCGCAATCCCGCGTAGCAGGCAAAGTTGATGGTGGTGCAATTGGGCGCCGGCCCAAACCCCTGAGTAATGGCTCCGATCCCCGCGGCGGCGGACTGCTGCACAATCCCATAAGGAAGGTTCTGCGTGAGTTCCTCGTTACCGCCGCCTCCCTCGGTAAATGTGGAGATCCCAAAACCGCCGCGGATCACTGTCTTGCCGCCCCATATCGCCGGTGACCAGGCAAAACCAATCCGGGGCTGCCAGTCGCCGATGCCCAGATAATTGTTGTAGAGTGCCGGATTGCTGAACTTCGCAGTCCCGTCTATGCCATTTGGCGTGTAGATCGTTCCCGTTAAGAGGCCGAAGTTCACCAGCCGACTGTTCACTTCGGAAAGCGGCGTGTGATCCTCAAAACGCAGGCCGAGGTTCAGGGTGAGTGTACTCTTGATCCGCCAGTCGTCCTGTACGTAGGCGGCATAAACATTGCCGCGCAGCTGATCCAGTGTGCTGGCGCCTCCCGTGTCTCGATTGGACTGGCTGCCCACATTTCCCATCCAAAAGTCTGCCAGTCCCGAACCCGTCAACGTGCTGATGTTCAGACTGCCCAGCGCACCGTTGTTGCCGGGATAGATGTAATTCTGCCGTTCCCGCACATATTGAAAGCCGGTTTTGATGGTCTGGCGGCCTCGAGTGAGAATTACATTGTCTTCGATCTGAATCTGTGTGTCGTGAAAGATTTGAACGATGTTTTGCTGTCCAAGGCCAGCGTTCGCTCCTACGCCGTTGCCCGGAATATTTATATAGATCAACCCCGGTGACTGGCTGTTGGCGCCGGTAATGCCCAACTGATCGCTGATGTCTCCCAGCCCAGTCGTCGGCGTCGTATTTTGCGTGAACTTGACCGCGTTGAACCCGACCCGCACTTCATTCAGCAGATTGGGGGTCACGGTGTGGGTCCAGTCCACAACCACGTTCGTCACCGGCTCGCCCGAGCCGCCTTTTATCAGACCACCGTCTCCGATTGCTGCGAAGGGCAGGCCAGTGGTGGGAATCTGCTGCAAGTTCATCTGTGAATAGCGACCGAACAGATGGTCCTTGCTGGAAAGGTTGTAGTCAATCTTGAGGTCTCCCTGATTGTTGTTAAGGGCGTGGCCGCTATTGAAGAAGTCATTGTTGCCGATAAGACTGTTAACCTGGGGCAGTGGATAGCCCGCGTTCTGGAACAGGCTCTTAGCCACCGGGCTGATCGCGATTCCTGCCGCAGGCAGATTGTTGTTGGGGATGGGAGTCGGTTGCCCTCCTGGATTAGGGTTCTGCGCCGGGTTCACATAGAACGGATACCCCCCACCCGTGCCCGGCACAACCAACTGGTTGGCGTAGAAAAGATTTCCTTTAGTGTCTGCGGCAGTGTCCTGGCAGATGCCACCAACGAAACTGGAGTTGCAAAGCTGTGCGAAGTTGCCGGCACGCGCGTCTGCGGTCAACAACTGCGCCCCTGTCGGACCTCCGGTTACGAAGCGCTGACCCTGGTAATCGGCGAAGAAGAATAGCTTGTTCTTAATAATCGGCCCACCGATGGTGCCGCCGAACTGGTTGTAGCGAAGCTCGGGCTTGTTGGCCACGCCATTCGCGGCAAAACCCAGAAGACCTTCGTCGGCGGTTACTCCCTGCGACCATCCTGCGGCCGCGTTGTTGGCGTCGAACCAGTCGTTGCGCAGGAACTCGAACACATCTCCATGAAAGGCATTCGTCCCTGACTTGATGCTGGCGCTGACCACACCACCTTCATAGTTGCCGAATTCGGCGGACGCGTTCTGGGTGATGAGATTGAATTCCTGGATCGCATCTACGCCCGGCTGGTAGGCAGTTTCGTTGTTTTTGTCTTCGCTGTTGAGTTGCCCATCCAGCAGGAATTCATTGGCCTGCTCGCGATTGCCATTGATGTACGGCCGTCCAGAGTCCAACATGCTCTGGGGCTGCCTCATGCCGTCGGGGTTGACGTTGGTCACGCCCGGCGCCAGCAGCGTTAACTGCAAGTAGTTGCGCGATGCGAGGGGCAAGCTCACGTTGGTGCTGGCATCGATGACGGTGCTGACCTCGGTGCTCTGGGTCTGCAGGATTGGAGCTGCGCCTGTAACCTCGACGGTGCTCGAAACCGAGCCAACCTTTAATTGGAAGTTTAAATTCGCCGTCTGGTTGAGGGTGAGAACGAATGGAGGGTACACAGCTTTTTCAAAGCCGGCAGACTCCACCGATACTGAATAGTTCCCCACTGGAATGCGCGTTATGGTGAAAATACCGGAGGCATCGGTGTGTGCAGTCCAGATCGTTCCCCGGTCGGTATCTCTTGCTGTGACCAGGGCACTGTTGACAGGAGCTCCGGTCGGATCGATCACAGTTCCGGTGATGGCTGCGGTTACTTCCTGACCCCATGCAGGCTCCAGAACGCTTAGGAATCCAATCAACAGCAGGGTGAACCCAACGCTCATCAACTTTCGCATCACAGAACCTCCTGGAAAAACGCTTCCCCGGGAACCAACTCCACACCCACAATGCAAAACCAGTTGAAGATGCTATATAGTAGTTGGAGCACGGTCGTCAAGAAAAAAATGCAAGAAGCCATAATTCTCCCTGTCAGGAGGACCAATTTTGATCTATAGCGGACCGTGTAGCCGCCCTTCCGCAAGCTGCTGTTCCATAGCCCGGCCAGCAAACAGGAGCACAACTAAATTCCACAAATTGAATTGTTATGTCCTAAAACTCATAATGTTTGCCACCTCGCCAATGCGCGAATCTCATTCGGCTCTTTACAACTCTAGGCAATGAGGTTAAGGTGTGAGCCTCTACCGGGAGTTCACTACGCTCTATAGCGCTTGGCGATGTCAAGGGAGGAGTCTCAATTGGGGTGGTTTGTGGCCGCAGTCGCTCTAGCTCTATAGCACATAAACGGCGGCAAAATGGAATTACCGTCATTTCGGGGATCACTCATGGCAGACAGCCGTCAGAATGGAATGCCCGCATACAAGAAGATTCAAGCTACGATTCTGAAACGTATCGAAGGCGGGGAGTTGCAACCGGGCGACGCAGTCGAGTCGGAACGGGAATTGGCGAAGGTCCATGGAGTCAGTCTTATGACGGCCCGCCACGCCTTGACTACCCTCGAACAGGAAGGGGTGGTACAGCGCCGGCGGGGTGCTGGAACCTTTGTGGCCCCGCCCAAGATTCACTTCAACAAACTGATGGGCTTCACTGAGTTGATGGCCGGGCGAAATTTGACGGCTCGCTCGAAGATTCTAATGTTCAACGTAGTCGACAACGAGCGGGAAGTGGCCGCGCGCCTGGCTTTGCTAGACAACACGCGCCTGAACAAGGTCGCGCGGCTCCGGTTAGGAAATGACGAACCCTTCGCCATGGAAACCTGCTATTTCTCGGCCGAAGAGTACCCCGATCTGACCCGCACGTCGCTGGGGCGCGGATCGCTGTTTTCCATTCTGGAGCGCGACCACGAAATCCAGCTTGCCTATGCCGATGAAGAAGTGGATGCGACTGCTGCCGATTCAACGACGGCTCACCATCTACAGGTTCCGCGCGGGCATCCACTGCTCCGGATGCGCCAAGTCATCTATTCGACAAAAGGCAAGGCAACGGTTTATGTGCTCGGGCTGTATCGATCAGACCGCTACAATCTGTTGATCCGAAGGTTTCGTTAGAGTTAGCCAATTCGCCCAGCCGTGATTTCCATGTCTTTAGTATCGCGGGTGGACCGGCAACTGATAAGAGCCTGATAGGCAGCCCCCAACATGGGCGCGTCCTCATTCACGACGACTGATATTGGAATGCGCGCCAGCACCGATGCAAGCTTGCCGTTTCCGCGAAAAGCCTGGATAAACGCACCCTCTTTAAGCTTGGGCAGAACTTTTGCGGCGATGCCGCCTGCCACGTAGACGCCCCCGAGGGCCAGAGTCTGCAAAGCAAAGTTCCCCGCCATCGCGCCATATATTTCGGTCCAGAATGCCAGCGTCTCCACGCAAATGGGGCAGGATTGCGCCAATCCCCGCTGCGTGATTTCACTTGCCGCATTGCCTTCGGGAGCGTCGAACGATGCGTGACGCACCGAAGGGTTCAGGAATTCATGAATCCTAAGGAAACCCCTTCCGGCGACAATTTCTTCACAGGACACGTGAGGCAACCGGTTTTTTAGGTGGTGCAGCAGCTCGATTTCTCGATCGGTTCGCGGCGCAAAATCTCCTTGCCCTGCTTCGGACCGCTCCACCCGATATTGTTGGCCGTCCCAGAAAAGAATGGCCTCTCCTAAGCCGGTTCCTGCCGCTATCACCGCACGCGTCGCATTCTTCTGGGGAGTTCCATGATTCAGCTGGACCAAGTCACTCGCAGACAGCCGATCCAAACTCAAAGCGGTTGCTGTGACGTCGTTCAACAGGACTATGTTTTTCAGGTTCAGTTTCCGCGTCAGCGCCGGAACGTCCAAGGCCCAACGCAGGTTTTCCGCGTGAAGACATCCATCTACGACCACTCCCGCCAGACCGAAACCGGCGGCGTCAATCGTCTGCCCTAGTGTACCCTCGCCTGATGCGGCGGCCTGTTGGAGGAAATCTTCGATCACACTTTCAAGCCCCGCATAGTTTCGCGTCACAAGACGGAGCTGGAAGATTGGACGAAGCACAGGTCCTTCCTCGAGAAACAAACCGAGATTGCACTTCGTGCCTCCAACATCTCCCGCAAGAATCATTGTCATGGCCGTACGAAGACGGTTCGCGCCATACCTTCGACGCGCTCCGCTCATTATAAAGACTTGTGTAGTGTCCGGAACTCGGGTTGCAGAAAACAGCAATCGATTGTCAGATTCTTAGGGTGCATCGGCACAAAAGGAGGCTGTTCGACGCGGTCTTACATGGAGTAATTGAGCTAAACGACTTCACCTGCCGGGTTGGTAGAACAAAGGAAGTATGAATATGGTCCCGACAACTGTAGCGACGGCGGCGTGGTCACCTTTATTTTGCCGCTAGTTGCGCCAGCAGGCACAGTGGTTTATGACCTCCGATTTCGATACGATCTGAAACCTTGCTGGCGTGCCGTGAAAAACTCACGCGCGCCAAATTAGCAAAAACAAAATCGCGCTAGGATGCAACAGCACTCTCGGTTGCACTCATTGACGGGATCTGAGTGTAATGTGATTTCGACAGCTATCCCCGATATGGAACTGGCATCCCGGAAGGTCTAGTCCAACAGCTTTCCCCTTGACTACAGTGGGCCAGACAAACCTTGCAAGAACCGGGCCAGGCGTCCAGCCTTGGGTTCCCCTCGTCCCCTAAAATGTGTGTAACATCCTTCGATCTGCAGCGTACTGCTTTATGGACGCCAAAAGGAACATGGCGAAAGAACCGCAGCCCCGAGAGGGCGGAACCAGGCAGATCGAGGGGATGGACTTGGAGAGCGTAATCGAGTGCGCACGGGGTCGCGATGGGGAGGCCCTGGGGGAAATCTATCGCCGTTATGTCCGGCGCGTATTCGGACTGTGCCGTTACATGCTGAACTCACGGGAGAGCGCAGAGGATGCCACCAGTGAAGTTTTCCTCAAGCTACAGCGCTCCGTCGAGAGCTACGACCGTTCGATACCGTTCCCCAGGTGGCTGCTACGGGTAGCTGGCAACCAATGCATTGACGCTTTGCGGCGCCGGCAGCGGGGGCGGCGGGTGATTGTGGAAGTTGAAGACGGAGCCGCAGTCATCGAGGCAGCCAGTTCGGAGCCCTCGCCGCTGGGTGCCGTCATAAGCAAGGAAGAGAGGGCGAAGGTGCGGGACGCTATCGCACGCCTGCCGGACAATTACCGCGTGCCGCTGGTCCTGCGCTATTACAGCGAACTGAGCTATGACGAAATCGCGCAGCAGTTGGGCGTGGAAAGGAACTACGTGGCGGCGCTGATCTTTCGGGCAAAGCAGGAGCTGCGCCGACGGTTGCCCCATTGGAGCAAGTGATCATGGAATGTTATTCGGAACAGACCTGCGCCCTCGCGGCGGACGGCGAACTGGCGGCGGACGAGATGCGGCGCCTGCGAGACCACCTGACCACGTGCCAGCGCTGCCGGGCGCTAGTGGACGCATTGCGTGCTGAGAACCGCGTTCTAAGTGAAAGTCTCAACGAGCTTCCGGAAGAAGCAGCCATCCCGGCGGGATTCTCCCCTCGGCGCTGGTCCTGGGGGTGGGGCGACCTGGCGATCCTGGCCGCTGTCCTGGCGCTAGGTTCGATCATTTCCGGTTGGTTCAATGAGCTGGATATTCCGGCAGCGCTGGAATGGTTCAATCCCTTCAGCGTAAACGGCCGCACGAACCTGATCTTCCACTTTTTTTACTACTTTGCACACGGAGGTACTGCCATGCTAGCTGATTATGCTGCGGTCGTGGGTTGGATTTGTTTGCTGTTGCTGTTGGGCGGCAGCGCACTGCTACTTGGACGCCGAGGACGGCCACACTATCCTGGCCTGCGCCTGCTGATCGTGTTGCTTGCGTTGTCGTTGCCCAGCTTTGCCCTGGAACGGCGTCACGGTGAGTTCGTCACGGTGGCAGCGAACGAGACTGTAGACGACACTCTTGTGGCCACCGCTAACATGGTGCGCGTCGATGGCGTGGTCAATGGAGACTTGCTGACTTTTGGCCGGACCGTGGAGGTGCGGGGTACGGTGAAGGGCGACCTAATCAGTTTCGCCCAGAGGACCGAGGTCAGCGGAACCGTGGAAGGCCACATCTACACCCTTTCGCACACGCTCGACTTGGAGGGGCAATTGGGCCACAGCATCTACGGCCTGGTGCAATCCTTGCATATTGATGACCGTGGCCGCGTGGGTGAGGGTATCGTGGCTGCTGTCGGCGACGTCAGCCTCGAGGGCGAGGTGAAGCGCAGTGTAGATATCGTGACGAGTGGCAGTACCGATGTGAGCGGCAGTATCGGCCGCGATCTGACGATGGTCGGTCGCAGCCTAACGCTGACGAACACGGCCCGGGTCGGTGGCAACCTGAGCGCTCGCGTGCGCCAGTTGAAGGAAGTGCACATCGCCGACGGCGCGACCATCGGGGGTAAGCGTGACATCGAGGTGAGGGTGAGGGAGAGTAGCTTCACGCGCCCCAGATTCTACTTTCACCAAGCTGTCTGGTTCGCTAGCGCCATACTGGTGGGGTGGCTCGGCATGCTTCTGTTCCCCGGCTTCTTCCAGGCCACGACTCAGTTAGTGGGCTCAGGCTGGCTCAGTCTAGGACTGGGGGTTGGGGTCCTGGCGGGCATGCCGGTAGCCATCGTCGTCATAGCCACAACCCTGGTTGGCCTCCCGCTCTCGCTAATGTTGGTCGCGCTGTATTTGGCTGCAATCTACCTGGCGAAAATTTGGGTTGGAGCCTTCCTGGGGCGAATACTTCTGAAGCCGTCCGGAGGCACGAAGGGCGATTGGTTGCTTGGGCTCCTGGTGGGACTATTGATCCTCACCATCGTTGGGTTCATCCCGTATCTTGGCGGGCTCGTTCACCTGGGCGTGGTTTGCCTGGGTTTGGGAGCGCTTGCCGGGCAGCTCTATCGGGCTTCAAGACCGGTAATCACGGCATGAAAGGTCCAGTGAGGGGCTGGTTGAGACCAAGATCAGGTTCGTAGCGGACGCGCCAGATAAGCTTTCCACCATCGTCTGAAATTAACAGCGAGCCATCCCGTTCCAGTGCCACGCCCACGATTCGCCCATAAACATTCTTGCCAGCGGGATCAGGCACAAATCCCGAAAAGAACGGGGTGGCTTCCCCAGCAGGCAGGCCATTGCGGAACGGAATGAACACAACCTGGTAGCCGCTCCGAACGCGTCGATTCCAGGAACCGTGCTCCGCAATGAATGCACCATGCAAATAGGCGGAAGGAAACTGTTGTCCCTCGTAGAACAAAAACTGCAGCGGCGCAACGTGCGCGTCGAGCAGCAGATCTGGTACCAACGCTTTTGCGACCAGGTCCGGCCTGGACGGCACGCGATTGTCCACGTGGCCGCCGACATACGAGTAAGGAAAACCGTAGAAACCACCGTCGACGATACGGGTGAAATAATCCGGTGGAACATCATCGCCAAGATCATCGCGTTCATTCACCGCAGCCCACAGATGACCAGACTCCGGGTTGAAACCGATTCCGACAGCGTTCCGCAATCCGCTGGCAAAGATTCGCATGTTTCTGCCATTGGGGTCGGCCACCAGGATCGCAGCCCGGCGTGAATCGGACTCAACCGAGATATTGTCGCTCGATCCCACGGAGACAAACAGCTTCTGGCCGTCTGGACTAAAGGCCAGAGACCGCGTCCAATGCTGGTTGTAGCCCATCCCCGGCAGGTCAAGAACGTGCTCCGCATCGCCCAGCCGCTTCGACGTCAGCGGATCAAAGCGAAAGCGCAGGACTTCATTTGTGTTGGCGATGTAAACGTACTCGTCATGAAAAGCAATACCAAACGGGAGGTTCAAGTGATCAGCAAAGATTTCGCGAGACTGACCACTTCCCTGCTCCTTCGAGTCGCGCAAGACAATCACTTTTCCAGCGGCGGAGTCAGCCACAAACACATCACCGTTGAGAGCGACAGCCAACCACCGTGGTTCGCTGAACCCACGGGCAAATACAGAAACTTTGAATCCATGGGGAACACGAGGCTGAAAGTTCACCGGCGCAGGGACAACAACGGGATAGTTGTCGGTGCGTAGCAATCTCGCGAGAACCAGCGCCCTCCATCCATTCACGTTCAGAAAGCCAATCAAGGCAAGCGCCCCAACGATGATTAGCCCGAATATGATGAAGGAACGTGACAACACTCGATGAGATCGGCGAGAGCGAACGACTGGATTGCTCAACTCTGGCCCGTTGTCCGTCATAACGGTTCTCGTGACGCCTTTCCAGCAACACTCATCGTACCCTCGTTGCACTGCCAGCCTATCGGAGTCTGGTTGGATCGTTCTGCCATACTCAGCTCAATTCGCCCTCTCCACCCGTGGCCAGCTGGCGGGAAATCGTGAAGTCGACGCTCTGATTTACCGCGGATTTGCAGACGCCTTGAAAGACAGGCCCGAGTGCGTGATCTCAACGACAAAGACGATCGGCTTGTGAGACGTCAGCCTCGCGACGTTCGTAAGCCGTCGGTGGATGTTGTCAAGAACTGCATCGTTCTGTTGCACCGGTTTATTCAGATATAGACTCGGCAACAAGCAGCAAAGGCTAAGCACGGAATTGCGAATCAACTTGCAACGGTTCGCCACACCTCTCCGAGCGGTTGCGAGCATAAGCTCAAAGGTATTTGTAAGAAAACCCACAATCGATTAGACATCGCCAGCCGCACTCTCGGCTCACATCCGTAACTGTTCTAACCAGGCCATAGCACTCGCGACGCGGTCAAGTGAGTGTAACCGAGATTTTGCGACAACAACGGCAAGATGCTTCGTGATGTGACGGGCAGATTCGAGAGACTGGCGGACGTTTTGCCGGGCCTTACTTCACCTGCACTGACTTGATGTGCTCCGTCAGATCGCTGATGCGCCTTTCCACTTCGGCCTGGTTCATGCCAGTCAGGGCCAGAAACACAGGACCCCAAACCGGCATATCGGTGGAGCCGTGGGCGCCCTGCATGCGGTCCCCGCGGATGGCCTGATCCACCCGGTCCCTGGGAAATTTGCCGTGGTTTTGTCGGCTCAGCGCGGTCAGGTCCGGAGGCTGAACTTTGAACGCGACCGCCGCCGGTCCCGCTCCCTTCGCGTCGTCGCCGTGGCACGAAGCACAGTACTGCTGGAACAGCGTCTTGCCCGAGGCGCGGGCAGAAGTCGGATGGCCCTGGGTTTTCGCTTGCTGAGCGGCTACAAACCAACTCACCAACAGCAAAACAAGCAACAGGCGACGCATGCGGTATCTCCTTGGACCGTTGAGATCAAGAATGTTTTTTCATTCTTCATCCTTCTTAACCTCGAACGACACCATTTTATGCCCATCCCGTGTCGGCAACGGAAAGGTGGCTCGATCTTTCATTCTACGACCCAGCTTGAGGTACGGAACGTTTTGGGCGGCTTCTCTTTTGCATCCCGGCGGAAGGTGGACGCGGCAACTGATGTAACCAGGGGATGCTGCGACAGCCAGCCCAAACGGATTTACAATCCGGACAAAAGCGACTCCAGTTGCGGAGGGGATAACTGACGATTGCCGTGGCCGCCGAAGAACCGCTCAAGTGTGGAAAGACCGATCCGTTGCGATTGGTCTCGATGCGCCAACACCCGGGGACTGATCTTGGCCATGCAATGGCATCATCCCAGTCAAGATGAAAGCCAGTAGAGCAGCTGAAATACGAGCGAGCTTGCACGAGTTCGTCCTTCTTGAAGACTCCGAGAGAGCCAACCGCGTAGCACCGCAGCGAGACTATTTTTTACGCCTGTTCAGCTTGTCGAGTGCGCGCTTTAATTCTTCAAGCTTCTGCCCAGCCTCGCCGAGTTTGCCTTCCGCTGTCAGGCGCTGGTAGTCGGCAAGGTCTTTGGCTGCTTCGGCGATGAGCGCGTTGAGATCCGCTGCGGGCTGGGGCGATGCGGCGGATGCCGGTGCGCCTTGCACCGGTTCCGCCGGGACTACTGCGGCAGTCGTTGATGAGGCCGTCAAGGACGAGACCGCTCCGCCAAAAAGGGCCGCCATCGCCGACTCGAAGGTTGGTCCGTACGCGAGCCGATCTTGCAGTGCGAGCACCACCAGGCGCAACTCGGGCATCGGACTCCGCTCGGCCTGCAGGTAAATCGGTTCCGCATACAACAGCGCGCGTCCGGTTGGAATCACTAGCAACGCCCCGCGCCGCACGTGCGAACCTTGCTGATTCCACAATGTCAATTGTCCGGAAAGCTGCGCATTCTGATCGATTCGCGCCTCGATTTGCAGCGGTCCATCGACCAGCTTTGTCTTGGGAAAGTTGTAGACTACCGAAGTGCCGTATTGCGCGCCGTCGCTGCGGCCAGCAATCCAGCCAATCAGGTTATTCCGGTTGGCCGGGGTGAAGGGCAGAATCTCCACGAATTCCTCGCCGGTTTCGCCCGGGAGTTTCATCAGCACGAAGTTCGGCTGCATCGCTTGCGTTACTTGCTGACCGTCCTCGCTCATACCAACTTCGGTGGCGACGGTCCACAGATCCTCACGGTTGTAGAACGCTTCCGGATCCGTCATGTGATACAGGCCGTACACTTCCGCCTGCAATTTAAGCAACAACTCGGGGTAGCGTACGTGTTTGCGCAGCCCGGGCGGCATCATGGCCGCATCCTTGAACAGACTCGGAAAGATGCGGCGGTAGGCTGCGATGATCGGATCATCCGGGTCGAACACGTAGAACGTGGTTGTACCGTCGTAGGCGTCGACGACCACCTTGACGCTGTTGCGCATGTAGTTGATGGAATTGTTATCGAGACGATAATGGGTCGAGTAGGGATAGCTGTCTGAAACCGTGAACGCATCCATGATCCAGGACAGACGGCCATCGTCGTCGAGCACGATGTACGCATCTGGATCGTAGGTGAGAAACGGCGCTAACGCCATTACGCGATCGCGTATGTTGCGGCGCATCAGCAGCCGGCTATTCTTGTTCACGTCATCGCTGAACGGTAGCTTTGCGAGATCGTTTTGATCGAGCGCGATGATCATGCGGCGGAAGAAACCGCCGAGAAGAATGCCGCCGTTGCCTTCATACGAAGTGAGGTTGTTAGTCGCGCCCTGGGGGTAGTTGAATTCCTGCTGTCGGGTCTTCACGTAGACATCAGTGTTGGTCAACTCGCCGAAATAGATCTCTGGACGCTTCACGGCTAAACTACGCACCGTGCTCTGGACCGGCATGTTGCTCAAAATCAGCGTGGGCAGCCCTTCCGCCGTGAAGCCATTGACCGGGTTCATGGTGATGCCGTAGCCGTGGGTGTAGATCAGTTTCTCGTTAATCCAATTGCGGCTGCTCTCCGGGAGTTTTTCGGTGTTCAGTTCGCGCGCGGCCAACATCACCTCGCGAGTTGTGCCGTCAATTTCATAGCGATCAATATCAATGTCGGGAAAGTCGTAGTAAGTGCGGATTTCTTGAATTTGGCGCAGCGTGTCCTGCAGAGCATGCCAGTCCCAGAGCCGGATGTTCTGAAGTGTAGCCTGATTGTTTGCCGGGTCGGCCGCGTCGACGGTCGTCTCAGCCGGAAACTCGCGCTGCGCGACTTGGTTCAATCCGTAGGCCTGGCGCGTTAGATCGGTGTTGTAGACGATGTAGGGTTTCTCGCGAACCAGTTCGTTCGGTTTGACGATAAAGCTGCTGACGTACCAGCCCACTACCTGAAGAGCGGCATAACAGACCGCGGCCGGAACCACAGCCACGACCAGCCAGCGCCCGCGTTGCATCGACACTGCGTTAACGGCTGCGATCACCGCGCCGAGAATGAGTGCGGTACAGACGACAAGCATCCCTGTGAGCATGACGTGCGCGTCAGTGTAGGTCACACCCCCGAAAATCGTATGGTCGTCGAACAACCGCTCGAATCGGCCGAGATATGCAAGCGCCGCGAGGACTAGCAACAAGAATGCGAATGCTATCGAGAAGCCGCGCCAAGACAATGTGACGTAGCTGCTGCGACGGGCGAGCACGCCGGTCCCGCCGGTGATGAGGATGAAGAAAACGGCGAGTACGCATGTAATTATGGCCAGCGTAAGCAGCCAGCCCACGATGAGTTGCCACGCGGGCAGGGTGAACAGAAAGAAGTTCAGAGGCTTGCCAAAAATCGGGTCCACGACGTCAGCAGTGGGGGGCGCGTACCAGAAGAGCGCGAGCGTTGGCCACTCCGCCATCATGCCGGCGCCGGTTGCAGCGGCAATGGCGAGCGAGACGCCGAGCGCGATGAGACGCAGGACAGGCTCAACCGGCAGCTTCACCGGTTGTCTGCCGATGAAAATCGTATGACCGCTCGGCAAATCGGGGAGATGCGCCCGCTTCAGCGCCAGAAACGATCCGTACAGAATGAGAAACGTGGCGGCTGCAAAAGCCGTGAATATTCCCCACTGTAAGCTCAGTGTTTTCCAGAACACGTGCCCGTAGCCGAGCGACCCGAACCAGAGCACATCCAGGTAATACGACAACGCGGTCCGACCGCCGAAGACGATGCCAGCGAGGACGGCGACAATGAGCAGGAAACGACGGCGACGGCGAGGCCGCGCCCTATGCATCGGCGGCCAGTCAATGGACTCGGGCATTCGCTCCACTCCGTTCTGGTTAACTCCATATACTTATACGCCTAAATACTCCCTCCGCTTTCGCAAGATGCCTCGTAGCCCGACCCTCACCGCACCGTCGCACCCGCACCGTGAATCCGCACAAGATCCCGTCAATGCTGGTATTTGAATCCCTCTTCTAATCACGAACGTGATCGAGAGTCCGCCGGAGTGCTTCCATTTGATCGCGAATCGCAACGAGTTTCATTCGCACCTCGCCTGCATAGTATTCCTTGTCTCGCAAGTAACCATCAAATGTTTGCGCCGCATCGAACAGAGCTTTTTGAAGCATAGAACCTCACAATCTGACAGGCAGCATAACGCGGTTTGCAACCTCGCAACTGGTCAATTGTGCTCAGAATCAATCGGTGTCGGAGCATAGAGACCTTCGGGCTCCAGAAAGTACGGACAATTTCTTTTACGCCAGTCGGTTTGTCGAACATTCCTCTTCCATCACGCCGGGCGATGGTTATTTCTCCTGCAAGCAGGTCAGGCATGATTGGAAGATCACCACGCTGCTATTGCAGCTTCGCGTACTCCGCCTTGGCCTGTTTGAAGATGGGGATGTTGGGGTCTGCGTCTTTCCAGAGCGTGAGGAAATCCTTGTAGGCGTTGAGCGCGCGGACGCGGGCGGCGTCAGCGTCCGCTCCCTGCGAAGTTCCCGACTCCAAGGCGTTGGCACGCGCTACTCCCAGATGCGCCAACGCTCCAGTCCAGCAGTTCCAGACGATGCCGTTGTGATCCAAAATCTTCTGAAACTCGGCGGCGGCAGCGCTGGCTTGTCTGGCCGCCAGGTATGCCGCTCCGCGCACATATATGGGATAGAGGCAGGAGAGATTGTTGGCGAACACAATTTGACCCAAATCGAGTGCTGAAGCCGCTTGCTGGACATTCAGAGTGAAAGCGGGATTCTTTCTATCCAGCGCCAACTGGGTTCGAATCGCCGGCAGCCAAAGTGATTGCATCTGCGTATCGAGCGGGAAGCGTTTTCCTAAGTCGCGGGCGAGGGACTGCGCTCGCGCCGCATCCCCGGCCATAGCGAACGCAAGCGCGGCCTCGGCTTCGACTCCGCGGCTGGCTGGAGCAAGCTGCAAAGCCTCGGCCGCCGCGTGCCGCGCTTCCACAATATTGTCGAAAGCCGCTTGCTGCAGAGCGGCATTCGCCAGAAGGATTGCCCCAGCTTCTTTGTTGTCGGTGCGGACGGCAGAGCTAACATCCTGCCCGGTCAATTCCCGCGCCTTGGCAAGATGACCGCGATATGCCTCGGTGTCGGATGCGAGCGCAAGTCCGACGTTCTCGTACTGGGCCTCGCCTCCAAACCACTGTTGCTGTTCGGCCATCTTCGTGGGGTCCGAACTGAAAAAAGCGAGAGCGTAGGAAGCGCTGTGGAATATGACGCTATCCATTTTTCGCGCTTGCGCCTCCTGCACGATCTGCTGCGCCTGGTCGAAGCGCTGCAGGGCAAGGCTGTAGTAGGCGAGATTCTCGTAAACATACACACGATCTGGTGCGATGCGCGCCGCTTGTGTCGTAATCTCCACGGCTTTCTCATACTGTCCCTGGGCGGCAAGCACGATACCCAGACTGTTGTAGGCATCGGGTTCCCGCGGGTAGCTCGTTATCCACTGCTGATTTATCTGAGCCGCTTTGTCCAGTTCGCCGGTCACGTTCGAATAGTAGTTGGCGGTGATGCCGAGCCTTTCCCGCTCGCTGGCATGGTCACGCAACTGGAAGGCCTTGGTGAAATACTCACTAGCGCGTCCCGGCTGGCCGAGATTGAAGTAGTTCCACCCCACTTCCCAGTAGCCCATGGCAAAATTCGGATCAAGCTCGATGGCACGTTGGTTGTCGGCCATGGCGGCGACGGTGCCTTTTTCGTTATCGGCCTTTCTGCCCAGGCTGTACGCTTTCAGAGCTTCGAGCGAAGAGGTTGTCGCCTGTTCTAAGGGGGCATCAAATTTCTGCACCGTCGTCAGCGACTCACCCAGTTCTCCGCGCAGCTTGGACGCCGCGGCACCCAGCACGTCCAATACTTTCTCCTTAGACGCGGCCGTCATCTGCTCCTGGGCCAGCGTATCGCCGTTCTGGCAGTTGACCGCCTTCAACCCCACGACGTATTCGCTGCCCAGACTGCCAATCGATCCGGCAACGTAGGCTTTGCTGCCCGCCCGCTGGCAAAGGTCGCGAGTGACTTCGGGTGTGAGTTTCGTACCGGGCGGAAGAGTCATCAGCTGCACGGTCTTTGCGACCTCGCTGTCAGAGAGCAGGTTTAGGAAAGGCGATTGCCGGAGGGAAACGTTGAGCGCCGTTTTCAGCGTGTCATCGAAGACAGCATCACCGGTGCTGTTGGCGAAGTCGGCGAGAACGAGGGCGTCCTTCTCGGTCAGGCGATTTGGCTGATGATGCAAACGGTAGTAAAGCCCGCCCGCTGCAAGCGCGCCGACCAGGAGCATAAGCCCTGCGATCTTCCAGCGCCTTCCGAGCCCAGCCGCAGGCGCTTCTGCCACGGCCACCGTACCCGAACCTGCCGGAGAACTGCGTCCGCTTTCGGAGTCCCGTTGCAGCCGTTGCAGGTCGGCACGCATCTCCGAGGCGTGTTGGTATCGCAGGTTCCGATCTTTCTCCAAAGCCTTATTGACGATCCGTTCCAACTCAGCTGGAAGGTCGGGGTTGAGACGGACGGGAGCCACGGGGGCGCGATTCAAGATGCCATCTAAGACCAGTCCAGAGGTTTCTCCGCGAAATGGGAGCTTGCCGGTCACCATTTCATAGAGCACCACACCGAAAGAGAAAAGGTCAGTGCGCGGGTCGAGGTCCTTGCCCCGTACTTGCTCGGGGGACATGTAGGCGACCGTGCCTAACGCAGATCCGGGGCCGGTCAGGTGCTCCTCGCTATCCTTGGTGGATTGCGCTGACGCTCCAGGCTGTTGAGCGGCGAACTTGCCCACATACGTCATTTTGGCCAAGCCGAAATCCAACACCTTCGCGTGGCCACGCTCGGTAACAAAAATGTTTGCAGGCTTGATGTCGCGATGAACGATGCCCTTGGAGTGGGCGCTATCAAGAGCGTCGGCAATCTGAACTCCAAGCAGCAGCACGATTTCAGTTTCGAGCGATCTGCCCGCGATGCTGTGCTTCAGCGTCATCCCATCCAAAAACTCCATGGCGATGAAGGCCTTACCTTCTTGCTCGCCAATGTCGTAGATGGTGCAGATGTTGGGGTGATTCAGGGCCGAGGCAGCTTTGGCTTCACGTCTGAACCGGCTCAGAGAATGAGGATCGTTGGCAACATCGTCCGGCAGGAACTTCAGAGCCACAAAACGACCGAGCCGAGTGTCCTCGGCTTTGTAGACGACACCCATCCCTCCACCACCCAGTTTCTCCACAATGCGGTAGTGCGAAATGGTCTGCCCGATCACTGGCGCGAATCTTACGTCTGTGAAACGGGCAAGTCAATGAAAGCTGGGGGGTAACGGAAGGAGACAACCTGTAGTAAAGTTGTTGGAATGATGCCCAACCAGCAAGCGTTCGTAAAGGAGAAACGATATGAAAGTCAGAATGTTGACGTTCGCATCGCTAATTCTTTTTCTGGGCGTGATGCTTGGCAGCGCGTCGGCTCAGCAAAGCATCACGTGCACAGCCTCAAGCGAACTAGACCTGGTGCCACCAAACAACGCCGTTGCCTGCACTCTGCACGGTGACATACTTTGGTTGGTGTCCCATTACTCCTCGGCACTGACCTGCTCCCCGTTTTCCGAACAGGTCCGAGTATGATTTCGGACGAAGGGAAGGGGAAGGGGTATGTCGAAGAGCAGGCACACGGAAGCGGAGATGATCGGGGCGCTGAAGCAACTGGAAGCGGGTCGGAAAGCAGAGGACGTGGCGCGGGAAGTGGGAGTGTCGAAGCACACGATCTATGCCTGGAAGGCGAAGTACGGGGGCATGGATGTGAGTCAGGCGCAGGAAGCGAAGCAACTGCGGGACGAGAACACGCGCCTGCGGAAACTGGTGGCGGATCTGAGTCTGGACAAGGATGCGCTGCAGTGGGTGATTGAAAAAAACGGGTGGAGCTCGCGGTCCTGAAGGCGACTGTCGAGCAGGTGCGAGAGAAGTACGCCTTCAGTGAACGGCGGGCTTGCGGGGTGGTGAGGATGGCAGTGGGGAGCTACCGGTATCAGTCGCGGCGCAGCGATGAGCCGTTGCGCAGCAAACTGGTGGAGTTAGCACGGGAGAAGCCGCGCTTCGGGTATCGGCGACTGCATGTTCTGTTGGGCCGTTCGGGCGAGCAAGTGAACCACAAGCAGGTGCATAGGGTGTATCGGGAGGCAGGGTTGATGATTTGTCGGAAGAAACGGAAGCATTGTGTGCGCGAGGGAAAGCCGCTGCTGGAGCGGACTTCGGCGAATCAAGAGTGGGCGCTGGATTTTCTGCACGATGCGGTGGAGTGCGGACGGGCGATCCGGGTACTGAGTGTGGTGGATGCGTACACGCGGGAGTGTTTGGCCTTGGAAGTGGATACGAGCTTTGCCAGCCGGAGAGTAACTCGCGTGCTGGAGCAGATTGTGGGTGAGGGTGGAGTGCCGCAGGCGATCCGCTGCGACAACGGGCCGGAGTTGACGAGCCGGCATTTTCTGGCGTGGTGCGTGGAGCGGCAGATCGAGTTGCTGCACATTCAGCCGGGCAAGCCGACGCAGAATGCGCGGGTGGAAAGCTTTCACGGACGGCTGCGGGATGAGTGCTTGACAGTGAGCTGGTTTCAGAACCTGTTCGACGCACGGCGGAAGATCGCAGCGTGGAAGATCGAGTACAACGAGGAGCGTCCGCACAGCAGTTTGGGATACCGCACGCCGAAAGAGTTTGCGGCGGCGCAGGCAGCGGACTTCTACACAGCTGAGCGAGAGGCAAGGGACTCAAACGCCGTCCCTTGCCCCTCGCGCTCCCCCATCCCGGCTCAAATCGGAGATGGAGCAGCTGAAAGTTGTCGTATTCTTACGTGAACGAAAATTGGGGGGCAGGTCAGTCCCGCTCGTTGGTGCGACTAACGGGTAGGGCTATACAAAAAGATGCCAGCAGGCGCAATCCGCAAATCGCTACGAGAGGCACAACATGAGTTTCGGG
>Ga0116219_10001162_pt1 | contig 25156 bp, 20 predicted proteins | sample Sb_taG_4_FD_91019 | JGI IMG/M metagenome (GOLD analysis project Ga0116219, IMG submission 91019) | Peat soil microbial communities from Weissenstadt, Germany - Sb_50d_6_BS metaG | ecosystem: Environmental > Terrestrial > Soil > Wetlands > Peat | place: Germany: Weissenstadt | collected 2010-09-21 | reverse complement strand
CGGCCGGTTGGTGGCGCAAGGATAAAGAAGGATAAAGAGGGACACTCGAGAGCGAGGAAGGATTGCCGTGGCGATGCAACTGAAGGCAGGGACCCGGCTGCGCAGCGCGACCGACACCTGCGAGGTCGTCGTGGTCCGGGCGCCCGCAGAGCCCGTCGACCTCCGCTGCGGGGGACACCCACTCGTGCCCATCGATGCAGAGGTCACACCCCAGAGCATGGAGGCGGGTTTCGAGCAGGGGTCCCAGCTGGGCAAGCGCTACAGCGACGACGACCTCGGCATCGAGCTCCTGTGCACGAAGGCCGGCGAGGGATCTCTCTCAATGGGTGACACGGTCCTGGCCGTCAAGGGTGCCAAGCCGCTCCCCGCCTCGGACTGACCGATCCACCACCCACGGAGCAGTCCCAGGTGAGCTGCGCCTTCGATCCTGAGCTGGCGCCGCTCGTCGACCTGTTCCCACGTACAAGCATCGAGGATGTCGGGCTGACGCGGCGCCGAACAGCGTTGCTCCTGGAACAAGCCAATGCCGGCGTCAGTACCGCCGGGCTCCACGTAGTCGATCATGAAGTCCAGACCGCTGCTGGCCCCCATGGGCCGGTGCGCGTTTCTCCGCCGAGCTCAGCTGGAAGTACTACCTCGGTCCAGATATGGGAGACGTGTCACCGTACGCGTCACCGGCCATCGCCGAGGACCTCTCGGGTCTGCCACCGGCCTACGTCACCACCATGGAGTTCGATCCCCTCCGCGATGAGGGGATCATCTACGCGCTTCGCATGATGGAGGCGGGCGTGTCAGTCGAACTGCACAGCTACCCTGGCACGTTCCACGGCTCGTCATCGATTCCCACCGCTGCGGTGTCGCGACGGGCGCAAGAAGAGCTCGTGGTCGCCCTACGACGTGGACTCCACGTCGACCGGACCCCCGCCCAACCTGCCTGATTGTGGTTCCTAACTCCCCTCAACCCCTTCACCATCGGCGGGGAGGCCGATCCATTCCGTGGGCAGCTGCGTTGATCAAGGTCGCTATTCCGTATACTCTATTTGGGACCGGCACCAATCGTTGACGACGATTCCCACACTCGTGCGTGCCGTTCGCTGATCAAAGAACGGGGATGGAAACATGGTTGACGCGCAGAAGAAGATCTGGGCCCACTCGGGTGATTCGCACTTCCTCGAGCCGGAGAACCTCTGGGACGACATCCTCCCTGCGCACCTGGCGGCGCGGATGCCCAAGAGCGAGAAGATCAACGAGGACGAGGAGCTCATCACCGTCGATGGGAAGTCCTTCACATGGCGTCTTCCCAAGGTGATGAAGCCACGCGAAGACGGCAAGCCGTCGATGATGGAGATCAGCCACCGCCCCCCGGGTGCGCGGGACTTGTCGGCACGGCTGGCAGACCTGGACGAGGAGGGCATCTGGGGAGAGGTGATCTACGCCTCCCTCGGGATGTGGGAAGCGTTGATCACCGACCGCGAGCTCATTCGCATCAGTGCGGCGGCCGAGAACGAGTGGAAGGCGTCCGAGGTGCAAGGGCTCGCTCCCGATCGCCTCGTCCCAGTCGCCTCTTTGCCACTGCGCAACATGGACGACGCCGTGGCAGAGGCCAGGCACGCCAAAGAGATCGGTCTGCACGCGGTCGCACTGCCCACTCCGGGTATGCCCAACTCCGCAACGCTCGACAAGACAATCGAACCATTGAACAGCGAAGCCTGGGAGCCGCTCTGGGACGAGCTCGAGGATCTCGAGCTCGTCGCCGCGTTCCACATCGGCGGGGACCCGGGCGAACACACCGCGTACAGAGGTCTCGGCGGTGCCGTCTTGAACTACACGAACTCTACGTACAGCGGCCAGCGTGCAGCCATGGTCATGGTTGCCTCGGGTGCGCTCGACAGGCACCCAGACCTCAAAGTGCTCATCTCCGAAGGAGGCGCGAGCTGGGTGCCGTTCCTCGGCGACCGCATGGTGGAGGGGTACCGGCAGCACAGCATGTTCGTGAAGCCCGTCCTCACTCGATCACCCAAGGAGATTCTCTACAACCAGGTCTACTGCTCGTTCCAGCACGAGGAGTCCGCCATTCCCACCTTCACAGCCTGTGGGTATCGGAACGTCCTGTGGGGCAGCGACTACCCCCACCTCGAGGGGACCTTCGGGCACACCCAGAAGACTCTCCACGAGCTGTTCGACGACCAGAGCGAAGAGGTTGCCGGCCGGATCATGAGGGGGACCTTCGAGGAGCTGTTTCCGCACGTGTCCGTTCCTCCAAACGGTTGAGCCACCGATCCACGCCCCAGGGCCCTCGTCGCGACGTCCCCGGCCGAATCTTCAGGCATCGTGAAATGGGGCGCCTCTGCGAAATGTAGCGTTGAAGTCCTTATGAAGGTCGCTCAAGGATCTCAGTCAGATACCCATGAAGACAGGGGCCCGAATGCGGGCCGCCAAGGGTGCCAAGCCCCTCCCGGCCACGGACTGAGGAGAGGAAGCCGAGCGTGAACATCGCCATGCTGCTCGAGATGGCAGCCGAAGGCGACCCCGAGCGGATCGTCCTCGGCTCGCACGACGGCGGCATCACCGCCGCCGAGCTCCTCGAGCGCTCAAGGCGGGCCGCCGTCTACTTCGAGAAGAGCGGCGCCAAGGCCGTCGGCTACTTCGGCCTGAACTCCGACGTGCTCCCCGTTGCCCTGTTCGGCGCCGCGCTGGCGGGGGTGCCGTTCGCGCCGATCAACTACCGGGCGCCCGACGAGCAGCTCAAGGGCATCCTCGGGCGGGTCGCCGGTGGGCTGATGATCGCAGACGACGACGAGGTCGAGCGGCTCGGGGCGTGCGGCGCGCCGCACATCGTGACCAAGGGCGAGCTGGCGGCAGCCATCGCGGAGCCGGTCTCGGGGGAACACCCCTTCGTCGACCCCGAGGAGATCGGCGTGCTGCTTTTCACGAGCGGCACGACGTCGGAGCCGAAGGCGGCGGTGCTGCGCCACCGTCACCTGGTCTCCTACATCATCTCGAGCGTCGAGTTCCTGGGTTGCGAGCCGACGGAGGCGCAGCTGATCTGCGTGCCGCCGTACCACATCGCGGGCATCGCGGCCGTGCTGAGCTCGCTCTACGCCGGGCGCCGCATCATGTACCTGCCGGCCTTCGAGGCCGGCGCATGGGTGCGTCTGGCCGCCGATGAGCGGATCACTCACGCCATGGTGGTGCCGACCATGCTGGGACGGATTCTCCAGGCCGTCGAGGACGCGGGCGTGGAGCTCCCGGCGCTGCGCCACCTCTCCTACGGCGGTGGTCGGATGCCGCTCGAGCTCGTCGAGCGCACCCTGCGCGACATGCCACAGGTCGACCTGGTCAACGCCTACGGGCTGACCGAGACGAGCTCGACCATCGCCATGCTGACCCCCGACGAGCACCGCGAGGCCTTCGCCAGCGACGACCCGGCGGTGCGGGCGCGGCTGGGCTCGGTGGGGCGTCCCCTCCCGTCCCTCGAGGTGGAGGTGCGCGGGGCCGACGAGGCCCCTCTCCCACCGGGCGAGAAAGGCGAGATCTGGGTGCGCGGCGAGCAGGTGGCCGGTGAGTACGTCGGGCACACCACCCTCACCGAGGAGGGGTGGTTCCGCACCCGCGACTCGGGCTGGTTCGACTCGCACGGCTTCCTGTACATCGACGGCCGGCTGGACGACGTGATCGTGCGGGGGGCGGAGAACATCTCGCCGGGCGAGATCGAAGAGGTGCTCATGGCCCACGGCGCCGTGGCCGAGGCCGCCGTCATCGGCATCCCCGACGCCGAGTGGGGCGAGGCGGTGGCGGCCGTGGTCGTCCTGCATCCGGGCACGGCGGCCACGGAGGGCGAGCTGCAGGACTGGGTCCGGACGCGGCTGCGTTCCACCAAGATGCCCTGCGTGATCGAGTTCCGGGACGAGTTGCCCTACTCCCCCACGGGGAAGCTGCTGCGGCGGGTGCTGCGCGACGAACTGTCGGAAGGGGTCAGCGGGCCTTCGTAGGGCGCCAGGCCGCCCCGCATGTGACGGGCGGCACGTGCGGGGCGGGGCAGATTTGAGTATCCTAAATCCGTGAGCTGCTCCCGGGGGGAGCCGTCTGTTCGACGGCGCAGGCCGATGAGCCGGCAGGGCCGAGCAGGGTGAGCGCCTACGGCGAGTTCCTCCTGCTGGGCCTCGGCAACGGCGGCGTGTTCGCCGCCCTGGCCGTGGCGCTCGTGGTCACCTACCGCGCGTCGGGGGTGCTCAACTTCGCCACCGGCGCCCAGGCGCTGTACGCGGCCTACACCTACTCGCTGCTGCGCACCGGGCAGCTGCTGCAGCCGATCCCCGGGCTGAGCCCGACCATCAACATCGGGACCAGTCTCGGGTTCTGGCCGGCGCTGCTCATCACCTTGGCCATCCAGGCCGTGATGGGCGCACTGGCCTACCTGCTCATCTTCCGACCGCTGCGCAACCACCGGCCGGTGGCCAAGGCGGTCGCCTCCATCGGGCTCATGGGCCTGCTGACCGCCATCGTGACCTACCAGGTCGGCACCGAGGTGATCCTGGTCAACCCGATCTTCCCCCAGAACCACGTCAGCTTCCTCGGCGTCGACATCTCCGTCGACCGGCTGCTGCTGGCGGCCACCATCATCGGCCTCGGCATCGTGCTGACCGTCCTCTTCCGCTTCACCCGGTTCGGCCTGGCGACCCGGGCCTCGGCCGAGACCGAGGTGGGCGCGCTGGTGAGCGGGCTCTCGCCCGACCGCATCGCGCTGGTCAACTGGATCATCAGCTTCGTGGTATGCGGCATCGCCGGCGTCCTCATCGCCCCGCTGGTCCCGCTCGTGCCAGGCACCTACACGCTGTTCATCGTGCCGGCGCTGGCCGCGGCCGTCGTGGGCCGCTTCCACTCGCTGGGGTGGGCGATCACGGCCGGCCTCGGCATCGGCGCCCTGGAATCGCTCTCCGTCTACCTCAACGGCGTCCACCCCGGGTTCCCCGCCGGTGCGGGCGAGCTCATCCCACTGGTCCTGGTGCTGGTGGTCCTGGCCTTCCGGGGTCAGACCATGCCGAGCCGGGGCACGCTCGTGCAGGTCACGCTCGGCCGCGCGCCGCGCCCGCACTGGCGCCTGCCCACCGCCGTGATCGGCATGGCGGTGGGGGTCGGCGCCATCTACTTCTTCACCGGCAACGACCGGGCGGCCCTCTACACCAGCATGATCACCGGGGTAGTCACGCTGTCGCTGGTGGTGGTCACGGGGTACACGGGGCAGATCTCGCTGGCCCAGCTCACCTTTGCTGGAGTGTCGGCGTACATCCTCAGCACCTTCGCCTCTTCCTGGGCCATCCCGTTCCCCATCGCGCCCATCCTGGCCGCGCTGGTGGCGGCCGCGGCGGGCGTGGTGATCGGCATCCCCGCGCTGCGGGTGCGCGGCCTGATGCTCGGTGTGGTCACGTTGACGTTCGCGGCCGGGGTGGAGGCCATCTGGTTCAACAACAACTCCATCGACGGCGGTGCGAGCGGGCTGGCCATCCCGACGCCACGGCTGTTCGGCATGGACCTGGGCATCGGGTCGGGCAAGGACTTCCCCCGCCCGGCCTTCGGGATCCTGTGCCTGGTCGTCCTCGTCCTGGTGGCGCTGGGCGTGAGCTGGCTGCGCACCAGCCGCCTGGGTTCGGCCATGCTGGCGGTGCGGGCGGACGAGCGGTCGGCGGCAGCGGCGGGGATCAACGTCGTCAAGGTCAAACTGATCGCCTTCGCCATCGCTGCCTTCATCGCCGGGTTGGGCGGGTCCCTGCTCGCCTACCAACTGGGGAACGTGACCTTCCAGGACTTCGACGCCTTCCTCGGACTCGTCACGTTCTCCGTCGTGGTCGTGGCCGGCATCACCTCGGTGAGCGGCGGCATCCTGGCCGGGGTCATCTCGTCCGGCGGCATCCTGGTGGCGGTGATCGCGTCGGGCGTCGGGAGCGGTGGCGTCGACAACTGGTACGGGGTCGTCGCCGGCATCGGCGTGATCCTCACGGTCATCTTCAACCCCGACGGCATCGTGGGGCCGACCCACCTCTTCCTGGAGCAGCGGCGGGTGCGCGGCATCATGGCCCGACCCGAGGGCGCGCTCGTACCGTCGCTGCGGACGGCGTCCGAGACGCACGTCTCCGAGCCCGCTCCGGCGCTGGTGCCGGTCTCGGCCGAGGCAGGTGAGCTGGTGGGAACCGGCGCCGGCATCGGGTCCAACGGCCACACGCAGGCGCCGGCGAACGGGGTAACCGGACCGCTGCTCGACGTGAGGAAGCTGACGGTACGCTACGGCGGCGTCGTTGCGGTGGACAACGTGAGCTTCAGCGTGGAGCAGGGCCAGATCGTCGGATTGATCGGCCCCAACGGCGCGGGCAAGACGACCACGATCGACGCCCTCTGCGGGTTCCACGGCTACGAGGGTTCGGTCACGCTGGCGGGACAAGACGTCGTGGGCTACTCGCCGCACCGCCGGGCGGCCCTCGGGCTCGCCCGCACGTTCCAGCTGGCCGGCGTCGCCGACGACCTGACCGTCGAGGAGAACGTCCAGGTGGGACAACACATGGCGACCGCCCATGACCCGGCGGCCCTGACCAGGATCCTCGACGAGCTCGGCCTCGTCGAGATGCGCGACCTGCAGGTGTCGATGCTCTCCCAGGGCCAGCGGCAACTCGTTTCCGTGGCCCGCGCCCTGGCCGGCGAGCCCCGCCTCCTCCTGCTCGACGAGCCGGCGGCCGGTCTCGACAGCACCGAGAGCCTGTGGCTGGCCGATCGACTTCGGGAGGTGCGCGACACAGGCGTCACGATCCTGCTGGTCGACCACGACATGAGTCTCGTTTTGAACCTGTGCGACTCCATCGACGTCCTCGACTTCGGCGCGTTGATCGCGACGGGGACCCCAGACCAGATCCGGACGAACGAGCAGGTGTCCACCGCGTATCTGGGCGCCACGCACCAACGTCTGGCGACGTCGTGAGCGACACGGTTGCGAGCGAGGCGCCGCGGGATGACGCGTCGGTGAGCGGCGTGCCGGTCCTCGAGTGCAGGGGTCTCGATGTCGGGTACGGAAAACTGACCGTGGCCCGCGGCATCACATTCACGCTGCAGCCCAAGAAAGTCCTCACCGTCCTCGGGCCGAACGGCGCCGGCAAGACCACACTGCTGATGACGCTGGCAGGCTTCCTGCCACCGCGGTCCGGCACGATCGTCCTGAATGGCGAGCCCGTGAGGGGGTCGTCGCCGCGTCGGATGAATCAGGCCGGCATGATCCTGATCCCCGACTTCCGTGCCCTCTTCACCGAGCTGACCCCGGTTCAGAATCTCAAGCTGGCTGCTCCTCGCGGCGCCGATCTGGACCCGGTCCTCGAGCTGTTCCCCGCGCTGCAGCGGCGCGAGAGACTCCGGGTGGGTGAGCTCTCGGGCGGTGAGCAGCAGATGCTGGCCATCGCTCGGGCGCTCGTGCAGTCGCCCAAGCTCCTGTTGATCGATGAGATGTCGATGGGACTGGCGCCGGTGGCGGTGGAGTCCCTGATGCCCGTCATCCGGCGGGTGGCCGACGAGCACGGCGCCGCGGTGATCATGGTGGAGCAGCACGTACAGTTGGCGCTCGAGGTGGCCGACGAGGCCATGGTCATAGTCCACGGCAGTGTCGTGCTGTCCGGGTCGGCGGAGACGTACCGCAACGACATCAGCGCGGTCGAGTCTGCCTACATGAGCGGGTCGACCTCTTCGAGCTGAGCCCCGGCGGCGTACCATCCGACCAGGGTGCTCACGTCGAAGAGGACGAGCTCCGCAAAATCCGTGTCCCGGTACTGGACGTACTTGTCGCGCAATGCGCCGTCGCATTCCTGCAGCAACGCGTCGGTCACGTCATGGCCCGATCGACGAACGAGATGCGCCCTCACCCACCACAGGTGCGACCAGTCGTGCAGGTTCCAGTGGTCGCAGAGCAGGGTCGCCCTGGCGTCTCGATCGAGGTTCTTCAGACGTCCGAGCGTCGTCGTGTCCTTCTGCTTGACCCTGTCGATCGGAGTGGCGATCAGCTTGGAGACGACGGCGAAGCATACGGGGACTGCATCGATCGACCCCCTGGCATTCGTCGTGCACAGGACCCCGTGCTCGGCCGAGCGCAGAGAGCTCCAGCACTCGTCGCTCGTGAGGCGCATCCCGTGAGTATCTCCGACTATTCGTCCGCCGCGTCGGCGGACCGCTCGACGATGGAGACCACCTGGACGTCCATGCGCAGTAGCGCGGCATCGGGCATGGCGGTCATTGTTGCCCGTGACGCGCCACGGGGGCGGCCCCTCCGAAGAGGTGCCACCCCCGCAACGACGCGTCGGGAACCGGTGCGGCACGGTTCCCCGTGGACTCTTGTCTAGAAGAGCGGCGTCGGGTTATACACCTTGACGCCGGTGATCTTGCCGGCCTTGCCGCTCTGGATGACGCCTATGGCCGCCGAGGACGAGCACACCGACTTGAGCAGCGAGATGGCCGTCCCGTTGCAGGTGAAGGTCAGGCCGCCCGACATCGGGATGACCACGTTCTTCGCCGTCTCGGTCTGTGTCTTGATCCCGGCGGCCGTGACGGGCTGCGTCGAGCCCTTCATGATGGCCCCGAGAGTGAGAACCGGCACCACACCCGAAGCCTGGTTGCTGCTGACATTGGGGTTCGGGTTCACCTTCGGCGCGTACTTCTTGATCATGGCCGCGTAGAGCGCATTGTCGGCCTTGGACGACGCCGTGGTCGTCGTGATGTACGAGCCCGCCAGCGCCTTGTCAAGCGTGGCCGAGTTGAGGATGCTCGGGTCCTGGCAGGTCGAGAGCACGTACTTGGGCAGCTTGAGATCGAGCGTGTTGTAGGCCTGCAGGAAGGAGCTACAGAACGTCACGTCGCCGACCATGCCGACCGCGTCTGCGCCGCCCGAGACGGCCGACTGCATCTGCGGGCTCATGTCGGCCGTGCCCGAGTTGACCGGGATCACGGTGAAGCCCACGCCGGCCGCCTTGTAAACCAGGCCACCGAGCACCTGCGCACCCTGTATGGCCGCCGGCACGTTGTCGACGAGGAATACGACTTTCTTCACGCCGTGCTGCTTGGCGCTGAGCGCCATGGCGCCCAGGTAGGCCGGGAACCCACCCTCGATGGCGAAGGAGCCCGGCGAGGTGAGCTCGGCAGTGGAGGCGCCGCTGATCGTGATGTAGGGGATGCCGGCGCCGACGATCGTCGGCACCTCGGTCTGGCCCTGTCCGGTGAAGGGTTCGACGACCGCCACGACGCCGTGCTGGACCATGTCGTTGGCGCAGGTCTGGCCGCCGGCCGGGGTCGACTGGTTCTCGCAGACGTAGAGGTCGATCTTGTGACCCTCGAGCCCGTCGCCGTACTGGTTCTCGTAGGCGACCGCAGCCTTGGCACCCTGCTCGACAAGGGCGGCGGTGCCGATGGAGCTACTGCCTCCGCCGTCGCTGATCAGACCGATCGTGACCGCGGGCAGTGTGGCCGGATGGGCGGTGCCGAGCGCACTGCTGGCGCCGGCTGTGCCGATGCCGACCACGGCGGTCGACACGGTCGCTACCGTCATGACGCCGGCCGCGAGCAAGCCGGTCACCAAGACCCGTCTCGCCTTCCTGCCGGACCGCCCCATCGCACCTGTTATGAGCACTGTTTCCTCCTTGGGGATCGGGGGGCGACGTCGCTGCTCATGACCAGCCGCAGCGGCCCCCCGGCTACGACTGAAAAGAGGATACCATTTAGCCCCTCCGCTCGCCAACGTACCGCAACACATTCGAAATGAATCGTCACCCCGGTGTCGAGCCACGATCAGGCGGCTGGGGACGTGCCCGGCGGCGACTGGAGCCGGCCCGGGGCTGCCTATTCGGGCTATTTCGGCCGGGCACAGGCGCCCGGGCCCCTACCCGGCAGCGAACAGCGGCGTCGGGTCGTAGTTCTTGATGTGGCTGACGCCGTACCCGCCGCCGAGCACGCCGATGGCGGCCGTCGACGAGCACACGGACTTGAACAGCGGGATGGCGGAACCGTTGCAGGTGAAGGTGACTCCCCCGAACATGGGGAGGACCACGTCGGTGGCCGCCTCGGTCTGCTTCAGGATCCCCGCCGCGGTCACCGGTTGCGCGGAGCCCTTCATGATGGCGGCCAGCGAGAGGACCGGCAGCATGCCCGCCAGGTCGTTGGCGCTGGCGTTCGGATTCGGGTTCACCTTGGGCGCGTACTTGTGCACGATGGCCGCGTAGAGCGCGTCGTTGCGTGCATTCGCGGTGCCGGCGCCCGCCAGCCATGAGCCCTTCATCACCTTGTCGAGTGACGGGGACTTCAGGATGCTCGGGTCGAGGCAGGTCGCCACCACGTAGCGGGGCACATGAAGGTTCAGGGCGGCGTAGGCCTGCAGGAACGAGCTGCAGAACGTCACGTCACCGGCCTCCCCGACGGCCGAGGCGCCCCCCGCCACCGCCGACTCCAGCTGTGGCGTCATGTCCGCCGTCCCGGGATTGACCGCCACCACCTGGAAATCGACGCCGGCGGCCTTGAAGACGATCCCACCGATTACCTGCGTGGCCTGCACGACGGAGGGCACGTTGGAGACCAGGAAGGCCACCTTCTTGTAGCCCTCCTGCTTGGCCTGCTGTGCGACGGCACCGAGGATGGCCGGGAAGCCACCCTGGAGTGCGAAGGCCCCCGGCGTCGTCAGCTCGGCGCTCGAACCGCCGGACATCGTGATGTAGGGGATGCCCGCCTTCACGACCGTTGGCACCTCGGTCGGGCCCTGACCCGTGAAGGGCTCGATCACCGCGGCGACCCCGTGCTGGACCATGTCGTTGGCGCAGGCCTGGCCGCCGGCCGGGGTCTCCTGGTTCTCGCAGATGTACAGGTCGATCTTGTGACCTTCGAGACCGTCGCCGTACTCGTTCTGGTAGGCGACAGCCGCCCTGGCCCCCTGCTCCACCAGTGGCGCCGTGCCGACGGTGCCCGAGCCACCGTCGCTGATCATGCCGAGGGTCACGGGACTACCGGTGGCGGGATGGGGGGTGCCGAGGGTGCTCGAAGCGCCACCGGCGATGCCCGGGACGGCGAGCGAAACGACACCGAGGACGCCGACGGCGAGCACGGCGTTGGCCAGCGCGGCACCGGACCGACCGGTTCGACCTGATGGGTGCATGCTCTCCTCCTCGGGCATGGCGAGATGTGGCGTCCGTGCTCGCAACCGATCCAACGCGCTGACCAGGAAAGAGGACACCGAAAGGACGGGGGACAAGGTATCGCAACACATCTGACACGTACCGGCACCTCCGTCGTGTCGCGCCACCGGTCTTGTCATGACAACGAGCCCGGGGATCGTCACTCGTCCAGGGCGTCCTCCAGGGCACGGGCGAGGTTGCGCTGGGCGCGGAAGTGGGCGTCGAGCCCCGAGTGGGCGGTCAGGAGGTCGCGCTTGGCGCCGGTGCGGAAGAAATGCCCGCCGGTGCGGCTGGACATGCAGGCTCCGAGGGCGAAGAAGACCCGGTAGTAGGCGACGGCCCGCTCGTTCGTCGCCTCCGGCGGTCCGCCGGCGGCGCGGTACGCGTCGACGAACTCCCCCCACTCCATGAGCGCGGTGGCCGCGGGCCAGGCGGCGGCGAGCTCGCGGGCCGGGGGGCCGACGGTTGCGGCCTCCCAGTCGACCAGCGCCGTGACGCGGTCCCCGTCGACGAGCATGTTGTGCAGGCCGACGTCGCCCTGGAGGAGGTGGAGCGGACCGGAAGGCACCACGTCGGTCACGTGTTCGAGCAGCCACTGACGCGCCAGCGGGACGGCGGCGATGGGCGGTCCGCTGAGCTCGCCGATGCGGGCGCACATCCCCTCGACTGCTGCCGTGACGGTCGCCTCGGTCACTGCGGCGTTGACGTCGAGGCTCGACCCCCCCAGGGTCTCGAGCGGCATGCCGTGCAGGTGGGCGAGGGCGGCGGCGAGCTGCTCCCCGAGAGCGTGCCGGTGCTCGGTCGGGGCGGCGAGGTCCGGGAAGTACTCCCCCGCCTTGTGGCCGCTGACCCGTTCCATCACGAGCAGCGTGCCGGCCCCGAGTTCGTCAGCGAAGAAGGGCCGTGGGACCGGGACGCCCCCGTGGGCGTACACGGCCTGGAGGATGGCGAACTCGTCGGCGGCCCTCGTCTGGAGGATGCCCACCGGTCGGTCCTTGCGGACGATGATCTCGGCCGGGAGCTCGGTGGTGCCGGTCAGCGAGACGAGGATGGTCTCCTTGGAGCGGCCGCCCGGGATGACCTCCATGGTGGTCACCATCAGCTCGGGCGAGGCGGGAAGCGTCCGGCGGAGATAGTCGGTCAGATGCTCCCTCGACAGCGAGCATTCGGTCGACGAGGTCACTGCATCATCGTCGGGGTGTTCGTCGAGCACGGCGCGACGGAGCTCGTCGACTCGCTCGAGGAAGCGTCGCTCGACGCCGACGAGCCGTCGGCACAACTCCCGGTCCGCGACGACGTCGCTGGCGGCCCGCTCGGCCACGACCTCGGCGGCCAGACGGCGGAGCTCACCGAAGCGCTCGGGCGTCACGGTGGCGGTGGCGGTGCGGGGTCCCCGCATGAGCGCCTCAAACTCGGCTCCGAACTGCTGGCTCAGTGCGTCGGCGCACTCCTCCTCGACGATGAGCTCAGCGAGGATCCGGTCGACGAGCCCCGCCGCGTCGACTGCCGTCGCACTGGTGAGCTCCGGCAGGAAGGTGCTGGTGACGGTGGCGCGCAGCTGGCGCAGGTAGAGCGCCCGGTCGTCGGACGGCTGCCTCATGAGGCGCGAGCTGGGGCCGACGATGGCGTCACGGCGCCGGTCGCGTCACGCCGTTGGTCAGGGTGTCGGCCAGGACGAAGGCGGGCGGGCCCTGGCCGTTGCGGGCGTTCAGATTCGTCTCGAGGAAGCCCCAACCGCCCGGCTCGTCGTCGACGCTGACGTCGCCCACCGACTCCCAGCCGTAGCGCTGGGCGGTGACCCCGACCATGCCGCCGATGGTCTGAATACGGACACACCTCGTGGCGCCACCCTCGAGCTCGTAGCGGACCTCGGCGGAGGGACAGCGCACGGAGTCGTCGTCGACGTGCACCAGCATCTTGGCGCCGGCGACGGGGATCGGCTCCCCACCACGGGAGAGCGAGCCGATCCGGAAGAAGCTGCCGTTGACGCCCACCATGGACGCGAAGCGGAACTGGAGCGCCCCTTCGCCCTCGCCGTGGGTGCCGCCGAAGCTCCGGCTCGAGACGAAGCTGTCCCAGCGGCGCACCCCCCACGAATGGTCCCGCCAGGCCGGGGCGTCGACCTCCGCCTTCGTCCCGTCGAGCTCCACCGTGCCCCGGACCCGGCAGAAGACGTGAAAGTTGTTGGAGAAGATGGTGCCCGCCGGTCCGGCCGCCCCGGTGAACGACTGCGCGTTGGCGAAGGACCGTGACCCCTCGTCGGTGATGTCGAGCTCGACGCGGCAGCCGTCGCGGTCGAGCACGAAGCGCAGCCGCTCGCCGTCGAAGAAGAGACGCTGTGGACCGGCGGCCAGGCCCTCCTCGTCGAGGCGGGCCAGCGGCAGCGCCTCGCCGTTGCAGCGGAAGCGGGTCCCGCGCTCGTGGTAGACGCCGCACCACAAGTTGGCGGTCCCGCGGTTCAGTTCGTTGCCGATGCGGTGGTTCCCACCCAGGCCGCTGACCGGGTCGCGCCAGGCCAGGTAGGCACTCTCCTGCCAGTCGGGGTCGTCACCCGCCGGATGCAGCCCCTCGTCGGTCGCGTCCGCGGGCACCGGGCTCAGGATAGGGAATGGTCGGCCGCCGGGCTCGCCCTCACGCGTCGCTGACCTTCTCCGTCCCTTCGGAGGCCGGGATGTCGGGATTGCAGATGTAGCGCACGTTGGCGATGGTCACGTCGCACGCCGCGAAGCTGGCCGAGACGGGAATGTCGGGCACGAGCCGGGCGTCGCCCCAGGCCTCGAGGTCGAAGTGGGTCAGCTCCGGCCGGCCGCGGTCAGCCCGGCGGAACACGTACTCGGAGTCGACCTGCACGATGCGCGGCTTGAGGACCCCGTCCCGGGTCACCCGGGCCAGATGCATGCCCGGCGGGTACTGGACGTCGTGCCCCGTCACCGGCACGGGGTCGACGAGCGACACCTGCAGGATCGAACGGCCGTCGGGGTCGTGCACCGTGCAGTCCACCCGGTCGTGGAAGCGGCGCAGGCTGATCTCCCCCGGCGCGATCCGGAACCCCCACGAGCCGGCCAGCACCTCGGCCAGCGCGGGATTGTCGCAGCGCGCGGAGATCAGGTAGGCCCGGGGGCGGACACCGGAGCGGGCGGTCAGGCGCAGCTGGGCCAGGGCGAAGGGGCCGAAGGCGCTCTCCTTCGCCCGGTAGACGAGGAAGCTGATCACCGGCGGGATGGTCGGGTTGAGAGCCGGGGGGACCAGCGCCTCGCGGTCGGCCACCCGGACCTCGTAGAGCACCTGGAGGATGTCGACGTCGTCGACCTTGAGCTCGCGCTCGTCCAGGACGACCTCGGGAGCGCCGTCGACGAGCGGGCGGATGTCGAGGGAGCCGGCGAGAGGCATCAGGCCACCCCCGCCGCGACCGGACGGGCCGCCGTCCCCGTCTTGAAGCGGGGCATGACCTCCTCGGCGAAGAGCCGCATGCTGTCGAGTACGTACTGCTGCGGGACCACCTCCATGAACTGGTGGATGAAGTTGATGCCGTCGAACCCGACGTTCTCCCAGGCGGCGATCGCGTCGGCCACGTCGTCCGGAGTCCCCATCGTCACGCCCTTGAACGACTTGGCGGCGTCGCCCGGGCTGCCCGACTCGCGGCGCAGGGCGGGGAGCAGGCCCTCGGAGGGGTAGGAGTGCGTGGGCAGGACTTCCTTGGCCGACAGCAGCTGCGCCGCCATGTAGCTGAACATGGAGGCCACCTTGAGCCCGTTGCGCCGGCCCAGGTCGCCGTCCTCGTTGCAGGAGAGGAAGTTGACCGTGAGCACCTTGTCGTTGACGAAGGCGCCGACGGGGTCGCAGACCTGAATCCGCTTGCGGTAGTTCTGGACCTTCTTCTCCGAGTCGGCGAAGCCGCCCGGCGACAATCCCAGGCAGCCGAGGCCCCGGTCCGCCGCGTCGACCTCGGTCCCGGGCGAGGTGACCGCCACCCACATCGGCGGATGGGGTTTCTGGAGGGGCTTGGGCAGGATGGCCCGGTCGGGCATGGAGAACATGCGGCCGTCCCAGGAGAAGCGCTCCTGCATCCACATCTTGGGGATCACCCGCACGAACTCGTCCCAGGTCTTCTTTGTCTCGTCGGGGTCGGCACCGAAGCCGCTCAGCTCGGGCCACGTGGCGGAGCGGCCGGTCCCCAGTTCCAGGCGCCCACCAGAGATGATGTCGAGCACCGCGGCGCGCTCGGCCACCCGGATGGGGCTCTGGTACTGCGGCACGCACGGGATGACCCCGTGCCCGACCCGGATCCGGCTGGTCTGCGCCGCGCAGGCGGAAAGGAAGATGTCCGGCCCCGAGCAGTGCGAGTACTCCTCGAGGAAGTGGTGCTCGACGGCCCACACGTAGTCGAAGCCGAGCTCGTCGGCCAGGCGCACCTGCTCGAGGGCGTTCTCGTAGACCTGCCGCTCGGAGTCCGCCGTCCAGGGGCGGGGCACCGACAGCTCCATGAACAAGCCGAACTCCATGTGCGTCCCTCCCCTTGCACTTTTGTTAATGAGCATTAAAATCTAAGCATGCCGCGAGCCCTGAGTCAACGTGATCGGGGCTGCTTTTGTGATGGATGGCTAACATTCGAGCGCCTATGAGTACCACGCCGCCCTCCCGCCAGACCGGTGCCGGGCGGCGGACCAAGGGGGAGCGGACACGGGTGGCGATCATGGCGGCCGCCACCGAGCTGTTCCGCATCCGCGGTTTCCGTGAGACGAGCCTGGGCGACATCGGCGCCGCCGCCGGCGTGAGCGGGCCGGCCATCTACCGCTACTTCAAGAGCAAGGGCGAGCTGCTGTCGATCCTGATCGAGGAGGCGTCCGTCACCTGGCGCGAGACGGTGGACGACGTGCTCAACGAGGACACGCCGCCGATGGTCACCCTCGAGCGCCTCATTGACGCCGCCATCGTGCTGCAGCTGAAGAACGGCAACCTGCGCGACGTCTTCGTGAAGGAGTACCGCTCGCTCGACGACGACGCCCGTCGGCGGGTGGCCCGCATCGAGCGGGTACGCATGGCCGAGTGGGTGCACCTGCTCTGCGAGGTCCGGCCCGGCCTCAGCGACGAGGAGGCACGGGCCGCCGTCACCATGGTCGACGGGATGCTGCGCTCCATCACCTCGCTCAACGGAGCGGACGAGGAGCAGCTGGCGCGTGTGATGAAGGACATGGTCTTCGGCGGGCTGCTGTCGGTGGGCGTGCCACGCCCGGTGGCGGTGGTCCAGGCGTGACGGAAGACGAGGAGGACTTCCGCGTCGAGGTGCTCGGCTTCCTACGGGCCACGCTGCCGCCGAAGGGGGCGGCGGTCGAGACCGGGGGGACGGGGGTGACGCGCGCCGTCGCCTTCCAGCACGCGCTGGCCCAGGCCCGCCTGGCCGGCATCACGTGGCCCACCGAGTACGGCGGGCGTGGCCTCCCCGGCAGGTTTCAGCGCATCTTCGACCGCGAGGCCAAGGCCTTCCAGGTGCCGCCCCGCGCACTCGAGATCGGGCTCGGCATGTGCGGCCCCACGTTGCTGGTGCACGCCAGCGAGGAGCAGAAGCGGGCGCTGATCCCGCCCCTGCTGCGGGGCGAGCACATCTGGTGCGAGCTGTTCAGCGAGCCCGGCGCGGGCTCGGACCTCTCCAGCGTGCAGACGCAGGCCCGCCTCGACGGCGACGAGTTCGTGCTCGACGGGCAGAAGGTCTGGACCTCCGGCGCCCAGCACAGCGATTACGCCGCCTGCCTGACCCGCAGCGATCCGGCCCGCCCCAAGCGCGAGGGCATCACCATGCTCATCGTTGACATGCACGCGCCGGGCATCACGGTGCGGCCGCTGCGCCAGATCACGGGCGATGCCCACTTCAATGAAGTCTTCCTCGACGGCGTGCGCGTGCCGGTTGCCAACGTCCTGGGCGACGTGCACGACGGCTGGAGGGTCGTCCGCACCATGCTGGCCTTCGAGCGCGAGGCCCTGGGCGGCCTGGGCTCGGGCGGCGGCGGCAAGGGCGGCTTCGCCGCGCTGGCGGCCGAGGCGAAGCGGCGCGGCGTCTCGGCCCGTCCCGAGCTGCGCGACCGCCTGGTCCAGTTGCGCATCCGCCAGATGGTGCTGCGCCACCTCACGGGCTACCTGCAGGCCAAAGCGCGCGCTGGCGACGGTGCGGCGGCATCCGTCCTCAAGCTGGCCATGGCGCAACTGGTACAGGAGTCCGCGCTGGTCGCGGTCGATGTCGCGGGAATGCACAGCACTGCCTGGCTCGCAACCGACCCCGAGGGCGGTCGCTGGTCCAACCAGCTGCTGAGCTCGCGGTCGGCCTCCATCGGAGGTGGCACCAACGAGATCGTGCGCAACGTCATCGCGGAACGGGCCCTCGGCCTGCCGCGCGACGAAGAAGGAGACCTCATGCCGGGCGACTTGTATGGCCACTGAGCGGGTGCTCCAGGGGTTGCGGGTCGTCGAGATCGGCCAGTACGTGGCCGCGCCGCTCGCCGCGACGATCTTCGCCGACCTGGGGGCGCAAGTGACGAAGATCGAGCGACCGGGCGGTGACCCGCTGCGCTCCGACCCCGCCCGCTTCGCCGCCTGGAACCGGGGTAAGCAATCGATCGAACTGGACCCGACCACCCGAAGTGGTCGCGACGAGGCGCTCGGCCTGCTCGACGACGCCGACCTGCTGGTCGAGAACCTGCGGCCGGGCGCGCTCGACCACCTCGGCCTCGGGCCCGCGACACTGCGAGCGAACCGACCGAAGCTGGTCACCTGTTCGATCAGTGCATGGGGCAGCACGGGTCCCGCCAGGGACGAGCCGGGGTGGGAGCCGCTCGTGCACGCCCGGGCCGGCGCGCAACAGGGTCTCTTCACGGGCGACGACCCGATGTGGCTCCCCTTCCCCGTGGCCAGCGTGGCCGCCGCACTGCTCGCCGTCCTCGGCGCCGGCGCCGCGCTGGTCAAGCGCGCCTCGACCGGCTACGGGCAGCACGTCGAGACCTCATTGCTCGACGGCCTGTTGTTCCTCAACGCGGCGCCGATCTTCCACCGCGAGGGGCGGCGGCCCCGAATCGTCCGCCAGACCAAATCGCCCATCCTGCGCGTCTTCGACACGGCCGACGGCCGCGCCGTCATGGTCAACCTGAGCGGGACGGAGCGCTGGCGTGAGCTGTGCCGGCTGCTCGGCATCGACCACGGCGGGCTCGACTACTCGACACCCGAGGGGCTCTCGAAGCTCTCGGACAAGGAGTGGAACCGGGCCATGCTCCAACAGGTGATCGACGGATTCGCCGGCAGGACGGCCGACGAGTGGGAGACCGCGCTGCTCGAGCAGCCGGCCGCGGTCGCCAAGTGCAACACCCTGGCCGAGTGGCTCGCCCACGAGCAGGCCTCCGTCGAGGAGCTGGTGGTCGAGACCGACGATCCCGCGCTGGGGCGGGTGCCGTTGGTGGGACCGCCGGTGCGGATCGGGTCCGGGTCCGGCGAGCGGCGACCCGGCCGCCGGCACGGCGGGGAGCAGGGCGCGCTCGGCGGCCACCGCATCGTCGACCTCTCGAGCTTCTGGGCCGGTCCCCTGGCGGCGCGCCTGCTGGCCGAGCTCGGGGCCGACGTCGTCAAGGTGGAGCCGCCCGGCGGCGAGGGCGGGTTCCAGCTCATGCCGGTGCTGCCCAACATCTACGTGGACGGGAACCGGTCCAAGCGCGGGCTGGTCCTCGACCTCAAGACACCGGTGGACCGGGCCCGGCTACTCGACCTCGTGGCGGCCTCCGACGTCGTCGTCGAGAACGCGATGGCGGGCGCCTGGGAGCGCCTCGGGCTCGGCGAGGCGGAGCTGCGCGCCGTGAACCCGTCGCTCGTGTACGCGCGGGCGAAGGGCTTCGGGGTGGCGGGCCCGCTCGCGGCGCGGCCTTCCTTCGACTACGTGATCCAGGCGGCGACCGGCATGGAGATGACCCAGGGCGGCGGGTCGCGGCCGGTGCCGGTCAACTTCACGGCCAACGACTACGGGACCGGGCTGTTGCTGGCGGCCGGGATCGTGCTCGCTCTGCTGGGGCGGTCCCGGGGCGCTGCTGTGACGACGGTCGACGCCTCGTTGGCGCTGACCGCCACCCTGTTCCAGTCCGAGGAGGTGGCGCTGCTGGCGGCGCACGGCTCGGTGCCCGACCTCGTCGGCGACGGGGGCCCCTCGGTGGGACGACATCTGTATCGAGCCAAGGACGGGTGGGTGACGGTGTGCTGTGTGACGGACGCTCGGCTGGCGGCGCTGGGGCGTGCGCTCGACATGTCCGGTCCGCTGACGGTGGAGGGCGTGGCGGAGGCGGTCGGGTCGCTGACGGCGGAGGAGGTGCTGGCGCTGCTGCGGGCCGAGGGCGTCCCCGCCGCGCTGAGCGTGCACCCCACTGCGGTTCCCGACGACCCGCAGGTCGTGGCGCGTGAGCTCCTGCGCCACTACCGGCATCCCGCCGCCGGGCGCTTCGTCCAGGTCGGGATCCCGCTGTGGTTGTCGGTGGACGCGCCGGCGGTGAAGGGACCGGCCCCCACCCCGGCGCCGGTGCGACGGCGGATCAAGACGTCGGGGCGGGGGGCCCGGTGAAGATCGACAGCGGTCTCGGCGCTGACCTGCCAAGGGTGGCCGACCGGGTGACGGCGGCCGAGGCGGCAGGGCTCGACTGCCTGTGGGCCGCCGAGACGACGAACGACCCCTTCCTGTCGCTCACGCTGGCGGCCGAGCACTCGACGTCGGTGCTGCTCGGGACAGGCGTGGCCATCGCCTTCGCCCGCAACCCGATGAGCCTGGCGTACACGACCAACCAGCTGCAGGAGTACTCGGGGGGTCGGGTCGTGCTGGGGATGGGCTCGCAGGTGCGGCGGCATATCGAGAAGCGCTTCAGCTCGACGTGGTCGCACCCGGCCGCTCGGATGCGGGAGTTCGTGCTCGCCCTGCGGACGATCTGGGCCTCGTGGAACGAGGGCGGGCCCCCGCGCTTCGAGGGCGAGTTCTACACCCACACCCTCATGACGCCGGTCTTCGCTCCGGCGCCGCACGCGTTCGGGCCGCCCCGGGTCTTCCTCGCCGCGGTGGGCCCGCTGATGAACGAGGTGGCGGGCGAGGTCGCCGACGGGGTCATCACCCACGGCATCTGCTCGGTGCGCTACCTGCGCGAGGTGATCGTGCCAGCGCTCGACCGCGGCCTGGCGAAGTCTGGCCGTTCACGTCACGCATTCGAGGTCACGTGCCCCGGCTTCATCTCCGTCGTGGAGGACGCGTCGAACATGGCGAAGGCCCGGGACGCCATGCGGCGCCAGGTCGGCTACTACGCCTCCACCCCGGCCTACCGGCCCGTTCTCGACCTGCACGGCTGGGGTGAGCTGCAGAGCGAGCTCTACGCCTGCTCGAAGGAGGGGCGGTGGGAGGACATGGCCCGCCTCGTCGACGACGAGGTGCTCGACACGCTGACCATCGTCTGCCTTCCGGGCGATCTGGCCGCAGAGGTCGGGCGCCGGTACGGGGGGCTGGTCGATCGCATCAACGTCTCGTGGTGGCGCAAGGAGTGGTGGCCCGACGTCGAGACGGATCTGCGCGCCCTGTGAGCTCCCTCGACGTGTCGGTGTCGGGGTACGTGGCGCCGGGCTTCGAGCCCGTCGCCCGGGTGCTCGGCGAAGGCGCGTCCGTCACGGTGGGCGAGCGGGAGCGGCGGGCCGACCTGGGCGACGGCGGCGGCGCCTTCTGCGCGCACGTCGATGGGGAGTGCGTGGTGGACCTGTGGACCGGCCCCGCCGGACCGGGTGGTCGAGCGTGGGCGCAGGACACCCGGGCCGTCATCATGTCGTCGACCAAGGGCATGACGACGCTGTGCGCGCACCTGCTCGAGGACCGGGGCGAGCTCGACCTCGATGCGCCGGTCGTCCGGTACTGGCCCGAGTTCGGGTGCCTGGGCAAGTCGTCGACCACCGTGCGCCAGCTGCTCAGCCACCAGTCGGGGGCCATCGGGCTCCCCGGGTCCGACGAGCTGCTCTCGTGGGACGGCCGGGGGTGGGACGACACCGTGGCCATCGCCGCGGGTGTCGCGGCGGGGGCGCCGGCCTGGGAGCCGGGGACACGCCACGGCTATCACGGCGTGACGTTCGGGTGGCTGGTCGGCGAGCTGGTGCGGAGGGTCAGCGGGTCGAGCCTCGGGGCGTTCTTCGACGCCGAGGTGGCGCGGCCGCTCGGCGTCGCCGGCGCCATCTCCGTCGGGACCCCGGCGACCGCGCTCGGGTCGGTGGCCACGGTGCTGGAGTTCCCGGTGAAGCCGGGGAAGGAGAGCGCACTGCGGGCCATCGACCCCGAGTCGTGGTCGGGGCGGTCGGTCCTGGCCGGCGCGCACGGGAGCCTCTTCGCCGACGAAGACGGCCGGCCCCGCTTCGCCGACTTCATGAACACCCCGGCGGTCCTGCAGGCCGAGATCGGCGCGCTGGGCGCCACGGCGACGGCGCGGGCGCTGGCCCGCGTGTACGCGTCCCTGGCCGCCGGCGAGGAGCTGGTGTCACGGGCGTCGGTGGAGCGCTTCCGGGTCGAGCAGGTGTGCGGGCGTGACGCCGTCATGGCCGTGCCCACCCGCTGGGCGGTGGGCTACTCGCTCGAGCCCCCCGCACTCGTGCCCGGCATCCCACCGATGCACGGTCCCAACGACGGCGCCTTCGGGCACATGGGTGCCGGCGGCCAGATCGGCTTCGCGGACCCGGTCGCCCGCGTCGCCTGCGGCTTCGTGCGCAACCACTTGGAGAACCAGGCGCTCCCCCTCATGGGCGCCTGCCTGGTGGACGTGCTGTACTCGTGCCTGGGGACGACGTGAGCGGCGTCAGGGGAGCCAAAGGGGACAGCGGTGTACGCAGCCGAGCACGCAGCAGAGCATCCGGACCAGCCGGCGATCATCATGGCGCCCTCGGGGCGGACCTTGACCTTCGCGGAGTACGAGGCCGGGGCGAACCAGGTGGCCCACGTCCTGCGTGAGACGGGCCTGCGCCGGAAGGACCACGTGGCGATCTTCATGGAGAACGACCCCGCCATGCTCCTCGCCGAAGCGGGGGCGGAGCGTACCGGGCTCTATTTCACGCCGGTCAACTCCTACCTCTCCCCCGAGGAGGTGGCTTACATCGTCAACGACTCCGAGTCCCGGGTCGTCGTCACCTCGGCCGCCAAGGCGGAGGTCGCCTACCAGCTGCCGGTGCTGTGCCCCAAGGTGGAGTGCTGGCTCATGGTGGGCGCCGACAGCAGTCCCGGCGGCCCGTTCGAGTCCTGGGAGGACGCGCTGGGAGGACAGCCCACCGGCCCCGTGGCCGACGAGCGGCTCGGCGCGCCCATGATGTACTCCTCGGGAACCACAGGGCGGCCCAAGGGGATCCTGCGCCCGATGTACGACATCCACCCGTCGGAGACCAGCATCGCCGTCCTCGGGATCGCCGCACTGTGGAGCCTGCGCGAGGACATGGTGTACCTGTCGCCGGCGCCGCTGTACCACACCGCCCCGCAGGTGAGCGTCGCCATCGCGCTGCGCATGAAGTCGACCGCGGTCGTCATGGAGCACTTCGACCCGGCGCTCTACCTGGACCTAGTGGGTTCACAGCGGGTCACACACTCCCAGGTCGTGCCGACGATGTTCACCCGCATGCTCAAGCTGCCGGACGACGTGCGGGCGGCGGCCGACCTGTCCTCGCTCGAGGTCGTCATCCATGCCGCCGCGCCGTGCCCGGTGCCCGTGAAGGAGCAGATGATCGAGTGGTTCGGCCCGATCCTGCTCGAGTACTACGCCGCCACCGAGGGCAACGGCTGCACCTTCATCACCTCGGACGACTGGCTCGCCCACAAGGGCAGCGTGGGCCGGGCCGTGCTGAGCGACATCCACATCCTCGACGACGACGGGAACGAATGCCCGACCGGCACGTCCGGCACGGTCTGGTTCGCCGGCGCGACCGACTTCGAGTACTACCGCGACCCCGAGAAGACGGCGAGCACGCGCCGTGACGACGGCAAGACGAGCACCGTCGGCGACGTCGGCTACCTGGACGAGGACGGCTACCTGTTCCTCACCGACCGCAAGGCTCACATGATCATCTCCGGCGGCGTGAACATCTACCCGCAGGAGACCGAGAACCTTCTCGTCACCCACCCCAAGGTGCTCGATGCCGCCGTCATCGGCGTGCCCAACGACGACCTGGGCGAGGAGGTGAAGGCGGTCGTGCAGCCCGCCGACGGCGTGGTCGGCGACGACGCACTCGAGCGCGAGTTGATCGCCTTCTGCCGCGAGCACCAGGCCCACTTCAAGTGCCCGCGCAGCGTGGATTTCGTCGACGAGCTGCCCCGCCTGCCCACCGGGAAGCTCTACAAGGGCGTGCTCCGTGAGCAGTACTGGGGCGACCACGCCACCCGGATCGTGTGACGGCCGGCCTGCCCGACGACCTGGTGTCCTGGGTCGAGGACATCGGAGGCGGCCGCCTGGCGCTGGCCGACCGCAAGCAGGGCGGGGCGCGCAAGGAAGCCTGGTTCGTCGACCTCGAGCGCCCGGACGGCACGACGGAACACCTCTTCCTACGCTACGACCGCTCCGATCCGGCCCGCACCAGGGATCCCTGGACGCTGCACCGCGAGGCCACCGTGTACCTGGCCCTGCAGGGCGGGCCGGTGCCCGTCCCCCGTGTCCTCGGCGTGCACCCGGTGCACCAGGCCATGCTCTGCGAGCGGGTGGCGGGCGAGAACTGGTTCTCCCGTATCGCCGATCCGGCCGAGCAGGAGGCGACCGCGCGCGACTTCATGACGAAGCTGGCCGCCCTGCACTCCCTCGACGCGGCTGCGCTCGACCTGCCGGCTTTCCCCACCGTCACGACGGTCGCCGACGGCGTGCACGCCGAGCTCGATGAGTGGGACCGCGTCCTGGCCGAGCGGGGCGGGACGCCGGACCCCGCCCTCGCCTTCTCGTTGCGCTGGCTGCGCCGCAACGTCCCCGACTACGCCGGCCCGCTCGTCCTCGTGCAGGGCGACACCGGGCCGGGCAACTTCATGTACGTGGGCGGGCGGGTCACCGCCGTCGTCGACTGGGAGCTGGCGCACCTCGGGGACCCCATGGACGACATCGCCTGGCTGTCGTTGCGGGCGACCCAGGAGCCCTTCACCGACTTCCCGACGCGGCTGCGCGAGTACGCCGAGCTCTCCGGCAATGCCATCGACGCGGCGCGGGTGCACTACTACCAGGTGATGGCCGAGTCCAAGCTCCAGGTGATGGGTCACCGACCGGACGCCGCCGGAACCGGTGGCGGCGGGACCCGGTCGGCGGACACAGACGTCGGCAACGGCTTCATCTACCAGATGCTGCACCGGCGGCTGTGGCTCGAGGCGCTGGCGGCCGCCACCGGCCTGGTGCTGACACCGGCCGAGGAGCCGCAGGCCCGGGACCGGAGCGACCACGACTGGATGTATGACGCCGTGCTGTCGCAACTGCGCGACGTGATCGTGCCCCGCACGCCGGACCCCCTGGCGGCGGCGCGTGGCAAGGGGATCGCCCGCCTGATCAAGTACCTGGCGCAGGTCGATGCCTACGGTGCGTCCTACGAGACGCTCGAGCTCGACGACCTCGAGGCGCTGCTCGGCCGGCGCCCCGAGTCGGTCGCTCTGGGGCGGGCGGCGGCGGCGGATGCCGTGGCGTCGGGCTCGGTGAGCGACGAGGCGTACCTCGGTGCGTTGTGGCGGCGGGTGGCCCGCGAGACCGAGCTGGCCCGGCCGTCCATGGGGGCGCTGGCCGACCGGCACTGGCCCGAGCTGAGGTGAGATGACGTGACGAGCGAGCTGTTCGGTGTCGACCTCGACCGCCGGCGCGCCGAGCGAATCTACCGGACGTTCGGCCCCGAGGACGACGACTTCCACGACGAGGAGATGACGGACCGCTGGTGGGAGACCGAGACCAACTGGTTCTCGTGGAACGTCCCCGAACGCCAGCTCGGTGGCTGGACCT
>Ga0116219_10001152_pt1 | contig 25371 bp, 21 predicted proteins | sample Sb_taG_4_FD_91019 | JGI IMG/M metagenome (GOLD analysis project Ga0116219, IMG submission 91019) | Peat soil microbial communities from Weissenstadt, Germany - Sb_50d_6_BS metaG | ecosystem: Environmental > Terrestrial > Soil > Wetlands > Peat | place: Germany: Weissenstadt | collected 2010-09-21 | reverse complement strand
CGGCGCGGATCCCCGCCTCCAGGTCGTCCTCCGAGGTGATCTCGTTGTAGCCAACGCCGAAGCCCTTCGCCAGCGCCGCGTAGTCGAGGTGCGCCAGCAGCGTCGCCGTCGTCCGGGCGTAGGCCGACTGCTGCAGCTTCTGCATGTAGTGGTAGGCCTGGTCGTCCAGCACGAAGAACTTGACCGGCAGCCCCTCGCGCGCTGCCGTCGAAATCTCCATCGCCGTCATCAGGAAGCAACCGTCGCCGGTCAGCGTCACCGTCTGCCGGCAGGGGAAGACGCGCTGCGCCCCGATGGCCGCGGGGATCGACCAGCCCATGGCCTGGTTGTTCGTGGGGTTGAAGTAGGTCCGCGCCTGGACCGCGGTGAGCGCCTCGGCCGCGTAATGCTCCGCGAGGGTCACGTCCACGAAGAACAGCGCGTCGGGCTTGGTGCAGTGGCGCAGGGCCAGCACCACCAGCATCGGGTCGATGCCGCACTTGGCGTACGACTCCTGGCACTTCTTGTACTCGTCGCGCCGCAGCCCGGCGATGCGGGCCGGCAGCTTGCAGTCCTTGGGCCGGCGCAGGCAGTCGGCCTGCTCGAGCAGGCGGCTCAGGAAGACGCCGGCGTCGGCGTGGACGCACACCGACGTCTTCATCACCTTGCCGAGGTTCTCGGGGTTGGCGTCCACCTGGATCAGGCAAGGAGTTTGCGGGTCGGAGTAGAAGCCGGTCGAAACTTCGCTGTAGCGGACGCCGACGGCGAGGACGAGATCGACGTCGCCGAAGACCTGCTCGGCCGTCTTGGTCCCCTGCGGGCCGTAGCCCCAGCCGACCGAGAGTGGATGACACTCGGGAAGACTGCCCTTGCCGGAGACGCTGGTGGCGACCGGGGCTTGCAGCAGCTCGGCCACCTCCGCCAGCGGCGCCGAGTAGTCCATGCAGCCGAGGCCGGCGTAAATGCCGACCCGGCGTTTCCTGTCGCACAGCAGGTCCACGGCTCGGGCGAAGGCGTCCTCGGAGAGCGGCACCCCCGTCAGTGCCAGGGGCGGGCAGTGGAACTTGAACGTCTCGATGAACAGCGGATACGGCACCACGACCGCGGTCGGCCCGGGCTCCCCCGACACCGCCAGGGCGAGCGCCTCGCGCACCGCGTTGGGGATGTCGCCGACGCACTTGACGGGGAACACCCCCTTGGTGACCTGCTGCAAGAGGCCGACCTGTGGGAGTTCGTGGACCTGGAACGGCTTGTACTTCTCGCCGCGGGCCACGTCGCAGACGATGGCCACGACCGGCGAACTGTCGAGGAGGGCCTCGCCGAGGCCGCTGAGCGAATTGGTGACGCCGGGGCCGGGGACCACGCAGAGGACGCCGGGCTTGCCGGTGCTGCGGGCGTAGCCGTCGGCCATGCACGCCGCGGAGAATTCGTGCGTGACCAGGAGGTACGGCAGCCCCTTGGTCTTCATCGTGTCCCACAACTCGTTGTCCTGCGCCCCGGGGATGCCGTAGACGCACTCGACGCCCTCCTTGAGGAGGGTTTCGACCAGGGCGGCGGCGCCGGTCATGTGGCCGGAGATGACGCCGTCTTCCTCTTTTTCGTACCTGACGCGGCGGAGAGGGCCTGCGCTGACCGCGGTGGGAATGGCCGAGACGAGCGCGCCGGCCGCGACGGCCTTGAGCAGGTCGCGCCGGGACAGGGAATGGAACATGAATCCTCCTGGTGGGTGCAAGTCCGTGCCGGGGGCGCACCCCCGCAGGAGGAGTATCGGACGTTCGGTGATTGGCAGATTGGGCAACCCGTTTCACCGCGGCCCCGAGGCCAGCGCTGCCGCCTCACGTCGCATATAACCAGCGCCACCGGCCGAGGAAGAGGATGGGCACGAGCAGGAGGAGGATGAGGAGTCCCATCGCGCCGGCGATGGCGGTGGCCAGAACGGCGTCGAGGACGACGAGGCCCATGAGGGCGCGCTTGACGGCAGACTGCACGTGCCGCGGCGTCGGCCCGGCGACGGCCTTGCCCACGGGGATGCCAACGAGGAAGCCCAGCACGACCAGAAGGTAGGGGAAGAGCGGCGACGAGGAGTCGGGCTCGAAGAGCGCCGGCAGCGGCAGGGCCAGGAGCAGCGCGGCCAGCATGACCCCGGCGGCGCCGGCCAGGGCCGTCTGGCTGCTGAGGCGAGCCTCGGTGCGCGCGAACCAGGTCACGCCGACGATGTAGAGGCCGACGACCAGGGCCAGCAGCCAGCCCCATCGTTCGATGGGATGTCCGGTGACGGTCAGGCCGAGCATCACATTGAGGAAGCGGCACGCGCCCATGCCGATCGGCCCCAGCCAGGTGCGCTTGAACCAACCGTTGTAGCCGAAGATCGCGGCCACCAGGAGGACGGCGATCACAATCGGCGCCGGGCGCAAGCCTCCCTCGGGACGGATCGCCGAGAGGATGGCGAAAGCGACGCCGGCCGCAAGGAGCAGCCCGCCGAAGAGGGCCGCGGTGCGGCTCGAGATGCGCCCCGACGGGATGGGACGAAACGGCCGCTCGCGCTCATCCTGAGCCACGTCGAAGAAATCGTTCCAGACCATGCCGGAGCAGTAGAGGCACGCCGAGGCGAGGCAAAGCAGCAGGAAGGTCAGCGGATGATCGCCCAGCGCGTGGGTCGCCAAGGCGGCAAGGGTGATGTCGGCCAGCGCCGTGAAGACGTTGGGCAGGCGGACGAGCTGGGCATAAGGACGGAGACGATCCATGCGATGGACTCGGTGCATCAGGGTTTCGGAGCCGGCCACGACACGAAACAAGCCGAGCGCCCCTCCAGCCGGCACAGCACCTCCAGCGTAACGCCGAAGCCCCTCTGACGCCCCAGCTCGAAGTGCTGCCGAGCCGAAGTGGTGTTCGCCTCGGGCACGGGGACGCGGACCCAGTACCGACGTCGGCAGTTCGTCACGTCCTCTCGGAAGACCCACATCAATTCGGTGCTGAACCCTTGCTCCCCCACGAAGCGGAGGAAGGCATTGAGAGCATCATCATACGGCGGCGTCTCCGACATCGCGCCCTCACTTCGGCGAACTACCGCATCCTCAGCCGCCGGGAGTATCAATGAGCGATTGCAGCCGGGCCGCCAGCTCAGGGGGAAAGCGCTGTCGCCACCCCGCGTCGATCAGACCCACGTCGAGCAAGTCGCGCAGGTGCGTGCGATCCTTATCGCGGAAGGCCGTCAGCTTGATACGAACCAGCGCCTGGAGGGTGAGGACGCGAAACTGGTCGGCCTGCTCCGATTCCGTTACGTCGGGGTTGGGCAACAATTCCTCCGCTCGCACCTTTTCACCCGCGAATACGACGTGGACCGCGTCTCGCGCCTTCGCATCGACCCCGTCGAGGAACAGATCGACACCGGCGGCATGTCGGTACACGAACCCTGCGCGCTCCAGGGCCACCTTGACGGCATCGAGGTCGCCGCGGCGGATGAGGATGTCCACGTCGCGGGTGTTGCGCACCGCCGATTCATCGACGCGGGTTACCCAGACGGCAACCGCATTCCCTCCAGCAACGGCGTAAGCCAAGCTGGCCTTATCCAGGGCCGCCGTGGCGCGCAGCAGTCGCTCCCTGACTTTTTCCACGGCTCGCACCATCCTGTCCAGGGAAAACGGGCCGTACAGCGCCGACATCGCCGACTCACTGTGCCAGGATTGCCTTTACCCGCTCAAGGGCGGTCCGCGCCGCCGCATCCGGGTCGTCCACGTAGGGATACAGTTCGATCGTCACCCACCCATCATAGCCGATCTGCCGGATGGCACGGAAGGTCGCCCCGAAATCGATCGCTCCCTCCCCCGGCACCAGATGATGATGCACCCGCGTGGCCGCGATGTCCTCCAGGTGGAAGTGGCGAATGTACTTCGCCAGGCGCGGGATCGTGGTGGCGGGATCGTCGCCGACACAATACGCATGGCCCACGTCGAAATTCAGCCCCACCGCGGGCGAGTCGAGGTGCCGCATCAATTCCAGGAACTGGTCCGCCGTCTCGACGAGCAATCCCGGCTCCGGCTCGATGAGCAGCAGGACGCCCTCCTTCTCGGCGTGCTCGATGACCGGCTTGAGCATCTCGACGAACAGCTTCAGTCCGGCCGCCCACGACTGTCCCGGCTCCAGCGGGCCGCCCGGCTCGGTGGTGATGCACTTCGCCCCCAATTCGCGGGCCAGGGTGAGGGCGCGCGTCGTGTGGTCGATGCGGACGGCGCGGTAGTTCGGGTCCGGCTCGATCCACGACGGGTGCCAGTAGCGCTGGCGGCGATCATTGACCGCGTGCATCATGAACGAATTGATGTTCGAGATGGCGAGGCGGTTTTTCGCCAGGGCGTCGCGGATGGCCTGCTTCTGCTCGTCGAGCAGGAAGGCGGGCCAGGCGTGCGGCACGTCGGCCATGATCTCCACCCCGGCGTAGCCGATCGCCGCCAGGCGGCGCACCGCCTCGGCGAAGGGGTATTTCAGGTAGGCGTTCGTCGAGAAGGCGAGTCGGTGCTCAACGCCTTGCGGCGTCATTGCTTTCGCCACCGCGGACTCCTTCGCCAAGGGGTATGCCTTTCTTTGATCTATGCCGTCTACCCTTGCCGGTCCAGTTCCGCAAATAGGTCGCGGAGCGGCAGCGCGAAGCCGGGAAGGACGGTGCCGCCATCGACGGAGTCGGCTTCGGTCAGGACGGTCGGCCCTTCGGGGGCGGTGTAGACGCTGACGGTTCGGGCGTCCGGGTCCACTTCCCAGACCAGGAGAACCCCGGCGGTGAAGTAGTCCTGCCGCTTGAGGAGCATCTCGGCAGGCGTGTTGCTGCGGCTGAGGACTTCGATCGCCAGATCCGGGGCCAACGTCGGGATCGGCTCTACCGGCACGCGACGACCGGGGACACGGTCCCAGCTGAAGAAGGCGACATCGGGAATGCGAACACGTCCGGCCCAGAGGCGAATTGTGCCATCCGGGGCCGTCACGAGGCCGAGGTTGCGCGGGCGAACGAAGCCGTCCAGCAGGACAATCAGGTGAGCCGCCAGGACGGATTCGCTGTAGCCCATCGCTTTCTCCACCAGAACGCCGTCGATGAGTTCGCAGAGACGCTTGCGCGGCGCTTCGAGGGCGGCGAGGACGTCGGCCTCGGTGGCGGTCCCGATGGGTGGGCGGACGCGGATGCGCTCCAGCGGGATGTCGCCGAGTTGTTCGACCAATTCGGCGAGGTTGTCGATGGCGTCGGCGGCAGTCGTCGCAGTAGTCATCTCAAATAACTCCCGAATCCCTGTTTCGTTGCGCATCTACGCCCGACCATTGCTGCCGCGTGCTTGTTCCATGACCCAGCGCCGCGTCTCGTCATCGAGCACGACGAGGGGCGGCGAGGTGTAGTCAAGAGAGCGAGCGTAGCGGCCGCGCTCGTAGGTGGTGGCGAAGACGGCGGCGAGGTCGAGCCACACGTCGGGGTCCGGCGACAGCAAGGGGATGGGGATGCTGGGCAGGCGCTGTCGCAGCGTCCAGGCATACACGTCGCAGTCAGGCCGGCGGTCCCCGCGCGAGACCAGCGCGTAGTAATCGCCGGGCGGCAACGGGTTCTCTAGCGGCAGCCGTCGTCCAGCGATCAGGAAATCCACCTCGACCAGATGGATCGGGTGGCGCACCAGCGCGTTGCGCTTGGCGAGGTAATCGCTGCGGCCGGGCTCTTCCTTGTTCGCCGGCGACAACAGTTCCAGGACGGCAACGAGCGACCGCTCGGGGCGGTGCAGGATCTCGATGTAGCGCTCGTGCGTCTCTTCTTCGATGACCAGGGGTATGGTGACGGGTTCGAGCGTCGCGGCCCCAGCCGGTGCCGGCGACGGAGTGCGGGACGGGCGGCGCTGTGTGACGGCCACATCGGGCTCGATCAATTTCCGCCTCGATGGGGCCACTTCGATGAGGCGGACCTTCTCATCGATGCGGGCCTCGTAATGTGCGGGCAAGAGGTCGGCGAGGGCTTCGCGCCAATAGTTGATAAAGGTCGCGTGGAAGTCGGACCAGAAGGCGGGGTCTTCGAGATACGGGTCCATGCCGGGGAACGGGCTTGGCATGAGAGAGCCTCCCGAAAAGGTTCATCTTGACCCGTTCAGCGTACCGAGAGCCAGGCGGGAAAGCCAGGGGTGCAGGGGCTGTGCCCTCGCCACCGCTGCAATGACCCTGGAGAAAAGGCGTGCCGACGAATGCCGCTCACCGTGGCCGGGGAAAGGATTGGTCTTAACTTTGCGAGCCTTATGAAAGTTCGGTGCTACCTGACTCCTCTACCAACTCTCCCGCAACCGACCGGAAAACGGCTTCCCCCATCGGGCCGCGCCCCACCTTGCCGTCGTTGAAGCAACTGATCACCCCGCAGCCGCCACACTGGATGCCGACGAAGAACCACAGCACGGCATCCAGTTCCGGGTTGTGAGGGTAACCGGCGAACCCCAAACAGACTTTGGCCCCCTTCGACCCGTCACACTCGTAGCCGCAGGTGAATGGCTCCGCCCCGCGGTCCTCAAGCGCCTCCTCCCAATCGCAGCCATCTCCGAAGCGGGAGATGTCTCGGACTTGGCCGCACTTCGTGCAAGTGCGCTGGGTGGTTGTTCCCGCACGGACCAGTCGAAAGCAGTTGCCGCCGCACGAACAGACAACCGGCCAAAATGCGGTGGCCCGATACCCGCCGCCCCGCTTGCTCGGGTCGGTGAACCGGGCCAAGAACTCCGGGACATCCCGCGGCTCCACGATTCCTCCGCTTCCTTCGCCGTGTCACAAGGGACAGTCCTCGCACCTGCTTGTTCTGCTCAGCGCCTACGGCGACATTGACCTCGCGATCGGTTCTCCTCGGGCGTTTGCTTCCCCCGCAGCACTGTGGAGCCCCCCTCGGCGAGGTTGTCGATGGCGTCGGCTACAGGCGTAGCGGTGGTCATTTCAACATGCTCCTGGCCCGTTTCGCATCGCCTCGGGCTCGGTCGCGGACTCGGGCGACGAGCGGCACGGGGTAACAGTCAGTATAGCGAGGCAGGGGGATGATGATCCAAAGGCGGTCGCCCGGAGCCGATTCGTTGCAAAGCCGCCGCCCCCCGTCGTGACGCAACGAATCCCGCGGCGTGCAATGAATGCAACGAATCTCATCCGAGCCTGCCGGATTGTGTTAGCCTTCACTCGCTTCCGTCGAGTAAAATGCCGCGGGACCACCGGATCGCCCCTCGACGGCCTGGCCTTTTTCTGACAGGATTGCCTCGTTCGCGCACTTCCTTACCCGTGCGGTCGGACGGCAGAAGCGCCCAAGGGACTATCCCCGCCCGGCCCCTCGTCCCCTGGACAGGAGTTCGTCATGCTCGATATCAGCACCCATCCGACGGCGCAGGCGCTGGCGCTGTTCGGCCATGGCAAGCTGCCCGAGGCCCAGGCGGCGACCGTCGCCGTCCACCTGGAGAGTTGCGCCGACTGCCGCCGCGCCGTCGCGAGCCTGCCCCCCGACTCCTTCCTCGGCAAAGTCAAGGCCGCCAAGCCTGGCGCCCCCTCCGTCCCGCCAGGGCCGCCCCCGAGACGGGCCGGTGCCGCCACGCCCGCCAACGTGCCTCCGGAGCTGGCCAATCATCCGAAGTTCCGCATCGTGCGCGAGCTGGGGCGCGGCGGCATGGGCGTCATCTACCTGGCCGAGCACCGCGTTCTGGACAAGCCGGTCGCCCTCAAGGTCATCAACCCCGCCGTCCTCGACAACGCCACGGCGCTGGCCCGCTTCCACGCCGAGGCCCGGGCCGCTGCCAAGCTCGACCACCCGAACATCGCCCGCGCCCACGACGCCGACCAGGCCGGCAACCTGCACTTCCTCGTCCTGGAGTACGTCGAGGGCCTCAGCCTGGCCGAGGTGCTGGAAAAGAAGGGGGCGCTGCCGGTGGCGAACGCCTGTCACTACGTTCGCCAGGCGGCGCTGGGGCTGCAGCACGCTTTCGAGCAGGGCATGGTGCATCGGGACATCAAACCGCAGAACCTCATGCTGACGCCGAAGGGGCTGGTCAAGGTCCTCGACTTCGGCCTGGCGCGGCTGCGCGATGAGGGCAGCCGCGGCCCCCGGCTAACGCAGCTGGACGCGTTCATGGGGACGCCGGAGTACGTGGCCCCCGAGCAGGCGACCGACGCCCGCCAGGCGGACACCCGTGCCGACGTCTACAGCCTGGGGTGTACGCTGTACGCGCTGCTGACGGGGCGGCCGCCATTCCAGGAGGACACCGTCGTCAAGGCGGTGCTGGCGCACATCGAGAAGGAGGCGAGGCCACTGCACGAGGTGAGGCCGGACGTGCCGCCGGAGTTGTCGGCGGTGGTGGCGAAGATGCTGGCCAAGGACCCGGCCCAGCGCTACCAGCGCCCCATCGACGTGGCGCAGGCGCTGGTCCCCTTTATCAAGGCGGGAGGCAAGCCGGGAGTGCCGGCCGCGGCGGAGAAGGGAGCGCCGTTCGCCGATTTGGAGCGTGCGCCGGTCCCTACCCGCGCCTCGAGGAAGGCAACGAAGGGGCGCGAGGCGGCGAAGCCTGCGCCGGCGGCGTGGTGGAAGCGCCTGCCGGTGCTCGCCGGCGCCGCCGCCGCTGTGCTGGCGCTGGCTGTGGGAGCGTTCTTCCTGGGAGGGATGTTTTCCAAACCCGGGGTGCCGGCGCCCGAACCTTCTTCCGGCACGGGTGGGCCCGTCGTGCCCCCACTGCTCCCGGGATCGATCCTGGAGAACTCCTCCATCAGGATGAAGTTCGCCTGGATACCGCCGGGCAGTTTCCGCATGGGCGGTGACAAGTTCGACGACGAGAAGCCCGTCCACCGCGTGACGATTACCAAGGGGTTCTACATGGGTGTATCCCCCGTCACGCAACAGCAGTGGCAGGAGGTAATGGGCAACAACCCCAGCAACTTCAAGGGAGACGATTCCTGTCCCGTGGAACAGGTCTCCTGGGAGGACTGCCGGAAGTTCTGTGACGCACTGAAGAAGCGGGACGGGCGGCCCTACCGCCTGCCGACGGAGGCGGAGTGGGAGTACGCCTGCCGCGCGGGGACCACTATGGAGTATTACACCGGCGACGGCGAGGACGCCCTGAAGAAGGCGGGCTGGTATTTGGGTAACAGCGGTGATAAAACTCATCCGGTAGGACAACTCGCCAAAAACGACTGGGGGCTGTACGACATGCATGGCAACGTCTGGCAGTGGTGTGCCGACTATTACGGACCGTATAAAGATTTGAAAGATACAGACCCATTTAGGTTAGAAAAAGGCGCTGAAGATGCCCGTGTGTTGCGTGGTGGGTCGTGGAACTACGGCCCGTTGCGCTGCCGCGCCGCCTACCGCCTCGGGGTCGCGCCGTCGCGCCGCAGCTTCGACTACGGGTTCCGCGTCGCCTTCCGCCTGGACTGATTTACACTATGCCCTCTTGCCCTGTTACCCTTTGCTCTCTGAGCCGCGGGAAATTTAATATACTAATTATGTAGTTAATATAATTATATCATCAATGAGGGTGTCGAGCTGCGTTGGGGGGGCTCGGTTGCTTCGGGGAGGTTTCGTCTGTGTCGATGCCTTTCGACGCCACGCTGAAGGACCTCGCCCGCGACTACCCCGCCGACCACCTCACGGCGTTTGACCAGCCGCCGGCCGGCGTGGTCGTGCTGCTCAACGTTGATCTGTCCACCGTCACCACGGCCGCCGACCTTGCCATCGGCATCGGCGCACCGCTGGACGAAGTCGTGCATATCGATTTCCAGTCCAGCGCCGCGGCGTGGAAGCACGCCGACGTGCTGGTGTACAACGCCCTGCTGCACGCCGAGTATCACGTCCCGGTGCAGAGCGTCGTGATCCTGCTGCGGCCGCAGGCGGCGCACTCGAACCTCGACGGCGTGGTGAACTATGCCACGCGGTCGGGGCGCGGTAGCATGAACTTCACCTACGAGGTCGTGCGCCTGTGGGAGCGGCCGGCGGAGATGTTCCTGACCGGGGCGCTGGGCACGACGCCGTGGGCCGTGCTGGGCGCCCTGCCCGAAGGGGTGCCGACGGAGGACGCGCTCGCCGCGGTGGCGCAACGGCTGATCGAGCGGATCGAGCGGGAGGCGCCGCCCGACCAGGGGCGCAAGCTTCTGACGGCGGCGTTCGTGTTGACCGGGCTGCGCGTGCCCCGCACCGTGGCCCGGCAGGTCTTTCGAGGAGTGCGCAAGATGAGAGATTCCGATACCTACATGGCAATCATCGACGAAGGGAAGGAGGAGGAGGCGAAGGATGTGATCCTCAGCCAGGGGAAGAAGCGATTCGGCCCTCCGGACGAGGCTGCGACGGCAAGGCTGAGTGGCATCTCGGACCTAGATCGCTTGCATCGGTTCATCGACCGGCTCTTTGACGCGAGCGCGGCGGGCTGGCAAGACCTCCTCGACACTCCGTAACGGCAGCACGAGTAGGGGCGCAAGCTGTTGACGTTGGCGCTCGTGTTGACCGGGCTGGGCGTCCCCCACGCCGTGGCCCGGCAGGTCTTTAGGGCATGGCTCTCCCAAGGGGGACGTGAGAACCGGGGCCGCTTGCGGCTCAGCGTTCGCCCAACCCCGCTGCGGCGGACGCTAAGCCGCAAGCGGCGCCTCCGACGTACTCTCCCAGCATCGCAAACTGCTTGAAGAAGTCGTGTTCCTCGACGCCCATCGGGCTCTTGAAGAAGCACGCCAGGTGCCGCAGGCAGCCGACCTCGCCGCGCCGCTGCGCCAGCAGCGCCAGCCGGGCCAGGTCGAGCACCAGCGGCGCCGCCAGCAGCGAGTCGCATCCCTGCCAGGTGAACTGCATCATCATCTTCGTGGCCAGGAAGCCGCGGAAGTGGATGTGGTCCCACGCCGTCTTCCAATCGTCCAGCGACTCGATGTACTCGATCGACACGTGCGTCTGCGGCTTGTAGCCGACTATCGAGGAGATCACCTGGTCCTTGGTGCGGATCTTCGACGCCTTGTTGGCGGGGTCATCCAGCACCTGGCCGTCGCGGTTGCCGAAGATGTTGTGCCCGACCCAGCTGAGGATACGCCAGTTGCGCAGGGCGAACATCGGGGCCAGCACCGTCTTGAGCAGTGTCTCGCCGGTCTTGCCGTCCTTGCCGCCGTAGACCGCGCCGCGCTGCTGGGCCAACTCCTGGATGGCCGGGAACGACGCCCCCAGCGACGGCGTGAAGTTGATGTACGGGTAGCCGAGGTCGAGGGCTGCCCAGGCGTACAGCGACGACGCCGGCAGGACGGGATGGCCGCCACACTCCTGCGGTTTCATCAGCCGTTCCAGCGACTGGTGGAACTCTCGCAGCTCGAAGGGCGGCTCTGTCGAGGCGACGTTGAGCACCACGACCTGGTCGAGCCGGTGCTTCTCGCGGAACTCCTGCAGATCGGCCTGGACGCGCTCGACGGCGGACCGCAGGTCGTTGACCTGGTGGGCCTCGGGCAGGTCGGCGAGCTTGCGGATGGTGTCGCCGGCGTTGAGGACGGTGCCGGGCCGGACGTTGGCCGCCCACTCGTCGAGCTGCGGTAGGCAGGGCTCGGCCAGGGCCGGCTCGAAGACGTTCGAGCGCGCCTGCATCTCGCGGACCGTCTGGCGGAAGTTGCTGCGGCGCACGTCGTGGCCGCCGACGACGAACTGCGCCGGCTCGTCCAGGTCGAGGCCGTCAAAGAGGGGCAGGGCGGTGACGAGGCCGGTGCGGTCGGTCAGGCCGCGGGTGAGCGCGGCCAAGCCGAGGGCCGCCGTCGTGCCGACGCCGCCGAAGGCGCCGATCAGCCACAAACCTACGCGACGCTGACTCATGGTGCTATTGCCTTTTGCGAGGAAAACTGGGTCTTTCGGGGGCACAGTCAAGCAAAGTCCGTGCCCGGCGGCGGGCCGACGTTCCATTTCCGCGGAAGGACAAGCCGGGCAAGGGGTTCGGGCGGGGGGCGCGTCTCGCGGCGGGGGGCGTCGGCTGCGGACCGTCTGGACAGCCGGTTGCCAGTGCTGGGGATCGTCTAGTCGATTGTCGCAGGTCCGACGGCGGGGGTCAAGAAGCCTACAATGGGAGAGAGAAGTTTTTGTGAACGGAGCCATTCATGCCCGAGACCACCGAAGGTTTTCAGCCCATCGACGAGTGCCTCGCGGAGCTGTGCGCCGGACGCATGATCGTCCTGGTCGATGACGAGCACCGCGAGAACGAGGGCGACCTGGTCGTCGCCGCGGAGAAGGTCACCCCCGAGGCCATCAACTTCATGGTGCGCAACGGCTGCGGCATCCTCGGCCTGGCCATGTCCTCGGCCCTGTGCGAGCGCCTGGGGCTCGAGCCGCTTACCGGCCGCAACGTCGATCCGCAGGCCACGCCGTGGACCCCGCACATCGACGCTCGCCACGGCATCACGACCGGTACCTCGGCGTTTGACCGGGCGCGGACCATTCAAGTCGCCATCGACGACGGGACGACGCCCGACGACCTGGTGATCGGCAAGGGTCACGTCCCTGGCCTGCGGGCCCGCGAAGGAGGCGTGCTGGTGCGGGCCGGCCACACCGAGGGCAGCACCGACCTGGCCCGGCTGGCCGGCTTCAAGGAGGCCGCCGCCATCTGCGAGATCATGACGGCCGACGGCCGCATGGCGCGCCTGCCCGACCTCCGCGCGTTCTGCGGGCAGCATGGCCTGAAGATGTGTACGATCGAGGACCTCATCAAGTACCGCCGCCGCCGTGAGCGCCTCATTCACCGCGAGTTGGCCATCAAGCTGCCGACGAAGTTCGGCGAGTTCGACCTGATCTCGTACACGTCCCTGGTCGATCCCGAGCCGCACCTGGCGCTGTGCCTGGGCGGCGTCGGCCTGGAGGTGAACGGCGTCATCCCCGAGCAGCCCGACCCGCTGCTGGTGCGCGTCCACAGCCAGTGCCTGACCGGCGACATCTTCGGCAGCATGCTGTGCGACTGCGGCTCGCAGCTGCACCGGGCGATGGCCAAGATCGCCGAAGTCGGCAAGGGGGTCATCCTGTACATGCGTCAGGAGGGGCGCGGCATCGGCCTGCTGGCCAAGCTGAAGGCCTACCAGCTGCAGCAGGTCGAGAAGCTGGACACGGTCGAGGCCAACCAGCGCCTCGGCTATCCCGCCGACCTGCGCGAGTACGGCATCGGCGCGCAGATCCTCTTCGACCTGGGCGTGCGGCAGATCCGCCTGCTGACGAACAACCCGAAGAAGGTGGTGGGGCTGGAGGGGTACGGCTTGAGGATCGTCGAGCGCTTGGAGATTCCGGTGCCGCCCAACGAGAAGAACCTGCGCTACCTGCGCACCAAGAAGGACAAGCTCGGGCACCTGCTGGACATGGAGTAGCCGCTTGCGGCTTCGCAGCGGCGAAGCCGCAAACGGCTTGTTCGCTAGTAGCGCCGGCCGCCGCCGCCGCCGTAACCGCCGCCGCCGCCGCCGCCACGGCCGCCGCGGCCACCGCCGCCGCCGCCGTAACCGCCGCCGCCGCCACGGCCACCGCCGCCCTCAGGCTTCGGGCGGGCTTCGTTGACGGTCAGGGTCCGGCCGCCGAACTCGGCGCCGTGCAGTGCAGCGATGGCCGCCTGCGCTTCCGCGTCGGTGCCCATCTCCACGAAGCCAAACCCCTTCGAGCGCCCGGTGTCCCGGTCCATGACGACCTGGGCCGACGTCACGCTGCCATGCTGCTCGAAGAGCTGCTGCAGCTCGGCGTCACTGATGGTGTAGGGCAAGTTCCCCACGTACAACCGCTTGCCCATAGATGGGCCTCCGCGAAACAGGTCGCGGGCCAGGGCACTCCTCACGACGGAGCGCCCCCGCTCCGCTCTGACGAATCCTAACACATGTTACGAGGGACTTGGGGAACGGCGCTTGGAAGGATGAGGTGACGCATCACGGCCAACGGCCTGGTCCACGAGGCCCTAGTGAGAAAATTGTACCTGTCTTTATCGGCGTGAATAGGCCAAACGGCGCTTTTCTTGCCGAAGAGGTGGCGCTGGCGCCGCCCGACGGGGGCCAGCGGCCCCCGTCCCGGTCGTCTGCGCGGAGTTTAACTGCTGGGGGTGCCGCCCGCCTGCCCTTCGCCCTGGCGCTGCCGCAGCGGCCCGCGGAAGGTGATGCGGCCCTTCGAGAGGTCATACGCGGAGATCTCGACGGTCACGGTGTCGCCGGGCAGGATGCGGATAAAGTTCTTGCGCATCTTCCCCGAAATGTGTGCAATGACCTCGTGCCCGCTCTCCAGCCGCACCCGGAACTGGGTGTTGGCCAGCGCCGCGACTACCTTGCCCTGAACTTCGATACTCGTTTCTTCTTTCGCCATGCAATCTCCTCTGTCGGGATGGTTCCAGTCCCCCGCGGGCCCCGCCCGCGGGCCGGAGAATGGTTGCTCCGGTCTTGTCAACTTACAGCAAAGACGCGGTTCTGGCGAGGCCGGTTCGCGACGGAAGCTCCCGCGCGGACATCTGGGCGGCCAATTGCTATGTTTAGGAACGGTTTCAAGAAGGTGGGGCAGGCCGCCGGCCTGCCTGGAACCGACGGCAGGCCGGCGGCCTGCCCCACCTTGGTCCCGGTTGTGAGGAGCGACCCATGAGTGTCTTCGTTCCGCGCGCCCGTGCCGTCACGCGCATCGCTGGCCTGGCCCTCGTCGTCGCCGCGCTTGTCGCGCCCTTGGGCTTCGGCCGGGCCGTGCCTGCCGACAAGCCCGACGAGAAGGCGCAGGAGGAGGTCCGCAAGCTGATCGCCCAGCTGGACGACGACTCGGTGGACAAGCGCGACGCGGCCACAAAACGCCTCGAAGAAATCGGCGAAGCGGCCCTCCCACTGCTGCGCGAGGCCGCCGAGAACGGCAGCGGCGTCGAGACGCGCGTCCGCGCCCGTTCGCTGCTCAAGACCATCGAGAAAAGCATCTTCGGCGAGGTGGCGCGCTGGCAGGGCCACAAGACCGACGTGGGGCTGCCCTGGGTGACGCGGGTGGCGGCGACGCCGGACGGCAAGCAGGTCCTTTCGGCCGGCGCCGACGGCGTGCGCGTCTGGGACGTGAAGACCGGCAAGTCGGTGCAGACGCTGGGCACGCCGCAGGAGGCCGCCTACTGGTCGCTGGCCGTTTCCGCCGACGGCAAGCGCGTCATCTTCGGCGGCAACGACCAGACCGCCCACGTCTGGGACCTCAAGGCAGGCAAGGAGCTGAAACTGCTGGCCGGACACACTGCCCCCGTTTGGGGTGCCGTGCTGTCGGCCGACGGCAAGCGGGCGGTGACGGGCGGTTGGGACAAGTCACTGCGCCTCTGGGACGTGGAGGCCGGCAAGGAGCTAAAGACGTTCGAGGGGGTCAAGGAGAACGTCCGCTGCCTGGCGATCAGCCCGGACGGCAAGCAGGTCGCCGCCGGCCACTTCGACGACCAGGGGCGCGGCCTGATCCGCCTCTGGAACGTCGAGGACGGCAAGGAGGCGCGGGCGTTGACGGGTCACGAAAAGGAGGTGACGGCCGTCGCCTTTTCGGCGGACGGCAAGAAGCTGGTGTCGTCCAGCTTCGACAAGACGGTGCGCGTCTGGGAGGTGGCGACGGGGAAGGCATTGAAGGTGCTGGAGGGGCACACGTCGAACGTCGAGACGGCGACTTTCACCCCGGATGGCAAGCGGGTGATTTCGGCCGGGCACGAGCAGGACTCCACCGTCCGCGTCTGGGACGTGGAGACGGGCAAACAACTCTTCTCTTCCGACAGCGCCGGCGGCGGTTTCCTCGGCGTCGTCGCGCTGCCCGGCGGCAAGCAGTTCGTCACGACCGGCAAGGACGGCTCGGTCCGCCTATGGCAGATGACGAAGTGAACTGGGGGAGGCGATCGGAGGGGAGAATTCACGCCTCGGGATCGATCCCCAGGGCGCGCAGCTGCGCCGCGAGCCGGTCGGCTCGCTGCTCGGCCTGCTCCCCCCGCTTGGCAACCTCAAGGTAGGTGGCGAAGCGCCGTCCGTCCGGGTGGTACAATTCCAGGTCGCCGGCCTTCATCTCGAAGCGGACCTTCAGACGAGGGCTGATCCACCCGGCCATGTGAGGGACCTGGCGCAAGCGGCCGCCCTTGCCGCGCAGCCAACCGGTCCATTCGTTCTTGTACGGGTTGTAGAGGTAATACTCCTCCACGCCGTAGCTGTCATAGAATTTGAATTTCCGCTTCATCTCACCGGCGCGGTTGCCTGGCGACAGGACCTCAAAGACTGTACTGGTTCAGCGTGAACTGGAATTTGCTTTCGTGGAAGATGGGTGGTGCGCATGGGCATATCGACTGTAACGGGCATTTCTTATGCGGCAACTTTGTCGCAAATGACGATATTACAGGAGATGCCCTGGGAGCAAAGGGAGACCCTGACCTCCCAGCGACAAGGCAAGCGCCGGGGCAAGCAAGTCAAGGGGCGCCCGGTGAGAGAACCGGGGTAGTGTGGGGGGCCGTGAAATGGGCGACAGTACAGCAACTCGGCTGCGGCCTGGCTGCCTCAAACTGATGACAGGGGTGGCTGCGCGAGCGGCCGGCCTTCTCCGGCCCTTGCTGAAAGTCCGGCCGTCCCGGTGGGTCCTCGGGGGAACCCTGGCCCTGTCGCTGTGCGGCTGCACCACGCTGGACGATTACGTCCACAACGGCTTCAAGGTCGGCCCGAACTACAAGCGCCCGCCCGCCCCGGTCGCGGAGCACTGGATCGACGCCGCCGACGTACGGGTTCGCAGCGAAGAGGCCGACGACAGTCACTGGTGGACCGTCTTCAACGACCCCGCGCTCAACGACCTGGTGCAGACGGCCTATCGCCAGAACCTGACCTTGCGCGAGGCCGGCTTCCGCGTGCTGGAGGCCCGCACCCAGGTGGGGATCGCCGTCGGCGAATTCTTCCCGCAGACGCAGAACATGACCGGCGACGTCCAGAGCCACGGGGTCAGCACCAACGTGGCCAACCGCGTCGCCACGCCTCAGCGCTGGTACGGTCAATGGGATTACGGCTTTGCCCTCAGCTGGGAACTGGATTTCTGGGGACGGTTCCGGCGGGCGATCGAAGCGGCCGACGACACCCTGGACGCCTCCGTCGAAAACTACGACGACGTGCTCGTGACTCTCGTGGGCGACGTGGCCGCCACCTACGTCCAGGTCCGCACGCTCCAGCAGCAGATTGCCTACGCGCGGCAAACCCTCGAACTGCAGCGCCAGTCGCTGGAGATCGCCACGGCCAAGTTCAAGGGCGGGCAGACCAGTAACGTGGACGTCAACCAGGGCCAGAGCGACGTCTCGACGACCGAGGCCCTCATCGAGCAACTTCAAATTCCCCTCCGTCAAGCGACGAACCGGCTGTGCGTCCTGCTGGGTCTGCCGCCGGAAGACATCCTCCGCAAGTTGGGCGAGGTGCCCATCCCGACGGCGCCGCCGGAGGTGATCGTGGGCGTCCCCGCCGACCTGCTCCGCCGCCGGCCCGACGTCCGCCGCGCCGAGCGCCTGGCCGCCGCCCAGTGCGCCGAGATCGGCGTCGCCGACGCCGACTTCTATCCACAGATCAGCATCGATGCCACGTTCGGCTGGTCGGCCCAGGAACTCAAGGACCTGTTCGCCCACGGCTCGTTCCGGGAAATTGTTGGCCCCTCGTTTCGGTGGCCGATCCTGAACTACGGCCGGATCTTGAACAACGTGCGCCTGCAGGACGCCCGCTTCCAGGCCCTGGTGGTCAGCTACCAGAACACCGTCCTCAAGGCGGGCGAGGAAGTCGAGGACGGCCTGGTCACCTTCCTGCGCGCCCAGAAGCGGACGCGCGACGCGAACGAGGCCGTCAACGCCGAGATGGCGGCCCTCAAGGAAGCCATCGCCCAGTACAAGGGCGGTCTCGTGGACTTCAACCGAGTGGTGCTCATCCAGGAACGACTGGTGGAGCGACAGCAAACCCTGGCGGAGGCGCAGGGGCAGATCGCGCTGGGTCTGATCCAGGTGTACAAGGCCCTTGGCGGTGGTTGGCAGATTCGCTGCGGCGAAGGCACGGCGGACGCTCCGGTGGTCGTCGCTGTACCGGGTCCGGCGCCGATTCCCGTGAAGAGCGCCCCTCAGTCCGGGGCCGCGACTGGCAAGCCGACGCACGGCTCGTCGGAAGCCGCGGAGAAAGCGTACCTGAGTTCGGGCGAGTGACCGACAAGCCGCGTTCTCTCAGGAGGCCGCTTATGAGGCCGTCTACCTGCCTGGCCATCCTGCTCGTGACCTGCGCCGCGGGCGCACACGCCGACGAGCCCCGCCTGATGTTCGATGGCCATTCCTGGGCCTTCCCCCAGCTGCACGCCGAATGGCGATGGCGCAGCTGCTGGTGCCCGGACGACTACTGCCGCAAGGCCCTGCCCTCTGTGCCGTGCAACCCCCGCGGCTGCGTGGACGACTACTGTCGGAAGCCGCCGCCCGTCGTTGCGCCCAACGCCAGGGGCTGCGTGGACGACTACTGTCCGAAGACCTGTCCACTCTTCCTCGGGAGCCTGTGCGAGCCCTGGTACAGCTGCGGCCCGCCGCCGGAGTGTGGGGCGGGGCCGTGCCGCAACGGTTCGCCGAAGCCGTGAGGGGACCACCGGCTCACGGCATCGCCGCACCCGGCTTCGCCTGGACGGCCGCCTCCGGCGCTGGCGGGGCCTTCTGTTCTCCGTCGGGGGAGGGGCCGGCCGCCGGCAGGGCCGCGGACTTTTTCCCGTCCCCGAACCAGGTGATGAGGTAGTAGAAGACCGGCGTCAGGAAGATGCCGAAAAACGTCACACCGATCATGCCGCTGAACACCGCCGTCCCCAGCGACCGCCGCATCTCCCAGCCGGCGCCCGTGGCGATGACCAGCGGGAAGACGCCGAAAATAAAGGCGAACGAGGTCATCAGGATCGGACGCAGTCGCAGCCGGCAGGCCTCCAGGGCCGCCTCACGGCGGGGCATCCCTTCCTTGCGCTTGTCCTGGGCATATTCCACAATCAAGATGGCATTCTTGGCCGCAAGGGCGATCAGCACCACGAAGCCGATCTGACTGAAAATGTCGATGGGCTTGTGGGCGATCCACACCAGCCCGGCGATCGAGCAGAGCAAGCACATCGGCACGACCAGGATGATCGCCAGGGGAAGTTTCCAGCTCTCATACAGCGCCGCCAGGACCAGGAAGACCAAGAGCACGGAGAAGGCGAAGATGAAAATGCCGGTGTTGCCGGCGGTCACTTCCTGGTAGCTGATGGTGGTCCACTCGTAGCCCATGCCCGACGGCAGGTTCTGGTCGCACAACTGCTCCATCACCGAGATGGCCTGGCCCGAGCTGAAGCCCGGGCGGGTGCCGCCGTTGACGGCTGCCGCGTTGAGGTCGTTGTAGCGCATGACGAAGACCGGACCGCTGTCATAGCGCACCCGGAGCAGCGCGGCCAGCGGCACCGGCTGCCCCTCACGGTTCTTCACCTGGAGGAGCTTCAAGCCATCCACGTCCTTGCGGAAGTCCCCCTCGGCCTGGATGTTGACCTGCCAGATTCGGCCGAACTCGTTGAACTGGTTGACGTAGACCGAGCCCATGTTGGCGTTGAGGGTGCTGTTCACGTCAGCGAGCGTCACGCCCATCTCCTTGGCGGCCTCTCGATCGACGTCCAGGTACAGCTGCGGCGTGTTGGCGCTGAACGTGGTGAAGACGCGGGCCAGGCCGGGCTGGGCGTTGGCCTTCTGGACGATCGTCTCGGTCGCTTCCTGGAGGGCCTGCAGTCCCAGGCCGGTGCGGTCCTCGATCTGCAGCTGGAAGCCGCCGCTCTGGCCCAGGCCAGGCACCGGCGGCGCGCCGAAGACGGGCGCCTGACAGCTCAACACCTCCTCGTGGTACTGCCGGTTGAGCTTCTCGATGATGGCCGCGGCCTGCGTTTGGGGCGTCTTGCGATTCTCGAACTCGTCGAGGATGATGAAGATCGTGCCCCAGTTGGAGGCGTCGCACGTGAAGACGGCGGAGTAGCCGGCGACGGACATGGCCGATTTGACTCCCTCCGTCTTCAGGGCAATCTCCTCCAGCCGGTCCATTGCTTGCCGCGTCCGCTGCACCGAGGCGGCGTTCGGAAGCATCACGTTGACCAACAGGTATCCCTGGTCCTGCTCGGGGATGAAGCCGGTCGGCGAAGTCGCGAAACCGAAGCCAGTCAGGCCGAGCAGGCCGACGTAAAGGACCAGGACGATGAGGCCGAACCGCAGCGCCAGGCCCACCACCCGGGCGTAGCCGTTGGTGAACACGTCGAAGGCCCTGTTGAAGAGGCCGAACAACCAGCCGAGGAGCCGGTTGACCGGCCGGCCGAGGAACCAGCCCGCGACGGCGCCCGGCACGAAGACCGCGACCCGCGCGGCCCAGCGGGCGATTTCATGGCCGGTCGTTCCTGCCGCCTGGGGGATCAGGCGAGCCAGCAAGTAGTAACTCAGGAGACCGAACAGGGCGGCGACGGCCACGCGCGGGAGGACCTCCTTCGCCTCGGCGTGCGCTCCGCCGTGGGGCTTGATCCAGGCCACCGCCCGGGCCGGAGCCATCGTCAAGGCGTTGGTGGCGGAGAAGAGGGCCGCGGTGGCGATCGTCAGGGCGAACTGGCGGAAGAACTGGCCGGTCAGGCCGGGAATGAAAGCCGTCGGAATGAAGACGGCGGCAAGGACCAGGCTGATGCCGACCACCGGCCCGGTGATTTCGTCCATCGCCTTGATGGTCGCTTCCCGCGCCGGCAGGCCCGTCCCCATCCAGCGCTCGATGTTCTCGACCACGACGATCGAGTCGTCCACGACGATGCCGACGGCGAGCACCAGGCCGAACAGCGACAGGTTGTTCAGGGAGAACCCCAGCGCCTTCATGACCACGAAGGTGCCGATCAGGGCGACCACGATGTCAATGATCGGCAGCAGCATGGCCCGCCAATCCTGGAGGAAGACCAGCACGACGACGATCACCAGGCCGGCGGCGATGTAGATGGTGTGGATGACGTCGTCCACCGAGTGGCGGATGAACGGCGTGGTGTCGTAAGCGATCTGGTAGTCGAGCCCCTGGGGAAACCTCTTCTTGAGATCCTCCATTTTCTTCTTCACGCCGTCACCGGTGGCGAGGGCGTTGGCCGTCGGCAGTGCGAAAACGGCCAGGGCCACGGACGGATAGCGCACCAGCTCCTTGTCGTCCTTGGCGTCCTTCATCATGCTCAGCGTGCAGATGAGGTCGGAGTTCTGGGCGCCCAGCTCGAGGCGGGCCACGTCCTTGAGGCGGACGTAGCGGCCGCCGCTGCCCACCTTGACGATGATGTCGCCGAACTGTTCCCGGGTGGTGAGCCGGCCCAGGGTGTTCAGGACGAGCTGGTAGTCTTGTCCCTTGGGCACCGGCTGCTGGCCGATATTGCCGGCGGCCACATCGACGTTCTGTTCGCGGATGGCGTCGATGACCGCGCCGGCCGTCAGGTCCAGCGACGCCAGCTTCTGAGGATCGAGCCAGGCGCGCATGCTGTACTGCCGCTGGCCGAGGAAGCTCACCAGGCCAACCCCCGGCAGTCGCGAGAGCGGGTCGAAAAGATTGATCTGGGCGTAATTACTCAGGTAAAGCGCGTCGTAACGACCGTCGGGCGAGATGAGGTTGACCGCCAGGAGGATGTTGGGCGACTGCATCTTGACGTTGACGCCCTGCTTCGCAACGCTTTCGGGGAGCTGCGCCTGGGCCAGCTGCACTCGAGTCTGAACCAGCATCAGGGCGGTGGTGACGTCGGTGCCCACCTCGAAGCTGACCGTCAGCGTGTAATTGCCGTTGTTGGTGCAGGTGGAGGACATGTAGATCATGCCCTCGACGCCGTTGACTTGCTCCTCGATCGGCTGAGCGACCGTGCCGGCCACGGTCTGGGCACTGGCGCCCGGGTAGGTTGCGGTCACCTGGATCGTGGGGGGAACGATCGGCGGGTACTGGGCGGTCGGCAGCGTCTTGTAGCAAACGGCCCCGCACAGCACGATGACGACGGACAGGACCCAGGCGAAGACAGGCCGGTCAATAAAGAAGCGAGACATGGTGATCCTCGCGCCCTAGCCGCTTGCGGCTTAGCGTTCGCGCGATTCATCGTTTCGCGAAACGATGAATCGCGCGAACGCGAAACGATGAATCGCGCGAACGCTAATTTGCCTTACTCGACTTGCTGAGCAGGGTCTGCATGTTTACGGGCCTGGGATCCACCTTGTCGCCCGGCCGGACGCGCTGCAGCCCGTTGACGATCAGCCGGTCGGTCGCCTCGAGGATCTCGACCTGCTTGGTGACGTCCTTGCCGTCGGCGCCGGCTTCCGTAATCGTCCGGAACCGCAGGACTTCGCGCAGGCCGTCGTGAAGCTGCCCGACCTCGACGGGGCGGTACTCGACCTCGTCCTTGTCGTTGACGACGAGGACGAACTTCTGCCCCTGGTCGGTACCGATGGCCCGGTCGTTGACGAGTAGCGCCGGGTGGGGGGCGGTCAGCGGCACGCGGATTCGTGCAAACGCCCCGGCAATTAGGGCTTCGTTCTCGTTCGGAAAGACCGAGCGGACCTGGATGGTGCCGGTGTTGGGATCGAGCTGATTGCTGACGTAATCAATGGCGCCGGCGATCGGAAAACTCTGCTCGCTGCCGACGCTCACGCCCATGTCCACCGGGACCTCTCCCTCGCGGAACGACTTGATCTTGCCCTCCCTGACCAGCGCCTGGACGCGCCGCGCGGTGTTCTGGTCCACGTTGATGTACGCCCACATCGGCTTCAGGGAGACGACGTTGACAAGGGTCGTGGCGTTCTGGTTGACCATGTTGCCGACATCGACCAGGTGTCGGGTGGCCCGGCCGCCGACGGGGGCGGTGACCTTGCACCAGTCGTAGTTCAGCTGGGCGTTCTCCAGGGCGCCCGTCGCCTGAGCGATGCTGCCATTGGCCTGGGCAACGCTGGCCTTGGCCTCGTCGCGGGCGCCGAGGCGCCTGGTGATTTCCTGTTCGCTGATGGCCCCCTTGTCCTGCTTCTGGACATTCAGGCCGATGTCGTAATCCGCCTGGTTCTTGACGAGGGCGGCCTTGGCCACGTCCAGGCTCGCCTTGGCCGCCTCCAGGGTTCCCTTGGCCTGGTCGAGGGCCGCCTTGTAGGGGCGATCGTCGATCTGGAAGAGGACGTCCCCTTCCTTGACCAGGTCGCCGTCCTTGAAGTTGATCCTGGTCAGGTAGCCCGTGACGCGAGCCTTGACGTCCACCGACTGCACGGCTTGCGTCCGGGCCGTGAACACCTGGTAGTCGCTAACGGTGCGCTCGACAGGCTGGGCAACCTCGACCACGGGCGGGGGCGTCTCCACCGCGTGCGGATGCTTTTCGTCGCATCCAGCCGCCACCAGAGCCAGGATCGTGAGCAAGAGAACCGTTGGTTTGCCGTGGGTCAGCGTTACGCTCATGACCGCTCCCATTCTGGATGACGTGGATCCGCCGGTGCTCATCTTATACACGCACCCGATGAGGTTGTCCGTTTGGCCGCGGTCCGCAGTGGGACGATTCCGCTGCGCTCCCCTGCGGGCCGCGGCTACACGAGGAGGCGAGCAAGTGGCCACTGAGTAAATCGGCGACCTCGTCGGCGGACGCGAACCGATTGCACGCTTCCTTGGCGTGCAGCTTGCTGATGAGGTCGCAGAGCCAGTCGGGGACGTCGGGGCGGCTGTCGCGGATGGGCCGTGGGGTGTGCTCACAGACGGACTTCAGCACGGCCAGCGTGCTGTCGCCCCGGAACGGCGGGCGGCCCGTGCAGAGGGTATACAGCACGCTGCCGAGGCTGAACAGGTCCGTGCGGTGGTCGGTAGGCTCGGCGCGCGCCTGCTCCGGCGACATGAACAGGGGGGTACCGGCGATGACATCGCGCTCGGCCAGGCCGGCGGCGGCCGCCCGTGCCAGGCCGAAGTCGGTGATCTTGACGCGCCCGACGCCGTCCTCCAGCAGGATGTTGCCCGGCTTGATATCGCGGTGGATCAGTCCCTGGGCGTGCGCCGCCGCCAGACCCCGCGCCACCTGCAAGCCGATGCGCAGCACCTCCCCGAGGTCCAGCGCTCCCCCTTGCTTGATCCGGTCTTCCAGCGTGGTGCCGGCGACATGCTCCATCACCAGGTACGGCAGCGGCCCGTCGTCAGTGACTCCATGCGTGCCGACGACGTGGTCGTCGCGCACGGCAGCCGCCGCCTGGGCCTGGCGCACGAACCGCTGCCGGGCCGTCGCGCTGGCCGCCAAGCGGGGGGCGAGCACCTTGATGGCGACGACGCGCTGCAGCACCGTGTCCCGCGCCTTGAACACCATCCCCGTGCCACCCCGGCCAAGGACTTCCAGCACCTCGAAATGATCCAGCCGGCCCAGTGTACCCGGTTCGCGGGGAGGTCCCAGAAAGGTGAGTACCTGGTCGTCACCGGCCAACTGCTGCATGGCGGGCACGTCGAGGAACGCGCCGGCCTCGCGGTAGGTCTGCAGCAACTGCTCGATCCGCTGCCGCAGCGCCGGGTTGCCGGCGCAGACCGCGCCGAGGTAGGCGGCGCGCGCGGCGCGATCCTCCAGGTCCAGGGCGCTCAGGAAGATAGCCCGCTCGGTCATGGCGCATCGTCCCGACAGAGTAATGCGAAATCCCAGCCGCAATCACGCCACCGATTTCACGACGGGTCTTGGGGCCCGTCGCGTTTGATCCTGTCGAGGAGCCAGGTCCGGGCGTAGGCCCACAGCCGATCCGCCGTGCGTGGAGAGATGCCGAGTACCTGCGCCGCCTCGGGGATCGACAGCCCGCCGAAGTAGCGCAGCTGGACGAGTTCGGCCGCGGCGGGGTCGGTGGTGGCAAGTGCCGTCAGCGCCTCGTCGAGCGCCAGCAGATTTTCGCGCGGCTCGGGGGCCAGGAGTTCCGCCTCTTCCAGGGAGCGGCGCGGCCGTTGGCCCCCGTGTTTGAGGCTGCGCTTGCGGCGGGCGTTCTCGACCAGGATGCGGCGCATGGCCTCGGCTGCGGCGGCGAAGAAGTGGGGAAGGCCGTCCCAGTGAGCAGCCGCCTCGTCCCGGAGCAGGCGCAGGTACGCCTCGTGGACGAGGGCCGTGGGCTGGAGAGTCTGGCCCGGTGCCTCGTGGGCCAACCGATGCGCCGCCAGGCGGCGCAGGTCGTCGTAGACCAGCGTCAGGAGTTCCGCCGCCTCGCAGGGGTCGTCGTGCTGAACGGCGTCGAGAAGAAGACTAACGTCGCTCATGGGGGCCTCATCCCTTTCATGCCCAGACGGACTCTGCTCCACCACCCCAGGTGAAAGCGGCCATCTGAAAGGGAGGTGTTGTCCGACCCCTGCCGGCTTGCCCGGCAGGTGAAGCAGGTCGCTGGCTAGAGGGGCGAGCGCGGACGGTAGCCCCCTTCCCCTCCTAGCCGCCGACCTGCTTCACCTGCCGGGCAAGCCGGCAGGGGTCGGGGT
>Ga0116219_10001151_pt1 | contig 25374 bp, 17 predicted proteins | sample Sb_taG_4_FD_91019 | JGI IMG/M metagenome (GOLD analysis project Ga0116219, IMG submission 91019) | Peat soil microbial communities from Weissenstadt, Germany - Sb_50d_6_BS metaG | ecosystem: Environmental > Terrestrial > Soil > Wetlands > Peat | place: Germany: Weissenstadt | collected 2010-09-21 | reverse complement strand
TCCGGAGGTCTGGCACGAGCGCGCCGGCGATCGGGGTGCCCAGGCCGGACGCCAGGTCGTAGTGGCCGGCAGTCGGGTAGTACGGGCCGCCGGTCAATGGGACGCCGTTCGCGTCGGTGGGGAGGTACGGAGCCGGAGGCTGGTTGTTGCCCGCGGTGATGTCGTTGAACGGAGGACTGGTCAGGCACCCAGCGGCATAGAGAGCCGGATCGATGAAGCCGACCGAGCTCGCTTGACCCTCGTCGGCGAGAGCAGTCAAAGCTGCCCACATCGGCGAGCCCATGCTGGTACCTCCGACTCCTTCCCAGGTTCCCCCTACGTACTCCGCGAACGGCGAATTGACCGGGTCCGCATCCGCGGAGACGTCCGGCACCTCGCGACAAGAGGAGGTTCCAGCGCCCGAGCTCATCGGACACGACGCCGAGCTCGTGAAGGCGTTCTTCACTCCCGGGCCGACCTGCCAGGTGGGCATCGTCCACATCGAGGAGATTCCCCCCCCTCCGGCGCCCGAGAAGTTGTCCCAGACCAGCTCTGAAGGAGGCGGACCGAACGAGTTGAGCGTCGTGCCTCCCACGGTGGTGACCCACGGCTGGGTGGCAGGGTCGTCGACGGCCAGCACCTGGTCGTTGGTGGTGCCGTCCCCGAAGCAGTCCTCTGAGCCCGAGTCGCCCGCCGGCGCAGTGATCGTCTGACCTTGCGCGACCGCCTGTTCGAACAGCGAGGCCTCGGCTTGGATCTGGGCGGGCCCGAGATCGCGTTCGCACTCGCCCCAACTGGTCGAGATCACCTTCACCGCGTCCTGGTTCACCATGGCCGCGTAGGTGCTCAGAGCGTCGGCGTTGGAAGCTCCCGTCCCGAGGTCCGATCCCACGTACACGTCGACCGTGACCTGAGGAGCCATACCCACTGCCATCTCGACGTCCAATGCCGACTCGCCCGAACCGGAATTCAAGGTCGGGCTCGCGCCGTTCACCGAGACCGGCTGTACCGAAGCAGTTATCGCCGGTGAGTAGCAGCCTTCGTACGCGCTTATGTCGCTCGGCAGGTAGGGCTCGAGCTCGTAGACGCCGACGGTGACACCTTGGCCTTCGTCGCCTGATCCGTACAGGGAGGAGAACGAGTAGGCCTGTGCAAGTTGCGTTGCGCTCAGGCCTGCCGCGGTCAGTGCCGAGCAGCTGACCTGGGGACCGGAGGTCACTCGAGGTCCGACCGTGTCTGCGCCGGAGGTCGCTGCCGGCGAGCCCGTCGACGACGGCCCTGACGCTGAGAATCGCGGCGTCGCCGAGCCGATCGGTGCATGAACGAGTTGAGGTTCGGGCCTCGCTAGATCGTCCAGGCCTACGACCCCTGTGACCTGCGCGGCGAGGTCCGCGGGAACGAGAGGTGCCGCAGTCGGCATGCGCGCAATGCGACCCGACGGCAGCCTGTACTGCTCGAACCCGACCCCGAACGCTCGTCCAAACGTCTCCGCGGAACCACTAGCGGGGACGATGAGGCCGTCCGGAGAGGTGGCGCCGACCTCGAGTCCCTTGGACGAGAGCCACGATCTCACTGCGGAGATCGTCGCCGGCTCGGGACCGAACGTGGATGCGAACGAACCCGGGGGAAGGTAGTGGCGGAACACCGAGGATCCCGGTGTCGAGACCGCCGATGCGAACGAGTCGAGTGCAGCAGGATCGCGCGGTCGCAGTGCCACGTCGACGGTGAAGACCGAGGCGCCGGGCACCGAGCCGACCACGCGGCTTCCGATAGGAACGGCCGGCACGCTGCTCGGGCTTCGCACGGGTGGCACTGTGGTCGGGGGGCTTCCTGCAGCACCTGCTGTCGCCGCCGGCAACGCAAGCCAGGCCACGACCAGCCCGGCGAGCAGTTTGGCGACACTGAGCTTCATCCCCTGGCTACCCGCTCTCGACGTGAACATCGGCCAACACCGAGGACGACGTCATGGCTCGCCGTCGACGGCCGGATCACCCTGATCCGGTCGTGAGATCATAAGCGGTCGGCTGTGGCCGAGTACGTCGCCCGCGCGAGTTGCCGCTTGCATCTGCGAGGCAGCACACTCTCCTACCGGCGCTTCGGGGCTGATCCGTGGCGTGCACTGCCGACGGCGGGGAGGTCAACTGGTCAGAATGCCCTGGAAGCGCTCGACCTCGACGGAAACGAACGTCGTGGATGCCCGGGAGCTGCCAGGGGGATCACCGACAGTTTCACTTTGGCATCGCGCGGGCCCTCCGGGCCTCGTCGTCGCGGCGTACGTGGTTGCGGCCTTCATCGGGTTCTGGCACGCGTGGTCCTCGGACCCCAGCCAGTACGCGCTGTCCGGAGCCGGCGACCAGGCAGCCTCGATGTGGTTCCTCACGTGGGCCCCGTATTCGATCGCCCATGGCCACAATCCCCTGTTCTCGCTGTACGGGAACTACCCGTACGGGGTCAACTTGATGGCCAACACGAGCACGTTGCCGTTGGGCTTGCTCGTGGCACCGGTCACCCTTCTGTTCGGGCCGGTCGTGAGCTTCGACTTGCTCGGAACGCTCGCACCGATCCTGTCGGCCACTGCCGCCTATGCGCTGATACGCCGGTTCACGACTTGGCGCCCCGCGGCCTTCGTAGGGGGGCTGCTCTACGGCTTCTCCCCGTACATGGTCGCGCAAGGGATCGGCCACATGAACCTCGTCTTCGTGCCGCTCCCTCCCCTCATCTTGCTGATGCTCCACGACATCGTCGCCCGGCAGCGAGGCCGTCCTGCACTTCGTGGGCTCGTACTTGGGCTCCTCATGACGGTGCAGTTCTTCATCTCCAGCGAGATCCTCTTGGGGACACTGGTGATAGGAGTCGCCGGGGTGATCCTCGCCTGCCTGTTCGCGAGACGTGAAGTGCGCAACCGTGCCCACTACGCAGTCACAGCGCTGCTGAGCGCCGCAGGGGTCTCACTGGTCCTGCTCGCCTATCCGGTTTGGTTCCTCTTCGCCGGACCGGGACACATCGTCGGGCCCATCCAGACCGCTGCCCAGGACTACAGGGCGGACCTGCTAGGGCCCATCTTCCCCGACAGCCTTCAGCACTTCTCTCCCGCCACGTTTGCCAACGCGGCGAACCGCTTTGCCGGAAACGGAACGGAGAACGGCTCTTACATCGGCCTGCCTCTGTTGATCCTCTTGGTGGTGAGCGTCGCCGCCCTCTGGAGGGTCGTGATCGTGAGGATCGCCGGGATCCTCGGTCTGCTCGCCTTCATCCTCTCCCTGGGCTCGAGGCTCGTCGTCGACAACCACGTCACAGGCTTGGCGCTGCCGGAGGCGATATTCGATCACCTCCCCTTGTTCAAGAACGCCGTGCCATCGCGATACTCGCTGTACACGGTGCTGTTGGGGGCAGTCATCCTCGCGTTCACACTGGAGCGTGTCCGTGGTGCGCGCCTGTGGAGGAGCAAGGCCGTCGCCTTGGCCGTACCGGGGATGTTGTCGCTCGCCGTGCTCTTACCTTTGCTTCCCGCGTGGCCCTACAACATGGAGCCGACAGGCGTCCCGACCTACTTCACCAGTGGGGCAGCCAACGCCATCCCGGCCGGTTCGGTGGCCCTCATCTACCCGTTTCCAGACGCCACGTTCGCGAATCCGCAGAACTGGCAGGCGAGCACCTTCCTCCGCTTCAAGATGCCCGGAGGGCGCTTCATAGTCCCCCAGGCGGGAACCGGGGCTGTTTCCGCCAGTCGGCCTTCGTTCACCGACGACGTGCTCACCGCCCTCGCGGCTGGGAACCCACCACAACGCACCGCGCAGCTGCGATCACGGGTGGACCAACAGCTCCGCTCCTGGCGTGTCACGAGCATCGTCGCGGTCCCGACAGGCGCCGACCCGGCTCAGGCGATCGCCTTTCTGACCTGGCTGCTCGGTCGCTCCCCGACGCAGTCGTCGGGGGTGTACACCTGGTACGGCTGGAGCTGAGAGGGTCCTTGGCCTCTTGGCCGGCGGCCGGCCGGGGACTCAGGAAAAGGTCACCTGGATGGCGCTGCCGGCGCCCACCGAGATCTGATCGCTGGTCTCCGCGCTGCGCAGGAGGATCCTCACGGCGGTGACCGCCTGAGAAGCGCTCAACTCGACTGTGCTCACTGCGCCGGTCGCAGATGTCGTGGTACCGGCGTCGGAGGACGGAATGGTCACACCCGAGATCGCGAAGTCGAACTCGGTCGGAGACGCGAAGTGCGGGTTCGAGATCCTGCTGCTCAAGTTCGAGACGTGAGCCTCGATCGTGAACAGGACGCCTGTCGAGTAGATCTGCACCTCGATCGCGGCAGCTGCAGGAGCGGCGCTCGTGGACGTCGTCGAGCTCGAGCCCGGTGCCCCGGTAGTCGTGCTCGACGAGGGAATCGAGGTCGTCGAGGACGTGGAGGCCCCATGTGGTTCGCCACTGCTTCTTGGTGAGGAGCACGAGGCGAGCACCACCGCTGTGCCGACCACCGTTGTCAGCGCGATCTGCCGCAGGTGCACCAGTGGTCTCGTGGGAGTAACGACACCCGAAAACGGCATCCCCGATTGGATGCCCCGCTTTCCACTTCTCGTAACCCCCGCCCCGAAGGCTCTACGGTCCGCAGTCGACACCACTGTCGGAGAATTGGACCGTGTTGTAGGGAGCACCCCAACCGCGCACCGTGTTCTCGTCGGCAACAGCCGGGCACCCACCGAAGTACGCGATGTAGCCGGTCACGTTGGCACCTGGCCTGCCGAATCCCCCGCCTGGAGCAAAGGGCTCATTTCCTTGAATCGGGCTGACGGCGATGAACGCAGGAAGCCCGATGTTGGAGAGGTTGTAGGTCGCGTACTGGGACTGATCCGCGTAGAACCCGGGATGCAACGCTCCGTCCACCGACAACAGCCCCTGTGCCCAGCCTCCCAGCCAGGCCCCCCAGTCCGAGGGCGTGGTCGGCGTCCCGTTGTATCCCTCCGGGTCGAGGATCACCCAGTCGGGCCTGATCGCATCGGTCTCGTAGTCATGGTCGATGGCCTGGGCGGCAGCCTGCCCCGCTTGATACCCGTCGCTCTCCCACGAGTCGCTGCCCGTCGGGCCGCTCACCGTCCAGAACGAGAGCCATGTGACACGGATCTTCATGGCAACGATCGCCTGCCCGACGTTGAGGTCGGGGTTGCTCACGAGCTGCGCTGTGTACGGCGCCCCCTGGGTGCCGAGACCGCCGGTGTCGCCCAGGATCGGCCACCCGTCGCCGATGGCCTGTCCCGCCGCGGTCCACGACGAGAAGCCGTACACCCCGACCCCTGTGAGGGGCGGCCCGCCGGGAGCGAGCGGCCCGCCGGCGTAGACGTGGGTCGTGCCGTTATAAACGAGAGCGCTCGGATTGCAACCGATCGTCGCGCCCTGTGATTCGGTGGTGATGTCGTATGCGTTCCAGACGTGGCCGTGGAGGCCGTCCGCGATGTACTCGACGAGGTCGTTGCTGGTCGGGCGTACGAAGACGTCGATGAGGCCGGTCACCGGATCGATCACGGCCGAGGGGATCCCCGTTATCGGGCCACCGTTTCCTGCCTCCTGGGTCTGGTCGTACGCGTTCCAGATATGCCCGTTCTGGTGGTCGGATATGTACTCCAGAAGGTCTCCGTTGGTGCCCTGAACGAAGATGTGGATCAGATCCTGAGCCGGGTAGTAGATCGGGTCGGGCGTGGCCGCTATCGGCGCTCCTCCGCCGGCCCACACGGTCAGGTCGTATGCGTTCCATACATGGCCGTTCGCGTGGTCCGAGACGTACTCGACCATGTCGCCGTTCGCGCCTTGGACGTAGGCGTGTATCAAACCTTGCGCTCCGTCATAGACGGCACCCGGCGCCCCCGAAACAGGGCTACCTCCGCCGGCCCACACCGTCAGGTCGTATGCGTTCCAGACATTGCCGTTCGCGTGGTCGGAGACGTATTCGACCATGTCGCCGTTCGCAGAGTGGACGTACACGTGGATCAGCTGCTGGGCGGCGTCGTACACGGCACCGGGCGTTCCCGTGACCGGGCCTCCACCACCGGCGTACATGCTCAGGTCATAGACGTTCCACGGATGGCCGTTGAGCCCGTCGTTGACGAACTCGAGCAGGTGTCCGTTGGATCCCGTCGCGTAGACGTGGATGGCGCTTTGAGCTGCGTCGTAGACGGGGTCTGGGGGTACTGCCAGACCGGTGGTCGAAACGGCCTCCGCGCTGATGTCGTAAGAGCTCCACGGACCACCGTGGGTCTTGCCGTCGTTCACGTACTGCACCAACTCGGTGTCCGCTGCACGTCCGAAGACGTGAACGAAGCCGTCCGCGGGGTCCGAGACAGCGTGTGGGTCCCCGATGAAGGTGGGGCCGTTCAGATTGGCGGTCTGGTCGTAGGAGTTCCACGTTCGCCCCGAGGCGTGATCTAGGACGAATTCCTGCAGCGGAAGCGCAGCTCCCGGAACGTCCGCCCCTGCGCGAGGAGCGGAGGGCCCGAGGAGGACCACTCCGGTGAGGAGGGGTGCCACCACCAGCATCGCGCCGAGAACGCGCCTGCGCATCAGTCCTGACAGTTTCAATCGGGGTGCTTTCGACGTTGGGTGCGTTACGGCCGCGGTCACAACCGGGGCGAAACTTTAGCAGGGGTCCTGATTCGAGTGGCGGCGCGTCCTCCCGCGTTGTGCGGCCCTCACCAACCAACGCAACATCTGGAAAACTCCGGGAACACGCCGAACGGCAGAGTAGACGCGATCGACAAGTCGATAGCCGGCACGATCCTTGATCGACTCGAGCTGCAGCTCCAACTGGTCTGCGAGGGTGCGCAGCGCAGCTATCTCAGATGCGGAATCCGCGCTGCGGGTCCGTTCGGCAATTATCTCAGTGCGAAGCTCGGCGATCTCGTCCAAACGCGCGTCGAGGTCGGCGACGATCTCCGACGCGAATTCGTCTTTCAAGGCGAGCTCTCTCCTGAGCAGAGATCCGTCGCCGTCCTGCACTTCCGTGAACCTCTCGTCCGCCAGTGCTGGAACGACGGCACCTGGCATCGGGCGCCGTCGGACTTCCTCGAAGGCGCTCATTATCGCCGCCGGATCGTCGGGCTTCGGCGGCGGCCTTCTCTCGAGGAGCGGACCCCAGCGAGCGACAAGGCGGCGTCTGTTCCGGTTACCGAGGAACTCGCGATACTTGAGAGGCGATGTCGACCCATGGTGGTGGACGACTGATGCCGGCTGTACGAGCACTTGGAATCCCTTTGCCTCGAGCTTGAGACAAAGGTCGACGTCTTCGTAGTACGCGGGAAAGTATCCCTCGTCCATCCCGCCGATCGAGATCCAAACGCGTCGCGGCACGAGGAGCGACACTCCGCTGCAGTAGTCGACTCGGGTGACACCGTCCGGGACGAAATCCTCGGGCGCCTGTCTGTATCCGACGAATGTCACGGTGCCGTCCGACCAGATCACCACGCCGTTCTCCTGCATCGTGCCGTCCGGAAGCAACACGCGGCTTCCAATCGCCCCCGCCTCGGGATGCAGCTCTGCCGTGTCCACCAGGGTCTCGAGCCAGCCTTCCTCGACCTCGGCGTCATCGTTGAGGAGCACGACGTACTCGCCTCGCGCTGCCGCCACCGCCCTGTTACAGGTGCCTGCGAACCCCACGTTCGAGTTCCAGGCCAGGATGCGTGCGCCTCTCACGCTTCGCTCGAGTCTCTCCTTCACAGCGGGAGATGCTTCGCTCAGCGACACGATCACCTCGTAGGAGACGCCTCGGACGTGAGAAGCGATAGAGGCGAGACAGCGCTCGACGGTCGGCGCGGACTTCCAGCCCGAGACGACGATCGACGCCCTGGGTGCGTCATGCGAAGCAAAGACCAGGTCGTGGTCCAGTCCCTCTTGCGAGCTCACTGACACACGAAGCTACTTCGGCGAGCAGCGCGCCCTTCGGTTCCGCCGGCGTCTCGAGGGATCATGCAGACGGGCCGTCGCCATGCGCAAGCTCGGTGACTCGACGCGAGATCGCAGCTCGCACGGAAGCCGGCGTTCCGGCGGGTGAGACACTCGACATCTCCTCGAGCATCGCGAGGAAGAGCCTCTCGTAGTTGGCTTGCGAATAACCCTCGAGATGGCGGGTGACCGCCTCGCTCCAGCCCGTCCTGCTCATGGACCCTCTATCCGTGGGCAATGCCTCATCGGCTCCCGAAGCGTCTGCTTCGCAGACGCTGTCGATGAACGCGGAAATGGCCTCCGCCAGCGCGTCCACGTCGCCCGCAGGCACGAGCGATCCGAGCCCACCGAGAACGTTTGGCAGGTTTCCTGCGTCGTACCCGATGACGTATCGACCCGCAGTGAGCGCTTCGACTGCCGGGACGCAATACCCCTCGTGATAAGACGGGATCACGAGGGCGTCCGAGTGCGCGTAGAGCGCCGCAAGTTCCTCGTCTCCGGCATTGGTGACCATTCGCGCCATGCCGTCGCCGTCGTGGCGCTGAGCGAAGTCGCTCACTCGGTGGGCGACCGTCTCCTCCGCGAATGCCGGGTTTCCCACCAGGGTCAGGTCGAATCTGTTCTCCCCGCTGTTCCAGAGAGCCTCGACCGCCGCGAGAAGGTCGCCTATTCCCTTCGCACGCACGAACCGTCCGACGTAGAGCAGCCTCACTCGCCGGCGACCAGAGCCGTTCTCGGGCCGCTCGGTTTCCGTGAACGGCCTGTGCCCCGGTGGGAGATGCATGACCGTCAGCATGCCGTCCGGCAACCCGATACGACGGTCGAGCTCCATGTTGAATTCACTGTCGCAGATCACACGATGAGCGAGAGCCATGTTCTGACGCTGAACCAGCGACAGCTCGCACTCGCGCTTCATGACGGGGTCGTCGACCAACTCCGGTGGTGTCGTGTTGTGTTCGGTGACGACGATCCGCCGGTCGTGCGGGATCACGAATACAGAATCGAACAGGTCGTAGCGCATTGCGAACTCGAACATGTGGATGTCCGCATCCCAGAACTCCTGACGTCGAAGGAGTTGCTCGACTGAATCGAGGGAGCGGATGTACGTTCCCGTGTAATCGCTGGCCCTGGTGAAGACGCTGATGTCGATATCTGCACCGCTGCGGCAGAGGTCCTGCAGGATCTTCACCTTCAAGATCAGGCTGTTGGAAACAGCGTCGTGCTTCACCAGGATGCCGGAGTACAGGGCGATCCTGAGCGTGGCGCCGTTCTCTGACACGCCGTGATGATTCCACAAGCTCCGGAGTGGGTCGGTTCGGAGTCGGCCGGTTCAGGAGTATCGTTTGGCTCACCCCATGGAGCCGATCGACCCTAAGGCACTTGCCAAGAGGTTCGCGCGCCGGGTCGCGCGGCCCTTCTCGAGAAGGGTGCGCCGGCGACTCGAGAGTCTCGTGCGAGCTCAAGTTGCCGAGGATGTCTCTCCGAAGCTCGACGCTGCGCAAGCTACACGCGAAGAGCTCGAGCAAGTTCAGCGTTACGTTCCCCTCCTGCTCAACACGATCTCCTCTCAAAATGCCTCGTCGCGCGACCACGAGCGGAGGATCCGCACACTTGAGTCGTATCTCTTCACCCTCGACAAGCTCGCGGAGCTCGAGCCTCGCATTGCGCGCCTCGAGGACCAGCTGGAGCTCCTCCGCCGCCGGCTGGACGACGCGCAGGTCTCCCCCGCTGACTCGTCGAGCTCCTCAGGCCCCGGCGACTCGTCGGCCTCCGCCGACACCTCGAGCTCCTCGGGAACCTCGGCCCACTCGGATGGGATCGAATCCGGCGAAACAACCGGATGACGAGACGTTCGTTCTCGATCGTCATCAACACGGTCGACCGAGCTCGGAGTCTCGCCCAGACGCTTGAGGCACTGGAGCTGCTGGACCATCCGAGCTTCGAGGTCGTCGTGGTGAATGGTCCTTCCACAGACGGTACGGACCGACTGCTCGAGCAATGGGCATCGCGGGTGAAGCTCGGTCGTTGCGAGAACCGCAACCTGTCCGAGTCACGCAATCTCGGGATCGCACTGGCCGCAGGCGAGCTCGTCGCGTTCATAGACGACGACGCCTACCCGGACCCTGCTTGGCTCGATCGTCTCGAAGAGGCTTACGACGATCCCGAGGTGGCTGCGGCGGGAGGGCCCGTCTACTCGCACGACGGGGTGGGGATCCAAGCCTGGTACACCCGCCAGGACCGGCTCGGGGAGCCTTGGACCTCAATGGAGCCCGACCCCATGTTCAACCCGTCACCGGCGCTCGCCTTCCCGAAGAGCCGCCAGTTCATCTGCACGCTGGGTACCAACTCGTCGTTTCGCAGAGATCGACTTCTCGAGATCGGCGGATTCGACGAAGAGTTCGAGTACTACATGGACGAGACCGACGTCTGCTGCCGGTTGGTCGACAGTGGCTACGTGATACGTGCTCTCGATGACGGGTTCGTGTACCACAAGTACCTCGCCAACGACATCCGCGGCAACAATCGCACCGTTCGCGACTTTTACCATGTTCTGAAGAGTGTCTTCTACCTCATCCTCAAACACGGCAGTGACACGTACTCCCCGCTTGAGATATCCGAGGCGATCGCACAGAGGGGCGAGTTCTGGCGCAGGTACGTGGAGGAGCACATCGCGGCGGGTGAGCTGGCGGCTGCGGATCTCGCCAGATTCGAGTCCGACGCCAACAAGGCCTCAGCTGTCGCCCTCTCGGCCTTCAACAGTGGGTCGACCAGGACTCGTACTCCCGAATGGTTCTTTTCCAGAGAGTCCCCGTTTCTTCCGTTCCCCATTCGCCGGCGTGCCCCGGACAGACTTCACATCTGCTTCTTCAGCCAGGAGTACCCGCCGCATCCCGTCAACGGGATCGGGCGCGTCGTCCACGAGCTCGCCGAAGGCCTAGCCCGAGAAGGCCACGTAGTCCGGGTGCTCACGAAGTCGCACGATCGAGACAGCGTCGACCTCGAAAACGGTGTGTGGGTTCACCGGATGACCTCGAAGCCACATTCCCTACCCGACAGGCCCGGTTCACCGCATGTCCCAGAGCACATATGGGATTACTCGGCGACGTTGCTCGACGAGCTCGTGCGGGTCCACGAGCACCGGCCGGTCGACGTCGTGCAAGTGCCCAATTGGGACTCAGAGGGAATAGCGGTCGTCCTCGACGGAAGGTTCCGGCACGTGCTCGGGCTCTACACCCCGCTCCGATCGGTCGCTGCTTCGGACCCCAGGGTCGCTTCCGCTCTCGCTCGGGGCGATCCCGTCCTCGAGGCGATGTTGGAGACAGAGAAGTTCGTGTACGAGCACTCGCCGAACCTGCTCGCGTGTGGCCCCGCCATTGTGGAGGAGGTCGAGCATCGATACGGGCTCTCATTGCCACGCAAACACCTGCGATTCGTGCCTCACGGACTGTCTGACGAGAGCCTGTGCATCGAGCCTTCATCTCATCCCGGAACGCTCGAGGTCCTCTTCGCGGGTCGCCTCGAGGCGAGAAAGGGAATTGACACTCTCCTCGGCTGCATTCCCTCACTTCTCGAGGAGTTCCCCGACGTCGTATTCAATCTCGCAGGGGACGATTCCCTCCCCGGACCCACGTGCGGCACCCCCCGCGAGGAATTCCAGAAAGCGCATCCGGAGCTCGCAGAACGCGTGCTGTTCAGGGGGAGAGTGAGCGACGAAGAGTTGCACATTCTCTATGCGGGCTGCGACGTGTTCGTTGCACCATCTCGATTCGAGTCGTTCGGCCTGGTGCTCGTCGAGGCGATGATGTTCTCCAAGCCGGTGGTCGCAACCGACATCGGGGGCCTCAAGGAGGTAGTCGAGGAACTCGGCAACGGCCTGCTCGTCCCACCGGGGGACGTAGGTGCCCTCAGGGAGGCGCTCGCGGCGCTGTTGCGATCCGACGAGCTGCGCGCACGATTCGGACTCAGATCGCGCGACCTGTATCTCTCGAGATTCGACTCCACCGCCATGGTCAGGGGAGTCAGCAGCTACTACGACGAGCTCGTCGGAGCCCGATAGGAGCGCCGCGTGCGTCACGACCGCCGGCTACCCAGCCCGTGGCGCTATGAGTCTCCGATGATGCCGACGATGGACCGGGCCAGATCCTCGAACTGGTGAGTTGCTGCGAACTCTTTGCCGGACCTCGACAGCGCCTCGGTCTTCGCAGGCGAGTCGAGGAGCGCGGCGATCCGCGCCGCGAGCAACGCCGGATCCGAGGTCCGCAGAAACGAGACCACCTCGTCGCCGTACTCCGCCGCCGAGGCCACGTTCGTCAGCACGGGAACCCCAGCGGCAAGAGCTTCGAGTACCGCAGCCGACGATTCGCCACTCGAGGACTCACGAATCTGGACAGCGAGGGCGGCGCGAGCGAACCACTGATCCCACTCGGAACCGTCGACCTCTCCGGTCACCTCTACTCGGCCTGATATCGCGCGCTCGGAAGCTCGCTCGCGGATCAGCTGGGCGAGGATCGGGGGACAAGGTCCGACGAAGGCCAACCTGCAGCCCGCGATCGCGGCAGCGTCCACGAGCAGATCGGGACGCTTGGCCATCGACACGACACCGAAGGCCACGACAACCGCCTGCCCGGAGGCCGCCCCCTCCCACAACTCCCGCACAGGAGGGCACGCAGGAGGCAGGACGTGGATGGGAGGGCGGTGCACCAACGGCGCGAGGTCCAACAAGAGCAGGTTCCGGGCCACGTTCGAGTTCACCAGGAAGCCGCGACACCGCTCGGCTAGCAACGGAGTCAACCCCACGCCGCCGATCGTGAGGTCGAGCACCGATCGACCAGCGCGCTCCGCTGCGTGCACTGGAGCTCGGTGGGGGTAGGCGCGTTCGAGGAGCCACGCGAGGGATTCGGCGAACCGGACGTCGTCGCTCTTCTCCAGAGCCGTGACGGCGACGGCCGGCAGCCGCACCTCGTGCAACCAGACCCAGCCCGGAAACCGAAGCGCCAGTTCGATCGTCCCGAGGTGCCCGCCGGAATTGCCGACGGCGTACACAACCCCGTCGTACGACACAGGCCTGACGTCTGTCCCGAAAGAGTCGGCAGGCAGGTGCCCGACGCCGGGGGGCAGGTCAGGCACCCCGACCATGGGTGTCACCGCGTCGACAGCTTCGAGCTTGGATACCGCCTCGAGGAGTCTTGCGTTGTACGCACCGATCCCTCCACCAAGCGGAGGGAGCGGCCCGACCAACGCGATGCGGCGACGGTCAGGAGCCCTTCCCCAGTCTCCTGCGGCGATCGAATCGCAAAGCGAGTCCAATGCAGCAATCGTCTTGACGGCCACGGCATCCCATGTAGATCGCGACGCGAGCTCACGTTGTGCACCCAGGATCTCGGCCCTTCGCCCGTCGTCGGCGAGCAATGCTCCGACTGCCTCGGCGATCGACTCGGCATCCAGCGGATCGAAGGTGGCGAGGTCCGAGACCGCCACCTCGGGAAGCGCCGTGGTGCAGGACGTCAGTGCCGGCGTGCCACATGCTGCCGACTCGAGAGCAGGGAGTCCGAACCCTTCTGAAGTGGAAGGGAGGACAGTCACGGCGGCTCTCCGGTAGCAGGCCCGCAGAAGGGCGTCGGCGACTGGCCCGGTCAACACGAGCCGCTCACCGAGCCCAGCGCTGGACGCTGCCTCGCGCAGCCTGATCTGCCACCAGTCGGTCAAGTCGCCCACGACAACCAAGGACAAGTCGAGCCCACGCTCGAGGAGACGACCCGTGGCGTCGATGAGCCGCTCGGTTCCCTTGCGGGGATCGCTTCCCCCGATCGTGAGGAGGAAAGGGCGACCTTCGATCCCCGGCAGGTAGAAGCGGAACAGTTCGTCGTCGGTGCCGTCGGGGGGAGTGAACATAGGGGACACACCCGCTCCGATGGTGACGACTCTGTCGGGCTGGCATGCGAGCAACTCGATCGCTTCGGTTCGGGTGAATTCCGAGATCGCGAGAACGAGGTCCGCCTCCGCCACCCATTTCGCTCTGGCTTCGTAACGCTCGCGATGCGAAGGAGTCGGTAGATAGGTTTCGGGGTCGCGAAGCGGGATCAGGTCGTAGAGAGTGACCAGTCTCGGCACCCCTGCGTCCGCCCAATGGGGGACGACGGTGAGGCCGCACGAGTCCGTGGGCCCCGAGTGCAGGAAGGGAGCGGTGACGTAACGCGCTATCGGACCGCCGCTGCGAAGGAGATCGCGCATCTGACGCATCGTGTCCCAGCAAGCGAGACCTGACGTGGAAAGCTCGTCGGGAATGCCGGCCGGCGGCGGGAGCTCGGGCGCAAGCAACGCCGCTGCAATCCTGCCGGCACGGGCAAGGGCAGCGACATGGCCCGCCGTGTAACGACCGATTCCGCGGTCCGCGAACCCGGCGACTTGCAATGCCTGAACGTCCGCCGCAAGGCGCGCGGGGAGTTCGGTCAATGACGGCCCGCCGAGCGCGACGACGGCGCGCCGAGCAGGCGCTCGATCTCCTCGACCCTTCTTTCTGTGCGAGCTTGGGACTCCGCGACGATCAGGGATCGCTCCGTCGAAGCGGCGACTCTGGCCATGGTCGTCTCGACGACTTCTTGAACCTCGTCCATTCGTCGGATCAACTCTTCGATGTGGCTTTCGACGACGGCCAAGCGCGAATCCGCGCCCTCGAGACTCTTCTCGACTCGTTCCAGCCTCGAGTGCACCGGGCCGAAGAACCGCTCTTCGATGCGCGCGAGCGCGCGCCTCAGCAGGTTCTTCACGACCGATAGGTTACAGACTGGACGCCGGAGGGCCTCTCGGACTCGACGGCATCGATCGCAGAATTGACCACTTCCGCGAACTTGCTGCGCGACCTTTCGAGTGACATGGAGGCCACGCGCTCGGCCGCTGCAGTCCGAAGAATCGATCTGAGACCGTCGTCGCCGACAACCCGGTCGATCGCGGCGGCCACTCGGATCGGTTCCTTGCTGTCGAGCACGAGGCCGGCGTCGCCGACGGTATCGGGGACCGCGGCGGCCCCGAAGGCCACCACAGGCAAACCGTGGAACATTGCCTCTACCAGCGGCACACAGAATCCTTCATGATCCGAGAGGCACACGAAGACATCGGCCGCTTGGTAGTACGCGATGAGCTCTGCGTGGGAGACGGAGCCCGGCAGGTCTACGGCGTCGGTGAGCCCGATGTCCTCTGCGAATCGGTCGAGTGCCCACGAGTAGGTCTCGCTTATCGGACCGCCCACCAGCCGGAGCCTCGCTGCCGGGTCGTAGAGACCCCGGTACGCGGCGAGCGCCTTGAGCAGATCGTGCTGAGCCTTGTGGGGGGCCACCTTCCCGACGAAGAGGATGTCCTTGCCTCCCTTCTCGCGCTCGCCTTCGAGCCGCCGAGACGTACCTCGGTCGGCTCTGCCCGCGAACTCGTCCATGTCGATGAGGAGGGGTGCGACTGCCGTCACCTTGTAACCGACTGCCTTCAGCTCTGCCTCGTTGTAGGCCGAGTCCGCCATCGCGAATGCGGTGAGCGGCGCCAGGTGTCGCATCTGAGCCCGGCCTATGCGGAGCTCCTCGCCGACCTCCGGATCCCAGGGAGCGATCAACTCGACGGGAGTGATGTTGTGGTAGTCGACGAGCTTGGGCTCAGGTCTGCGAGCGAAGACCATCGCCGCAGGGCTCCCGATCGACATCTGGTACAGCAACCACCGTCCGTCTGGATCGGCATCACCGAGCTTTTCGATGTGACGGCCTTCGTCGAGCACGTCGGCCGAGGCGTTGGCGTAGTAGATGTCAGACGCGAAGCCCATTTCGCGGAGCAAGTCCCTCACCTGCATCGTGTGGCGCCCAATGGCATCACGACTTGCCAGAGTGGGGATCACCTGGTCGATCCGCTTAGGAGGGCTCATCTCGTCCCCGCTCCACGCGCTGCGATCACGGCGTACTCGTCCGGTCCGCCCAACAGCGACTCCATGACCGATCCCAAAGCTTGATCGAGCGGAGTCGAACCACTGGAGGACGTGCGCCATTTCGCTGCTAGGTCCGGGCCTCCTCGGTGCAACCGTGGCTCTGCAAAGCCGTGGCGCTGCATCAGGTGGACCCAGGTCTCCGGGTGAAGGGGTCGTCCCGGCGCAAGGTCGGCCAAGACCGGGTCGCGAAGACGACTCCAAGCCTGCGGAGTCGAGGACACCACCATCAGCACCGTTCCCTCGGCCATGTTCGGCTCCAATGTGCCCAACAGCTCGTCGGCGCGTCGAGGACCGATCCACTGGATCGAACCTTCGAGCAACGCTCCCCCGACGGCGCCCTGGACCAGAGTGCGGGCGTGGTCCAAAAGCCCTTCGTTTCGGACGTCGAGTCCCTCGCCTGCTCGGGTCCCGCTCGAATCGCCGGAGTCCCTCACGCCGTAGGCGTCGACTCCGGCGTCGCGCAACGCTCGCAACGTCGCGAAGTCGGCGATGTCGCCACACATCACGGGAGCCGAAGCGTCGGAGAACGCCGAAACCGCGAGAGGCATCCACCAAAGGTCGTCGGAAGCTCGGTTGACGGCGAGGCCGTCGGCCAGCGGTGGTCGTTGTGTCGAAGTCTCGTTGCGCAGGTCCTCCAGATCCTCCGCAAGCAGGTGCAGAGCACGTGCGACTGCAACGGCGAAGCTCGTCAGCTGAGCCACGAAGAACCGGACGTACCACCCGACCGCAGCGCGGATCATTCGCTTGAAGAAAGATCCCCCGGGCCGCTCCGAGGCCACAGGAACCTGGGGCGCGACTGCAGCCCTCCGGTCGACGACCTCCAGCGCCTGTCGGATCAAGTAGTCAGAGCCCTCGCCCGGAGAAAGCTCGGAGAACGCTTCATCGAGCCTTTGCTCGAGATCCGCGGGGACCGAGCCCGAGGAGCGCCTGAGAGCGACCTCCGCATCGATCTCGTCCCGGACCTTCGCCAACACCGCTCGTCGGCCATCGACGTCGAGCGCCCCGGTGGTCCCGGCTTCCGGGTCCCCGCGCGCCATCGATGTCGCAGAACGGTCGTCGGGGCTCACGGAGCAAATTTGGCACCTGTCGGTCCGTGACATGTGTGTTTTCGTGCGGGCCCCTCCACACGACCTCCCCTCAGGCACATTCGAACCGTGTCGCACCCTCCGCCGGCACGGTCGGTCGCACCCCTGCCCGCCTCGACTTTCGTCTCCAGCCCTCTCCTTCACCTATCGCGCGAACAATTTTCTCCCTCTGAGTATCAATGACCGCTGTACGTAGTCCGATACTTACGAATAGTGAGAATCCCTTGGACTTCGTCCCACCTTGTCTCTCTGCCCGGGCCCGGCAAACCACCCTCGAGCGGTGCATGGCCGCGTCGTCGGGCTGCGGCCGTGCTTCCCGTGGCCTCGTTCGTGGTCGCCGGTCTCGTCGCCGGGATCTTCCCCGCCGCGGCGGGGGGAGGGCTCGCCGCCCGGAGGCATGTCGTCACAGTCCCGGCCTCGCGTCAGCCGGCCCCTGTTACAGCCACTCAGGGAACCGTCCCTCCGGCGAACCCCTCGGTGAACATCTCTCCCAACCCGAACTTCCTCCAGGACTGCTCGGGCTCGGGTTACGACGACTCGCAAGGTTGCTTGAACGCGACCCTCCAGGCGATAACGAACGCCAGGGCACAAGAGGGTCTCGGAGGCATGGCGCTTCCGACGAACTGGGCCTCGCTCAGCCCGCAAGAGCAGCTCTTCGTTGCGACCAACCTCGAACGCACGGCGCGCGGTCTCCCAGCCCTCTCGGCACTGGCGAGCGCACTCGACGGGGCAGCACAGGCTGGGGCGCAGTCGAACGTCGATCCCTCCCCTCCTCCCGGCTTTCCATTCAGCTCGTGGGGAAGCAACTGGGCGGCAGCCGTCGGCAATCCTCTCGAGGCGATCTACTTCTGGATGTACGACGACGGGATCGGCTCCTCCAACATCGACTGCACCTCGGGCAATACGAGCGGCTGCTGGGGGCACAGGGACAACATCCTCATGGCGCTCAGTTGCCAGCCGTGTCTCATGGGCACCGGATACGCGCCCGGCGCCTGGCAGGGGGACCCGGGATGGTCAGAGCTTCTCGTGGACACCTCCGGCGCACCCGGGCTCGACTTCACCTGGGTGGACGCTCTCGGCTTCTTGCCGAGCGGCGGGATAGCAGTGTCGGACCCCGACCTCTTCGAGTTCATCTCCGATCACGCGAGCGGGCGGGTCTGGAACGCATACGACCAGAGCGCGAACACCTCCGGGCCGGGGATGATCGGTAGCCCCTCGGGGTTGGTCGATCCCGCGAGCGGGCTCGTGAGCGTCTTCGAGCGCTCGGCTTCGAACCACTTGGTCGAGTACAAGAACGACGGGGTGGGGGGAAGGCCCTGGAACTACTACGACCTGACAGCCTCCTACGGGGTACTGGACATAGCGGGAAACCCGGACGCAGTGGTGGTGTCCTCGCAGAGGGCCATCTACGTCTTCGAGCGTGCCTCGGACGGGCACCTGCTCATGTACGTAGACGACGGGGCCGGGGGAAGGCTCTGGAACGTCGACGACCTGACAGCCGTCACAGGTGGGGTTCTCCCAATAGCAGGAGACCCCTCTGCGGTCTACGACAGCGCCCAGAAGACCATCCACGTCTACGCCCAGGGATCTAACGGCGACATGGTCGAGTACACAGACGACAACGCAGGCGGGCAGGGCTGGAACGCATACGACATCTCCGCCTACGCGGGAGGGGGATCTCCCATAGCGAGCACGCCGAGCTCTGTCTATGACGGCTCCCAGAACCTCATCCACACCTACGTGGAGGGGTCGAACGGGCACCTCGTCGAGTACGTCTCGGACCACCAGGACGGGAGGATCTGGAACGCGTACGACCTGTCTGCGTGGTCCGGGGGAGGCTCTTCGGTGACGAGCGGGCCTGGGGCCGTCTACGACGGCGCCCAGGGGCTCATCCACACTTACGTGGAGGGGTCGAACGGGCACCTCGTCGAGTACGTCTCGGACCACCAGAACGGGAACGTCTGGAACGCCTACGACCTGAGCCAGTGGTCGGGCGGGGGATCCGGCATAACGGCGGCTCCATCTGGGGTCTATGACCCCGCTCAGGGGCTCATCCACATCTACGCGGCGGGTCCGTCGGGGCATCTGATGGAGTACATCTCCGACCACCAGAACGGGAACGTCTGGAACGCGTACGACCAGACCGCGGGATCGGGTGGGCCTCCGATCGAGGGGACCCCGAGCGAGGTCACCCTCGGCGACGTGATCCACGTCTACGCCGGAGGCGTGTAGGACCCGATTTCTCGCCGCCTCTAGCGCGCGTTGCCTCTGGCTCTTCGCATGACCCGTGAGCGAATGGGTTCGACGGCGCGACGCAGCGGCCTGCCCAGCTTGTGGGCGTTGTCGCCCAGGAGCACATGCGCGGCCCTCGCGGCCGCATGCTCCGCGCGGTACGCAACCCGCTCGGCTCGCGCTGCTGCGTGACCGACCAAGCCCTTCGCTTCGGTCTCGGGAGGACCGAAGGGGTCGACCCCGCCGTCGACGACTTCCCCACTCGCGCGGCGCAGCAGCTTCTCGACCACGATCTGCGGGCGGTGGGTGGCGAGCATCGCTGCCACGAGGTCCCTCTCTTGCGCCGATACGACGACTATCTCGTCGGCTGCACGGCTGAGCGCTCGCAGCTCGGATGAGATCGCCCTCGGCTCTGTTCCCGAAAGGATCGTGGTCCTCGAGAACCTTCGCATCACGCCACGCAGGAGGGCCGACTCGACGGCTCTCCTGAGCACACCGGCTTGCGACGTGAGAGGCACACCCGGCTCTACGCACAGCACGAAAGAATCTGCACCTGTGGACCTCCGAAGTCGCCACAGGTTGCGAGCAGCCTGGAGCCCGCTGATCGGTAGATGGAGATGAGCGGCGCTCGCGCGAGGTGATACGGCGACCACCTCGTCGTCGCGAGCCATCGCAGACTCGACGGCCGCCAGCGACAAGGTAGCGGCCCTACCGGGTACAGGCGGATAGCTACCTGCGACGAGCACCCCTCTCACAAGAGCCCCCGGAGGCTCGCTTCCATCCTGTCGAGCACGGTGTCCCAGGAGTACTCGCTCAACACGTAGTCGCGCCCGCGCTCCGCCAGCGATCCCGACAAAGAAGGTGACGCTTCCAACGCTCGTAGATGCTCGGCGAGGTCCTCGCGACTGGAGAAGAGAAGTCCTCCCCCCGAACGCTTGCAGTGCCACGCCACCACCTCGCCCTCGGATGTCGCGAGCACCGGGGTGCCGGCCAACCAGGACTCCATGACCGATCGGGAGAAGCTCTCCATGCGGCTCGGCTGCACATACGCGAGGGCTGCCGCCAGGGCGTCGTCTCTCTCCGACGCAGAGAGGAACCCCAGGTCGATGACCCGTCCCGCCAATGCTGCAGGGACATCGACCTTCCCCACTCCGATTGTCACGAGATCGAGACCGATCCCGGCCTCAACTGCGAACTCGAAGGCCTCGAGAAGCCACTGCCAGCCCTTTCCGTGCTCGCGCCGGCCCGCGTAGAGGACGAAAGGCCGACTCACGCCGTGACGTGCGCGAAAGCTCTCGGGGTCGTAGGAGCTCGGCACGTGAACGCCTGCCCCTGTCACGACGTGGTGATCCGCCACCGGACCGAGGCGATGTGCCAGCTCGTGCTCCGGTTCGGAGAGGAACCAGACCGCGGCCGGATCGGAGAGAACCGGGCGAAAGACGTCCAGTCGCGCATAGGTCTCGTCGTGCAGGCACGGAACGACGACTGACCGCTCAGGGGCTGCACGGAGGCACACCGCAGTGGTCCAGAAGAGGTACGGCGAGAAGACCACCGCATCGAATTCTCTTCCGTGGCGAAGCAGGTGGTGAAAGAGCGCGGGCACTCGGAACTGGAAGCCGAGCCAGGTGATCTGTTCGTCGAGCGACGGAATGACGTCACGTTCGATGAGGTCTTGTGCGCGTCGGCCGACCTGCGACGGCTCGCGAACCGTGGGGAACCGGCGCACCAGGAGCCCGTCCTCCTCGCTCGGCCCCTCCGGCAAGGAGTTCTCCCACGTGAAGTGGTCGACGGCGCAGGTGGTAAGCACCTCGACGTCCCAGCCCCGCGCCGCGAGTCCCATCGCGATCTCGGCCGACACCGCCTCGGAGCCTCCGAGAACTCCCGGGCCGTATCGAGTGGGAACGAACGCGATCCGCCCGACAGGGCCCTCGTTAGCGACCGACTCGTCCACTGGTGCTCAGAGCGAGGGCCAGATGAAGTTGGCGTGCACTCCGAGGGCCACCGTGCCTCGAGACCGGCCGGGGTTCATCACGTCGAAGGAGGCTTTGTTCTCCCAACGGTCGTAGACGATCCCTCTGTTGCTCGTGATCCCGACCCCGACGGTGTACGAACCATCGAGCAAAGGCACGCCGTCGAAGGAGAAATCGACTCTTCCCGATCCCACCTGGGCATCGAAGGGCTTACCGAGCTCGACGGTATCCGAGGAGAAGATGAGGCCGCCGGCCGGATCCGTTATCTCGATGGTGAAGACCACACCGTCGGCGGGCTCGGTCGCCTCGAACGTGACGCGGACCATGAGAGGCTCACCCGGGAGCATGTAGGGACGGCTCCCGGTGCCGGGGTGCTCGAGGTCGATGCCTGTGATGAGAACAGGACGGTGCGTCGCGCGCGCTGCCTCCGCCTCCGTATCGGAGGTCTCACCTTCGACGGGTGTGGCAGCCTTTAGAAGATGGTCGTGATAGAGGTGAATGGCCTCTGCCGCCGTCCCGACCCCGAGCACCTTGCCGTCGCTCAGCACCATGCCTTGGTCGCACACTTGACGAACGAGATCGGGCGAGTGCGTGACGAAGACGATCGTCCGGCCGTCGTCTTGGAATTCCTTGATCCGTCCGAGGCACTTGCGCGAGAAGTCCTCGTCGCCGACCGCGAGGACCTCGTCGATCACGAGCACGTCCGGATCGACGTTGACCGCCACCGCGAAGCCGAGACGTACGTACATGCCAGACGAGTAGTACTTGACCTGGTTGTCGATGAACTGCTCGAGCTCCGCGAAGGCGACGATCTCATCGAATCGCCTGTCCACTTCCTTTGTGGAGAGCCCCAACAGGGAGGCGTTCAGGTAGATGTTCTCCCTGCCCGAGAGCTCGGGCTGGAAGCCTGCGCCGAGCTCCAGGACCGCGGCGACCTGCCCTCTCACGACAACCTTGCCCTCGGTCGGCTGGAGGATGCCCGATATGCACTTCAGAAGGGTCGACTTTCCCGAGCCGTTTCGCCCGACGATGCCGATAGTCGTCCCCTCCCCCACCTGGACATTGACGTCGCGAAGGGCCCAGAAGTCCTCGTACGGGTTGCGCCCGGCGTGCAGGACCCTTTCCTTCAGTGAGTAGTACTTCTGGTGGTAGAGGCGGAAGCGCTTCGAGACGCCTACGACGTCGACCGCTGTGTCCATGCTCACCCAGGCTCAGAGCTCCTCGGCGAAGTTCCCCTCGAGCCGACCGAACACCACCAGGGCGCCGAGCAGGAGCACGAGCGACACGCCGAGCACTATCAGACACGATGACAGGTACCACCCGATCCCGTACGTCGCCATCACCGGAACGGGTGTGTGAGAGATCGTCGAGATGGCGTGCGGGATGTTGTAGAAGATCCTCTGGAACGTCATGACGACCGGGGTGACCGGGTTGGCGAAGTACAGCCAGATCAGATGCGTCCCAGGGATCCTGAAGATCGAGTGGTGGAACAGTCCTTGTTGGACCCGGCCGGCGTACGGGTAGATCCCCGGAATCGCCCAGAACCACGCCATCAGGAGCACTTCCACGAGGTGCTGCGTGTCGCGCAGGTAGACGTTGACTGCGGAGAGGAAGACTGCGAGCGCCGCCGCGAAGACCATGATCGCGGCGATCGCGGGAACGAGGAGCCAGATGGCTCCCCAGTCGGGTCTGTGCCAGAACGCGACCATGAAGATGAGCAACACGATGGACTGGAACAGAAAGAACATGAATGCAGAGCCGACCGACGCGAGCGCCAGGATCTCGCGAGGGAACGAGACCTTCTTCACGATCCCCGCGTTGTTCACGATCGTCGAGGTGGCACCGAGCACAGCTGTCTGGAAGAGGTTCCACACGAGCATCGCCGAGAACATGTAGATGACGAACTTCGGTATGCCGTTGGGCAGGAAGAAGGTGAACAGGACGTAGAAGACGGCGAGGGTCAGAGCCGGGTTGAGCATCGACCACAAGAACCCGAGGAACGAGTTCTTGTACCTGACCTTGATCTCCTTTCGCACCAGGAACACGAAGAGCTCCCTGGAGCGCCACAGCTCGACCAGCCGCTGCGACAGGCTGACCCTGGCTGCCACCACTCTTGTCGGTTTGTGCCCTCGAGCCGCCGCCCTCGCGGCACGAATCTCCAGGTCGTTGTGCGCCAGCGCGAGACTCGGACCGTCTGCCTCCGCCGATTCGTCCGACACTGCGCCTCCAGGCGCCTCGGACCCGCGGTCGGCCCGTAAATCGGTCATCCGCACGAGGCTACCCGGGATACATCACCACCCGACGAACACTGCGGAAAGTCCGTTGCCAGGGTCATTTGGCCTAGTACGCTTTCGCCGGAGTTAATGGAGTCATGGGGGCAACTAGGCGTGAAGGGCAGCAACCGAATCCCCAAGTGGGGTCTGAGGATCGTCGGCACCACGACCGGAGCGCTTCTAGCTGCCGGCCTCTACTCCTCCGGCGCGGCCCACGCCTACTCCGGATCGGCGGTGGGAACGTCACCGCCCGGAACGCCGGTCGCTCTCACGGAATTCGTGAACGACGGGGTCGCCGGGCGCCCGTGGAACGATTACAACCAGACCGTCGACTCGAGCGGTCCTGAGATCTACGGCCGGGTCTCGGCCGTCAACTTCGGTCAGAGCGAGTTGCAGGTCTTCACCCTCAGCGCAGGGAACGACCTGGTCGACTGGGTCAACGACGATCTCCACGGTCATGTGTGGAATCCCTATGACCTGACTCAGACAGCGGGCAAAGGACATCAGATCGTCGGCAGTCCGGCCGCGATAGTCGTGAACGGTGTCGTCCACGTCTTTGCCGAGGGCTTCGGTCGCGATCTCGTCGAGTACGTGAGCGACGGCCTCAACGGCAACACCTGGAACGTCTACGACCTCACCCAGACGGCCACCAATGGCGGGCCCTTGGACGGCGACCCGTCGGTCCTCGACGACAATGGGGTCCTGCGCGTCTTCGTCAAGGACGTCAACGGCGATCTGATCGAGTACGCCGACAGCGTCATGTCACCGACACAGTGGAGTGCCAAAGACCTCTCGTCGACCGCCACCAAGGGCGGGCGGGTCGGGGGGGATCCCGCTTCGGTGCTCTACAACGGCTCGACGGTGCACGTCTACGTCACTTCGGCCTCGGGCGACATGATCGAGTACGTGGACGACGACGCGGGCGGCCACCTGTGGAACGCATACGACCAGACTTCAGGAGCAGGTAGCGGCGTCCAGATCGAAGGCGATCCCGCGGCGATCATCGACGGGAGCATCGTGCACGTATTCGCCCGCTCGATAACCGGTGACCTCGTCGAGTACGTGAACGACCACGCCGGAGGCCACCTGTGGAACGTCTACGACCACACCCAGGATGCCGGCGGAGGGGTCCAGAGCGCCGGCGACCCGGCGGCCGTCCTCTACGGGCCGGTCGTGCACGTCTACGTGCGCTCCGTCACGGACCATCTGGTCGAGTTCGTGAACGACGGGGCCTCCGGGCACCTGTGGAACGCCTACGACCAGACCCAGTGGGCGGGGGGTGGCGCTCCGATCGGCGCCGATCCTTCAGCCGTCCTCTACCAGGGCACTCAGGTGCACGTCTACGTGGGTGGCCCCGACCCCGGGTTGACGAACAACATCGTGGCGCTCGCGGAGAGCCAGGACCAGTACAACGGCAATGTGCAGGAGAATCCGCCGGCCTCGAACTGCAACGGCTACACGGCCTACTTCGGACGCGGCTCGAGCGCGGGTTGCGCCCCGGGAACGAGCGCAGAGGAGTGGTGCTCGGACTTCTCCCAATGGGTCTGGACTCTGAACGGAATCAACACCGCCGGCATAACCGGGTACTCGTTCACCTTCGTTCAGTGGGGCGAGTCACACGGAACGTTCCAACCGGGGTCCACGAACGATCCGCAGCCCGGAGACGCCGTGGTCTGGGGATCGATGTCCCAGGGCTACGGCCAACACGTCGGTCTCGTCGTCGGAATCAAAGACGGAGACATCGACATGGTTTCGGGCAACTCGGGTCCGAACTCCTCGGGCAACTATGCCGTGATGGAGACGGGCTACTTCGACCCGGCGAGCTCGACGATCTACGGATACCCGATCCTCGGGTACGTCGCCCCCTGATCGAGAAGGCGTCCCCAGGCCTTACTGGGCCTACTGGGCGACCTCTGCGACGGAGTGTTCGATCACGCGGTCGATGA
>Ga0116219_10001136_pt1 | contig 25530 bp, 14 predicted proteins | sample Sb_taG_4_FD_91019 | JGI IMG/M metagenome (GOLD analysis project Ga0116219, IMG submission 91019) | Peat soil microbial communities from Weissenstadt, Germany - Sb_50d_6_BS metaG | ecosystem: Environmental > Terrestrial > Soil > Wetlands > Peat | place: Germany: Weissenstadt | collected 2010-09-21 | reverse complement strand
CCGAGAACTGATTACGTCAGAGCGGGCGACCGGTTACGCCCTTTTTCTTCCGTAGCGACCGTATCCCAGGCTCCGTGCTCCTCCCCCGGGTGTTTCGTGTTTGTGAGGAGAGCGCATCTGAGTCCGCCTGCTTCTGCCGCCGGGATTGTAGTCTGCAGCGCGCGGAGTATCTCGATGCCGCCTCGCGGATCACCAGCCTCCTTGGAAAAATCTTGGTCGATGAGCAGCATGGTGAACTTGCCGTCAAATCGCGTGGCCATCAGCTGGCCCTGTTGTTCTCGCCATTCCGCCCACGAGAGTCGAGTCACATGCAGTCCCGTCGCCGCCTCCAGAATACGAGCAAGCTTTTCCGCGCCGGCGGGTTCAACGCCACGGGCCTCAGCGACCGCGCGCAACTTAGGGTACAGGGCCGTCCGTTCTGCCTGTTGCAAGGTGGGCCACACCTCTTTGCACTTTTGCAGTAAGACGTCGTTCGGAAGTCCCGCTTGGATCTGACTGAAGCCCGGCAGCCGTTCTATATCGTCACTTTCAATGGCTTCAAAGTAAGCGCTGGGTGGATTGCTTGCATGATCGACGGCAAATTCATCATCGATAAAGATGATGGACTGAACGCCGGCCTGTTGAAATAGAGTCGCCAGTGCGACACGCGGCTCGGCAAGGGCATCCGCTGCTGGAGCCGCCGCTGCCTCGACCGGAGCCCCGTCCGCAGCCTCGGCAAACTGCGGGGCTGCCACCTCCGTGGGGTCGGCGGGCTGGGCGGCCGGGTCAGGTTTGGCGTTTTCGTCAGGCATTGACCACACCACTCAAGTCGATCTGAAAAATGTACAGACGCTTGAACCGATTCCGCTTCGGGAGAAGCGAGATTCGGCACCCATCGCTTTCAAGCAGTTGGGAGGTGATGAAGAGGCCGAGCCCACGCCCCTGGCCGAGCGGCTTTCCGGTGACGAATGGCTCGAATAGGGATGCTTCGACAGTAGGGTCAATACCTCGGCCATTATCCCAGATGCGCAGGTAAGGCCGATCCATCTCCACCGTGATTATCCCGGATTTCATTCGGCCGGCGGCTTTTTCCTGCGACAGCCAGTATTCGCTGTTCAGGCATAAGTTGTCAAAAACTTGGGTCAGCCTCCCCCTGTTCGTGGTGACACTAAACGGCTCGCCCTTGATCTCGATCTCGATCCCTTGCGGACCGAGCCGCGCCTTGTGGAACTCATGCATTTCTTGCAGAAATGCCAACAAGTCGGTGGATGCCCGCTGGTGCCGGACGTACTTCAGCGAGGGCGCCAGGTGTGCGAGCTGTTTCCGGAGCGCGCCTACGGCGCTCGAAACATGCGTTAGGTACTGGCCGAGCGGCTTCATCGTCGGGAGCTCTCTGGCCATTTTCGTCCGGATGCCCTGAGTTCTTTCGGCCAGTCCGTTGGCGATCTCCGCGATCTCGTGCGAAAGCGCTTCCGCGGTCAGACCGAGTCCGACGGTCTCATACATCTCGGCCAGCTGTTCGCGCAGGCCTTCGAGACGCACTGTGACCTGCTCTCCCAGGCCACGAATCCGATCCACCTCCGCCGCTCCCCTTTCAACTTCATTCCTGATGCTTTGGAAGACTCCAACGATCGATTCAACTTCCTTGAGCGCTGCCCGGACCTCCGGCGGTGGTGCCTGGCCGTCCTCTGTCGCCGCCCTAATGGTCCCCGTGCAGCGGTCTAGGGCCGTCTCAAGCGACGCACCGATCGTTTTCAGCCTCTCCGTTCCCGCCGCCGCGACCGCCAGCCGTTGGCGCAACTCTTCGGCCAACTGCTCCGCTGAGATCGGCGCTTCCCCTTCATCGGGGGCGTGCTGTTGCTTGCGGAACTCCACCCATCCCCTGCGTATCAGGTCCTGGGCCTGGCCTGACAGCTTGACGAATTCCTGCAGCAGAGCGTAAAACGCCCTGTAATGAGGGGTGTCCGTAAACCCCTCTCTATTGGTCGTTTCCTGGAGCTTCGGGTTATCTCGCGCCGTGATGGCTATAAAGCCCAATGTGTTCGCGGGCTTCAAGCCGTACCAGGAGCGTGCCCGTGTCCATTGTTTTCCGAGTCCCAGCCAATCCTCATCGACCCTTACTCCGAATCCGTCCCGGTACACGCGGATCCCGTGCATTTGCTTGATGTACTGGCGGAACTCCGCCGCCTTGTTAAACACGTCCGCCGGTCGCGTCGCGTCCTCCCCAAGGTCGAAGCTGTCGATTTCGCCCTTGAACGGACCGGGATTCGCAAGCTGCCCGCCCACGCGGGGCAAGCCCGGCATATCGTCGAGCGCCTTGCGAACTTCAAATTCGAGGAACCAAGGCGCCTTCGCCCTTCGGAACCCGAAATCCTTCGCTCTCGGGTCTTCCAGCAGGAATTTGGCCAGGGACGCACCGCCGTCGGCCTCTACGATCTCCCGGAATTGCTCCTGTTCCTGCTTCTGCGAATTTGGCGGTCGAATGTAATCGAGACGGTACTTCCCACGAACACTGTACGTTTCACCGTCCGACTCGATCGCGTACCTGATTGTAGCTGCGGTCCTCACCTCTTCGGAGATGTCAACAAGCTGCAACGGCACCCCGTCCACCGACACGGACACAAAGAAGTCTCGCACGAGCTGAAACGGGGAAATGAGCCGGGACAGGCCGGTCTGCAGCTGCTCCAGCGCTTGCGTACTTGTCCATTCCTCCACTTCCTTCAGCCCCGATACCATCAGGACGGTCCCGGTTTCCTTCTTGTGTGCCGGCTGAAAAGAGATGTTGACTTGCGACAGGCTCTTCCCGGAGTGGAAATCGGCCCAGCTAAAGCCGACGTGATAGCCCCCGCTCTTGCCCTCGGCACCTTCCGGCCTTGTTATAATCTCGATGTTTGTTCCGAGCCTCTGCGTACAAAGCCTGCCCAGCCCCTTGTCCCCCAATGGGGTTCGCCCCTTGGGGGTCATCCTCCGTTCCGCCTTGAACTCGCGCTTGTGAGAGCTCGATATGAACAGCCACCCGTCCCGAATTCGGTCAAGTGGCATCCCGGTTCCGTTATCCTCGATTACCAGGTAGCCCCGCGCATCCGAGTAATGAAAGCCTTCGCCTGGGGACTCGCCTGTATGGATTGCCACCTTGGCGTATGTCGCGTCAGCGTCGTAGCAGTTTTTCACCAACTCGACGAGCGCTTGTACCATATCCGTGACGAGCTGCTCTCCCAGCTGGAACACGACCCATGAGTCAATTTCAAAATGCAGTTGCGAGGGTGGCTCTGGCATTGCGGGTCCTCCGTCTATTTCCGAAACACCAGGACCGACTCCGTTCGCATCGTGTCAGAGATGCTATTCTTCACGGCCATCCGCTTCAGCAGGATGGGGCGGGATATATCAGCCACCCGCTGGCAGCCTCTTGCCATCAGGAGGTCCGACAGGATCGCGTCCAGAGGCACCCGCGCCCCTCCGACATGCCGGTTCCCCACGGTCCAGATGAGATATGCGCCTTCGCGCAGCTGGCTCAGCACCGGCCCGAGCGACCTGTTCAGATCCGTGCAGAACGCGGTCACCCTTTTCAGCCGGTCCCGGGGAAAAGGCTCGAGCGCCTTCTCAATCACCGCGAACGCCTGGGAGAGAGCACGCAAGCTGGCGGCCGCCTCCGCATCACCCTGCAGCACGCCACCGAGGCTTCGCGTATCGATTTCGTGGGTTGTCTTCAGCCACCCTTCATCCCAATTGTCCATGATATCCGTGCCGTCGATCCAGCTGAGCGGTAGGTACGAGTATTGGCCGTAGGGAACCGTCGATTTGTTGTCCCCGTAAGGTGGGGAGGAGATCAACAGGTCATGCCCAGCCGCGACCGATGAGCGTGGCGTGGGCTTCGTCGCGTCCCACAGCTTGATTTCGATTTCCTTCCGATACCTGCCCTTCTCCACCAAGCCGCGCTCCTTCAGCATCTCGTGCTGCGTCTGCAAATGACTGATGTTGCGCTCGGCCGCCTCCTTGAACAACTCGACCGGGGACAGCCGCTTCGTGACCAGCTCTTCCTGCGGCCTGATGTGCAGCTTGAACGTCGAGGTTCGGGAGTTGCTCGAAAGTCGAACCGCGTCCGCCAGCGCGACCCAGAAGAAGCAGCGCGCCCAGCGCGCGGGTTCGTCCCTGATCGCCCTCCGGAGGCGCGACAGTTGCACCGAAACCTGTCGGTGGAACCACTTGGTCACGTTTTCCAGGCGGGTTTCCAGCAGGGTCGATCTATCCGCCGAGACCCGCCTCATCAGCTCTTCGAGCTTCTGTTTCAGAGCACCCGGGTAGAAGGGGCCTGACTTCGCGAAGCAGAGCAGGGCGGCCAACGGGTTGATGTCCCAGCCCGTGAACCGGAGCCCCTGGAGCATCGATTCCGTTAAGGTCGTGCCTGACCCGACGAACGGGTCGAACGCGCTGGTCAGTGCCGGCCTGGCCTCGGCGACCGCGCGGATCAGGGCCCCCTGCATCTGGGGCACCATCATGGCCGGGTACTGGAAGAAGGCATGGGCGTGACCCCGTTTGGAATTCCCCCGGAAGGCCCAGTACTCGTCTTCGGCCTCTGACAAGGACTTGAGTCGCTCGCGCAGTACCTTGTCAGGGATGTCGGGGTCTCGTCGAAGAACAGGCACGATTACTGGCTCCTGGGCCGGGCCGAAGAGTCCTTCTCCCTGAACCGGTCATGGCTTGTGCGTTGTCCTGTCATCATCCTACCAGATCGCGCACCGCGCCCGACACCCGGCCCGCTTCACGCCGGTCCTCCGCGAAGGAAGCAAGACGCGGAATTTGCTGATTGTACTGCGCCTCCGGTCGCAAGGCCATTATGGACGTTTGTTCACATTCCAGCAGCGGGAGTACCGCATCGGAGCTGCGACGTGCTTGCCTTTCCGGGAACGCATGGCGAACGCATGGTGACAGTGGCGAACGCATGGCGAACGCATGGGGCGAACGCGGGACTTTCTCATAGTGGTTCAGCTCGAGCGGACAGTTTGCTTTGCTCAAACTGATCAGTTGCCGGCAGCAAGTACAGATACACGCAGGGGTTGCACTGTAGAGTTTCAGCTGCTGCGCCAGTGGCAACTGTCCGCCTAGCTCATCTGTGTCTGAGAAAGTCCCGCGAAGCCGATGGGGAGAGGTTAAGTAAGTCCTTGCTGGGGTGATGATTATGGCGAACAAACCCGCACGGGGGGCGGCGAAGCCGCGCCGCTCCCACCGGAGGCACAGGCGCAGGCACAGGGCCAGGTCGGCGGCGGGGTTGCCCCCGCCGCCGACCCGGCCCTTGCTCCCCTTGCTCCCCTTGCTCCCCCTGCTCCTCGTCACCTTGCTCCCGAGATTACCGTAATCCGCTCCCGGTGATTCAGGCAATTCCTTCTCGATAAGCATTGCCCGGCCGCCGTCGTCGCGCAGGCAGGGTATTGAGGCTTCCGCAAGCGGCCAAGGTGACGCTGGAGGCCAAGGCGACACGGAACCGGACCGGTGTGTGTGTCGCAGGCGCAATGCAATCCATCCACCGGCTTACCCAACGAGACTTACGCCCGGAGTGCGTTGCGCTTGCCGGCTTGGTTCCTGCGGGGGTTAGAGTGCTGCGGGTGGGGCCAGGGTCGAGTATTGTGTCACACCCGCGCCAACTGACACAATACTCGCCATGCGCGGCGTAAGTTATGCTTTGGTAACGATTTCTGGCGAAGCAGTATTGTGTCATCCCCTCCGCGAGTTGACACAATACTCACCCGTGAGGGGCCGGCCATCGCTACTTGACCACCGCCCGTTCGGCGCCTCGTGCGGCACGGCCAAGCCGGCCGATCAACAGATGGCGCAGGGCCCGGGCCCTTGAATCGGGCCGGGACGCCCCGGAACAGGGGGCGTTGGTGCCTCAAGCAGTCGCCCCCGGCGAGCACCGGCCGGCTTCGAGGAGCGCACCGCCAACCCGCCGCGTATCATGACCCCAGCGCGAAACGACAAGCTGCCGGAGGAACGCGCCGATGGAAACTCTCTCCCCCGACCAGGAGATGGCCCTCGCCCGTCAGGCGCTGGAACACAACGACCTGCCCGGCGCCGCCGACCACGCCGGCAACGCCCTCGCCGCCGACCCGATGCGCCCGGACGGGACCGACCTCCTCGACCGCGTCATCGCCGCCGCCGCCGACCCGCTCGCCCTGGCGCCCCTGGACGGCGCCTCGTTGTCCAGGGCGGCCGTGCGCGCCTACGTCCTGGCTCACCTCGGCCGCTTCTCGGAGGCCATCGATCTGCTGCTTCAGCTGGTGCAAGCGCGTCCCGACCTCGCCTACCTGGAATGGGCCGTCGAGTGGCTGCGGCGCCCGGAGGCCGTCGGCATGATCGACCTCGCCCGGCCGCGCCTCTTCCTGAAAACGCTGGTCGATCAGCTGCGCCGCCTGTCGGCCGACGGCCACGGCCGGGCCACCCTCGAGCGCGTGCCGACCTTCATCGAGGTCGTCCGCCGCACGCAGCCGCAGGACACGATGTTCCTCTTCTTCAGCGCCTCGCTGCTGCGGCGCACCGGCCGGCGCGACCTGGCGATGGACCTGGCCCGCGAGGCGTTCGACATCGATCCCTGCTACCTGTCGGCCATCAGCGTCGCCCTGGTGTACAACGAGCAGGGGCAGACCGACGAGTCGCTGACGTGGTATCGCACCGCCCTGGAATTCCGGCCCGACGACGTGGCGGTGCGCCTCGACATCGCCGACACGCTCTACCAGCACAACCGCCTGGAGGAGGCCGAGGCGGCCTACGCCGAGGCGCTGCGGTACGAGCCGGACAACGGTTGGGCGCTGGCCTCGTATTACGCGATCCGACATCAGCGCGAGGGAGACGATGCCTGGCTGGACAAGCTGCGCCGCCTTGCCGAGGAACAGCCCGACAACAACCGCGCCGGCGACCTGGTGGCACGGCTGCAGGGGTCGGGCGAGGAGCCATGATTTCGGTTGACGAATCCGCGGGGGGTGCGGCTCCGTCTTACTACAGCCCGCACTCTCGCAACGACCGCGCTGTAACGAATTGTAAAGGCGCGATGATCGGGCAAGATTTCTCTCCCGGTCCGGCCCGTCGTGCTTTATCATCAGTGAACCTGTTCTCAGCCCGTGACCGATCAGGAGTCCTTCTGATGCGTTTGACCCGACTCGCCCCCGTGGTGCTGGCCGTGCTGCTCGGGGTGGCCGGCAGGCCCGCGCTCGCCGTCGATCCCCTCGTGTCCCCCGCCGACGAGCAGGCGCTCAAGGCCGTCGGGCTGAAGGCGGACGGCACCGCGCTGCTCGAATTCTTCCGCAAGCGCGCCGCCGGCAAGGCCGACAAGGAACAGGTCGCCACCCTCCTCAAGGCGCTGGCCGAAAAGGACGCCGTCCTCCGCGACAAGGCGATGGGTGAGTTGGTCAGCATCGGCCATCCCGCCGTGCCCGCGCTCCGCCAGGCCGCGAACGAGTTGGAGAACGCCGAGGCCGCTGCCCTGGCCCGCAAGTGCCTCCAGCACATCGAGGCCGGCTCCGGCGGGGCGCTGTGTGCTGCCGCCGTGCGGGCGCTCGCCGGGCTCAAGCCGGCCGGCACCGTCGAGGTCCTCATCGCCTACCTCCCCACCGCAGAAGACGACCAGGTGCTTGACGAGGTAGCCAGCACCCTCATCGCCGTGGCCGTCAAGGAGGGGAAAGCCGACGCGGCACTCGTCAAGGCGCTGACGGATGAGGTTCCCGCCCGCCGGGCCGTGGCCGCCGAGGTGTTGGCCCAGATCGGCGGCGACGAGCAGCGGCCGGCGATCCGCAAGCTCCTCAAGGATCCCAAGCCGACCGTCCGCCTGCGGACTGCCCTGGCCCTGGCCCAGTACCAGGACGCCGAGGCGGTGCCGGTGCTGATCGGCCTGCTTTCCGAGGCCCCGCCGCACCAGGCCCGCCAGATCGAAGAGTTCCTGATGGGGTTGGCCGGCGAGTGGTCCATCGCCGTGCCGCAGGGCAACGACGCCGTCGCCCGCAAGCTCCGCCGCGAACTGTGGGTCGCCTGGTGGAACGCCGCCGACGGCAGCGCCATCGTCGATGAGTTGAAGAAGCGCACGCCCAGCGATGCCGACCGCGAGAAGATCGTGGGGCTGATCGCCAAACTCGGCGACAAGGACGCGACGGTGCGCGAGAAGGCCGTGAGCGACTTGGTGGCCGTCGGCGCCGACGCGGCGCCGTTCCTCCGCCAGGTCGCCGGCGAGCGCGACGCCCGGGCCGACGCGGCGCAGAAGTGCCTGGCGCTGCTCGACGCGGAAGCCTCGCCGCCGCTGCCGAGCGTGGCCGCCCGCCTGCTGGCCATGCGCCGGCCCGCCGGCGCCGCCGAGGCCATCCTGGCCTACCTCCCCTCCGCCGAGGACGACGTCATCGCCGGGGAACTGCGCACGGCCCTGGCCGCCGTAGCCAGCAAGGACGGCAAGGCCGACCCGGCGCTGGTCAAGGGGCTCACCGACAAGTTGCCGCTGCGCCGGGCCGCGGCCGCGGAGGCGCTGGCCTTTGCCGGCGTCGAGCGCGAGGCGGTCCGCAAGTTGCTCAAGGACGAGGACCCCTCCGTCAAGCTGCGCGTGGCCATCGCCCTGACCTCGTCGCAGGACAAGGAAACGGTGCCGGCGCTGATCGCGCTGCTGACCGAATTGCCGCCCAACATGGCCGGCCAGGCCGAGGACCACCTGCGCCTGCTGGTCGTCGATGGCGCCCCCCCCGTGACCGAAGGCGAAGACGCCCCCGCCCGGAAGAAGGCCCGCGACGCCTGGGAGAAGTGGTGGAAGAGCAACGGCGACAAGTTGGTGCTCGCCAAGATCGACGGCCGGCAGCAGTTGCTCGGCTACACCGTGGTGACCGAGTTGTTCGACCCGACCAAGCGGTCCGGGCGCGTCGTCGAGCTGGACCGCCGCGGCAAGGTGCGCTGGGAGATCGGCGGCTTCAACGTGCTCCAGGGGCCGGTCGCTGCCCAGGTGCTGCCGGGCGACCGCGTCCTGATCTGCGAGTACAACATGAACCGCATTACCGAGCGCGACCTGAAAGGTAAGGTGATTTGGGAGAAGCAGTTCAACCAGCCGAAGTCGGCGCGGCGGCTGGCCAACGGCCACACCTTCCTGGTCGGCCAGAGCCAGATCCTCGAGATCGACAAGACCGGCAAGGAAGTGCTCAACATCAACCGCATGAATTTCGGCGACATCGTCAGCGCCGCGCGCCTGCGCAACGGCGAGGTGGTGTACGTCACGCAGCAGGGCCGGGTCACGCGCATGGACAAGGACGGTAAGAAGGAGCTGAAGAGCTTCCAGACCAACACTAACGGCGGCCTCTACTACCTCGGCCACATCGACGTGCTGCCCAATGACCATGTCGTGGTTCCGGTCTACAGCTTCAACAAGGTGACGGAGTACGACGGCAACGGCAAGGAAGTCTGGACGGCCGCCATCCAGATGCCGGTCAGCGCCAAGCGCCTGCCCAACGGCAACACGCTGGTTTCGACCTTCAACCCGCCCAAGGTGGTCGAACTGGACCGCGCGGGCAAGGTCGTCTGGGAGAGCAAAGAGCAGTTCCGCCAACCCATCCAGGTGGACCGGCGTTAGTGGCGGCTTTTGATTTATCGTTTCGCGCTCGCGCTGTGGTGCGAGCGCGAAACGATAAATCAAGACAGGGAGTTGTCTAATCTCGATCCTAACTCTATCTCCGCGAGAACGTCATCATGCTTCTTCGTCCCCGCATCCTCTTTGCCGCCGGCGGCCTGTTCGTCCTGGCCGGGCTCGGCCCCGTCACGCCGCCCGCGGCCGTGGCCCAGAAGGGCTTCTTCCTTCCCGGGGGGGGCGGCCCCGCCGCGACGACCACGGAGGCCGACGCCCAGCTAAGCGACGAGCAACTCCTGCGAACCGCCGGGCTGTCCCCCGACGGGCCGGCCCTGGTCGAGTTCTTCAAGGCGCGCACGCGCTTGACCGCCGAGCGCGAGAAGCTCGCCGGCTTCATCGAACAGCTCGGCTCGAAGAAGGCCGAGGAGCGCGAGAAGGCGATGGGTGAGCTGGTGTCGTACGGCCCCCTGGCGGTGCCACAGTTGCGCCAGGCCACGCGCGACCCGGACGAGCCGCAGGTGGCCACCGCCGCCCGCAAGTGCCTTTCCTTCATCGAGTCCAACGGCAACGGCGCGGCGTCCCTGCCCGCTGCCGCCGCCCGCGTGCTGGTGCAGAAAAAGACCCCGGGGGCGGCCGACGCCCTGCTCGACTTCCTCCCCTTCGCGGACGACGACAACGTGATGGAGGAGATCAAGGCCGCCCTCGGCTCGCTGGCGACCAAGGACGGCAAGGTCGATTCCGGCTTCCTCCGCGCCCTCGACGACAAGAACTCGTCGCTGCGCCGGGCCGTCGTCGCCGAGGTGCTGGCGCAGTCCGGCAACGAGGAAGTGCTGCCGGCCCTGCGCAAGCTGCTGGCCGACCCCCGCCCGGTCGTCCGCCTGCGCGTCGCCCTGGCGCTGGCCGGCACCAAGGACGAGGCGGCCGTGACGACGCTCATCAATGTGCTGTCCGAGCTGCCCTTGCCCCTGGCGAAGCAGGCGGAGGAGTTCCTCCTCAATCTCGCCGCCGACCAGGCGCCCAAGGCGCAGCTCACCGACACGCCGGCGTCGCGCAAGAACTGCCGCGACGCCTGGGCCGCCTGGTGGAAGACCACCGAGGGCGACGCCACCCTGGCGGAGTTCAAGAAGCGCACGCTCAAGGAGAGCGACCGCGAGAAGGTGCTGGCGGTCATCAAGCAGATGGGCGACGAGGACTTCAACCTTCGCGAGCGCGCCCAGGAGGAATTGCAGAAGATGGGTTCCTCGGTCGCCCCGCTGCTACGGCAGGCGCTGGTCAGCGGCGACGAGGAGATCAAGAAGCGGGCGCAGAAGGCGCTGGACCAAATCGAGAAGGACAAGTCGTCCACGGTACTGCCGATTCATGCCCGGCTGATGGCCTACCGTAAGCCGGCCGCCACCTCCGAGGTCCTGCTCGCCTTCCTGCCGTTCGCCGACGAGGACCAGGTCTTCGAGGAGGTGCGCGGCGCCCTGGCCGCCGTGGCCGTGCGCGACGGCAAGGCCGACCCGCTGCTGGTCAAGGCCCTCGACGACAAGCTGCCGGTGCGCCGCGGCGTCGCCGCCGAGGCCCTGGCCCTGGGCGGGGCCGTGGACCAGCGGGCGGCGATCCGCAAACTCCTCAAGGATCCCGACGGCGCAGTGAAGCTGCGGGTGGCCCTGGCCCTGGCGACGGCGCGCGACCGCGACGCCGTGCCGGTCCTCATCGACCTGATGGCCGAGCTACCCTTCGAGAAGGGCGTGCAGGCCGAAACGTTCCTGCGTACGCTGGCCGGCGACCAGGGGCCGAACGTCTACCTCGGCACCGACAACGAGTCGCGCAAGAAGGTGAAGGAGGCGTGGTCGGGCTGGTGGAAGGTGAACGGCGCCACCGTGGACCTGGCCCGGGCCACCACGGCCCCGAAGATGCTCGGCTACACGCTGCTGGTCAACACCGACTTCAACCGCGTCAGCGAGATCAGCCTCGACGGCAAGACGCGCTGGCAGCTCGACGGCTTGCAGTACCCGCGCGACGCCGTGGCCCTGCCCGGCGACCGCGTGCTGGTGGCCGAGCAGAACATGAACCGCGTCGTCGAGATGAACCAGAAGCGCGAAATCCTCTGGCAGAAGGTGCTGAACGCCTCGCCGATGTCGGTGCAGCGGCTGCCCAACGGCAACACCTTCATCATCACCAACAACGGGGCGGTGGAGGTGACCAAGGACGGCAAGGAGGTGATGACCTACAACCGCAACCAGTGGGACATCATCACCGGCAGCCGGGCCCCGGACGGGCAGTTCGTCATCCTCACCAACGTCGGCATGATCATCCGCCTCGACTCCGCCGGCAAGGAGCTGAAGAGTTTCGGCATCGGCCAGGCCCACTGGATGACCAGCATCGAGGCGCTCCCGGGCGGCCGAGTCCTGGTGCCTCAGCCGAACATGAGCAAGGTGATCGAGTACGACGGCGACGGCAAGCAGGTGTGGGAGGGGGCGGTGCAGTTCCCGTTCTCCGCCACCCGTCTGCCCAACGGCAACACGCTGGTGGCCAGTCCGAACTCGGGCAAGATCGTCGAACTGAACCGCTCGGGGCGCGTCGTCTGGGAGCACAAGACCGGTCCCAACGAGAGGCCGTATCGTGTCAGGCGGCGGTGAGACACCCCTGCCGCTTGCGGCTTCGCACCACCGCGAAGCCGCAAGCGGCCATTGCGTTTGAGGAGGATACCCGTGCGCCACCAGACGCTGTCGTTGTGTGTCGTCGCCCTGGCGCTGGCGGCCGGCCCGGCGCGGGCCGCCGACGAGAAGACCGACGACGAAAGCATCCTCAAGAAGGCCGGCGTGGCCACCGATGACGCCGGCCTCCTTCGCTTCTTCCGCCAGCAAAGCCCCGACGAAGAGCACGTCCTGTCTCTGATCAAGAAGCTCGGCGACGACTCGTTCGAGGTCCGCGAGAAGGCGTCGGCGGACCTGGTCGGGCTGGGCCCGGCGGCCGCCCATTTCCTGCGCGACGCGATCAAGTCCGGCGATGCCGAAGTCCGGGTCCGCGCCGCCGATTGCCTCACGAAGATCGGTGGCGGCCCGTCAGTCGGGGTGCTGGCGACGGCGGCCCGGTTGCTCGCACGGCGCAAACCCGACGGCGCCGCCGAGGTGTTGCTCACCTTCGCCGCCGTGGCGTCCGGTGAGCCGGGGGCGGAGGACGTGGCCGCCGCCCTTCCCGCCCTGGCCGTGCGCGACGGCAAGCCCGAGCCGGTCCTGGTCAAGGCCCTGGAGGACAAGTCCGCCAGCCGCCGCGGCGCCGCGGCCGGGGCCCTGGCGCGCGCCGGCGCCCGCGACACCCTGCCGGCCCTCCGCAAGCTGCTGCGCGACCCCGACCCGTCGGTCCGGCTCCGCACGGCCCTTGCCCTTCTCCTCCCCCTCAAGGAGAAGGAAGCGGTCCCCGTCCTCATCGACCTCCTCGCCGACCTGCCGCGGTCCCAGCACGGGCCGATTGAGGACGTTCTCGAACGCCTGGCTGAGGACAAGGCGCCGGACGGACTCGCCGCCGATGACGAGGCCGCACGCAAGCAGTACCGCGACGCCTGGGTCGAGTGGTGGAAGAAGCACGGCGAGGCGACCGACCTGGCCCGGCTCACCGCGGAGCGCAAGTTCCTCGGCCGCACGATGGTGGTGTTGCTCAACGCCGGGCGCGTCGTGGACATGGACGCCGACGGCAAGACGCGCTTCCAGATCGACGGCCTGGAATACCCCCTGGACGTGCAACGGTTGCCCGGCGACCGCGTCCTCGTGGCGGAAAACAAGAATAGCGCCGCGGGGGGCCGCGTCACCGAGCGCGACCGCAAGGGCAACATCCTTTGGGAGAAGCGCATCGACGACGCGCTCATGGCCCAGCGGCTGCCCAACGGCAACACCTTCATCGCCACGCGCTCCCAGGTGATCGAGGTGGACCGCGACGGCCGGGCTGTGTTCACCCACAACCGGGGGACCGGGGGCTTCATCATGAGGGCCCGGAAGCTGGACAACGGAGAGATCGCCCTCGTTGTGTCCCTGGACAACGCGGCGGTGCAGTCGGAGTTCGTGCGCCTCGACGTCAGCGGCAGGCAGATCGCTCACTTCCCGGTGGAGGTTCGCACCTGGGGCGGACGCATCGACGTGCTGCCGAACGGTCGCGTGCTGGCCCCCTTGAAGGATCGGAACAAGGTGGTGGAGTACGACGGCGCCGGCAAGATCGTGTGGGAGGCCGAGTTCCCCGAGCCCGTGGCCGCGGTGCGCCTGCCGAACGGCCACACGATACTGACGTCGTTCCAGGACAAGAGGGCCGTCGAAGTGGACGGCACTGGAAAGTCGGTCTGGGAGTACAAGGCGGAGGAGCGCCTCACGCGCGCCTGGCGCCGCTGACGTCTGGCGCCCGGCCCGCGGACCGACCCGGGGCCTGGCGCCCTCTTCACTGCACAACAGCGAGTTGACCGCCATGATCCGTTTCCCCCGCCTCACGGCACTTGCCATCGTCCTGCTGCTCACGACCCTCGCCGCGGCCGCCGACCGGGACGCCGACGAGCGCACCCTGCGCGAGGCCCGCGTCGCCACCGACGGGCCGTCCCTGCTGGAGTTCTTCCGCAAGCGCACCGTCGGCGGCGCCGACCGGGACAAGATCGCCGCCCTCATCAAGCAGCTCGGCGACGACTCCTTCGACGAGCGCGAGAAGGCATCGACGGACCTGATCGCCCTGGGGGCCCGAGCCGAATCCTTCCTGCGCGACGCCGCCGAGCACAGCCGCGACGCGGAAATCAAGCGCCGAGCCGAGGACTGCCTGGGGCAACTGGCCAAGCGCTCGGACCCCGCCCTGCTGGCGTCGGCGGCGCGCGTCCTGGGGGCGCGCAAGCCGGACGGCGCCGCCGAGGTGCTGCTCGCCTACCTGCCGGACGCCCCGGGCGAGTTGGTTGCCGACGAGGTGTGTTCCGCCCTGGCCGCCGTGGCGCTCAAGGACGGCAAGGCCGACCCGGCGCTGCTCAAGGCGCTGGAGGACAAGTTGCCGGCGAAGCGCGCCGCGGCCGCGGTGGCGCTGTGCCGCGCCGCCGCCAAGGAGCACTTGCCGGCGGTGCGGAAACTGCTTCAAGACCGCGAGACGGCGGTGCGCTTCCGCGTGGCCGTGGCCCTGGCCTTCGCCCGGGACAAGGAGGCAGTGCCGGCGCTGATCGACCTGCTCGCCGACCTGCCGCAGGGGCAGGGGTACGAGGCGGAGGAGATCCTGCGCGCCCTGGCGGAGGAGGCGGCGCCGGACGTGCCACTGGGGAAGGAGGCCGACGAGCGCAAGAAGGCCCGCGCCGCCTGGGAGAAGTGGTGGAAGAAGAGCGGCGACAAGCTTGACATGGCGAGGCTGGCCGACGGCGTCGGCGCCGGCCGCACCTTGATCATCGAGCGCAGCGCTGCCCCGGGCAAGACGACGGAAGGTCGCGTGATGGAGGTCGGCCGCGACGGCGGGGTCCGCTGGAAGATCGAGGGGTTGCAGGCCCCTCTCGATGCCCAGCTCCTGCCCGGGGGCCGGGTCCTGATCCTCGAATCCGCCGGCCGCCGCATCACCGAGCGCACCACCAAGGGCGAGATCGTCTGGGAGAAGACGCTTCCGGTGGCGGCCGGCGTGGCGGGAGTGCCGCTCGCCGCCCAGCGCTTGGCGAACGGCAACACCTTCGTCGTCACGCGCACGGGGGTGTTCGAGATGGACCGCGACGGCAAGGAGGTATGGAACTATCGGCCGACCGCCGGCGGCTCCATCTACACCGGCCGCAAGTCGCGCACTGGCGAGGTGGCGATCGTCACCCTCGCCGGGACGTGCGTGCTCCTGGACGCCAAGGGCAAAGAGGTCAGCACCTTCGCGGCGTGCCGGCCTGTGGCCTCCGGCGGCATGGACCTGCTGCCCAACGGCAACGTGCTGGTGCCCAACTATGCCCAGAGCAAGGTGGTCGAGTTCGACGCCAAGGGCAAGGTGGTCTGGGAAGCCAATGTGGAGAGGCCGGGGTCGGCCGTGCGCCTGCCCAACGGGCACACCCTGGTGAGCTGTCCGATCGCCAAGCGCGTCGTGGAACTGGACCGCGACGGCAAGGAAGTGTGGAAGTGCGAGACGGAAGGCCGGCCGTACAAGGCGTACCGGCCCTGAGGAATGCTGCCGCTTGCGGCTTAGCGCTCGCGCAACCCTGGCGGAGCGAGCGCTAAGCCGCAAGCGGCTATCCGAATACTTCCTTGACGGCGTGCCCTTCCTCGACGATCTTGAGCGGGCGGCCGACGTTGCTCTGGTTCTCCTTGCGCGGGTCGATGCCCAGCGCCCGGCAGAAGGTGCAGAACAGGTCCGGCACCGTCACCGGCCGCTCGCTCACCTCGGTGCCGAGCCTGTCCGTGGCGCCGATGACCTGCCCGCCCTTGACGCCGCAGCCGGCCAGGGCCACGTTGAAAGCCGCCGGGAAGTGGTCGCGGCCCGCCTCCAGGTTGAGTCGCGGCATCCGCCCGAACTCGCCCATCCAGATCACCAGCGTGCTGTCGAGGCGCCCGCGCAACCGCAGGTCGGTCAGCAGCGCCGCGGTGCCCTGATCGACCGGCGGGATCAGCCCCTTGAGCGTCGCCAACTCCTTGCCGTGCGTGTCCCAGCCGGACGACTGCACCTCCACGAAGGTAACGCCGGCCTCGATCAGCCGCCGGGCCATGAGGCAGCCCTGCCCGAAGGCCGACCGTCCGTAGGCCGTGCGCACCTTCTCCGGCTCGGCGTCGAGGTCGAACGCCTTGACGCGGGGCGAAAGCACCATCTGCGCCGTCTGCCCATAGAGCCCCTGGTGGTCGCGCACCTGCTCCGCGGCCCCGTCCCGGGCGAACGGCTCTTCCAGCTCCTTCATCAGGTCCAGTCGCCGCTTGACGCGCTCACCGGCGACCGGGGTGTGGAGGTTGTCGGGCGGGCGGTTGGGGTCGGTGACGACGAACGGGGCGTACGGGACGCCGAGGAAGCTGCTGCCGACGCTCGCGCCGCTGATGCTGACGAAGTGCGGCAGGTCGAAATGCTCCGGCCCCAACTCGCTCGCCACGAGGGAACCGATGCCGGGATGGACGATGCCGCCGGACGGGGCGTAGCCGGTATGGAGGAGATACGTCGCCCGGCCGTGGTTGCCCTCCTTGCTGGTCATCGAGCGGATGATCGCCAGGTCTTTCGTGACGCCGGCCACTTTCTGCCAGTGCTCGGCGATGCGGATGGCCGGCACATTGGTGTCGATGGCGCGCGTCGGCCCCTGCGTGTCGGCGCCGGGCTTGGGGTCGAACGTCTCAAATTGACTCGGCCCGCCCGCCATCCACAGGAGAATGACCGCCTTGCGCTGTCGGCGCACCTCGTCGGCGTGCAGGGTGAGGCGGTCGAGGAGGCCGAGGCCGGCGGCACCGGCGCCGAGCCGGCGCAGGAAACCGCGACGGCTGACGGCGCCGTCGTGGCTGGTCACAACATGCACGACGGATTGTCGAGTCATCGCGGTGTCTCCGCCGTTTAGCGGCCGCCCTCGGGGCGGCGCTCTGGGAGCGCCGCCCCGAGGGCGGCCGCAAAACGGTTCAATGTCTAGTCACGAACTCCGTCGAGTTGACGAGGCTCCAGAAGATATCTTCCAGCGCCTCCTTGCGATCACCCACCTTCTTGACGTAGCGGCGGCAGGTCGCCATCTCTTCCGCCTTCGGCTTGCGGCTCAGGGTGCGCTCGTACAGCGCCGTCACGATGTCGTCGTCGCTCATGTTTTTCTTCAGCGCCTCGGCCAGAAACGTCTGTCCCTGGGAGGCGGTGTAGGTGTTGACGAGGATGCTATTCATCATCAGAAGCGCCTGCGGGATGGTGCCCAGCACCTCGTCGGGCGGCAGCGACGGGTCGATCTTGAATGCCTGGTAGACCATGTTCCGCAGTCCGGTGTGCCGCGACACGGCGGGCGCCGATGAGGGCGCCGGAGCGGGAATGGTCTTGTCGTTCTCGTCGAAGCCGAGGGCGCGCACCAGAGCGTCGAAGACCTGCTCCGGCCGCAGCCGATTGGGACAGACGGCGGGCGGCGCCGGCGACCCCGCCGACGGCCGCGGTTGCAGGTGCCGCTGGTACGCCTGCGTCAGGGCGAGGGTGCGGAACAGCCAGCGCATGTCGTAGCCGGTCGCGGTCCACTCCTTCGCCAGCAGGTCGAGCGCCTCGGGGAACTGCGGCGTGGTCGGCCCGCCCAGGTCGGCGAGGCCGGGGTAGAAGCCCCACCCCATCAGCGTGGTCCAGGTGCGATTGACGTACGCCCTGGCGAACCACGGGTTCTTGGGACTCGTCAGGAGGCGGGCGAGGGCCTTGCGGCGCTCGCCATCACTCGCGTCGGGAGAGACCGACTCGCCGGTGAGGAAGCGCGGCGTCATCGGGATGAGGCGGCTCGCGTTCTTCTTGTCGGTCATGGCGTACTGGCCGTCGTCGCGCCCCTCGATGGCGTAGGGCGTGCCGCGGCCGGCGACGTCCTTGTGCTGCACCAGCTTCGCCCGGCCGAAGAAGGCGACCAGTTCGTGGAACTGCTCGCGCTTCCACGGCTCGGTCCTGGCGTCGTGGCACTGAGCGCACTGGATCTGCACGCCGAGGAAGACGCGGCTGGTCGTGGCGGCGATCTCCACTGGGTTGCCGTAGAGGGCGGTGAGGAAGTTGACCGGGGCGCACTCGTCGTTGATCCCCTCGGCGGTCAGGAGGGCGGTGACGATCTCGTCCCAGGGGCGGTTTTTGCGGAGCTGTTCGACCATCCAGTCGTCGAAGAGCTGCCAGCGCAGGTAGTTGCCGCTGGCGGGCGTGTGGTAGGTGAGCACGTCGCGCCAGTAGCGGCCCCAGTTGACGGCGTACGGTTCGCCGGACAGCAAGCGGTCGATGAGACGGGCGCGCTTGTCGGCGGTGGTGTCGGCGAGGAAGGTCTTGATCTCGTCGGGCGCCGGCGTCTTGCCCGTGAGGTCGAGGCTGACGCGGCGCAGGAACGTCTCGTCGTCGGCCAGGGGCGGCGCTGGGACCGCCTTGCCAAGGGCGCGGGTGAGCGCTTCATCGACGCGGCGGGCCACGTCGCGCTCGTCGGGCTTGGCGGCGAAAGAGGGAGCGACGGCGAGCAGGCCGGCGGAGAGGACGCAGCACAGGCGCGTCAAGGTGCCACGGGTCATGAGGTCGGTCCCCCCCAGGAGGCAAGTCGGCAGGCGAGGCGGGGCGGAGGCAGGCAGGCGAGTCAAAGATGAAGGTAAACAATCGGCGCCCCAAAGGCAACGAAAAACCAGCCCGCTTCAAAGGAGGTTGTTGTCCCGTCGTGGCTCATGCTCGCGGCTACCCCAGGACGACAGGCGTGTCGTGCTACCCATTGTGTCACCGGGCGGCAGAGGTGACACAATACTCCGGAGGCGCAACCCATTGATGGTACATGGCTTATGCCGTCGAAGCGGAGTATTGTTTCATGTTCCGCGGGTGTGACACGATCCGGGGGTGACCCCATGAGCCTGCACGAAGCGTTCCTGCGGTCGATCAGCGAGGCGCCCAACGACGACGTGCCGAGAGATCGTCGCGGCTTCGCACGTCTGACCTGCGAAGCCGCGAGCGGCAGCTGGGAAGTGCCGGTAGGGATCAGAAGAGCTTCCACGTCACCAGCCAGGCGGCGGCGCAGGCGACGATGGCGATGAGCGCGATGCCGATGGGGCCGAGCCGGTCCTCCCAGGAGCGCTGCCCGCCGGGGGTGGGCACCGGCGCGCGCGCCGGCTGAGGCGGTGCCGTCCGCGGCGCCGGGGCCGGGACCGGCCGCCCTGGCGGCACCGGCGTCGGCCGCTCCCGCGTGCGGATCGTGTCGCTCAGCGGCCCGCCTGGGGCGACCGGGCGCGCGGGGCGAGGCGTGTCGCTCAAGACGACCGTGGCGGGGCGGCGCTCGGCCACGGCGGGGCGCGGGGCCGGCCGCGGCGTCGGCGGCGCGTCGCCCGCCAGCGGCTCCAGCGCCTCGATCAGCTCGCGCGTGCTGCCGTAGCGCGCCTCCGGCGCCTTCTTCATCAGCCGCTCGATTACCGCCCCCAGAGCCTCCGGTACGTCCGCATTGAGGTCGGTGATGGCCTCCGGCTCCTTGGTCTGGTGGGCGGTCATCTTCTCGACCGCGGTCCCTTCGGGGAACGGGTAGCGGCCGGCCAGGCAGTAGTAGAGCACGCAGCCCAGGCTGTACTGATCGCCGACCGGCGTCAGGTTGTTCGGGTCCATGATGCTCTCGGGGCTGGCGCAGTCGAGGCCGCTGGCCATCGAGTTGGCCGACGACATGGTATCGACCAGCGACTCCCCCTCGGTTTCGGCCAGCAAACTGCCGATGCCCAGGTCGAGGATGCGCACCTGGCCGTCCGGCCCTACCATCAGGTTCGACGGCTTGAGCAGCCCGTGGAAGAGCCCCTGGGCGTGGCAGACGTCGAGGCCGCGCGCCGCCTGCAGTGCGTACTGGGCCGCGACCTCGGCTCTGAGTTTGCCCTCGCGCTCCACGATCTTCTCGAGCGGCTCGCCCTCGACGAGTGGCCAGGCCAGGTAGTGCATGCCGCCGGAGGTGCCGACGTCCACGAACGGCACCACCGCCGGGTGCTTGCACGTCTCGAAGGAGCGCACCTTGCGGCGGGCGATGCGCACGTTCCACATGCTGCGCCGCGGCAGCACCTTGACGGCGTACCAACGGTTGTCGGTCTTGGACAGCGCCTTGTAGACGGTGCCCATGCTGCCGGCGCCGAGGGCGTCCATGAGGGTGTACGGCCCCAGGACGAAGCCCTGCGTCTTGCCTTGGAGCAAGCGATCGGCCTGGAACTGCGTCAGGATGCCTTCGCCGACGAGGTGCTCCGCCAGCGCCGGCGGCTCGGCCCCGGGATGCATGCTGAGGAAGTCGCCCACCAGGGCGTCAAGGCGCCCGCGGTCGATGAGGTTGCTGCGGCGCAGGTCCCAGACAAACCACTCGCAGGCCCCAAGTTCGGTCGTGGCCATCGGTACAACATCCTTTGTTCCAGGGAGGGAGGCGCGCGGACGGCGGACGCGCGCCCTCATCCCGCCGGGTGGCGATGAGGGTTACCAGTCGGGAGGGGGACGGCCAGCGTGCGGGGACGGGAACGGTCGTCGGCACAGAATGCCTTCTGTCGAAACATGCGACACGAATCGGCAGGCGTCAACTCAGCCGGCGCCCGGGCTGACACTCCCCGTAGCCGCAAGCTGCCAGCTTGTGAACGGAGACGAAGCCGGCAAGCTGGCAGCTTGCGGCTACGGGGCCGTGTGGCCGCCGTCGAACCGGAGGTGCGATTCTTTCTTGCCGGGGTAAGAACGTCCGTGTTGCGCCGCAAGCGACTGATGTCCGAGCCGATACCAGGCACTACCTGCCGCAAGGTTGCTCAGGGCTTGCTCCCGGGGCGCTTCGCCCATCGGGCGAGCGATTCCTTGGCCTCCTGAGCCAGGCGCGAGTCGGCCTTGTCCTTGGCGAGCGCTTCGAGGGCTTTGCGCGCCTCGGGGGTGCCGATGTACTCCAGCGCCTCCACGCCGCGCGTCGCACGCCACTGGCTCCCGTCGAGGGTCATCTTGGCGGTCTTCTCAAGGATCTCTTCGATGCGCCGGCGTACCTCAGGCGACGGTGCCTTTTCCAACGCCTTTCGTAGCGTGGCCTCGCCCGCCTTGCCGTACGCCGCCAGGGCGCGCGACGCCCGCTCACGCACCGCCGGTTCGTCGTCGTCGAGTTCGGCACTTCGCCGAGAGAGCCACTTGGCATTCTCCTCCGCTTGCCGCGGCAACTTCTGTCCCAGGAAGGCGACCGCCTGGACGGGGTGGCGGATTAGCGTGCGGGCGGCTTGCCAGGCCGTCGCGGCGTCCTGCGTGTCGCCGAGGGCGGTCCAGAGCGCTTCCAGGTCCGTGTCCTTCAGCCTCTCGTCCGCGGCGCGGCCCTCCGTGAGCCGGCCGGTCACGTCCCAGATCAGCGGGGCGCCGTCGGAGCCTCCCGAAGCCAGCATGTGACCGTCGGGGGAAAAGACGAGCAACTGGGGCTCGCCGTGGACGTCCTTGATGTGGCCACGCTCTTGCCCGCTGGCCCCTTCCCAGAGGATGATCTCCTGGCCGAACAGAGTCCCGGTCGCGATCATCCGACCATCCGGCGAGAAGGCTGCACCGATGAGCAACTCGTCGGCCGGCAGGCTGACACCCCAGAGGACGTTCGCCGTCTCCAGGTCGCACAGCCTGAGCGAGCGATTCTCGATGATGTTCGCCACGCTCTTGCCGTCGGGGGAAAAAAATATATTCATTGGGCTCTTAATCCTCTGAAGGAAGAACCGTTCCCGGCGCCGCTCCAGATCCCAGCACTGCAAGGGGTGCTCATTGAGCAAGACAAATTTGCCATCGGGTGAGAACCTTGCCTTGCGCAACCACACGCCGTCCGTTTCGCGAAGCACCTCCTTGCCGCTGGCCACTTCCCAGAGGCAGACCGGCTTGGCCTTGCCTTTCTCATCGCGCCCCCCGGTGAGCAGGTATTTGCCGTCCGGGGATAGGAAGTATTCGGATTCGGGCCAGGGGGGATTGCTCGGGGTGTCCGCGACCGCCTGCAAGTTCTTACCCGAATCGAGGTCGTAAATGTTAATGCGCGATTCGCGACGGGATGCCTTGCTGGCGAAGGTCTTGCCGTCCGCGGCGAGGACCGGCAGGGCGTGACCTTCGAGGCAGCGCAACTCTTTGCCGGTGGCGGCCTCCCAGAGGCGCACGGTGCTGTCCGCGGCAGCGGTCGCCACGGTGCGGCCGTCGGGGAGGAAGGCGATGCTGGTCACCACGTCTGTGTGGCCCGGAGGGGGGTGGAGACGCTTTCCGGTACGAGTGTCGTAGAGCAGGATGTCGGTTCTCCCCCGCGCGGAGGCCATCGCCAGGACGGTGCCATCGGGTGAGAGAGCGGCATGAGCAGGCAGGGTGCCGCAGTCCCCCTTGAGGGCTCGCACTTCCTTCTTCGCCTCGACGTCCCAGACGTGGATGGAGCCGCCCCCGGCGCGCACGAAGGTCTTGCCGTCGGCCGCAAAGCCCACGAAGGGCCACTGCTCCCCCTCCTCCCCCGGGAATCGCTCGACTTCCCTCGCAGTCCTCAGGTCCCAAAGCCGGTAGGTCTTATCGAGCCCGGCCGAGGCCAGGGTTTTCCCGTCGGGAGAAAAGGCGATGCTGACCACGGTTCCCTTGTGGCCTTTGAGCGGAGGAAGTGCTTTCTCGCCGGGAACGTCCCACAGGTGAATCAGCCCGTCATCGTCGGCGCGCACGGCATCGTTGATGGCTGCGAGGATCTTGCCATCGGGAGAGAACTTCAGTTGGCTGGCGTGACCCCGCTCGAAGGGCCGGTACTCCGCCAAAAGTGCCCCGCTGCGCGTATGCCAGATATCGATCACCCACGGCAGGTCGTCCTCCCTCTTCCGCCACGCACTCGTCGCGAGTTTCTCCCCATCCGGGGAGAAGGCAACGGCCTTTATCTCGCCCTGGAGGTCACCCGACTTCAGCGATCGTATGAGCTTCCCTGTGTTCAAATCCCATAAGGATAGAACATCACCTGAACCGTTGTTGCCCGGGGCGGAGCCGGCGGCGAGCGTCTTGCCATCCGTAGAAAAGGCGACGCAGGTGAGCCCCCGACAATGCGCGCCGCGGAAGGCGATAACCTCCCGGCCTGTCGCTCTGTCCCACACGCGCAGGTACATTCCGTGCCCACCCACGGAAGCAAGCAGCTTCCCATCGGGCGAGAAGGCAACCGCACTCACCCCGCTGTCATGGCGTAAGCGTCTCGAGCCGAGGCAGGCTACCGCGCCGGACGGCAGAGGGTCACCCCGGGTGTCGGTTCGGCGAGCGTCGCCGGTGACCGGGGCCCCAGGGGCTTCGTCCAGACAAGGGAGCGGGACTCCAATGATCCCGGCGCACAGAAGGGCGAGAACACGAGTGGACAGCATCACGCAGTCTCCATCGGGAAGAGGTCTTGTGAATATTGTCTCAAGCGCAACAGCGAAGTGCAAGGAATCCCGTCCTGGGATGCCCTCGCACCAGATCACCTCGGCGAGGAAGAAGCTCATCCCCGATTGAGCCGGCGACGTAGCGCCCGTAGCGATGAACTGCCAGCTTGTCGATTTCGAGCCGCCGACAAGCTGGCAGCTCGTCGCTACGGGCCCGAGGCGAGACGTTTGCGGTAGGGCGGGTGCCGCCCCCTGCGACCCGCCGGGCTGATCCCGGCCGGTCGTAGGGGCGGCCCCAGAGAAAGGCAGCGAGCGCGGCCAGCACACCGCCCAGTGGTTGCTTGCGGGACGACCGGACATTCTGCCGAGCAGAATGCCTGCACCGGTCACGCCTACGACGATTTGACCGCGAAGCCGCCGGGGACGTTATCGTACTGCGCACCGATGATGGTGGGCTTGGCGCCCGCCTGGCTGGCGTAGGTGACGACCCACCAACTACCGATGCCGCTCGCGCCATTGACTCGCAACGTAGCGGCTGCCTGGGTAGTCAGCCCCGAAGTGACGTTGAGCAGGTCGCGCCCCACGCCCCCAGTCTGTACGTAGGTCTGGTAGGTGCCACCGCTCCAGGTCATGCTGCCCTGGACGGTCAGCTGGCCGTAGTTGGCGGTGTTGTCGGCGGAGATCTGGAGCGTGCCGCCGCTCATGGTCATCGTGCCGCCAATCAGGTCGATCGTGTCGGTCGCCGTACCGTACGTGAGGAGGTAGCCGCCGTTGAGAAGGAACCCTTGCGCGAGTGCCAGCGTGACCCCGCCGGAGAGGTCGGTCGTCCCACCCTGCTGGTCGATCGAGTTGTTCCCCGTGGTCGCGTTCGATTTGTTCACCCCGAGGCCTGCCGTGAGTTGCAGTTCGCTCCCCGAGTTGTTGTAGATGGGAGTGTCGATGCTGATGCCCCCGGCACCAGAACGGACCACCTTGTCGTAGTTGTTGATGTAGCTGCTGCTGGCGGCCGTCGAGATCGCCTGGTTCGCCATCCCGGGGACCGTCGTGTCCGTGTCGAAAACCAGCCAGTTGTCAAGACTGCTGACGGGGCCGTTGACCGTGATGTTGGCGCCGCCGTTGATCGCCAGCGTCTGCGTCTGGTTGTGGAAGGTCACCCAGTTGTTGCCGGAGGCGGTCCCCTGGTCGTCCTTCCCGATCACCAGGTCGTCGCCGAGGGCCGAGGCTGACGCGCTGATGAGGAAGTCCGTGCCGCCAGCGATGTAGAGGGTTGCTTTGTTGCCGCTGCCGATGGTCCCGGCGCTGAACTTGTTGTTGGCGGTGCTGCCACCGCCGGTGAGCAGGATGCTGTCAGTGGTGTGGTCGTTCTTGATCGTGGCGTTCGTCGTCCACTTGAACCCCGTGTTGCTGGTGTCGGTGGCATCAGAGGTTACGGTCAGTGTAGCTCCCTTAGCCAACTCGAGCGTCCCGGTGAAGTCGGCGAACACCCCACTCGGGTCATGCGTGGTCAGACCTGCGATGGTCATGTTTGTGGTCAGGGAATCCAGCGTGATCGTGACCCCGGAGGTACCGACCAGTTCCGCCGCATGGGTTGCGTCCGGTACGCCGTTGTCCCAGTTCGCGGCATTGCTCCAGATCCCGCTCGCGCCAACGGTCCAGTGCGTTACTGTCACGGCGGGTACGATGCGTTCGTCCAGCCGTTCCACGCCGAGCACAGCCCGGTCCTGCCACGGGCTCCGCCGCGGCGTCCTGTCCGGCCGCCGGCGCAGGCGCGACAGCAGGTCCCGTCCGAAGATGTTCATCCTGATGGGTTCGGGCCATCTCTGGCCCTGGCGCTCCTTTCAGCGCCGAGAGGTAACGAAGCGCGACCGGCGGCCGCGCGGAACGCGAGCGAGAACACCCGGGGGAACTCCGGGCGCCGATCTCCGTAGAGAAAGCAAGCGGTCGAGTGGAGGGGGCCGTCATGGGGAGGCCATGACCGCCCCCCACGTCAGCGCAATGACTTCGGACGACTCGGTACAGCAGAGGAACCAGGATCGACAGGCTTCACCGCACGGG